>BNJU01002312.1_pt1 | contig 175288 bp, 251 predicted proteins | sample 8539281 | NCBI WGS metagenome assembly BNJU01 (sample SAMD00202456, study PRJDB9452) | human saliva metagenome | isolation source: human saliva | place: Japan
CACTTTTCCAATAGCGAACGTCATAACGACGTGCAAGCGCGTCGATTACCGCAAAGCCGATGTTGTGTCTGGTGTCACGTACTTCTCGCCAGGATTTCCAAGGCCGCAGATAAGAGCAGGAGACTTAAGGAGTTCACGGGGCGCTTGAGGCGCGGAAGATCTTCTCGGTCCATGGTGTGTCTGCCTTTGTGCGCTCATCATTTCTCCCGGACGCTCTGAGTAGTTTTGTTTACGGAATGTAACATATTATTCAAATTTTTGCACTTTACCTTTGTGTCGGGGATTTTGTGTGTAATCTTGTGGTAAGAAAGGCGCATATCAAGGAGGCGGTATGGATATATCTGAGTTGGTCAAACTGCTGGGAATTATTGTGGTCATTGTCGGCTTTACGCTGAAGCTCGACTCCATTCTCACGATTCTCATAGCGGCAGTAACAACGGCCGTGATTGCCGGCATGGATCCGATTGTGTTTTTGCAGACGCTTGGTAAGAGCTTTGTCTCATCGAGAACCATGCTGATTTGCGTAGTGGTCTTTGTGCTTACGGGAACGCTTGAGCGAAACGGCCTTCGCAATGCGGCTCGCGAGCTGATGAGGCGTGTCAAGGGCGCAAGCGGCGGCATCATTATGGCAGCCTACGGTGTCTTCCGCGTCATTTTTGCTGCATTTAATGTTGGCTTTGGCGGCGTTGCCGGATTCATCAAGCCGGTCGTGATGCCGATGGCCGAGGCCGCGGACGACCCTGATGGCACGCTCATGACACCGAAACATCGCGATGACCTCAAGGGCATGGCATCCGGTATGGAAAATGTGGCATGGTTCTTTGGTCAGGTGCTTTTTGTGGGTTCATCAGGCATGCTGCTGGTGCAGAGCACACTCAAGGAGCTGGGATACGCCGTTGAGCTTGCGCATCTTGCGGCCATAGAAATTCCGGTGGCTCTTATCGCTGTGGCGTTTACCTCGGCATACTACATCTTCCTCGACCGTCGCTGCCAAAAGCGCGACCTTGAGGCTGCTGCAGAAAAAGCAGGAAACACGGCCGTTACCTCAGCTCTTGTCGCTGACAATGCCGCCGACAACGCTCATGCTACCGTAGAAGGAGGCGAGGCATAATGGATGCCGTTATCGCGTTTTACACCTCTACCGATCCCAAGATTACGCTCTCAACAAAATTGCTTGAAGTTGTGTTTGTGCTGATTGGCCTTGTCGCAATTTATGCAGGCATTTCAAACTTTCGCGACAAGACCAACGCAAAGCGCATCGGTACCGGGGTATTTTGGACCATGCTCGGCCTTCTTTTTATTGTGGGCAAGTGGATCCCTTCGGAGTGGACAGGCGTTGGCCTTATTGTTATGTTGCTTCCGGCAGTGTTCAAGCAGGTCGGACGCGGTGAAGATGTAATAAAGCCGACTGAAGAAGAAATGTCTCTGGCATATACGAGCGTCGGAAACAAGATTTTTATCGCGTCGTTTAGTATCGGCGTTTTTGCGCTTCTGTTTGCCTTTTTCTTCCCAAAGATTTCAACTCTGGTCGGTTTGACCGTGGGTGTTTTTGTGGGCTGTGGAATCCTTTTGGCGATGCGCCCCGGCGTCAATACGCCTAAGCTTTTCTTGGACGATTCAAGACGCATGCTGGATATTGTCGGACCTTTGGTTATGCTGCCGACGCTCCTCTCGATTCTTGGTGCCACTTTTACGGCAGCCGGCGTTGGGGAGGTCATTTCTCACCTTGTGGGAGCCGTCATTCCGGAGGGCAATCTGGTTGTCGGTATCATTGTCTACTGCGTTGGCATGGCGCTCTTTACCGCCATTATGGGCAACGCCTTTGCGGCAATTACCGTGCTGACGGTGGGTATTGGAGCTCCGTTTGTCCTTTCGCTGGGCGCCGACCCAACGGTCGTGGGAGCGCTTGCCTTGACCTGTGGATTCTGTGGAACTCTCATGACGCCCATGGCTGCCAACTTCAATATTGTTCCGGTGGCAATTCTCGAGATGGACGACGAATACGGAGTCATTAAAAAGCAGGTTATTCCTGCGGTTTTCATGCTTACCGTTCAAATTCTTATGATGATCGTTCTTGTGGCGTTTTAAGACAGACGTGAAGGCGACAGGTACACCGGGCGCGACGAGCATGACGTGGTGTAACGGGCACGATACTGCCGGCTCGATGTGGGCGGCAAGTGAGGCGGGCGTGCAACGAACGCGAGTGTGCTAACCACGATTCGCATGTATGAAATTCGTTGCGGTGGGTACTTAGAGTATTTAACTTCGTCTTAAGGAGGTCGTTGTGTCAACGATTCTTGTAACTGGTTTTCAACCTTTTGGTGGCGAGAAAATCAACCCGGCATGGGAAGCCGTCCGAGCGCTTCCGGATACCATTGCCGGTGCTAATGTAGTGAAACTTGAGATTCCTGTGGTCTTTGGCTCAGGTGCCGACGCGGTATCCGCAGCAATTGATCATCTTGATCCCGATATCGTGCTTTGCGTTGGACAGGCAGGAGGTCGCGCAAAGATTACCCCGGAGTTTGTGGGCATCAATTATCGCGACGCTCGCATTCCCGACAACGACGGCAATCAACCACATGCCGAGAAGATCGTCGAGGACGGTCCCGATGCTTATTTTGCGACACTTCCCGTTCGTGCCATGACAGAGGCTATGAATGAAGCAGGTATTCCTGCCGCTGTGTCGTATACGGCAGGTACGTATGTCTGCAACGATGTGATGTATTCCATGTTGCATGCGCTTGCCATCAAGCATCCCAATGCTCGCGGGGCTTTCCTGCACGTTCCTTTCGCGACCGAGCAGGCAACAAAGCAGCCGGCAAATACCGCAAGTCTTCCCTATTGAGGTTATGACGCGCGGTCTTGAGAGTTGCCTTTGGCAGCCGCCGTGGAGCACGAGGTGGATACCGCCGGCGAGTCTCTCGGAACTACCCATTAAGTTCTCGCCGAGAGGTTGTTGGTCTTTGGGGACTATCAGTCTTTGAGAGCTGCCAGTTTTTGAAGCTGATAGTCTTTGAAAACCACCACTAAACGAGAATTTCTGGAATCTGCCGGAAATCGACTGTTTAGTGGTGGTTTTTCCCGTAAAAACGATGTTTAGTGGTGGTTTTTCTCGGATTTGAGCGTTTAGTGGTGAATCAAACCACCACTAAACTCCCGATTTGCTATCTTTTCCGAAAAATTTGATTTGTCGGTAGGTTTTTCAAGACAATAACCCCACTCAGGGTTTTTGGAGTGGGGTTATCTCGGCTAAAAAGATCCTGAGACGTTCTTCTCGCGATCTCTTATAGGTTCAAGTCGCCACCAAAGATGTCGGAAACGGACGATCCGTATAGACGGCATAGATGGCTTCTGCAAGTTCATTTGCGACGGTGATGGTCCTGATTTTTTTGAGCCCGGCTGGTTTGCTGCCGCACAAGGAATAGCGTCGGTTACCACGCACTCCTCGATAGGGGCTTCATTCAGGCGCTCAATGGCAGGTCCCGAGAAGATGCCGTGAGTTGCGCAGACATAGATATCTCCCGCGCCCATTTCTTTGAGCTTTAAGACGGAAGCGCAGAGAGTTCCTGCGGTATCAATCATGTCGTCGTTGACGATGCAGGTTTTACCGGTGATGTCGCCGATGATACCCATGACGGCCGACTCGTTGTGACGAGGACGGCTCTTGTGGGCGATGGCAAGACCGCAGTCAAGGTAATCGGAAAGCTTTTTGGCTGCCTTCGCGCGACCCATATCGGGGAGACAACGACGGTGTTTTTCCCAGTCAAACGGCTTTTTCTTGAAAGTAGTCGCCCAAAGAGATACAGCGCGGTGAGGTGTGAAACAGGAACGTCAAAGAAACCTTGAATCTGACCCTGGTGCAGATCGAGCGTGATAACGCGATCAACACCGGCTTCTTCAAGCAGATTTGCCATGAGACGTGCGGTGATAGGCTCACGAGCGGCGGCTTTGCGGTCTTGACGCGCGTAGGCGTAGTGGGGGATAACGGCGGTGAAGTTCTTTGCGGAAGCTCTCTTGGCGGCATCGGCAACGATCAAGGTCTCCATAACCAGGTCGTTGACGTTTTTGCCCGCAAGCGTCTGGATGAAGAAGACCTCATCGCCACGGACAGACTCGTCAAAGCGAGCGTAGATTTCGCCATTAGCAAATTTTTTTCCAGCAACAAACCGGAGAGCTCAAGATGAAGGATTTCAGCAACTTTGCGGGCAAGTTCTGGGTTTCCTGTACCACAATACAGTTTAATGTTCTTCTCGACATTAAGCGGTTCACACAGTTGCTCGAACATTTAATCCTCTTTCTCCTCGAGCTTTGCGCGCCTCGTGGCGGCATATCCTTCAACAATACGCTGTTCTGTGCGCTCAAGTGCAAGAGCGTCTGCGGGAACATCCTGAGTGATGCAGGAGCTTGCGCCTACCAGTGCACCGTCTCCAATGGTGACAGGAGCCACCATCATGGTATCGGATCCAATGAACACGTGGTTGCCGATGGTGGTATGGAATTTGTGATAGCCGTCATAATTGCAGGTAATAGAGCCGGCGCCTACGTTAACGCCTTCACCCATGGTTGTGTCGCCAATGTAGGAAAGGTGAGGCACCTTAGAGCCCGCACCGATGGTGGAGTTTTTGATCTCCACATGGGTTCCCGCTTTTGGCGTGTGGCATGAGGTGCGCTCCCGGGCGCAGATACGCACGGGGACCGCAGGTGGCGCCATCTTCAATAATCGCGGAAAGCGCAACTGTTTCATCAACAATGCAACCATTTCCAACACGCGTATCGGTGAGGCGCGTGTTCGGTCCGATAACGCAGTCGGACCCGACATGCGTTGACCCAAAGAGCATGGTCATCGGAAGAATTTCCGTATCCCGATCCACGGTAACGTCCGCGCCGATCCAGACCGTAGACGGATCGAGCATCGTGACACCTTCTGCCATCAGGCGCTCGTTGATCCGTTCCTGCATAACGCGGGTGGCGACGGCAAGTTGCGCGCGGGAATTGATGCCCAGAGCTTCGCGGTAATCGTCAACGTGCACGGCAGACACCGGCTCACCTTGGCCAACATATATGCCAACCATATCGGTGATGTAGTATTCGCCCTGTACATTGTCATGGGCGAGAAGATCGATGTTTTTTGTAAGGCGACTGCCACAGAAACAATACACGCCGACGTTGCATTCCGTCTCGTGTATACGCTGTTCCGGCGTGGCATCTTTGTGCTCGACAATGCCGCTTACACGACCGTCTCGAAAAACAACGCGACCGTACCCGTGGGATCCGGTGGCGTCATGGTAAGGAGCGTGCAAGCGTTGTGATGCGCGCGGGTTTCATCAAGAAGAGCCGTAATCGTTTCCGGGCGCAGGAGAGGAGCGTCGCCATTAATGACAACGACAGGTCCACTGAAGCCGCCAACGGCATCGCGAACCACCCGAACTGCATGACCGGTACCCAGGCGTTCGCGCTGCTCGACATACTCAATTGCGTCAAAATCGGTAAGCGCATCTTTAATCTCATCGGCATGATTTCCCACAACAACAATCGTGCGCTCAGCGCCTGCGGCTTGAGCGGCACGGACAGTCCACCAAACGATGGGCTTATCGAGTAGGTTGTGTACTACCTTAGGGTGACGGGACTTCATGCGCGTTCCCTCGCCTGCAGCGAGGACAATCGCAGTAAGTGGCATGTGAAAAGCCTCCAAGCATACGGTATGCGTTGACGCGGGAGTATTGCGTCCGTGTCCCTTACGCAGTCATCATATCAAACGAGAATGGCTGGGATAGTAGGACTCGAACCCACATTCCAGGCACCAAAAACCCGTGTCCTAACCGTTGGACGATATCCCAATGTACTCGCTACGTTGGATGTCAGCGTCCTCGTCAAAAAAATGACTGCCTTAAGAGTGTATCAGCTATGGGCGGCAAATGCGCCACAAATTGCATCTAATACAAGAACTGCAAAAGTTTGTGCGTCTGCGAGGGTAAATGAACCGTTCGCCGATGCCTTTTCGGGAAGCGAAACACGCACAATCCGAGGGGATCCCTCTGCCGATTGAAACGCGGTGCGAAGGCGTATGGGGAAGCGTTTCATTTTCATCCATGCTTACGCTGCCGATAACAACCTTGCCTCGTGCCGGTTTGACGGGAGCAGGTTGTGAGGTAATGGCGAGAATCGCATCCGCGTGTGGGCGTTTTGATGGAGTCCACCAGCTCAATGCCCGACGCTTCGGAGGTTGCCGTCGCAAGGTTCACCACGCGTCCCGCAACGTTTCTGGCAATAGGGTCTTCTCCCGTGATGGCAAGCTTGATGGTTTTCCAGTACGTTTGCGGCTCGTGCAAAATCCCATGCCGCCTTGGGGATGCGGGCCTTTGCCCTGCTTGCCGGACCAGACATGACGCAGGCGCTCGATGGCGTCCAAGGTGTCTTTGAAAAGCCATGCCATCGGCAAGTTCGCCGACGCTTTCTTGAAAGAGCTTTACGGCCGCTTCCGTGTGGACACCGTACTGGCCATCCGGTTTGCCGCAGGAAAATCCCAGGATGTTCAGGCGTTCTTGAAGCTGACGCACGTCATTGCCGTGAAAGTTTGGCAGCCGCAGATACAGCGTGCGATCTCCAAGTTGATAGCTTTCATCGACAAGCAGCATCCATGTGGCGGTGTCAACGTCTTCACCAAGCGAAAGATCATGGTCAAGACGGAACCGAGCAACGGCTTTGGCGGTGGAAGGACCATAGGTGTTCTTCTCGCGTTCAGAGTCGTCGATGACGTAGTCGAGCCGTATCAATCGCTCCTGAATATCTTCAACGGCAGCGCCGGTGCTACCGGGTGTAATAGGATCCATGGTTTTTAGTTACCTCTCCCGATTCACAAAAAAGTCGGCCATTGAAAGTAAGGTGTCACGTGCTTCAGCGTCAAACGGAGCTTCTTCCAAATATCCTTTTGCCTCGGCTATCAGCGTTTGGGCGTAGGTACGGACATCGTCGACTGCTCCGGTAGACACAATGAGTTCAACAGCCTCCTCTAACAGTATAGGGTCATTTGTCTTTGACGACAAAAGAGAGACGAGTTTTTTATACGAAGCCTTGGCAGCCGCAGCGTCTGGCGTGCTGTCCTTTGCGTTGGCGAGAAGCACCTCAATCGCTTTGACCACCAAAAGAGTGCGCTTGCCTTCCGTGATATCGGAGCGAAAATCTTTGCCCTGAGTCTTGGCATCGCCGACGAGGTTCAGCAGGTCGTCTTGAAGCTGGAATGCAAGCCCCGCTTTGAGACCAAAAGCTTCAAGTGCCGAGCGTTGCTCTGCGGTGCCTCCGCCCACGATGGCACCGCACAGAAGCGGATATGCCGCCGAGTAGTAGGCTGTTTTTGATGTTGCCATAAAAAGATACTCATCGGGGGTAATGTCCCAGCGATTCTCCTGCGTCCATCCAAGATCAAGCGCTTGACCTTCAAGAGTGTGTTCCTGCATGGAGATAAGAGCGTCGATAAGGCGCAGCCGCGTTGCTTCGTCATACGCATTGCCGTGACATATGCGTCCTATGGTATGTACAAGGGCGGCGTCACCGACATTGATGGCAAGTCCGGTTCCAAGTCGGCGATACAGGCAAGGCTCGCCTCGTCTCAGCTCAGATTTATCGGCAATATCATCGTGGATCAGTGCGGCTGATTGAAAGTCTTCGATTGCACAGGCGACCGGCAGGGCCGCCTCAACGTTCCCGTGAACCGCTTGCGTGGCGAGAAGCACCAGTGCAGGTCGCACGCGCTTGCCGCCCGTGGCGGAAAATCCGCGTAAGGGCTGGTACAGATAGGTGTTCAGGTCGGCGATGATGGAATTGCACGCAGTCGGTTCGGCGGGCTCTTGGAGGTGTCTTTGCGATACGGGAATGGGAAGCCCAGCGTCCAGTTCCTTCTCGACACGAGGCCTGACAGATGTGAGATAGTCGATAAAGTCCACGATAATCCCTTGTTGCTTGAGGTGCGAGCGTTAGCCGCGGTATCCGTTAGGGTTCATGGACTGCCACTTCCACGAGTCTCGACACATGTCATCAAGATTGTATTGAGCGGTCCAGCCGAGTTCTTTTCGCCGCCTTGGAGCAATCGGCGTAGTTGGCGTTCACGTCTCCCGCGCGGCGCGGGTCAATAACGTAGGGGATATCCTTGCCACATGCGCGAGAGAAGGCCTTGATGATATCAAGAACCGAGCTTCCAACGCCGGTACCGAGATTGAAGATTTCAACACCCTCGCGACCGTTCATCCATGTAAGTGCTGCAACGTGGCCGGTTCCCAGGTCGCAGACGTGAATGTAGTCGCGCACGCCGGTGCCGTCCGGGGTATTGTAGTCGTTGCCAAAGACATGAACGGCCTCTCGCTTGCCAATGGCGGTTTGAGCCACGTAAGGAACGAGGTTATTAGGAATGCCCGTGGGATCTTCGCCGATAAGTCCGGACTGGTGTGCGCCAATGGGATTGAAGTAGCGGAGCAGGACAACGTTCCATGTGGGATCTGCGGTATGCATATCGGTGAGGATCTGCTCAATCATCCATTTTGTCCAGCCGTATGGGTTGGTAGCAGGCTTTTTGGGGCTCTCTTCAGTCAGGGGCAGCGCGTCAGGATCGCCATAGACGGTTGCCGAGCTGGAGAAGATGATGGATTTGCAATCGTGTGCACGCATCACGTCCAGCAAGGTGAGCGTGGAGCCGAGGTTATTGGAGTAGTACTCAATCGGCTTAGTAACGGATTCTCCAACGGCCTTGAAGCCCGCAAAATGAATAACGCGGTCGACATGGTGGGAATCAAAGATACGATTGAGCTCCGAGCGATTGTTGACATCGGCTTTGTAAAACGTCAAACGCGCGGCATTCTTCTCGCCTACAATGGTTTTAATGCGGTCGATGACTTTTTCCGATGCGTTGGAAAGATCGTCAACGATAATCGCTTTCGTAGCCGCAATTGAGCAGCTCAACCACCGTATGGCTGCCAATGAAATCCGGCGCCTCCGGTAACGAGGACGCAGGTGTCTTTCGGATCTTTCTTCTGGCTCATACGAGACCCCTTCTGTGACGGCGCGAGCGGTTTTTGTGATGCACAAGGCTGCTGCGCATAATTTTTCTACTAGTAAGTATAAGGCTTTGTGCAGAATGAGGCTGTGCTCGGGGTCGGCTTCAAGTAATTCAAATCGCGCTGCTTTGAGCGTGTGGGCGTGGACTGTGCCACGTGGGCCGCACTTCTTGATCGTACCGGATGCCGGAAATCAGACGGCGTGGGCTGTACACGCATGAGCCACACAGGCACGGACTGCGAGTGGAGGGGGGGTCAACGGCAGTGGTCCCGAAGGAGCTGCCGGAAATGTACCAAGTTGTTCATATTAACCAAACTTGCTGCAAGTATGGTTAATATAGCCATATTTGCTGCAAGTATGGCATCTTAGAGCCAAACTTGATGCGTTTTTGGCAGCACACTATCAGCAGCACAGCTTAGCAGCGCGCTACTTGCCATCACTACCTGGCAATACTATCAGTAACATTACCAGCATCGCTAAAGACTTTTCGGATTGCAACATATAATTCCTAGAACGTCTCCCGAAGTGCATTTTCAAATACATTTTTATCAGAATCAGTAAAATATCCGTCAATTTGTTCGAGGGCATTGTAGCGCCATTTGCGCATCATACTCTTTTTGCTTTCTCGTCTTCGAGCAGATACGTTTTGGTAACCCTGACAGTATTGCGAATTTCTTGAAAGATCCTCTCATATAAAACAGCATCATCATACGTAGATTTCAGATAATATATTCCTTTATGTCAGTGCCCATAAGCTCATTTGCACGCAGTGTCTTTTTAGCTGTTGGTCTTTTGTAGAGTGATGCCTCCTTGGTATTCTATGGCTGCCGAGTAGCACTTCTTGTCTCGGGGTTCTGAGTCTCTGTTGCCAATGTACGGAAAACAGTAAGTCTGGTTTGCGAATGCGGTTTACTGGATTTGAGCCGATTGTTTTTGTTAGTACTTCGGGATTCAGTGCTACTGTTGGGAATCCGAATCCGCCTTGCGCAAAAGGAAGCGTTGCTCTTTAGGTAAAGTTTGACTTCCATAGGAGATGCAGCGTTTTCGCAGGATATCCTTGTGGCCTTCGCTACGCGATGAGTACCTTTTATTCCTCTTGCGTTTTCAAGTTGCTGGAGTATTTCTGATTTGTTTAAAAACGGCTTACGTTCAAACAGGGTTTTCTCGCCCTTATGAGGTGACAGTGAATAGAGCCCCATAAACTCTGAGAGAAGATAAGCGAGTTCAAGATTACTGAGTTGACTTGACATCTGAAGGGCAGTCAGGAATGGCGAGGAACAGCCGATGCCCGGCAGCAATTCTATAAAAAGTCCTTTGCAATCTTTATTTGTAAAGTAATGAGCATGTGCTATGTGAGAACGACGCAACTTCTCCCTATTGCTAACGACATAATGAATCGGCAGGCTGAGACGTATTCCGTAAGCTTGCTTAATCATCGAGAAGACCTTTCGTAGTTCTTCTTTATTGAGAGAGGTATTCGGTACTTTGTCTCCACAAACGTATTTAATCTTCTGACCTGAAAGGGATTGAGTCCGAAGAAGCTCTAGAGCAGTTGTATGAGAAAACAATATCTTCATAGATACGATGCTACATTACTTCTAAAAAGTTATTTGACCGCTATTCTGACAGGTGTCTGACTGGAATTCAAGTGAAAAAGAATAAGAGGAAGCGTGGCATAGTCGAAACAATTTAGGCGTTTATAGGTTTTGTATAGATTTGGAAGATTTTGTTTTTGCTCATTCACAGAATCTCCATGTCTAGCCTTCTGATAGGAGTATTTAAACGAGCTACTTAATGAAGTACTTAGGGTTTCGTGACTTTAGGGAGACTGCTTAGAGGAGCTGTTTAGAGAGGCTGCCGGAAATGCGCCAAGTTGGTCTTGAGTTAACCAAACTTGCTGCAAATGTGGCAAAAAAATAACCATACTTGCAGTAAGTTTAGTGAATGTAGCCATACTGCAAATGTGGCAAAATGCAAGTTTGGCAAACGAGGAGAAACCCCAGCAACTTCAGGTGTCGACAAGAACTTTGAGAAAGAACTTTGGTGAGAAACTCAGCGTGGTTCTATCATTCCCAGATAAAGGCTCGTGCCTCAAAAGGACGGAGCACGAGCGCATCTGCATCCGTTACGGTATCGGGATAGTTGCCAATGAGGACGTCAGAGCCATCGATTGCGGCTGTCGGCGCACAGCGAACCTTTTGGTCAGAGAAGTTTGCAAAAGACGCGCACGCAACAGCTATCCAAGGTACGCTCATAGGCAATGACCTTCTCGCCAGCGGAATCGATGAAGTGAACATCTCCCGCGCTGATAACGGGATGAGTTTTTCGAAGAACAATGAGCTTTTGATAGAAGGAGAATATCGAGTCAGGATCGTCAACTTCTGCAGCAGCATTGATGACGGTGTGGTTGTCGGGAATGCCAATCCACGGCGTACCGGAGGTGAAACCTGCGGTTTTTGAGGCATCCCATTGAACGGGTGTGCGCCCATTATCGCGGGAGCGCTCGGAGATGATATGGAGCGCTTCTTTGGGGGAGCAGCCCCGCTCCTGAAGAATCTTAAAGTAATTGAGGGATTCCACGTCTCGATACTGTGTGATATCGGTAAATCCTGCGTTGGTCATACCCAGCTCTTCTCCCTGGTAAATATAGGGAGTCCCGCGCAGAAGATGGGCGGTGACAGCAAGCAGCTTGCTGGACATTTCCCAGTAGTGCTCGGTATCGCCAAAGCGAGAATTCGGACGAGGCTGATCGTGATTGGCCCAAAACAGCGCATTCCAGCCGCCACCGGCCGTAATCTGTTCTTGCCACGATTTCAACAGCTCACGAAGCTTACCGATGTCCGGCTCTTTGAGCGCCCACTTGTCCCCGTTGAGGTAATCAACCTTGAGGTGATGAAACGAGAAGGTCATGGCAAGCTCATGGTCAGCGGGATTGGAATATCGGATGCAGTTTTCAATTGAGGTGGAGCTCATTTCACCGACGGTCATCAGCCCGTCGATACCACCGCGCTTGACGAGTTCCTGCAGGTATTCGTGGACATGTGGCCCGTCGGTGTAAAAGCGCCTGCCGTCTCCTATGGTGTCGTCCTCAAAGACATCCGGCTTGGAAATGAGATTAACAACGTCGAAGCGAAAACCATCGACACCTTTGTTGTGCCAGAAACGCACTATGTCGGCAAGCTCGGCTCGGACGTTTGGGTTGTCCCAGTTGAGATCCGCCTGTGAGGCGTCAAAGAGATGGAGATACCACTTATGAAGTGTGGAAACCCATTCCCATGCGCTTCCGCCAAACTTGGACTTCCAGTTTGTTGGCGGCGTGTCGGGGCTGCCGTCGACAAAGGTATAGTAGGCAAGGTATTGAGGATCGCCGGTGAGTGCCCGCTGAAACCATGGATGCTCGGTTGACGTGTGGTTAAAAGACCATGTCAAGCATCAGCTTGATACCGTGCTTTTTTGCCTCGGCCGAAAGTTCGTCGAAGTCAGCCATGGTGCCAAAGAGAGGCTCGACGTTGCGATAATCTGCAACGTCGTAGCCATTGTCATGTTGGGGTGAAACAAAAAACGGAGTAAGCCACAGATAGTCAACGCCGAGTTTTTGCAGGTAGTCAAGACGCTGCGTGATGCCGGGAAGGTCTCCGATGCCGTCTCCGTTTGAATCGTTAAAGGAGCGGACATAGATTTGGTACACGACCTTGGTGCCGAGAAACTCAGCGCGCGTACAAGCGTCCCTTGGGATTGCTTGTTACTCGTGAAGATCGCCCTGACATATCCGCTCCTCTCATGGGTTTTTGGGCCGAAAAGGTGCCGTTCTTCTCGTTTTATTGGGCCGAAAGGGCACCGTTTTTCTCGCCATCAAGCGTGACGACATTGGCATCGATACCCTTATCAATACCTTGGCGTTTGCCGATGGTGAACGTAAGAACAAATGGAACCACTACAGCGATGGCCATGCAAACGGCGAAGATGCCGATAAACTCGGGGCGAATTGAAAGAATTCCGGGGAGTCCACCAACGCCAATGGAGAGGGCGTTGACACCAAAGGCCGTACAGACACCTCCTGCAATGGAACTGCCAATCATAGCGCATACGAAGGGGAAACCGTATTTGAGGTTGACGCCAAACATAGCGGGTTCGGTAACGCCAAGGTAGCAAGAGATGATGGAAGGAATGTTTACCTGCTGGGCATTTTCGTCATGCTTCTGAAGGACTGACATGGCAAGAACCGATGAACCCTGAGCAATGTTGGAAAGTGCAATCATGGGCCACAGTGGCGTGCCATAGTTATTGGAACTTGCAATAAGCTGCATGTCAACGGCATTGGACATGTGGTGCAAGCCAGTGATGACAAGGGGAGCATATACGGCGCCAAAGATAAGGCCAAAGAGCCATGCAAACGGACTTGTGATGCCTGCGAGAACAATGTTTCCGATCCAAGATCCGATGGTCCAGCCAATGGGGCCAAGCACGAAGTGAGCAGCCATAACGGCAAGCAAAAGTGAGCAGAAGGGCACCACGATCATCTGAATGACGGATGGCGTGATCTTTTTGAAGAATCGCTCAAGGTAGTTGAAGGTAATCGCAGCGAGAATAGCAGGGATGACCTGTGCCTGATATCCAATCATGCGAACCTGCGCGAAGTCAAAATTCCATGTATGGGTAGCCCAATCGGCGGCGGTTGCTCCTGAAACGGCATACGCATTCATGAGCTGACCGGAAACAAGGGTGAGGCCAAGCACAATGCCGAGCATGGGAGTTCCACCCATTTTCTTTGTGATCGACCAACAAATGCCTACAGGGATGCCGGCATGGAAGACTGCCTCGCCAATAAGCCACAAGAAGTTATATACGCCCGTCCAGAAAACGGAAAGCGAAGCGAGGGTCTGGTTACCTTCAGGTCCAAAGTAGGGCATCTCGCCAAGCACGTTTCGGAAGCCAAGAATAAGGCCGCCGGTAATGATTGCAGGGAATCAAAGGGGAGCAAAGACTTCGGCAATGGCACCCATGGCTCGCTGCAAAATGTTTGTGTTTTGAAGAGCGGCTGATTTGACGTCTTGTTTTGAAGCCTCACTTACGCCGGAAATACCGACAAAGGTGTCGTAAAAGTCGGCGACGTCATTGCCGATAATAACTTGAAACTGGCCGGCTTGCGTGAAACTTCCCTTAACGGATGCAAGCTTTTCAATGGCAGCCACATCCGCTTTTGAAGGATCTTTCAAGGCAAATCGCATGCGTGTCATACAGTGTGAAGCCGCAGCAATGTTGTCTGTGCCGCCAACGAGCTCGAGGAGTTCACGAGCATCATGGTCGAACTTTGCCATCTTTCCTCTTTTCCTCGTGGAACTAACTTATGCAAATAAGTTAGTTCATCGGAGCAATTTCTTTGGCGGAAAATGAAAAAAATCGACAGTTTCGTATCGCCGAACGGTATAAATTTGCCTATGAATGTCTTATGCAGATGATTTGGATAAGTAGGTGATATGCTGTTTTTGGTGAAAAAATATAAAATAATTGCAACTAAACAGCGATGGAGATATGCATGAAGGCAATTTATGATGAGATTTATAGGAATCTTTTAGGAAAAATAGAGCGAGGAGAATATCCCTACCAGACCTATATTCCATCTGAGGCGAATCTTATAAAAGAATACAGTTGCTCTCACAACACGCTCAGAAAGGCAATTGCACTTTTAACGCAGCAAGGGGCACTGCAGCCCGTACATGGCAAAGGGGTGCGCGTTATTTACCAAAAGCGCCCGCGAGCTCTTTTTGAGCTGGGAGGTATTGAAACATTTCAAGAGGCATCCAAGCGCAATCAACTCGATACGGAAACACGGGTTCTCAAGTTTGAACGTATTGTTGCCGATAAAGACCTCGCACGCTACACCGGATTTGATGAGGGCGATGAGCTTTTATATGTTGTTCGAGTGAGGGTTGTGGGCTGTTAAAGCATCGATTTTTGACTGCAATTATTTCCGAGCAAGTCTTGTACCAGGCTTAACTCCTGATATAGCTCAGTTTTCAATCTATGACTATATCGAGAAGACCCTCAATATGCAGATTGCAACCAGCAAACGAACCGTTACCGTTGAGCGTGTTACCGAGAAGATCAAGACTATCTCGATCTTGACGGTGCAGATTACCTAGCCGTGGTAACCGGGCAAACATTCAATTTCCAAGGCGCGATGTTTGAGTTTACGCAGTCTAAGCACCGTCCGGATTACTTCTCGTTTTTTACGGTTGCTCGTCGCGAGATATAGCAATGGTGAATCGCGTGCCTACGCCTTCGCGCGAGAGCACGTCGATAGAGCCGTCATGACTGTCAACGATCCACTTTGCAATAGAGAGACCAAGGCCGGATCCGTCGTTGTTTTCCGCGCGGGCGTTGTCGGCACGCCAGAACCGCTCAAAAATATGTGAAGCCGCTGCGTCGGATATGCCAATGCCTTCATCTTGTATGGATACACGGACGTACTTCTCGTCATATGAAACGCCAAATGTAATGGACGTTTGGGGGGGAGAATAGCGGGCGGCGTTGTGGACAATGATTCTCAGGCATTGTTTGAGCAGCGCAATGTCGCCAACGACTTGATAGCGGGCTTCGTTCACGGACGTTTCGTCAAAGCCCAGGACATAGCGATGGTTAGGGTCAATCATTTCGGACTCTTCCCACACCTCATAGGCAAGCCGTGCAAAATTTACGTGAGTCGTGGTAAGGGTATTTCTGCCCGCATCGCCTCGCGCAAGGAAGAGCAGCTGTTCAACAAGCTCATGCATATGCTCACTTTCGGATTTCAATGCGGCGATGGATTCATCAAGGACCGCCTCATCGGTTTTTCCCCAGCGATCAAGCATGTCGGCATACCCGCGAATAACCGCAATGGGGGTACGCAATTCGTGGCTCGCGTCATTCACAAAACGCATCTGTTGCAGCTTTGCCTCCTGCATTTGGCGCAAAAGTTTGTTTAGGGCAACCTCAATGCTGGCAAGATCTTCGTCTCCCGTTTGAATATAGGGCGAATCAACGCTTGCGTGGTCATGGCCTGCTCAAGGCTGTTTATTTTGCTCTGACTGAGTGTCCCTGAAGTGCCGGGAGCCGCTGCATGAGCAAGCGGATCGGAGCTGCTCAGTTGCTCGGCCTTAAGAGCAAGCGTGTTGAGGGGAGAAGCGCCCGTCTGACACGCCCGGTATCACTGAAGAAATGGAGAAGATCAATGAGTTCCCACACAAGAACCGCTATATAGAGAGGCCAAAGAGCTATGAAATCGGAGCCAAGGGCAAACGACAGCGTGTCGTGGTAAGAGGTTCGCACCACATAGTGGAGGCTTGAAAGGAACCATCCGGTTTGAGCTCCCATCAAGAGCGATTTCAACGGGAGGAGCCGGGAAAAACCCGTATAAAAACGTTCCTGCAGGGAAGGTTTGGTTGTAGCCATGTATGAGAATGGCTACGACACAGGCTGCGAGAAATATGTTAAAACGAAAGGTAATTGAGTAATTTTCGCCACCAAAATCCCCCAGCTGATGGAGCGGGCGGTCGATGATTCAGGATGCGTTTTTCAAAAAGAGAACATCGGCTCTGTGGGAGCGAGAGCCGGTGCGCGCAGGGGCGTTGTCCGAGAGCCGATGTGCGCGGAGGGCGTTGTCCGAGAGCCGGATGTCATGTATACCGTTTTTGGATGGTCTAGGCTTCTGATGACATATCCAACTCCACGGACCGTGCTGATGAGTTTTATGTTGTAGCGGTCATCAATCTTTGAGCGTAGATGAGCAATGTGTACGTCAATATTGTTCGTATCGCCGCCAAAGCTGTACCCGAGAGCCTCGGCTGCAATACGCTCGCGGTTCATAACAATGCCGACGTGTTCCATGAGCGTGCGGAGTACTTCAAATTCTTTGTTTGTGAGTTCAACGGAGTTCTCGTTGACGCAGACTTCTCGGCGATCAACATCAAGCGTGACGCCACGTATCGTGAAAGTTTGCGTTGAGGGAGCTCTGGACTCATCGGAGCCATCGGATGAAGCATCGCTTTTTGTTGCGTGATGTTTAAGGGCCACTCGGATGCGGGCGAGAAGTTCCTCAATGGCAAAGGGTTTTGTGAGGTAATCATCGGCACCCGCATCAAGTCCGGCAACCTTATCCATGATAGAGTCACGTGCGGTGAGCATAATGGTCGGTGTGCTCTTCTCGCGGCGTATGCGTCGCAAGACTTCAAGGCCATTCAGTTGGGGGAGAAGAATGTCCAGCAAGATAAGGTCATAATCGCCAGAGAGCGCTTTTTCCACACCGACTCTGCCATCCTGCGCCTTATCGACTTCGTAGCCTTCGTGCACAAGCTCGAGTTCTATAAAACGTGCTATTTTATCTTCGTCCTCAATAATAAGAATCTTGACCATGCATACTCCGCGTAAAGTGTTGATTATTTGCCTTTGGTGACGTCGTGTTTAATGGTCTCAGCGGCGTCTGCCACCGTATCCATGGCTTCGTTCACATCAACGGTTACCGGGTGAGCTCCCTTGATGTGGTAGCGTAAATCAAAAGAAGAGTCCAATGATAAGAAGCCAAATTGTGGCACCCCTATAAAAAGAGACCGGCAATGGGAACAAGAATTGGCATGCTCATAAACTGTTCGTCATAGCGCATGACAATGAACTTTGTCTCAATTCCTTTGTGGAGCAGCTTCTTGCAATTGTCCCATAGTGAGTCCATATGCTGAGAGAAATCGGATTTCTTGCTTGACTCTTGATAGGCCGTTTGCGCTGCCTCCATTTCAGATGAAATGCCTGACTGAGTCTGAGTCTCGGTCGTATAATTTGTCGCTTGCTTGGCGGTTTTCCCCTGCTTTTCAAGCCAAATAATGGCGTCAAGCGTGTCGTCACCGCACGCATCAAGCGCAGCTTTTGCATCTTCGTAACTTACGCCGCACTTCTCGCGGATGAGTTCGACTTTTTCAAGTTTCTCCATGATTGTTGCCTCCTTGGCAATTTGAAGGCGCCTTTCGTCTTCGTTGTCTCTCATGGTCTTCTCATAAGATTAACCGATTCTTGCGATTTGATTAAGTTTTAGGAAATGGAAGGATTTTCTATGAGTTACTTGGCCTTTCGGATGAGTTGCATGTTGCCCCTCAGATGAGGTATCTGTCATTTTGAATGAGTTACCTGCTACCTCGGCAAAGATTGCTCCGCCGATGATACAACATGCTCCGGCAATCTTAAGAGGCCCCAGCTGTTCTCCCAAGAGAATTGCAGAAAAGATTACGGCAGAAAGAGGCTCAAGGTATCCAAAGACAGCAACGCGCTGCACCGGAATCTTTGGTAAGTTGCGGAAAAATAAAGACCTCCTCCAACACCGGTATTAAAGAGGCCGAGCAGCACCAGTGCTCCCCAGTTGACGGACGAGCCGTCAGGAGGCAGCTCAATACCGTGTAAAACCAGCGTAAGAAGGCCGACAAAAAGAGCACCAATGCCCAGCTGTACGGTTGTGCTTTCAATTCCTTTAATGTCGGGGGCATATCTGTTTGAGATAATCATGGCAGCATACAGTACGGCTGCAATCGCGCCAAACGAAAGACCGGCCAAAGAGAGCTTTCTCGCCAACACCGTAGCCAACGATAAGTCCCATTCCGACCATGACGACAACCAGTCCGCTGACTTTTTGCCACGTAAGACGTTCATGAAAGAGGATGGGCGAAAAGTGCCATTACGATGATGGGACCGCAATAGTACTCAAGCGTTGCGACGCCAACTCCCACTTGTCGGTATGCTTCAAACAATAATGACCACTGCAAACCGAGCGCCAGTCCGGAAAAGATCAGGTATTTGACTTGACCGGCATGGTCTATGCAAGACAGTTTCGAGCGCGTTATCAGAAGAAGAACGCCGAGAAAAAGGGCTCCCAGCATCATGCGGAAAAAGACAATTTGATAGCTGGGGAGGTTGATGTAACTGGCAACAATTCCATTTGACCCGCAAATAAGAAGCGCTACAAGGTACATAGCGGTTGGGCCGAGGGTGCTATTTGTGGGGCGCGTTGTGAGCGCCGTGCGCCTGTGCGTGAACATACTCATAGAGCTTTAGCATCCTGAGGTGCATGCAAAGATGTGTCTTGCTCTTTGGGCGAATCAGCCCTCTGATTGGGCACGCGATCGTAAAATACAACGCGGTAGAAAAGCTCGGAAATTTCGCGCTGGTCGTGCGTCTGGCCCAGTATCCACATTGTTTTGGCGACAAGAGCTTCGGTGCTCATGTCATCACCCGCAAGAATGCCGTCTTTGTGAGCATAGGTGCTTCCAACCTGGTACACGCCAAGATCGAGGCCTTCTTCGGGTACCTGTGTGGTAACTACGATGATGCGCCCGGATGAAATCCAATCGTTGATGGCTTTTTCGTATTCACCGTCGTGATCGGGAATGCCTCGATGCCAAATGTTTCCAGCACGATTGCGTCGTAATCACGCTTGAGCAGATAAAATATGCTTGGATTGAGCTCCGGCGTGAGCTTGAGTACGATAACGCGTTCGTTGAGTTTGGTATAGGTTTGCAAGCCGGTATGTGTGCGAGAGTCATGAGAGCCTGCCTTCTCGTCAAGACAGACAACTCCTGCATCAGCTCCAGTATAGCTGCGGATAATTCGATTGCCGCGAATATGAGCCAAAGCGGGAAAGTTCATGCTGGTAAATGCATTGAAGCTAAGGGTGCGCTGCTTATGTGCGCGTGTCCCCGCAATGACTTCATTGCCAAAGACTACGACAACTCCGCAGCTCTTCTCGTCAATGGCGTAAAGTACCGAGTGGTAGAGGTTAAGTTTTTGCGTCGGTAAACGGATTTGCCATGGGTTGCTGGGAGCCGGTCAGTACGATTGGCTTTGGGGCTATTCTGAATAAGATACGACAGAGCGGCCGCGGTGTATGCCATGGTGTCGGTGCCGTGCAGGATAACAAAGCCGTCGTAGTTGTCGTAATTTTCGATGATGTCACGGCACAGGTGTATCCAATCGCGGGGACGCATGTTGGTGCTGTCGATATTCATGGGTTGGATAAAGTCAAACGCACAGAGCTCATTGATAAGAGGAACGTTTGCCACCAAATCTTCTCCCGATATATTAGGAGTAAGGCCTGCTGCGGTGGAGACGGAGGCAATGGTTCCCCCGGTGGCAATGATTAAAAGTTTTTTCACAACCGCACGACCTCCAGATATTTCGCGGACACCCGCCAGCCGAACTATTGTAATCGCCTTCGGAGCGGAATGGCTCGAAAACCAAGATCTGTAACAGCTTTGTATTTTTTAGCGAGAAGAACGCAAGAATTGCAGTATATTCATACCTGTTTGAAACAATGCATACGACAGGTGTCTGTGTGCGAAGGAGAATGACACGGGTAAATGGCACAGAAGAATTTATTTGGACGTCAACGACGTACAACGCAGGTCCCACCTACTATATCTCGCGACGGTTCTACGGCATCTCGGGATGAGCGTTCGACATCTCCGCGTCGCGTACAAGGCCGTCACGCTGCTCATTATATGCGTCCACAAAACGAGCGACGCACCGATCCGGTACGTCACGCACGTGCAGACGTTGCTCGGGCACAAGGTCACCCGGCTACCCGATACGGTACGCATTACGGAACTCTAAACCCTCGTGACGAAGCTCAGGCGGCATATGCAAACAGACGCCGCCGTTCTTCTCGCATGAAAACAGGTCGGGTGGCGATTGCCGTTGTTATTGCACTCATTTTGTTGTGGTTGGTGGTTACGTTAGTGAGCTCATGTGTGCAGAGCGGCGCCACAAAGGATGTGACATCGTCTGACGCACAAACGACCGTAACGGGAACCGTGTCTACGTCTACCAATTAAAAGCTTGTCAAGAGCGCGGGGCGCTTTTTGGCACATCCGACAGGTCAAGGTTGAGATCTACCGAGCCGGAAATGCCGGCCACGGTGCCTTTTGGCGTGTACTGCCACATGACAAAGGAAATTGAACCGTCGGGCTTTCCATCATATTGTGCCAGCCAGATACGCCCCGTGAGGGCAGAGAGGTCGTATTTGCTGAGGTCATAGCTATTGCCGTATATGATTGCTCGGTACCCATTCTTTTGTATTTCATCACAAAATGCGTTTGCTATGGCAGTTGCTTCTTCACGGGTAAGCGCATCGGCCCGACCATTGCCCTCCGGCGACGGCTCCATATCAAAGGCTATCGGATAATCAAGTGATGCTCCATCGAGCTGCTTGAGTACGAACCGTGCTTCTTCTCTGGCCTCTTCCTCGGTGATTGCCTGAGAGAAAAAGTACACGCCGACATCAATTCCCGCATCTTTTTGCACCGGAAAGGTTTTGGGTAAAGAAGTCGTCAACATGCAAGGTTCCCTCTGAAGATCCTCGGTATCCAAGACGAATATAGGCAAAACGATACGCCGTCTTGAGCAACGGAGCTCCAGTTAATCTGTTGCTGGTGAGAAGAGACATCGATACCGGTGCGAGAGATTGTCTGTCCGTTTTGTACATAGCTCAAACGACCCGACTCATCGGTTTTCAGATTGCTCCAGTCGTAAGGTGAGGGCACCTTTTGCTGAGAAGAAAACGGTGAGAGAAGAAAGAGGTTGTATGCGCAGGAGCCGATAAGTGCTACGACAAAGATGCTGCATATCAAAAAGATTCCAAAGCCAACGGTCTTCCCTTTGGAAGAGAGCCTTTGGAGTCGATGTGCGGCGCAAGTTTTTGCCGCCTTTATGTGGTTTTTTTGTTTTTGCTGCGTGAACTGTTCGGCATTATGCGCTGCGCCTTACGTGTCGTTTACTGGTGATAAAACGAACCCTGTTCAAAGAGAGGCTCACAGCATACGTTAATACCCAGCTCGGAATACCTCTTCATCAGCGGCGGGAATGATGGAAGAAAAAGTATACGTCGCAACCCTTGAGGAAATCCGCAGAGGCTATGGCATCTTTTGCAAGACTGTTGGAAATGGAGCTGATGGAAAGGGCAATAAGCATTTCTCCTGCCGTCAGGGCGTGCTGCTTTTCTCGCAATGTTTTTTTGACTTTAAGCCGCAGATGGGCTCAAGAGCTTCATCCGATACGATATACGCTTTTTTTATCAACGTGTGCGCTGTACTTGAGCGCTTTCAGCAAGACCGAAGCGCTTGCGTCGAGCAGCTCTGAAGCCTTTCCGGTAATAACCGTGCCGTCAGGCGCAACCATGGCACCGGCCTGTTTTCCGGTGACCTCGGCCTTAATAAGCGCGCTGGCGTGTGCCGGCGAGAAGTTCTGGTCCACCCCACTTCTTTCATGAGGAGACTGATCTTATCGAGCTCACGCTCACCCATGCCGGTTCTCTCAAGGCGTTCCGCCGTCTTGAACCAGCGGCGAACGATTTCGGCACGGCTTGCATTTTGACACGCTTCGTCATCGATGATGCAGTTGCCGACCATGTTGACGCCCATATCGGTGGGCGACTGATACGGGCTTGTGCCGGCAATCTTCTCCATAATGGCCTTGAGAACGGGGAAGGCTTCCACGTCTCGGTTGTAGTTAACCGTGACGGTATTGTGGGCTTCAAGATGATAGGGATCGATGACGTTATTGTCGTCAAGATCGGCGGTTGCGGCCTCATAGGCAACGTTGACCGGATGTTTAAGCGGGAGGTTCCATACCGGAAACGTCTCAAACTTTGCATAGCCGGCCTTTATGCCGCGGGTGTTTTCGTTGTAAAGCTGAGAGAGCATACGGCCAGTTTGCCCGAACCCGGACCGGGAGCGGTGACCACTACCAAAGGATGAGAGGTTTTTACATACTCGTTTTTCCCGTAGCCATCTTCTGAAACAATGAGATCCACATTTGATGGATATCCCAAAATAGGATAATGACGATATACGCGGATTCCCATGTTTTCAAGACGTGTCTGATACGCCTCCGCCTTCGGTTGTCCCGAGAATCGAGTGATGACTACGCCTCCAATGGCCAAGTCACGGCCGCGGAAAATATCCATCAGACGTAAGACGTCATCGGCATACGTGATACCGATATCGCTGCGACGTTTTCCGGATTCAATATCGGCGGCACTGATGGCAAAGATGACCTCGGCTTCTTCTGAGAGCTGCTGCAGCATTCGAGCCTTTGAGTCGGGCTCAAATCCGGGGAGTACCCGGGAAGCATGATTGTCATCAAGAAGCTTGCCGCCAAACTCAAGGTACAACTTTCCGCCAAATTCGCTGATGCGCTGACGGATTCTATCTGCTTGCATGCTGATGTACATAGTATTGTCAAATCCGATACGCATAAAATCCTCCCTTGAGCTCTTTGCTGGTGAGATTGTATCATCGTGGGCGGACAACAATGAGATGATGCTCAAACACAAGGCAAGAAGCCTCAGAAGTCTTGAAGGGATTTGTATGAAAACAACACCGCAACAACCCGGCTCTTCTCGCGTGAAAATCGTCATCAAGAGTGCCGGTACGGCTTTTGGATACGGTATGCTTGCAGCTCTTGGTCTGGGCCTTTTTGTTTTTCTTTTTGGAACGCTAACGTCGGGTGGCAATATTGAGGTTGGGTCGGATTGGACCCGCCGCGTGTTGTATGTGGTTTCCTCTCTTGCAATTATTGCCGCCGGTGCAGGCATGTTGTTTTCAGGCAGAGAGTATGCCGAAAAGCAGCGAGGATTTACAAAAGATATCGCGGCACTTGAAACGCACATCACAGACGACGGGAAGATTGACTCAAGAATTAAAGACCTTGCGCCTGCGGGTATCCAATGGGCAACGGCGATTCTTGTGGCTGCGGCAGGTTCCTTTTTTGTTGCCGCACTCTACGATGAAATTATGGGCAGATTCTTTCTTTTATAGGAACAGTCAGTAGGGCGAAGGTTGACGGCGAAGGCTATGGAGCGAGACCGGCAAAGCGGAAGGCCGGTGGAGCGAAGGCTAGTAAAGCGGGAGTTCTCCTGTTAAAGGATCAATTTTTCTCTGCCGGCAAAGGCTCAAAGGCAAGACAGGTAAACGTAGGCTCTCCGTGGAATTCGGTGAAGCCCTGCATCGCGGATGAGTGCTACGGCAAAACCGAGTTCTCTTCCGCGTTCATATAAATCGAGAAGCGCTTCTTCCGAGTCAACATATACGCATACCTTTGCAACGCCCGCATCAAACCAATCGGAGAGCGGCGTTGCGTCTTGCCGGTCATGGTCAAGGTAAAACCCAGCTTTCGGCTGCATTGAGACGTACTTGCGAGAGACGGTTTTCTCGAACGAGCGCCATAAGTGTTGCCTCTACGCAAGCATGACCGGCTTGAGCGGCAATTTTTCCTTTGCGCATTTTTAGATCGCGGCGCATGACAATCATTTGTTTTGCTTTATAGCTTGGCATAGAGACCTTTCAGTGAATGTATTCCTCCATGAGTGTAGCGGAATATGTGGAAATTTGAATTTGACGGATATTTGACCAAGATTGTTCGGGCGACAAAAAGTTTTCAACAACGCTGCCATGCCCTCGGGAAAGTCTTATGAGCCACTGGTATTACCGGCGTATTTATGGCGAGAAACTCTCGTCTATCTCCAAATAGTACGAGCCACATTTTGGTACGTTGTATTTCGGAGATGTGGAGGTTGGGCCGGAGGGACGGTGGTGGGTGTATGGGTGATTTTTTAACTCGGCCATCACCATGGGTATGTATCGGTGTGCTCATGGTGATGGGTATTGCAACCGTGTGCGATATCAAAACGAGGACGATTCCCCATGAGGTTCCCCTTCTTTTAGGGGCGCTTTGGGTAATTGATGTATGCAGCGTAGCGGCAACACCTACAAAAGGATGGGAAATGAGCATCGGAGGCTCTCTGATGCGTTCTGCGTGCATGCTCATGGCACTTTTTAGCCACATCAAAAGTTTTTCATCCTTATTACCAAGCAGGCAGGTATCGGTGGCGGTGACATAAAGATGCTGCTCTTTGGCACTGATTTTAGGTTTTGAAGATCTTTGTGTGGTTATTTTTTCCGCATGTGCGCTAAGTGTTATGTTCTTTTTTCTGGCTTCTTTTGTGAATACCATACACAAAAGAGAAGGTGACAAAAAACAAAGAATGAGCAGTTTAGATGCTATAAGAAAGACCACGTTTCCTTTTGCTCCCTTTGTTTCGTTGGGAGTGGTAATATGCTTTGCAGTGAGCTACTATTTGTAGGTGTTATATTATTTTCAACAAATTTCCGATTCTCGTATATATAAAAAGGTTTTTCTGCTAACAATAGTGATACGTTGAGAAAGAGATAGGTACCCCCAACGCCTGTTTCTGTAGCCGATCTTGGTTGATATCAAGTACGGTATCTCGGTTTTCGAGGCAACGTAGCCATAGGATGAACCGACATTTTGTGGTCGCTCACTCGTCACAGTTTCATCCTATGGCGGTTTCTTTTATGTGATTTACCTTTTCACCTTCTGCATCTTTTGGCGGAAAGGTATGTGTTTATACAGCGTGTATCCGTACGTTATATCGCCTTTTGAACAGCTTGGTGCCACCCGTCGAGAAGTTTTTGTATATCGTTTTCGGAGGCTTTTCTTACAAAAAGGTCATCGGTTTGACGGAGTGCTTTGAGCTCTTCTGTTCCACTCCAATAACCGGTGGAGAGTCCTGCAAGATATGCAGCTCCCAATGCCGTGGTCTCCGTATTCTGCGGGCGTTTAAGCGTGCATCCCCAAAACATCCGCCTGGAATTGCATCAAAAAATTATTTCTCGCGGCGCCTCCGTCTACGTTCAGTACGCTAAGTTCCCTGCCCACAATCAGAGCTCATTGCGTCTGCGAGGTCTTTAATCTGGTATGCAAGTGCTTCAAGTGCGGCTCGAACAATATGTGCCCGCGTGGTTCCTCTGGTGATTCCCGTAATTGTTCCGCGCGCGTCAGGTTGCCACCATGGCGCTCCCAGACCGGTGAATGCGGGAACAATATAGACGCCTCCGGTGTGAGGAACACTTTTTGCAAGGTATGAGGTTTCTTCGGCTGTTTGTAGTGAGACCCAACTCGTCGCGAAGCCATTGAATAAGGGCGCTGGCGACAAAGACCGATCCCTCAAGAGCGTATTCGGTTTGTTTTTGCGTAGGCGGAGATGCCACAATGGTGGTTACCAGGTTATTTTTGCTGAGGTGAGCGGAAGTGCCGGTATGCAGAAGCATAAAGCACCCCTGTTCCATACGTATTCTTTGCCTGCCCCGGCTCAAAACAGCATTGTCCAAAGAGTGCCGCCTGCTGATCTCCGGCAACCCCGGTAAGAGGAATACCCGCCGGAAGCCCTGGATAGCTTGTCTCTCCAAAAAAACTTGACGACGCGCGTACTTCGGGGAGCATTGATTCAGGAATATCAAAGAGCGACAGGAGGTCTTTATCCCAGCACCCTTCATGGATGTTATAGAGCATGGTTCGACTGGCATTGGTGGTGTCAGTTGCGTGCACAAGTCCGCCGGTAAGCACCCATATAAGCCATGTGTCAACGGTACCAAAAAGGAGTTCTCCCGCTTCGGCGCGCTCGCGAGCTCCTGCAACGTTATCCAAAAATCCAGCGGATCTTACTTGCAGAGAAGTATGCGTCTGCAAGAAGACCGCACTTCTCGCGAATCATAGCTTGTACGCGAGAAGAACCGCAGAGTTGCTCTACAAGTTCGGAAGTTCGGCGACACTGCCACACGATAGCATTGCAAACGGGAGCGCCGGTTGTAGGATCCCAGACCAGAGTTGTTTCTCGCTGGTTATCGATGCCTATTGAATCAATGCTTTGAGCATCGAGTCCATGTTTGGTGATAAGTTCGGTGAGGGCTCCGATTTGGGAAAATAAAATGTCCTGAGGATTGTGCTCAACCCATCCGGGATGCGGATATATTTGCTGAAATGGGCGCTGTACAAAGTCGACCACACAACCCTCGTGGTTGATAAGCACTGCCCTGGAAGAGGTGGTTCCTTGATCAAGGGCAATGACGAATTTATCGCGCTGCTTAATTGTTGCCATGGTGTTCTCCTAGCCACTTCAAAATGTCGGAATATACCAAAGAACGATTGTCCTCACAGAGAATTTCATGACGCATGTGCGGATATAAAACAGTGGTGACATCCGTGACGCCGGCATCTTTAGTAAGTTGTGCTGCTTTTTGCACGCCTTTTCCGGAGGCTCCAACAGGGTCGTCCTCACCGGCAATAAAAAGAAAACGGCAGAGAAGGCGGAATGTGAGAAGCCGTGGCCGGTGAGCAAGCCTCTTGAGTTAGTTTTGAAAGTGCGGCGTACCCTCCGACGGAGAACATAAAACCACAGAGAGAGTCGGCATTATATGCGCGTACGTTGTCATTGTTATAGGATAGCCACTCATATCCGGTAGGGCCGGGGACTGCTTTTGGAATAGGCACCAACCCCGAGACCATCGATAAAGGACGAGGCATAGGCAATGCCCTTTGTTTTGCAGAGATGATAGGAAAGGAGAAAGCCAATGCGAGAAAGAAGGGGAGAAACACTTCCGGTCCCACACACAATGACGCCAGAAAGACTTGCGCCGTATCTCCCCGCGTACGCACGGGCGATAAAGCTGCCCATGGAATGGCCAAAAAAGTAGTACGGGAGAGAAGGGTCATGGTGCTGGCGCATATGCTGATGAAGGGTGTGTGCGTCTTCAATGAGCGCGTCCGCACCGTGCAGGGGATCGAGAACGCCGCGGGTATCCGGAGTGCTTGAGCGACCGTGGCCAATGTGATCGTTTCCTGCCACGATATACCCTGCGCCGCAAAGAGCTCGGGCAAAATCGTCGTAGCGAAGGATATGCTCGGACATGCCATGGTTTATCTGGATGATTCCGCGCGTACATACGGTAGAAGAAGGTTGCCAAATGCTTGCAACCACTGTTGAGCTGCCGTCTGTTGACGGATATGAAAGTGTTTCTTGCATAGGGTGTTCGCTCATACAGACTCCTTTAATAGATGTATTCATTAATATCATGCTTGGAGGGTGGCGTCGTGTTTTTAACAGGTTGAGCGGCTGTTCTTTTCCGTAGAAGGTAGAAGTGATTAGCTCTGTAGCATTTGCTCTATATCAACATAACGAGTAAAGACGTCGTTACGATATTCAATATCGTGTGTATTGTATGTAGAAAAATACCTCTTTTAACTGCAAAACATAACAACGTACATTGCAATAATTTTTTTGTAGTATCATTAGTGGTGATGATAGGGGGATGTCATCAGGTTTTGCAGATGGGGGACAGAGATGAGCAGAATAGGAGTTGAGGCAAGAGCCGAGCTTGGTTTAGGAAGAACGGTTGCACGACTGCTTCATGAGTCCGGCAAACGTCAGTGGATCTTTGTGAGTTTTTCCCACTGGTCGCGCGCGTATGTTTCCTATATATGCACGGAGCGACGCAAATGGCCATCTTTTTGACAAGGCAAAGATCATTGCCGATTTCTTTTGGCATGACAATGGATCAGCTGTGGGCAGAGCATCTGTTTGATATGCAGGAGTCCGGAGTAGAACTAAGTGATGACGACAAAATTGCATTAGAGCAATATCGCATCCCTTTTCGGTTTGTTGAAGCAGCTGCTCCGGCAGATGCGGCCTTTGCGTCTGCGTCACTAGAACCTTCTGTGTATAAGACACCTTATCCTGAACATATAGGATTTAAATAAAGATAGGCTTCTTGTAGATATAAAGTGGCATACTTGACTGGCAATAATTGAGGGTGTTGTGGGTTTAAAGGAGAACGCAATGGGCGGGCTTCACTGCTCTGACTGTGAATTTTGTTCTTTTTGTTTTAATGATACGGTGGGAATGTACCAGGCAGCTTGTGCGCGCGGGTATACCCTTGCCGATCCCCATATACACCATGATATAGAACAGCATTTTGCAAAATCCGTCGATGCGTTTGTCCCTCTGGTTGACCCCTTTGGCCGTGAATATCTCCGTAAATCTAATGTTTGTGATGAGTTTGTCCGAAAGGCGAGATAACAGTATCCGTTATTGCCCCACGTTGCTGGCACTTCCTTGTGTTTCTTGAGCGACACGCAGGTGCAATGCTCAAGGTGAATGGCGGCGCAAAAGCCAAGACGCTCTTCTCGCCACTGGCCGAAGTTCTGCTAGTAGCTGAGGTTCGGCAAGCCGAGGTTGTTGCCAACCGCGATTGTCGCCAATCGAAATCACCACTAAACGAAGTTCTTCTCGCCATTTGCTTCAAACTTGCGGTTTATGGGTGACTGCAGTCGATAAGAACGATGTTTACTTGTGATTTTTTTCTTTGATTTGAGCGTTTACGGGTGAATCGAATCACCCGTAAACAGTGCTTTTGACGGGGTTTTTGAAATCTTCGTGTTTAGTAGTGATTTTAAGAGACGGACGGTCGTGAAAACCACAAGTAAACGCTGCATGTGAACATTCAAGATAAGTGCTCGCGTGCGACAAGCACTAGCGTGCGAAACACTATCTACATATGGACATCACCGACATCTGTACCGACATATATACCGACATATATACCGACATCTGGACGACAAAATATGCACGACGAGGCCTGAGAAAAACTCGTTTTCATGTAGACATTTGTTAACACATTTTGTCCGAAAAACACATAAAACTATAAAATAAAAAAACATTAGTTGACGTTATGTTTTTCAAATGTGAAACACGTGAAATAGTTCATTTCTTGTTATAAAACTCTAAAAAAATTAGGTACTATCTTCTTATTGGGGGATTAGTCATTTTTATGACTACTTTTTGAAGGAGACGACAAAATGTCGAGGCGGCCACAGGTAGATAGTCATGACACACGTCGCAAAAGCTTATTGCTTCTGCTGAGGAGGAGTTTGCCCAGCAAGGCTATGAGAAGGCTTCTTTAAGAAGAATTTGCTCACGGATTGGCGTTACAACCGGTGCACTGTATTTCTTTTTTTAACAATAAAGAAGATCTCTTCAAAAATGTGATACAGCCCGTTACTGACCAAGCCATCCAAATACTGAAGGAATATCAAAGTCGCATACAATCAGAGGGCGTGCGAGAAGAATCGGATTCTCCTATGGGGATGCTGAAACACTTGAGCGTTCTTTGATCTTATGTATGCACATCGATACGTAGTAACGATTATCATCAATAACCAAAATAGTCCGTTTGTAGCAAAGTTCTTTGAATCGTTTAAAAGCGTAATTGCCGCAACAATTCAAACAATTCTCTATCCTGGGGCCACATATATTGAGCCGTATGACTCCTTCATTATTGAATGGCTTGCCCAGACAGAGATGACTACAATCATTGATATATTGCGCAACGATAAGACGCGACAAGAGGCTGATGGTCACGTAACATCGGCGCTGGTCTTTACGCAAGGCGGTCTCAAAGCTCTGGCAAACGGTCAGTTCTAGAAGTTCCTTGTGGTTATCCTTTCATGTTTGATATCATATGAGAACATTTAAAAGAGACTCTTGAGAGGGTCACCTATAAAGGAGCTGATATGAAGCTGAAGCGTCTTGGTATTTGTATTCTTACAGCAACTCTCGCTTTTGTTCTTGTAGGATGCAGCGGTCTTTCTGGTTCAAAACATCCCGCTGGGCTTGTTGGTACCTATGAACTTGATAGCATGGATATTAAAAACGGAGACAAAACCCAGTCAATTACAAAAGAGCAGTATGAGCAGGTTTCAAAAGCTGGTAATTTCCATATTACCTTGGAGCTCTCAGAGGATGGCACCGCTATTTTGAACAGCATAGAATCAAGTGGACAGCCAGAAAAGCTTAATCTCAAATGGGAGTCAAGCGATGGTAAATCCATAACGTTCAGCGAGGATTCTTCCAAAGAGAAGGTTACTGCTTCGGTTGATGACAAGCAGATTACCCTCGAGCAGTCCAGCGATAAACGCTTCGGTGAAGATGGTCTTTTCAAAGGTAAGCGATAAGCCTGGATATTACAGCGACTCTTCAAAGAAGTAGTTTCTAGAACAGATACAATAGAAGGGCGAGAAGTGTTTCTCGCCCTTTTTTATCACAGGCGCCGTCCTCAACGATAGGAGCATTATGAAACTTCAGAAATTTGGCACCGCACTTGTTGTTGTTGCATTAATAGGCATACTTTCAGGTTGCGACCTTTTTGCCCCAAAGATTGTCGATGACAATGCTGCAAATACGCCGGATTCATCTTCGACTCAAACTACGACAGACTCAAAGAATGAGCAGAAAAAAGAAGAGACCAAGACAGATGACTACGCCACACAGCTTGCCGGCACGTATGAGCTGGAGAGCGAAGTTTTGACCGATGAAGATGGTACTCAAGAGATTACGCAAGATATGTATCAGCAGATGGTTAATGGGACTGGTCTGCGCTTTACTCTTGAGCTTTCAGAGGACGGTACAGGGCACGATAACGGCACCCAATTTCCAGAGCAAGAAGAGCGATAAGCTTTCGTTTAACTGGAAGACCACTGACGGAAAATCTCTTGTCATTTCTGCTGGTGCCAGCGATGAGGGCCTTGAAGGTACCGTAGGCGAAGACGGAAAAATTACGATTAAGATAGAAGATGACGATGAGTCTATGACAATGGTGTTTGCCAAGGTCAGCGATCAGCCCGGGTATTACAGCGATTCGTCCAAGAACTAGAATAGGTAGAGTGTGCCATGGATGCGCTTCACCAAGAACTTTCACGAGACATTATCATTCTTGAGCCTGTCTTTCATGAGAAGATTTGGGGAGGTCGGCGCCTTGCAGAGGACTTTGGCTACGACATTCCTGAAGGAAAAATAGGAGAGTGCTGGGCAATCAGCGCTCACCCCCATGGCGATTGCGTTGTTGCTTCCGGTGCGTTTGTTGGCGAGAAACTCAGTCATCTGTGGGATGCGCATCATGAGCTCTTCGGTGACGCCAAGGGGGATCGCTTCCCACTGCTCATTAAAATCCTGGACGCGCATGATGATTTGTCGGTGCAGGTGCATCCCGACGATGCGTACGCAGCTGAACATGAGCATGGTTCGCTTGGCAAACGTGAGTGCTGGTATGTTCTTGATGCGGAGCCTCACACGGATATCATCATTGGGCAGCGTGCTCACAATCGTCAAGAGCTTGCTCAGATGATTGATGAGGGACGCTGGGATGACATGCTTAATCTCACCCCCATTCATAAAGGCGATTTTTTCCGTATTGATCCTGGTACGATTCATGCGATTAAGGGCGGAACTCTGATCTTAGAGACACAGCAGAGCTCAGATGTGACCTATCGCGTGTATGACTATGATCGTGTTGGAGCCGATGGCAAGCCTCGGGAGCTTCATATCCAGCAAAGTCTTGATGTTGTGAAATTACGATCTTGTACCGCCCTGTTTCCGGAAAGGGTTACCGCTCCTGAGGTTGATGGCGTAACGGAACTCATGGCGTGTGACAATTTTGTCGTTAAGAAGATTGCTGTTCATGGGGAAAAAGGTGGTTGCGCAACCCTATCCCATTTTTTTATGTGTCAGCGTTATTGAAGGTACGGGAAGCGTCCAGTTGAGAGCAATGCGGCACAATCCCCACAGTCTTCATAAGGGGAGCCACTTTATCGCACCCGCTCGATCGGGAGATTTGACATTCTCAGGCAATATGACGCTCATTGTTTCTCATCTTCCTCACGTGCAGAGTTAGCTGCAAGATTTTGTGGCAAGCATATACGCGAGATAAAAGGGGCCAAGCACACAGCTTGACCCCTTACTTTTTGATGACGTATATGTTTGCAGTAGGTTAGACAGTATGGGCAGTGCCTTTGATTTCGCCCGTGCAGTGAGGGCAACGTGTGGCTCCCGCTTTAACCTCTTCAAGGCAGTGTGGGCAAACCTGGGTGGGAGAGTCTGTGGATTCTTTTTTGCCCTTCATGAACTTGTTGATAGCCTTTACCAGCAAAAAGACGATGACGGCAATAATCAAAAAGTTAATGATTGCAGAGATAAATGAGCCAAAGTCGATACCATGTTCAGTGCCTGCAACGGGGATGGAAAGGCCTGATACTTCTGTACCTCCACCGCTTATGAGTTTAATGAAAGGATTAACGATGTCGTTTACCAGTGAATTAACGATTGCCATAAAGGCACCGCCAATGATGACACCAATGGCCATATCCATAACGTTGCCGCGTGCAATAAAGTCTTTAAATTCAGCGAATAACTTTTTCATGTAACAAAATCTCCTTCAATATTTGATGTACTTCAAACCTGTATCGGCAGACGCTTAATAGAACATAAAAACCGTCTATCGTGTCAATCCATAAATTCGCGAGAATTTCTCAACAAGGTAGCTGGTGAAATATCCCACATCAAAGGGCTCTCCAGTGGCTGAGGCAATAAGCTCGCCTGAGTCCTTTGCACGACCCCACTTCCAAATTCTCTGACCGAGCCACTCACGAATGGGTGCAAGGTCTCCCGAGGAACAAACCCCATCAAAGTCCATGCCGTCCTCAATCATGGCGTGCTTAAACTGAGCACCAAAAGCGCTTCCCAAAGCATAGGTGGGGAAGTAGCCAAACTCACCCCAGCTCCAGTGGACATCCTGAAGCGCACCGTGGGTGTTATCGGGTACCGTAACGCCAAGATAGTGATGGTACTTCTCGGCCCAAAGTTTTGGAACATCGGCTGCCTTTACTTCTCCCGCAAGAAGTGCCTGCTCAATTTCATAGCGGACAAGAATATGAAGCGGATAGGTGAGCTCGTCGGCTTCCGTACGGATAAGACTTGGCTGCACCTTGTTGGCTGCCGAGAAGAGCTGGAACGCGGTAACGCGTGTGAGCTGACCGGGGAAATGCTTGCGCATGAGCTGAATGAGCGGCTCGGCAAATGCTTCAGAGTGCCCGACGTAGTTTTCAAAGAAACGCGACTGGGACTCGTGCATGCCCATTGAAGTGCCGCCTTTAAGGGACGTAAAGCGATAATCCCAATTAACTCCCTGCTCATAGAGGGCATGACCGTTTTCATGAAGCATGGAATACACATTGGAGAGAAGATCGTCCTCATAGACGTGTGAGGCGACCATAACAAAGCCAATACCAGGTCCTGCGGTATAGGGATGCTCCGTCTTGCCGAGCCAGAAAGCATCCTTATCAACGCCCTGCATCGATACGATGTCTTTTGCAAGGTTCCACTGACGATCCACATCAAAAGATCCCTCAAGAGGCTTTGTGCTGGGCTGGTGCTTTGAGGCAGCACAGTCGGCCACGAGCGGGACTATGGTGTCCTTAATCTTGGTAAAGAATAAATCATAAAAGGCCCGGTTGCTTCCGTGTTCAAAATCATTGAGGAGTACGTCGTACGGGTCTTTTTCAGCATCACGATACTGTGCAATATCAATCTGACCTGCAACAAGTTTGTCGAGATAGGGAGCAAAGAGATCCCAATCATCTGCATTCTTTGCTTTCTCCCACACGTCGTTTGCTTCGGTGGCAAGGCGTACAAAGTTGCTCTGTACCTCGGGAGGTACATCCACCAGTTGCGCCCGGTCGCGACGAAGAATCTTTACCTGCGCGTGATGCGTCTCGTCAAGCACGGCGCGATTCTCATGAAGGCGGTCGAGCAGAGCTCCCACCTGAGGGTCAACAAGTAAGGCTTGCATTTGCTCACCAAGGATGGCAAGGGCTTCTCCGCGTTCCTCGGTAGCTTTTGCGGGGTCAAGGCAGGGTCCAAACGAGCTCAGTTCTTCGGCGCTGTAACGGAGCGCAAAGATTTTTTTCTCAAGTGCGTCAAGCTCTGCTATATCCTGACGTGGATTAGAGAGTGCTGCATTAAGGGTGGTTTTGCTCTTCTCGCTGTCCATAGTTCCTCCTAAAGTGTATGTCCGTACCCATGACACAGGTATACGTTTTTAATTCATTCATGCATTTTACGCGACGGAGACTCTCTTTTGCGCGATACTTACATAATTAGAAAGATATATGGCATGTGTTTGTTTTTTTCGCGAGCGTGCGTCGTGAGCGTGCGATAAAAACGTTCGCGAAGACGCGAGAAAAGCACAGGCCTGTGGGATGGGGAGAGTTTTGGATGAGTGACAGTAAGATCTCATTTGACGAGTGGGACGGGCTGTATGCCGATCGCATCATGCAGATGCGCCGCAGTGCGGTGCGCGATTTATTTGCGGCAATTTCGCGCCCGGATGTCATTGGTCTTTCGGGAGGCATGCCGGATATCTCATCGCTTCCCCTCGATGAAGTGGCTGAATGCGCAAAGCGATGTGTTACCGTTGAGGGACTCAAGGCTCTTCAATACGGGAAGTTCCGACGGACGCATAGAGTGTCGGCGTACCGTTTGTAAGATCCTGGCGGTCCAAGGCATTGAAGCAAAGCCGGAGGATATGATTTTAACCTCGGGCTCTCAGCAGGCCCTTGATTTCTTGGGGCGCGTTTTTATAAATGCCGGAGATGATATTATCTGCGAGGGTCCCAGCTACCTAGGCGCTCTTCAGGCATTTTCGGCATATCAACCCCGTGTCCATTGCATAGAGATGGATGAGGACGGAATACGGTTGATTTGCTTTGAGCAAAAACTCCAAGAGCTTAAAAGGTGCCGGCAGACGTCCAAAATTCATCTATGTAATTCTGAATTTTAACAATCCTTCAGGTATTACCATGTCGCTTGAGCGCAGACATCTCTTGCTTGAGCTGGCGCACCGGTGGAACATACCGGTGGTGGAAGACGATCCGTACGGCCTTATCCGCTATGAGGGACAAGATCTTACGCGTCTTAAAAACTCTGGACGATCAGGTAATTTACCTCGGGACCACATCAAAGATTTTTTTGCCCGGGCCTGCGTTTGGCATGGATCGTGGCTCCGCACCATTTTTCTTGAGCGTATCAACCTTTCAAAGCAAGGGCAGACCTCTGTACCAGTCCTTTTAATATGGTACTGGCCGAGCATTATTTTAATGAGGTGGATTGGCAAGCCGCCCTTGAGGTTTCCAAAACACGCTACCGGGAGCGCAAAAATGCCATGCTTGCGGCACTGGAGGAGTTTTTCCCGGAGGATGTTTCGTGGACGCATCCGGAAGGCGGACTCTTCTTATGGGTCAGCTTCCCGCCATACTTTGATACAAACCAGCTTCTTCCGGCGGTTCTTGAAAAAGGCGTTGCCTATGTTCCGGGAACCAACTGCTATCCGGATGGTCGGGGGCATCAAGCATGCGGCTGTGTTATTCCTTTGAGACGCCGGAACATATTCATGAGGCAATCAGTCGTCTGGCTTCTTGCGTGCAGGACCGTATGGCGCTCTACCGAGCATTTCGGGAGGCAGGTGCATTGCCTGAAACTGCTTCGACCAAACACTCATATCGCCAATAGACCAAAAACAGGAGGTAGTCGTGCGTCTAAAGTTGCTGTTATTATGGGAGGGACCTCATTTGAGAGGAACTTCGCTTCTTTCCGGTCGTTTGGTATCGGAATCACTTGCAAGATCCGGTTTTTGATGTGCTGACGCTCGATGCCGATGCGCACCTTTGTTGATACGTTGCGTGCGGAGAAAGCCCGACGTGGCTTTTCATCTGCATGCATGGAGCCGGTGGAGAGGATGGCGCGGTACCTGCGCTTTTGGAGTTTTTACGTATTCCATACGTGGGGTCTCGTCCCGCATCATGCAGGGCTGCGTGGAACAAGGCCGACATGCCATTTTTAATGCGCCGCGTGTATGGCAAACATGAGTCTTTGCGGTCTGGCCACCGCAGTTGGTGCTTCCCGCCAGTGCGTTTAAGGATCTCGGTGCCGCAAAGGCGCTGGACATCATCCCCGAGCGCTTGGGTGGTGGCAGCGGTTTTCCTCTGGCGGTAAAGCCGGTGCACGGCGGATCTGCCATGGGTCTTTCTCGTGTCGATAAGCCCGAGGATCTTGGACATGCCCTGATGGGCGCCCTTGCCTATGATGATTCCGTCATCATTCAGCATTGGGTCGAAGGCGTTGAGGTCAGTGTGACCGTTCTTGGTACTCCCGGTTCAGAAAAAGTTCTTCCGCCCGTGGAGATAGAGGTTAAGGAAGGCATTTACGATACGGATGCACGCTTGGAAACCTCTCGCGTCAATCACTTCTGTCCGGTTCGGGATGAATCTCTCGCGGCTCTTGGAAGTAACGTTGACAACGCTCGCGTGGCATTGGAGCAGGCTGCGTGTGAGGTATACCGTGCGTATGATTGTCGCGACTTTGCGCGTGTTGATTTTATTTGGGACGGTCATAAGGTTATGGTTATGGGTCTCAAGACATTCCCGGGCCTGACCGAGACCTCGCTGGTGCCTATGGCAATTGAGGCAGCCGGCCTTAAGCGTGATGAAGTTCTTGCTCATCTGGTCGTTGGCGCGCTTGAACGTGGTAATTAAGGATAGGAGAGTACACATGCAGTACGTACTTGGTATCGATATTGGTGGAACAAGTATTAAGATTGGCCTGTTTACGCCAGACGGAGAACTTTTGACAGAGGAAAAAGTTCCTACACCTGCGCTTACGTCACCCGAAGCGTATCGTGTTGTCTGTGACTCTCTTGAAGAAATCGTTGCGTCGCGCTCCGGTAAGCCGGAAGATGTCATAGCGTGTGGATTGGATATTCCGGGTCCGGTGGCCGATGATGGTACCGTCGGGCTTCTCGCCAATGTTGAGATCAATCCTGAAGGTTTGGTGCAGGCCATCAGTTCGGCGCTCCCCAATGCCACGGTTGCCTTTGTCAATGACGCCAACGCGGCGGCTCTTGGTGAAGCATGGGCGGGAGTTGCGGTTGGGGTGCCTTCGTTTGTGCTGATTGCCATTGGTACGGGCGTCGGTGCCGGCGTGGTTGCCAACGGCAAGCTGGTAGCCGGCGCGTTTGGCGCCGGTGGCGAGATTGGACACATTACGGTTGAGCCCGATGAGCCCAAGACGTGCGGGTGCGGTCGCCACGGCTGTCTTGAACAGTATGCCTCTGCGAAAAGGGTATCGTGCGCCTCTACCTTGAGGAATGCGAAGCTCGTGGAGTGACTCCGGTGAACATTGAACATGAGACGGATACGATTTCCGTTTTCCGTGCGCATGCGGCGGGCGATGAGTGCGCAACCATTGCCATCGATAAGATGTGCTCGTATTTGGCTCGTGCCATGGCGCAGGTGTCATGTGTGGTTGATCCGGCCATGTATTTGATTGGCGGTGGCGTTGCCGGTTCATTTGCGACTTTTGCAACGGAGCTGCGGAGCCGTTTTGAGGAGTATGCATTGCGGGTGAGTCGCCCTGTTCGCATTGAAGCAGCAAGTCTTGGTAACCAAGCTGCCATGTATGGGTGCGCATACGAAGCACTCCGTCTGCGCAAAGAGCGTTTTGGGGATGAGATTCCTACCGAGCGCTCCATCGATCACTCCGCCTAATGCGAGGATCAAGATCAAGAGTATCTGCGGGTTCTATCTTGATTTGCGAAATCGGGATTGCAAAACCCATGTTCGGAGAAGCTTAGAGGCGCTCGGAGGAGCTTAGAGAAGCCTGAAGAAGTTCAGAGAATAATGAGTTTCCGCTATCAAGGGTTTTCTCGCAAGGTAATTTAGGGTACTGTATAAAGGCTATTTATTCTGTACGTAAACAAAGGAGAGTGCACATGTCCGGACACTCTAAGTGGGCAACAACAAAGCACAAGAAAGCAGCTATCGACGCCAAGCGTTCCTCGCTGTTCTCCAAGCTTTCTCGTAATATTACCGTCGCTGCAAAGATGGGCGGCGATCCTAACCCTGATAACAACGCGACTCTTGCTGCAGCGGTTGCGCGTGCGCGCATGGTCTCGATGCCTAACGCAAAGATTAAAGGCTGCCATTGATAAGGCCTTTGGTGCCGGTGCCGACGCGGCAGTCTACGAAGAGATTGTCTATGAGGGATACGGACCTGCGGGTATCGCAGTCTACGTCGATTGCTTTGACAGACAACAAGAACCGCACCGCTGCCGACGTTCGTTCTGCATTTACACACTCCGGCGGCAATCTTGGCACGGCGGGCTCTGTGGCATTCCAGTTTGAGCGCCGTGGCTCCATTGCGGTTGACAAGGTCATTGTTTCCGATGATAAAAAAGTTGCCGATCGTGATAACGCTACCGATGAGGATGAGTTCATGATGGCCGTTGCTGAGGCCGGCGGCGAAGATTACGAAGATGCCGGCGAGCAGTGGATTGTGTGGACTGCCTACGACAAGATGCAGGACGTCCAGAAAGGGTCTCGAGGCTCAGGGCATCGAGGTAAAGGGTTCCGAGCTTACGATGGTTCCAACCACTCCAACCGATGTGTCCGTTTCCGATGCCAAGAAGGTTCAGCGTCTGCTTGATAAGCTCGATGAACTTGATGACGTTCAGAACGTCTACAGCACCATGAACGTTACCGACGAGATCGCGGCTGCTTTAGAAGAGGACGAGGCACAGGGCAGCCCTGCTTTAGGCAGCCCTTGCTTTTCTTAGTGGTTTAGTTTTCATTTTCAAAATCCGAGAAGTGCGCACGTGCTTCTCGGATTTTTATTTTGCGTGAAATACTTGGGGCTCTTTGATTTACCTTTGGTGCCGTCAACTGGGCGCCGCTAGATGACGTTAGTTGGTGTCGTCACTAATAGCGCGCCAGAGTAACGCTGCCAAAAATGCGCCAAGTTGACTGCCGGAATAGTGCTGCCAAACTTGCAGCAAGTATGGCTACATTCACCAAACTTACTGCAAGTATGGCTATGCCACACTTTGCTGCAAGTTTGGTGACTCAAGACCATACTTGGCGCAATTCCGGCAGCACTACAAAGGGTGAGCGATAAAGAGCAAGAAAGTGAAAAAAGCGTGAGCGACAATAAAGGGTCTTTACAACCTGCCTGCACTCGTGATCGCGTACGGCAGCTTTAAAGACGGCGGCGTCAGTTTTCCAAGGTACGCGTTTGCCGCAGATACTTTGGAAATCTTCGTCTCCCTTGGCGAGAAGATATACGATGCTTGGACGTGCATCGGCATAGGCAAGACGTACGGCCTGACGAATAGCTTCCTCACGATCAAGGATAATCTCATACGATGCATCTTTCAGGCGTGGCTGCGGCCATCTCGGCGCAGATCTCCGCCGGATCGTCAAAAGCGGGGTCTTCGGTCGTATAAATGAGGTGGTCGGCCCACTTGGACCCTTCTTCCGGAAGATCGCGCCGCCGCTCCTGCGCCTTGCCGCCGACAGCCCCCAAAACAACATATCGGCCGTAGTTGGGGAATTCCTGTGAGGATGACGAGAAGAGCTTCTGTAGGCAAGACGATTGTGCGCATAGTCAACGAGAGCCGTGACCTTGCGATCTTTGGTGGGGATAAGCTCCATCCGGCCGGACACGTGCGTATTGAGCAGAGGGTACTGGAGCTTCTCGCCAGAAAATCCAAGCAAGTTGGCAACTGTGATAGCAGCGAGAGCATTATCAACGTTAAAGAGGCCAGGCATGGGAATGGAAAGATGTCCGGTCCACGTGGGAGTATGAGCGCGGAAGGAAACGAGGCCATATTCGGACGAAATATCATCTGCCCAAATGTCTGCCTTGGGATTAGTAGCAGAGAATGTGTAGACGTGCTGACAGCACTCGGGATTGCGCTCGTGAACTGCGCGAACGTGTGCCATGACGTCTTCGTAGTGTTCGGTGTCTCGGTTGATGACAGCCGTCTTTGCCATATCAAAGATTTTCATTTTGCTGGCAAAATAATCCTCAAAGGTGGGGTGCTCAACAGGGGATATATGATCCCTTCCAATGTTGAGAAAAACAGCAATGTCCAGATGGAGACCATAGGTGCGGTCGTATTTGAGCGCCTGGCTTGAGACTTCCATTGCCATATACGTGAGGCCACATTTTTGCGCGTTTGCAAGGTGGCGCCAGAGCTCAGGGAGCTTCGGGCGTTGTATTGTCGGGCTTTCCATGTTCAATGCCGTCAAAGACTTCAATGGAGCCCATAATGGCGGTTTTTTCGTAGGGCTCATCGCCGTCAAGTATGGCGCGCAACATGCACGCGGTCGTGGATTTACCCTTGGTGCCGGTAATGCCGATCATTGTGAGATCGTGATCGGGGTGTCCCGTAACGTATGCTGAAGCCTCTGCCATGGCGCGCCGCAATTTTGCATCGGTTGCGATAAGCGCCGGTACGGTAGGAGCGATTGCCTCAAGCTCGGCGGCGTGAGATTCTGCGCAAAGGTATGCTACGGCTCCCGCCTCAAGGGCGCTTTTTAAGAACTCCGGCTTAAATGCAGCACCTTTGCAGACAAACACATGACCCGGCTCAATGATGCGAGAATCATGGTCAATGCCGTATAGCGCTATTGTGGCGGCATCCTCACAGTGCTTGGAGCGCACCAAAAGGTTTTTCTCGGTAAGATATGAAATGAGCCCTGATAGATAAAGCGTCATGTGTAGAAACTCCCGTCGGCGGTGCTTTGGTAGACACAAAACTTACTTTCAATGAAAGTATACCGCCGGTTTGATAATGACGTGCGCGCAAGCCTGAAGCTGTGGTAAACTGCTCAAGTCACGGGCGATTGGCGCAGAGGCTAGCGCAGGTGCTTTACACGCACAAGGTCGGGGGTTCAAATCCCTCATCGCCCACCAGAAAAACCGGCGCGGTTCTCGAGTATTCGACTGCTTGAGTGCCGCGTTTTGCAAATTATAGAGGGAGCTCACATGGCTGATACGGGAATTGACGTCTCCGCGCTTGATCCTGAGTGCACAATTGTGGTGGCAACGGGCAATGCGCATAAACTGGTTGAAATTGAGGCTATTCTCTCAAGCGTCATGCCGCGTGTAACCTTTATTGCCCTCGGTGAACTTGGTAATTTTCCGGAACCTGAGGAAACGGGGACTAATTTTCGCGACAACGCACTTATCAAGGCGCTGGCGGCACTCGATGAAACACCTTTTTTTGCGGCCATTGCGGATGATTCGGGATTGTGTGTCGATGCACTGAATGGCGCTCCGGGAATCTATTCTGCCCGCTATGCCGGAGAGCATGGAAATGATGCTAAAAACAACGCTAAGCTGCTCGAAGAGCTCAAGGATGTGCCAAGGGAAGATCGCACGGCGCGCTTTCACTCTACCGTGGCGCTTGTGTACAGAGACGGAAACGTGCTTGTTGGCGAAGGGGGATTGTGAAGGATCTATAGATTTTACGCCTCGTGGCGAGAATGGCTTTGGATATGATCCGCTCTTTTTGCCGCAAGACGCTCCGGGGAAAACTATGGCAGAACTCACCCCTGAACAAAAGAATGCTATCTCTCACCGATTTCATGCGCTTCAAGCCCTTGCGTCCCAAATCAAGGGGTAACATAAAGCACTGAGCGCGTAGTGTCCGACACGGCGTTGAGTACGCGTGAGCAGCACGTGCTGGTTCGAGTATATAGCAGGAGGTTTTTCATGAGAATTGTCCGTACACGGGACTACGATGATATGAGCCGCAAGGCTGCAAATGTCATTTCTGCGAAGATTATTTTGGAGCCGGAGTGCGTGCTTGGTCTAGCCACCGGTTCCACTCCCATTGGCACGTATCGCCAGCTTGCCGAGTGGAACAAAAAGGGGGATTTGGACTTCTCACAGGTAAGTACCTATAACTTGGACGAATATCGAGGACTTTCTCACGACGACCCTCAGAGTTATCACTACTTTATGAGGGAAAATCTTTTTGACTTGGTTAACATTGATATCGCCAACACGCATGTGCCCGACGGTTCGAACCCCGATGTAGAAGCTGCGTGCCACGAGTACGATACGATGGTTGCCCAGGCAGGGTATCCGGATTTGCAGCTTTTGGGTATTGGCCATAACGGGCACATCGGTTTCAATGAGCCTGCCGATTATTTCTCCAAGGGTACCCATTGTGTCGATTTAACCGAGAGCACCATCAAGGCAAATAGCCGCCTTTTTGAGCGGGAAGAGGACGTGCCTCGCCAAGCATACACTATGGGCGTTCAAACCATTATGTTTGCCCGGGCGATTCTTATCCTTGCTTCAGGGGAAGACAAAGCGCAGGCGGTATATAACATGTGCTACGGGCATGTAACGCCGCAATGCCCCGCTTCCATCCTGCAGCTCCACCATAACTGCACCGTTATTGCCGACGAAGCTGCGCTTTCGCTTTGCCCGGTTGAGTAGCGCACTGGAATGCAGCGGGAATATAGCGGTTTCCGCATAGGGTGCGGCAGCTTCGCAGACCTGTGATGTACTTTTTGAAAGCTGTGATGTACTTTTTATGGCGAGAAGACCGGTTTTCTCGCCAAAAGTACCCTCACAGCCCCTGTTTTGGAGAAAAAGTCACGGGTCACTGAGAAAAAGTACATCACAGGTCGCCGCACTTCTCGCCGCACTTCTCGCCACATGCTTTTTGCAGGCGTTGTTATGTAACGCTTTCGAGATTACCCCTAAAGTTCGTATGATAGATACTTGGAAAAAGTTGTCTATATGCGAATTGTTATGTGTTGGAGGCCAGATGGAAAACGAGATTCCACCAGTTAATCGTGTTGATGAGATTCACGAGAAGCTGAGCGCTCTCCAGGGTCAAAAGGTCAAAGTTAAAGCAAATATGGGTCGCTCGCGCGTTGTTGAGCGCACGGGTGTGTTGGTGCAGGTTCATCCAAGCCTTTTTATTGTTGAGGTGGGTGAGCGCCGTGGGCGTACCGCGCGTCAGTCATACCAGTATGTGGACGTGTTAACCGGGACGGTTGAGCTGTTTGACATTGAATCCGGCGAGCGTCTTTTTGACTTTGCGTTCGAGGAATAACAGCAGGTCGGATGCGCCCATGCGAGGACGCCAGATTGTACAAACTCCCTGTAAGGTTAATCTTCACCTGGGGATTCATGCTGAAAAAGACAGTCGAGGGTATCACCGCGTTGATTCCGTTATGGTTCCCGTGGGACTTTATAACACCATTACCGTTGAAGATGCGCCTCAGCTGATAATTACGCATACCCCCGCTCTTGATATAGCGGGCGAGAAGACTGCGGTATGGAAAGCGGCTACTATGCTGGCCGCAAAACTCGGATGTCAGCCGAATGTTTCCATAACGGTTGAAAATACGATTCCTGACCAGGCGGGACTCGGGGGATCGTCAGCAGACGTCGCCGCTACCCTGCGAGCGCTGGCAAAGCGGTGGGGCATAGATGCGTTGGACCCAAGGGTTGTAGCCGTTGCGCGCCGGGTGGGTGCCGACGTACCGTTCTTCTTGCATCCCGTGCCGTCGCTTTTTGCTTGGTGCGGGCGATACGCTGGAAGAAACGTTTGATGAGTTTGCGGGTATGCCCTTGCGCTGGTGCTTCCCAAGACAGAGGGAGTCTCAACAACGGCGGCCTACGATACCTTCGATGCAGCGCCAACTCAACCACGTGATTACGGAGAGCTTTGTGCGCTGTTGCGATCCGGCGTAACCGAGGAGAAGTACTCCCAGGTAGCGGGCCTTTTGTATAACAATCTTGCCGCTGCCGCAAAAACGCTTTGTCCTGAAGATGGCGGAAATTGAGAAGTGGCTTTTGTGCCCAAGCGGGTGTTTTGGGTGCCATGGTTTCCGGCTCGGGAGCTGCTCGTTTGCCATTTGTTCTTCACATGATGAGGCGGCACGAGTGGTTCAGGAAGCTACAAAAATTTGCATGGGTGGCGTGCTTTTTGCAACAAAGACCGTTGGTTTTGACGGCTAAATCTGCTAGAGTTTTCTCTTGCAACGGGTTGTGGCTCAGCTTGGTAGAGCGCTCGGTTCGGGACCGAGAGGTCGCTGGTTCAAATCCAGTCAACCCGACCATGAAATAGGCTGCTGAGTTTTGTATCTCTGGCTTTTTAGTGGGTCATCGGTTTTATTCCGATGACCTTTTCATTTATGTTTTTCGTTATAGCGCTCAACTTGCAATCTAACGCTCACGGCTCATTCAAGACCTTACGTCCATGTCAGAGTATCTTATGGCTGATATGGGAGTATCCTTATAAACTGTGGGTTCTTAAGCAACTCGGTAACCTTATGGCGTTATTACGGATATGAAACATATATAACATAGGAGAGCACATGAATAAGCAGCAACTTGCATCGAGAATTTGGGCTTCTGCCAATGAGATACGCTCAAAGATTGAGGCAAGACGAATACAAGGACTACATTCTCGGTTTTGATTTTCTACAAATTCCTTTCTGAAAAGGAGGAAGAGTATCTTTCTCAAAAGAAGGTTTTGATTCTCAAACGATGAAGAACGTGTCAGAGGATGACCAAGAAATCGTTAAATTCTGTGCAAGATAACGTTGGTTACTTTATCGCTTATGAGAACCTGTATTCAACGTGGCTCTCAAAGGCATGACTTTGATGTGTCAAACGTAAGTGATGCTCTGTCTGCATTTTTCTCGCTTATTAATCCCAGTTATAGCCATGTTTTTTGACAGGATTTTTTGAGACGCTTGAGACAGGGACTTTCAAAGTTGGGAGATACTTCGGTTCTCGTACTAAGGCCATATCCGGTCTTTTACAGCTATACGTGATATTCCGATGGATGCTCGTCAGGGCTACGATGTCTTAGGATACTATACGAATATCTGATCTCTAAAATTTTTGCAGCTAACGCAGGAAAAAGCAGGAGAGTTCTATACTCCGCATGAAGTCTCACTTCATGTCAGAGATCTGTGGCGAGCATCTCAAAGGTCGTCATGAAATTGAAATTTATGACCCTACGTCCGGCTCCGGTTCTCTGCTTGTTAATATTGGACAAGCTGTTGCTAAGAGAAGTGGTAATAAAGGATTCCATCAAATATTATGCGCAAGAGCTTAAAGAGAATACCTACAATCTCACACGCATGAATTTGGTGATGCGTGGGATTAAGGCATCAAATATCATCGCTAGAAACGGCGATACCCTTTGAGGATGACTGGCCATGGTTTTTCCGAAGGTCATCCTGAGACGTACCAGCCGCTTTTTTTGTAGATGCCGTGGTATCAAATCCGCCTTATTCACAGAGATGGGACCCTGCGGATAAAGAAGTCGATCCTCGTTTTAATGGATTTGGTCTCGCTCCAAAGTCGAAGGCGGACTACGCTTTTTCTCCTGCATGACCTTTATCACTTGCGGCCGGACGGCATCATGACAATCGTTCTTCCTCATGGAGTACTTTTTAGAGGCAGGGGAAGAAGGAAATCAGAAGAACCTCATTGAACGTGATCATATTGATGCAATTATTGGCTTGCCTGCAAATATCTTTTTTCGGAACAGGTATTCCTACTATTGTTATGGTTCTCAAAAAACAGCGCACAAGAAGCGATGTTCTTATCATTGACGCCTCAAAAGGTTACGTTAAAGAAGGAAAGAATAATAAGCTCAGAGCCTCTGACATTCGTCGTATTGTAGATGCCTATGAGTGTCGAGAAGATATAGAGCGCTTCTGTCGTCTTGTGTCTAAAAGATGAGATTCGCGGTAATGACTATAACCTCAATATCCCGCGCTATGTGGATTCCTCCGAAACAACAGAGAGTTGGGATATCTATTCAACAATGTTTGGCGGTATTCCCGTAAAGGAAGTGGATGCTCTCAAAACCTTATTGGGATGCATTTTCCTGGCCTTAAGTACGAGCTATTTGAGCAAGTCAATGAGGCAACTATGAGAATTAAAGGCGCAAGATGTTGGTAAGACAATAGCTCTAATGCAGAGGTTGTTTTGCTATCAAGGACTTTTCAAGGAGAGATTCTCAGACTTTGAACAGTACCTTTATGATGAGCTCATAGATGAGATTGACTTAGTGAGCAGAGCTTCGAGGAAGATGAGATTACCAGGAAGTTTTTAATAGGCTATCAGGATTGCCGCTGATTGATCGCTATGACGCCTTTCAAGATCTTGACGATGTCTGGCAGGAAATTTCTATCGATTTGGAAATCCTTCAGACAGAGGATTCGACGCTACAAAGAAGGTCGATCCCAATACATTGGTTAAAAAGAAGCAAGGCAAAGATGTGGAAGTGCAGGACGGCTGGGTTGGTCGTGTACTACCGTTTAGTCTTGTTCAAGACGCTTTTTCTTACCGAGGAAGTTTCAAGTCTTGAACAAATGAAGAACGCCTTTCGCAATAACTGCAGAAATTACAGAGATATTTGAAGGGCTTTCGGATGAGGATAAAGACGCCGCGGTGATGCAGTAGGAGAAGATTCTTTTTGTATCTTCTAAGATATCTGCAGCTCTCAAGCAACTGAAGGATGAAGATCCTTCATCGGCATCTGATGAGGAATCAATTCTTTTCTCGGCTTACGCAGTTGCTGCACTCTTTAATGAAGAAAAAGTTCTCAAGAAGACCATTAAAGACGTACATATAGGGACTTGAAAAAGACCAAAGAGATGATTGAAAGTCTGACGGATGAGCAGGTATGTACTCTTCTTGACGAAAAATGGATTAAACCGCTTGTGCATCGTTTTGAAAAAGCTGCCTGATAGAGTTATTAATCAGTTGAATGATCTAGTAAAGCTTTGGGTGAGAAGTACCTAACCACGTACTCAGATATCGACTCAAATTCAAGAAGCAGAGCGTCTCTTGCAGCGATGCTTGGTGAGCTTACTGGCAATGAGTTTGATCTTGCAGGTTTGAACGAACTAAGATCACTCTAGGCGGTGAGTTGTAATGGCAAATATTCCTGCTATTAGATTCAAAGGTTTTACTGACCCTTGGGAACAGCGTAAGTGGGAATGCTCGTGAGAGGCGATACTTCACGATGCTGAGCAGCGATAATTCTCTTTCACGAATGAGTGATGCTATGTGAGCGCTTGACTATGATCAGCGCCTGAACACAGATCACAGAGGGCCGAGCTGTACGAACAGAAATGGGATGCGTGATGAGCCTATCGTCTTAAAGCATGCTGTATGTGCCGAGGGTAAGCTGACAGGGCTACCGTTTAGGGATTTGTGAGCTCCAGAACGTGGTTGACTCGGATTTGTGGCGAAGCAGATTTGGCTGACTAGGTGAACTGCTATCTCAAAAGGCAGCCAGATGCTATATCTCATGCGGAGTTCAGACGTTCATACACACACATGACGTGCTGAAAAGCGAAATGACCTGTGCTCGCTCGACGAAGGCAACGAAGTTGAGCGTTCCTAGATCCCGCAGCAACCTCATCACCTTCATCAGCGTAAGCATGAAAAAGCTTTCTGTTTGAAAAAGGTCTTTACTCGAAAAATGTTTCCGCCGAGAGGAGAAAATATAGACGAAGTTCGATTCAAAGGTTTTACTGACCGCTTGGGAACAGCGTAAGTTGGGAGAGGTACTCGTAGAACGCACACCAGTCAATCGTCTGATGAGCGATGGTACTCCGCTTATGGCGTTCACTATGTCGATAGAGGATTGCGCACAGGTGAGCGTTGATCGAGAAGCGCCTTAGTCGCGGATACATTAAACAAAGCTCTGAGAAGACAGAAATAGGGTTTCATATATGAGCTCTAATAATCTTGAGCACTGGCTCAATGAGGCCTAAATAAAGTGCGCTGCTGTTTCACCTGTTTTATAGTATTTTAAACCTACCAATATAGTTGGTTCGGATGGGAAGAAGATTGGTTAGAAAAGATTTTATAAATGCTATGGTCAAATGGCGGCAGGTGTTGTTGTCTATGGGCAGTGAGCGTATACACGAGGTCTGATTTTCTAAAGATTGGATACCTGTGCCCTCGGTAGAGAACAAAGGAAGATTGGAACTTATTTAGATCCACTTGACAACCTCATCACCCTTCATCAGCGTAAGCTTGAAAAGCTCAAACAACTTAAGCAATCCCTGCTTGAGAAGATGTTCGTGTAAGGAAAAATCCATGTCATATCAGCCGCCTTTTACTCTCAACAACCAGATGCTCGATTATGTTGCCGACATTGCCCAAAAGGTTGGTCAGGTGGATGCATACGGCCAGCTCAGTCGAAGTCCACAGCTTCGCAAGGAGAACCGTATACGAACCATTCACTCTTCACTTGCTATTGAGAACAACACGCTCTCACTTGAGCAAGTCACGGCAGTAATCGAGGGTAAGCATGTTATCGCACCACCCAAAGATCTTCTTGAGGTGACAAAATGCCATTAAGGTTTACGAGGATATTGATTCGTTCGATCCTCTTTCAATAGACGATCTCTTGCGGGACTCACAAGGAACTCATGGGCTGGACTTGTTTCCGAAGCTGTGAGACTCGCGTAGCGGCAACGTTGGTGTCTTTGCAGGAGACAAACTTATACATGCCGGTACACCAGCAAAGTGACGTCCCAAACGTTCTAGCTGATTTATTCTCATGGCTTGCTTCCGGTGAGGTTCATCCGACTTATAACCTCGTGTGTATTCCATTATGAATTCGAGTTTATCCATCCTTTCCAAGATGGTAATGGTCGTAGGGTAGGCTCTGGCAGACACTCCTATCTTGAGTAGATGGAACGACCTTTTTGCATGGCTTCCTGTTGAGACGCTAGTTAAGGAACACCAAGAAGACTACTACGATGCACTTGCTGGCTCTGATGAGCAGGGGACTGCACAAAATTTCATTGAATTTATGCTTGGTATGATTTCACAGGCACTCGATGATGTGGATTACTTCTGGCAATGATGACGGTATAAATGACGGTATAAATGACGGTATAAAAACGAAGCAGAAGCTACACGTGAGCAATTACTTACTTGTGCACAAGAACCCGAGCATGACTGTTAAACAATGGCATCTGAGCTGGGGATAAGCATTCGTCAAGCCGAGCGAATCGTTTCAAGTTTAAAGCAAGATGGAAAGCTTGTCCGTATTGGTGCCAAAACGAAATGGTCGCTGGGAGGTGCAGTGGGAATGCCTTCTTCTTGGGAACAGCGTGAGTTGGGAGATGTGGGAAACGTATCAAAACTCGCGACAGTGATCTGCAGGATGCTATGCCAATGGGTACTATATCCGTTTATTCAGTACGTAATCGGATATCGATGAAGTAAATCCGCATATCTTATTGATGGTGATGCAGTAGTCGAGATAGGGTGGGTTCATAGGAGAAATGACTCTGTGAAATGTGTCAATGCACATCAATAGCGATGGAAATTCGATTATCACCGTGGTTTATAGTATGCTCAAACCTCGATATAGTTGATTCGAATGTTATGGCAAAATTTGCAGAAAGCATGTCACATGTATGGATTTAAATGCAGCAAGGTGACTACTAGCAGTCAGCAGTATCGAGATCGCTGACGTGAATATTCGAAATCTGTGCCCCGTCGAGATGAACAGACGAAGATCATGTCTTCTTCTCTCACCTCGACAACCCTCATCACCCTTCATCAGCGTAAGTTTGAAAAAGCTCAAACAGCTCAAACAATCCCTGCTTGAGAAGATGTTCATATAGAAGTAAGGAATAAAATGGCAGATATATTTAACTCAGAAGCAGATTTTGAAGAAGCAGTCATAGCGCAACTGCAAACGGCATGGTTGGAAGGATGGCGTTCTAAAAATATCCCACTGAAAAGGAGCTACTTGACAATTGGGCTAAGATCCTTTTCAAAAATAACAAAGAACAAGATAGGCTTAATGGGTTCCCACTTACCTCAGGAGAAATGCACCAGATAATCGAACAAATTACGGTGCTGCGAACACCCTATGCGCTCTAATGGTTTTATAAATGGAAAAACAGTTTCCATTAAGCGTGATAACGAGGACGACAAGCTTCATTTTGGTAAGGAAGTTAGCCTTTTATATCTATAATCGCCTCGACATTGCAGGTGGCAGAAGTACATCCAGATTGCTCAGCAGCCTTACTTTTTCAACCAAATCAAAGATGCTTAACCAGCGTAGAGGTGATCTGACGCTGCTTATCAATGGTATGCCTGTTATTCATCTTGAGCTCAAACGAAGTGGGATTCCTATTAGTCAGGCATGTAACCAGATTGAGAAGTATGCACATGAAGGAGTTTTCGGGAATTTTTGCACTCGTATCAAGTATTTGTTGCGATGAATCCAGATGAGAGCATCTATTTTGCCAATCCGGGTGCAGACGGAGATTTCTCGTCCTATTGTTTTCATTGAGGGTGATTTCAATAACGAGCCTGTTAATTACTGGAAGGATGTCATACGTTGTCTCCTTTATATTCCTATGGCTCATCAGCTTATTAGCTTCATCACAGTGGCAGACGGCAAGGATAATACGCTCAAGGTCATGCGCAGTTATCAGTACTTTGCAGCTGCAGGAATCTCTGAGCGCGTAAAACATGCAAAATGGGATAAGAGAGGATCTCGTGGTGGTTATGTCTGGCTCACAACTGGCTCCGGAAAGACAATGACGAGTTTCAAAGTGCTCAGCTTATTGCTACTTCGAACGATGCTGACAAAGTTGTCTTCTTAGTTGACCGCATTGAACTTGGCACTCAGAGTCTTGACGAATATCGAAATTTTGCTGATGATGCGCAAAGTGTTCAGGCAACTGAGAACACGGATGTCTCTAAAGCAAAGCTTAAAAGTAGCGATCCTGCAAATGCTCTTATCGTAACGTCAATTCAGAAGATGAGTAATATTCATGTTGATGCAGATGGTCTAACCTCGGCAGATCTTGAGAAAATGCGTTCCAAGCGGATAGTTTTTATCGTTGATGAGTGTCACCGATCAACTTTTTGGCATGATGATGCAGAAATACGTACAGCGTTTCCGTGTGCTATGTTCTTTGGTTTTACAGGTACGCCCATTCAAGAAGAAAAACCAAAAGAAGCTCAATACAACAACAGATATATTTGGAGATGAAATTCACCGCTATAGTATTGCTGATGGAATTCGTGACCACAATGTTTTAGGTTTCGATCCCTATAAAGTGCTTACTTACAAAGATTCTGACGTTCGTACTGCAGTTGCTCTTAAACAAGCTGAAGCTAAGAGTGTTGAAGAGGCTCTAGATGATCCTGTCAAGAAAGAAAAAGTACCTTTATTTTATGAACAGGGCAGAAGTGCCTATGGCAGGTTATACGACAAAAAGCGGAAAACATGTGAAAAGGAATTGAGGACTATCTGCACCCCAGCCAATATCGAGGGAGTGACGGGATAGGTAATGAAGAGCACTTTTTTGCTGTTGTAGATGATATTCTTGAAGGCTGGAATACCCTTTCTCAAGGGGGCATGTTTCATGCACTTCTCGCGACAAGTTCTATTCCTGAGGCTATTACGTACTATCGAATGTTCAGAGATCGAGCCTCAAATTTGAAGGTAACAGCATTGTTTGATCCCCAATATAGATAATAATGGCGGTGCTATCTTCAAAGAAGATGGGCTCGTTGAAGTTCTTACAGGATATAACGAGCTCTTTGACAAAGACTACACTATTTCCAGTCATGCGCAGTTTAAAGAAAGATGTTGCTGCTCGACTTGCGCATAAGAGGCCTTATACCGGCATCAAGAGGGAAGAGCAGCTTGATCTTTTGATTGTTGTAGATCAGATGCTTACAGGTTTCGATTCCAAATGGATCAATACGCTTTATTTAGACAAGGTGCTTGAATACGAGTATCTTATTCAAGCGTTTTCTAGAACGAACAGGCTCTTTTGGCCCTGAGAAACCCTTTGGTGTAATTCGTTATTATCACAAGCCCTCATACTATGGAGAAAAATGTAAGAAAGCTGTCAAGTCTCTATCCGATGACCGTCCAATGGGACTTTTTGTAGATAAGCTTGAGAGAAACCTTGAGTTGATGAATTCAACCTATTTACAAATTAAGGATGTCTTTGAGGCGGCAGGCGTTGAGAACTTCGTCAGAATCCCGGAATCTGAGAGCTGCTTTGTGCAAAAATTTGCGCAGCTATTCAAGACTCTTTCCGACCATCTTGAAGCAGCTAAGATTCAGGGATTTACTTGGGAGCAGCTCGAGTATACGTTCGAAAGTGAGAAAGGCACTACTGTCGTTAAGCTTGAGTTAGACGAGAATGTCTATCTTATCCTTGCCAAGCGTTACAAGGAGCTTTTTACAGGTAGTGAAGGTGAAGGGCCTATCGATGTACCTTTTGATATACATGGCTATCTAACAGAGATTGATACCGGTCGTATAGATACGGAATACATGAACGATAACTTTCAAAAGTGGCTCAAGCGTCTTGATGCAGGCGGAAAAGAACTTGAGAGGGCTCTTGAGGAGCTACACGGTACATTTGCATCCCTCGATCAAGAGCAACAAGTATATGCTGAAAGTGTTATTCATGCTGCAGAGTGCAGTGAATTGGATGTAAGAGAGGTATGACCTTCCTGGACTACATTAATGAGTTTCAGCTGGAGGGTAAAAACGCACAGGTAAAAGCTATAGTTTATGCTTTAGGAGTGGACGAGAAGAAGCTCAAGGAGCTTATGTCTTATCACGTCGATGAAAGCAATATTGATCAGTTCGGGCGCTTTACTGCTTTGAAGGATACCGTAGATCGCCTCAAGGCACAAAAATTCCTTTCAGAACGTGAAGGAAAATCAATCACTCCATATCAAGTGAGTATAAAAAGTTGATACTTTGCTTCGAAACTTCATTCTGTCTGGTGGATTTGATTTATAGGGATACATGTAAGTAGTTTATTGGTGCACCCATTCGGAGTGTTGTTGATTGTTCTAACGGCTTCTCTATCTTTATCAGCAAGACTATCTTCTAATGAAGTTAGTCTTGCTTTTATCTAAAAACTAAAGATTCCCTCATCCGCGTAAGTCGCTCTTGCTGTGAGGAAGGGAGGGTCTGATGCTGAGCGATATTACTCAAAACGACCCTATTCACGAACTACTATCAAAACTGGATTGCCGTATATAAAGAAGGGCAGTTCGTTCGTCACTCTTAAAAAATACCAGCTCTGCATACTCTTGGCTCGAGAGACTAGTACCTGATTTAAAGGTTGGAGATCTCACAAGAATTAACTATCAAGCTCTTCTTAACGAATACGCGATTTACCATGAACGTCAAACAACAATGGACTTTCATCACCAGCTAAAAGGAGCAATCCTTGATGCCGTAGATGAAGGTCTTATCGAACGCGATCCAACGAGAAAAGCAATTGTTAAAGGAAAGTCTCCAAGACCTAAAAAGGGAAAGTACCTCAATCAGTATGAGCTCCATCGGCTTATTACTACATTAGAGCTTGGGGAGAATATTAACTGGGATTGGCTAATTTTGCTCATTGCTAAAACAGGCATACGGTTCTCGGAGGCACTTGCCGTTACTCCTAGAGACTTTGATTTTACAAGGCAGGTGCTTTCGATAGACAAGACCTGGGACTATAAAAATGGCGGCGGGTTTGTGGCTACAAGAATAGGTCATCAAACAGGAAGGTCCAGATTGATTGGCAGCTTATACGTTCAGTTTTCAACCTTGGTTCGTGGATTGAATGAAGACGATCCTTTGTTTGTTTGTAAAAAGCGACGTATACAGCTCGACCATAAACTCCGTTCTTGAGCGCAGGTGTATTGCTGCTGGAATTCCAATCATTTCTGTTCATGGTCTACGCCACACTCACGCTTCGCTTACTTGTTTGCAGGAGTCTCAATTACAGGAGTGTTGCAAAAAGGCTTGGCCATGCGAAGTATGAATACGACCGAGAAGACCTACTTGCACTATCATTCAAGAGCTTGAAAAATAAAGATGTTGATCTGGTAATGCGATCTTTAACCAGCCTCGTTTAAGTCTATTCCTGTGAGCAGACTTAGCGCTGATGAAGGGTGATGAGGTGGTCAAGTTGCTGAGAATATGCAAACTAATCACTCTGTTCTACTCAATTACTGGAAGCATCATTCTGAGATCACAATACTCGCTCGAATGAAGCTATTCATGATAGCCTCATTCGGGCTCCAGCCCGCAAACGGGTAATCCTCCTGATGTTGTGACTCCATATCTTTCGCATTAAGCTCAATCAGCGAGAAATTCTAGGCCTGCATTGTTCGGTCAGCAATGATAGCAAAGGTACGTTTCGTACGCTATCAGCATTTTTCTGCGAAACAGGATCCCAGTCTTACGATGTTTGAGCACTAATGGTTATTAAGCAAGTTCTCCACGCTTTCGCGAGCAGATATACTTCTCCGCTGTCACTGCGTTGTTAAATGCAGATCTTTCAGATTGGTCATCAAACCACTTCGCTGGCAGTAATCATGATGGCCAGGTAGCTTCAGATGTTGCAGCTAGACAGTGAACAGATTTCATTGATCTGCTTCCCCAACTGACACGCTGTTCCCAAGTTGAGTTGATTTTCGATGGGTGTTTGAGGGTCGTAATGCATCGTGCTATATAAAGTTTGAAAGTAGATGATATAATTCTATTAGAAAAAAGTAGAATGATTGGATATGCAATGACATCACCTCTTCAACGGTGCTGAGGAATGACTATCGAAGATTTCCAGTCTTGCACATGAAAGTAATGAGCCTATCTATATCACTAAGAATGGCGAAGGCGATATCGTTGTGCTCTCCATTGAAGCTTTTGAAGGGTTAAAGACACAACTTGAGCAAAAGGCCATGATTCTTGAAGCGGAAGCTCGTCGTCTTGCAGGCGAGGAATCGTACTCAATCGATGAAGTTGAAACAATGCTTAATGAGATGTTTAGAGATGTCGAAGCATAATATGCTCATTCAACAATCCGCTTGGGGAGGACATCCGTCAAATAGCAAGGTATAAGATTAAGACGGTTGGCTCAAAAGTCTGCTGAAAATTTCATGAAGAAAATACTGGATACTATGCGTCTTTTGGAAGAAACGCCTTTGCTTAGCCCTCTTCATCATGATAGTGATTTACGACGTCTTGGATACCGCAAGCTGTTTTGCGGAGAATATGTCTGTATATATAAAGTTGTAGAGGGCCGCGCAGTTGTTCTCAGGATATTTCACGGGTCTGAATCTTTATAAGTTAAGGATATAAACCAAGCGGAAAATGAACCTTTTACGTGGACTCATTATGTACTCGGTTCATTTTCTGCCTGGACACACTTTCATATTTGTTCTTGAGGAAACATACTAATTTCCCCAGACCTTTCTCGGCAATTCGCTTAACGTGAGCAAGTTTTGCCCACTGCTCGTCTTCAGTCATTACGTTGCCTTCCTCCGTTGAAGAAAAACCGCATTGCGTTGAAAGACAGAGCTGCTCAAGCGGAAAGGTACTTCTGGCTTCGTGGATGCGGGCGATAACAGCATTTTCATCCCTCAAGTTCAGGAATTTTTGAGTGAAGCCCAAGCACGACGATGCGGTTCCGGCAGTGCTAAAGGCGCAAAAATCCCCGAACGGTCGGAGTCGTACTCAAGGAAGAACCCGTCGTAGTTTGCTGGAAAGAGGATCTTTCGCAACCGGATCATAGCCGCCTGAAGAAAACCACGTTGAGCGGAAGTTGCCCCGGCAAATATGTGTGGTGATAGTCATGTCGGCGGGCTTAGACGCAAGAATCCGATTGATGCAGTCAACGTAGTCGTGTGCAACTTTATTGAGGTCAATGCCCTAAAGGCTATCAGGCAGCGCGCTTCTCGACGTCGCAGAATTCGCCCCCAGCTGGTGTCGTCAAACTGCAGGTAGCGGCAGCCAGGTTATAAAAGGCGCGGATGGCATCTTGATACGTCTCGACAATGTCGTCATAGAGGTTGCTCTCGTCTTGATAGCGCTCAATAGGGCCGATAGCTTTCTTTGCCGCGTATGCAGGGGAATCAGATGCAGCATCGATGGGGAAGGTATAGTCTCGCTTAACGAGGTGATTACCGGCGATTTCTGCAGCCTTTTGAAGTGCTCGAGAAAAGGATGCTCCCCGAAGGCAATTTTTCCCGTAAACTCCAGTTGAGCTCCCTTGGGCTTTGGACCTTTGAACTCAACGGACCAATGTGCCGTATCAACATGCTCAACATTCTGGAGTTCCTCAAGAAAGTCCAGGTGCCACATAGTGCGGCGAAATTCACCGTCGGTAACGGCCTTGAGACCGATTTCTTTTTCTTTATGGACAAGCTCAGAAATAGCTTTATCTTCCGTTGCGGTGAGTTTCTCACGGGAAATACGACCTGCTGCAAAGTCGGCGCGCGCCTCTTTGAGGTATGCGGGGCGCAAGAAACCGCCGACGATATCAAAGGTAAACGGAGGTGTTTTCAAGATTCGACATGGATACCCTTTCCTGGTCACAAATGATGTAGTACCGCTATGATGGCACGTCGCTTGCCTGTACGGGCGTTCGCGGTGAGTTGCAACCAAAAAGAAATAATGCGCGCGAGAGTATCGCGCAAGAGCACAGTGCAAGAATGCCACGCAAGAGCAATCGCGCAGTACGGGAGCACTATTAAAAAGAACGTCCCGAGAAGATCGATCTGTGCGATTTTTCGGGACGTTCTTTCGATTCTATGGGACTTCCTGCCATGAGCCCTCATTGGGACGGCTCTTATGAGCTACTTTCCGTATGTGTAGAAACCCTTGCCGGCATTAATGCCGAGCTCTCCGGCATCGATCTTTTCTTTCAGCAGCGTAACGATACGATTTTCAATGGTACCTTCCCTGCTGTGCCTTAGGATTGAGCATTCCTACGTTGTAGGCGGTGGTGAGGCCGATAATGTCCAGGATTCTGAATGGTCCTGCAGGTGCACCCGTACCAATCATCCAAGCTCGGTCGATATCCTCAGGCGATCCTACGCCGCCGGCCCAAAGGCCCTCTGCGGCTGACAAGAAGGGGACAAGCATCGAATTGAGAAGGTAACCCGGCTGTTCTTTGAGAACCTTAACGGGGATCATGCGGATGCTTGCAGGCAAAGCTGACAACGAGGTCGAAGTTCTCCTGTGCGGTACCGGTGTCCCATTACCTCGGCGAGTGGGTTTTCCCAAATTTCGTTGGCAAAGTGGGTGCAAGGTACTTTCAGGGACGACCCGTGTGCTCAGCGAACATACTTGGAATCATGGTTGAGCTGTTGGTGGCGATAACCGTCTTCTCCGGCAAGTGCTTTGCCAGCTCGCTATAAAATGCAATCTTCTGCTTGGGCTCTTCGGCAACGGATTCAATGACAAAAGTCCGCATCGTTGAATGCCTCATCCCAGTCGGTAGTGAGCTTGAGATGCGCGTATGCCTCCTCGACGCGACCTTTGAGTTCGTCGAGCTTCTCGGCTGTAATATCCTCTTTGGCAATAAGACCATAGGCATATGCTTTGGGGTTGGTTTTGAGTGCCTCAAGGGTGTTCAGATAAATCTCTTTCAAACGGTCAATCTTGGGTTGCGCGCGACCGATTGAGGCATCGGTGCGGAGCCAAATAGTAGTGTCGTATCCGCTATAGGCAATTTTGAAATGCAATTTGGCTGCCCTAAGACGCCGCCGCCACAACGGTTGCATTTTTACTTCGAAATATCCATTGAACTATCCTCTCTCCTTTAATGAGGAATGAATACATGCATCGTCATATACCCGTCGTGAGGAGATTAAGTCAAGGGCGGAAGAGCTATTCCGCAGACGTTATATAAATAAGCGTGAGTGGTAGATCGCAAAAAGCCCTATTGCTTTACTGCGTGAGCGCGCAACACTAATATGAGTTTTCCAGCTAACTTATGCGGTGGGTGCCGAGAATTTACTGCAAGAGTAGTTATCCAAAATAAGATATTCATGTGCTGTTCTATAGTCTGTACAGGAGGATTATATGGAAAAACAAGGGTCCGAACAGCAGGAAGAGTTACGCGGCTCTCAAGAGAAACGAACTCAACAGCCCTCAAAGCAAATCCCGTCGCGGTACTGCTTGAGTGGTCCGGTAAAAAGGGACATACGCCCTTTCGGTTCTTCTCGCCATCATTGGTGTTGCCGGTGGTATGGTTCCTTATTTTGCTGCCGGAAATATGGTTATCGGTATCTTTAATGCGGTACGAGATTGGTCGTTTTACGTGCAGTGGGCTTGCATTGCAGCAGTAAGCTATGCGGTGCAGATCATCTTTCACCATCTCTCAACGACGGTTTCACATATCGCAACGTTTGCGACCATTGCTAACCTTCGTATCCGTCTTGCACAAAAGCTACCCGTATCCCCATGGGATGTGCTTGATATCACGTCCGGCACGCCTCAAGCGTCTCCTTGTTGAAAAGGTTGACAGCATTGAGACCACACTTGCCCACGCGGTTCCCGAGCTAACCTCAAATATTACGGTTGTAATTGCAATTTTTATATACTTGGGCGTTCTGGACTGGCGACTTGCCCTCGCAACACTCCTTACTATCTTCGTGGGCCTGCCCGTGGCGGCATGATGAAAGACTATGAGGTGTGGTACCAAAATACCATTACAACAGGTAAAGAGATGAACAATACCTCGGTCGAGTATGTTTCGGGTATCGAGGTAATCAAAGCGTTTGGCCAATCCTGCCAGCTCATACGAGAAGTTCTCAAAAGCGGTCTATGCATCCGCGCATGCCTTTATTGACTGGATGAGCCACTGTCAAATTTGGCAGGATGCACGCTTTCCATTGCGCCTGCAACTCTCGTGGTGGTTCTTCCCTTGGGCTGCTTTTTGTAATGCAGGGTTCGCTTGAACCTGCGACATTGGTTATGTGCGCGGTACTGTCGCTCGGTGCCTTTCAACCCCCTGTATGCAGCCATGAGCTTTGGAGATTCGCTTGCTCAGGTGGAACGATTGTCGAAGAGATTTCGAAGTCCTGAACTATCCGGACCAAAAGCAGTGCCGAGAAGCCCGGTGTTCTTGAAGGAACAGACATCAAACTCAAAGACGTTCATTTTGCCTACGACGCTAACGAGGTCATTCACGGCGTTGACCTTACCATCAACTCTGGCCAGGTAACGGCATTGTCGGTCCAAGTGGTTCGGGTAAATCCACCCTTGCAAGGCTTGTTGCGGGCTTTTTGGGATCCGACGTCAGGATCGGTTTCAATCGGCGGAAAAGATATCTGTCAGCTGTGTCCGTCTCAGCTTGCCGATCTTGTCGCCTATGTCGATCAAGACAGCTATCTCTTTGACGACACCATTATGGAAAACATCCGGATGGGTCGCAAAGACGCCACGGATGAAGAGGTTATCGCCTGTGCAAAGGCGTCCGGTTGCCATAATTTTATACATTCGCTTCCCGCGGGTTATCAAACGGTGGTTGGCGGTTCAGGAGGACATCTGTCCGGCGGAGAGCGCCAGCGTGTGGCCATCGCTCGCGCCATGCTTAGCAAGACGCTCCCTGATTATTTTGCTTGATGAGGCCACGGCCTACGCCGACCCGGAGTCCGAGGCAGAAGTCGAATCTGCGGTGGCAAAACTTGTGGCGGGCAAGACCTTGGTGGTTATCGCGCATCGCCTTTCAACGGTACAAAATGCCGACAAGATCGTAGTTGTCAATAACGGAACCATTGAAGCTGAGGGTACACACAACCGGCTTATGGATACCTGTCCGCTGTATGCGCGTATGTACCGCGCTCATATCGGCGCACTCGACGAGGCTTAAGAAAGGAGCCGACAATGCTTTCTGTATTGAAAATGTATTTCCAGTTCGGAGACACATATCGCGATAAGCCCTCAAGCACTCTTGTTTACACTTCTGACCTGTATGTTTGAGGGTCACATTACGGCGCTTTTGGATCGTATTTCAGCGCACTCACAACAAATACGCTGTCGAGTCAGACGGCTCTGAGTGCACTAGGGGTTATGCTCGTAAGCATTGCAGGACGTTTATGTGCTCCCATTTAGAGTGAGAATTTTTGCGATGCCAACTTTAGTATGGCCGGCCGGAAGCGAACAGAAGTGGGAGACACGCTGCGTCATTTGCCCATGGGGTACTTTAACGAGAATAGCCTTGGCGAAGTAACGTCCGTCATGACCAATCAGCTGGACGTCATGCAAAACCTCGGTGGTCTTCTGTACGCGACCATTGTTGGTGGCCTCGCGTTTTCCTGCATCATTGTCGTATTCTTGCTCTTCTTGGACATACGTCTTGGCATTATATGTGCTCTCACGTTGGTTCTTTTTTGTGCGAGCATGGAGCTTTTGCAAAGATATGTACGTACGACTGCAAGTAAGCTTACGGAAGCCAACACAAAACTTGTCAGTGCCGTTCTTGAGTACGTTCGCGGTATCAGCGTGGTTCGTGCGTTTTCGCTTGTCGATGACGCGGAAGGGAAGTTTTCGCAAACCGTTGACGATTGCCGGGATCAGGCTTTGTCGCTTGAATTTAAGGCACTGCGTTTCTCTATTCTGCAGATGGTCGTTTCCAAAGCAACAAGCGTTGCGATGTGTTTGATTGCGGTGGGTCTGTGGTTGTTTGGAAGTCTTGATACTGCCATCTGTCTTACGGTTGTGGTGATGTCGTTTATGATGTTCAGCCGCCTTGAGGCTGCCGGTCGTTTCTCGGCAATCCTTCGCAATATTGAGCTTGCCATGGAACAAACCAACGCGCTCTCGCCACGCCTCCTACGGACGAAGGTGCGGGTGTCGAGAAGGCCGATGCCTTTGACTAGAAGTTTCCGACGTTACGTTTGGCTATGACGAGCAGGTGCGTGCTTGACGGTGTGAGCTTTCCATTCCCGCAGGTAGTTCGTATGCCATTGTGGGACCAAGCGGATCCGGCAAAACAACGCTCGTGCGTCTGATTGAGCGCTTTTGGGATGTGGATTCCGGTACGGTTACTCTGGGCGGCGGCGATGTGCGCGATTATAAGGTTGACTCGCTGCTGCAGAATTTTTCTACGGTTTTCCAGGGCGTATTTCTTTTTGACGATACCATTGAAAATAACATCAAGTTCGGAAGTCCCGAAGCAACGCATGAGCAAGTGGTGGACGCTGCTCGCCGAGCCTGTTGTGAGGAGTTTATTCAGGCGCTGCCGAAACGGCTATGACACGCGATTGGGTGAGAGCGGCTCTTCACTTTCCGGCGGTGAGCGCCAGCGTCTCTCCATTGCACGTGCCATTTTGAAAGATGCACCCATCGTGGTTTTGGATGAGGCAACGGCTAATGTTGACCCTGAAAATGAGCTTGAGTTACAGCACGCCATTTCGGAGCTTACGAAGTCAAAGACGGTCATTATGATTGCGCATCGCTTGAAGACCGTGCGCAATGCCGATCAAATTCTCGTGCTTGATAAAGGGTCGTATCGTTCCAGCGCGGAACGCATGAATCGCTTATGGCGGAAGGCGGGCTTTATGCCGACTTCGTAAACATGCGCGAGAAGACCGTCGGCTGGAGGGATTGCGTAGAGATTAGTACGAAAGCGAGAGCTTATCGACACGATGCCCGCAGACGGTCTACGTTTGCAGACATCGATTTTCGTGAGACTCGTGAGCGCTGCCATGTGCCGAAAGCACACAGGGCTAAAACCACCGCTCTGCGGGTGGATGACTGCTGATGCTATGCAGCGAAACTCCTTTCCCCTCTGGGATGGTGGTGGTTCGAGGTCACGCCAGCCGCGAGGAAAGAAGGCTATGGCACAGAAAGCGAACGACGTGCCGCACCAAATGGATATTGCAAGTACCACATCGTGTTTTGCCCAAAAGTATAGACAGGAAAGCAATCTACAGCCAGCACGCCTCAGGGAACGAGATCGCTCGCGGCTCTGCAGTGGAAGGGGTGGAGATAATCGAGGGGCACCTCATGCGGGACACGTCCACATTGACAGTAAGCATCCCGCCCAAGATCGCCGTGTCGAGCTTCATGCAGGACCTGGAGAAAAGGCTCACGCTGCTCATGTTTCGACAAAGCATGCAGACGCAAGTACCAGTTCAGGAACCGGAAGTTCCGGGCAGAGGGCTACTATGTGTCGACTGTGGGATTGAACTGGTGACTACTGCCAGAAAGTGCATCAGGGAACAGGAAGCCCACGACATTGCGCTGGATAAAGCTGAGCGACCGAGAATATTAGAAGTCCGTTCAGAGAGATGCCTGGCGCGGCCCGCGTTTGACGGGCGCACTTCACGAGTCAAAATGCAGCCCATCAGGCCTGTGAGCGAAAGTGAAGGCCGGGACTTCTGAGTCCCTGGCCGGTCTTTGCAGGAGTTATACCCTGGGCAAACCACCCGCCTATGCGGGTGGTCATGATGATGTTGAGGCGGCCACCCCGTGGATGCCTTCGTTATAAAAGCGACCCTTTCGCGCGACAGAGCGCTTTCGCGATGCTGATAAGAACAAGATGTCCCAGCATAAGGGCCAAAAGCCATCCAAAAGAAGCTCACGGGCAGGCCAACGAGTCCAAGAGCTTCAGAAACTTTGGGAAGATAGGGAGTGCGCTTACCGCTGCAATGCCGGCAACCGTGAGTATCATGAGTGCCGCTGACGGACGGCTTTGAATGAACGGCAGCTTTTTCGGTACGAAGAGCATGTAGAGACAAAAGTCTGGGTCCACATGGACTCAACAAACCAGCCCGTCTGGAACGCTGCGATAAAGAGCGCCTGCCTGTAGTGTTTCCGGCTGCCGCAGCTCTGCCCACGTACCGCCTGCAATGGCAGGAGAAATAACAAAAACATCAGAGCAAAGGTAAGTACGTCAAAGAGGGAGCTGACCGGTCCAATCCAAAGCATGAATCCCGTGATGGAGCGAGCATCCCAGGAGCGAGGGCGTGCCAGGAAGCTTCCGTCGACTGTATCCCAAGGGATTGCAATGCAGGTGAGGGTATACGCAAGTCCCAAAAAGAAGAAGCTGTAAAGGCGGACATGGGCAAAAACGGAGCAAGACGCTGGCGACCATAACGGAAAAGCACGTTGCCAAAAATTTGAGCTGGCGGTTGCCTTGATATACTTGATGGTGTTGCCGTACGTACGCCGACCCTCTTCAACACCACGCTCAAGAACGAGCAGATCTTTTTGCAGCAAAATGATATCGGCAGATTCTTTTGCCACGTCAACTGCGGTGTCAACGGAGATTCCCACATCGGAGGCGCGCATGGCGGCCGCGTCATGATGCCGTCGCCCATAAACCCGACAACGTGGGAATTTTTACGCAAAGCCTCAACGACACGGGCCTTTTGCATGGGTGAAAGCTTTTGCAAAGAGCTGTGTTTGTTCTACGCGTTTGCGCAAGGTATCTTCGGAAAGGTTTTCAACTTCCTCTCCCAAAAGAAGTGCGTCAACGGTGATACCCACTTTTTTGCAAACGGCAGCGGCAACGCCTTCGTTGTCCCCGGTAAAGTACTTTGACGCAGACGCCCTTCTCGCCAAGTTTTTGATTGCTTCTGCGGCACTTGCTTTGGGAGGATCAAGAAGTGCCAGGTAGCCAATAGCGTCATATCGGCTTCATCATCAACGCCAAACTCGCCGACGGGTCGAGGATTGTCTTTCTGGGCTACGGCCACAACGCGCATACCCTCATGGTTAAGATCATGAACGCGACGGAGTATGTCTTGACGCTGCGCGTTTGTGAGCGGAGAAATATGAGTCTTAAAATTGACAGACGTGCATACGGCAGAGAATCTCTTCAACGGCACCTTTTAGTAATCATGTGGGTGTTGTTTTGTGATGTCTTTCCACCACGACGCTCATACGCCGCCGCTCAAAATCAAAGGGAACTTCGTCAACTTTGGTGTAAGAATTGATTAAGTTATTGATATCGGTGAGTTGTCCGGTGGCGTTAATGATTGCCGAATCAATGAGATTGCGGAGTCCCGTCTGAAAATAGCTATTCAAAAAGGCATAGCGCAAAACATACTCGTCCTCTTCACCGAGGACATTGAGATGTCGTCTCAGGATCACCTCATCTGCGGTAATGTGCCTGTTTTGTCGGTACATAAAATATCAATGGCACCGAGATTTTGAATGGCAGATGGTGTTTTAACAACAACGTCTTGTTTGGCCATTTGCGTAGCACCGCGAGAAAGACAGGTGGTAACAATAACGGGCAGCATCTGGGGTAATTCCGACGGCAACGGAGACGCTAAAAAGCAAAGCATCCAGCCATGCGCCCCTTCATAGTGCCATTGACAATAAAATACAATGGGGCACATAACCAGCATAAATGCAACCAAAACCTTTGAGACCGATGCAAGACCAACATCAAAAGCTTGTTTTTGGTTGCCGGCTGCCGAAGGAGGGCAGACATACGACCCACATACGTGTTGTCTCCTGTTGCGACAACTACGGCGGTGGCGCTGCCTGACTGTACCGTAGTTCCTGCAAAGAGGAGATTTGTGCACTCAGAAAGCGAAAGTGGATAGCGCGTTCCATCGGCTCTAGCGACGTGCGTGAACAACCGTTGGAAAACTTTTCCACGGGCTCGATTCTCCGGTCAGGGCTGTTTCGTTGACGAAAAAGATCTTTTTGCATCAAGCACACGACAGTCGGCGGGTACCATATCTCCGCTGGCGAGAAGCACTAAATCTCCAACGACTACATCCGCAAACGGATTTCTTTGTCGAAGGACGAACCGGCGTCGGGCGTGTCAGCGCGTGCCGGTGGCGGCATGGGATGCACCGTCGGTGACGGAGCCGTCATGAGGTTTCTGGTATGGGAAACTTCAGAATCATCGAAGTTGATTGGACGACGCCTAACCCGTGTGGTGGCGGTTACCATCTGCAAGAGTGCTGCGGCGGCAGAAGCTCCTCGAACTCTGTACAAAAATCAATGATGCCCGAGATAAGCACCATAATTGCGATGATGATAACGGTCGTGGGATCTTGCTCGCCAGAGGGCTGCAAGCACAACGTTGGTAATATATGAAATTGCAGCGAGTGCAAGCAAAATGAGCGTAAAGGGGCTGCAAAACACTAAAAAGCGAATAACCGTAGGATCCTCAACGGTTTCAGAGACTGCATGGGGACCCATTGAGATCAAGCTTTGCCTGTGCAATATCAATCGGCAGGCCGCCTGTATACGCGCGTGCCTTTCGACAAACGCTTTGTTCCGAATGAGTGGCAGCAAAGCCAAGCAGCGCACCGAGGTCGCCGCGGTCGAGAGTACGGTTTGTTTGATTCTGAATTGCGCGCCTTGTTTTAGCCATTGCGCACCTCTGTTTCAAAAAAATTGTGTCATGTGTACTGACACTGACTGGCAGATGCGAGAATGTGGCGCGGAGTGGATTGTCCCTATTCGCAGTGCTTAGCTGGCGAGAAAAACGCCGTTATTGAGGCACTTTATCGAGCACAGCAAACACGGTGGATACGGACAATTTTCCGCCCAAATACGATAACTTCGACTGTGATCAGACATAAAGCACCTCCTTATACAGGGGTTGAAAAAGCCAAACAAAAAGGCGAGAGGACATTACGAAAAATATTCTTCTCTCGCCTGTAGCGTAAACGAGATACTACTGAAAGGTCAAGAGCTTCGTACGAACGGTCCATTTTGCACGATTTACGTACAGATGTAACCGTTTACAGTCGCAGATCCTACCGCAGAGCGAAAACTTGTATCAAAAAGCGAGTATCCTCTGAAAACCTATGTGAGTATGGGATAAAAAGTTCTCAAATAAGTCGTATCTTTAGAGAAGGTGGAAACATGAAGCGCCTTGGAATTTCAATATATCCCGAGAAGAGCACACAAGAGGAAATCTTTGCATATCTTGACATGGCGGCAGAAGCGGGCTTCTCTCGTATTTTTAGCTGTCTTCTTTCGGTTCAGGGTACAAAAGAGGCTGTTGTTCAGAAGTTTTCGGACATTAACGCGTATGCGCACCGCCTTGGGTTTGAGATTATTCTTGATGTAAATCCGCAGGTTTTTAAGGAGTTTGGCATCTCGTATGGAGATCTCTCGTTCTTTAAGGAGATCGGTGCGGACGGCTTTCGTCTTGATTTAGGATTCACCGGAAAAGAAGAATCATTTATGACATTCAATCCTCAAGGACTGTTTGTTGAGCTTAATATGAGTAACGATGTAGATTATCTCGACACCATCATGAAATACCAGCCAAATAAAAACAAACTCATTGGGTGACATAACTTCTACCCTCATGGTTACTCGGGGTTGGGACTTGAATTTTTTAACCGCTGCACTGAGCGTTTTACAAAGTACGGAATCAATACGGCGGCGTTTAGTAACCAGTCAGGTTCAAAGATTCATTTGGACCTGGCCCGGTAACTCGAGGGCTTCCCACGTTGGAGATGCACCGACACATGCCCTATGCACCTGCAAGTGGAATACTATACTTTCAATGGGGAACCATTGACACGTTATCATTTCAAATTGCTTTGCTACGAAAGCCGAGGTTTGAAAAAGTCAAATCCCCTGCCACATGATCTGGTAAGTTTTGGCGTGGAACTCTAGGATGCAATTCCGCTGTCGAGAAGAGCATTGTTTTAGATGAGCTTCATTGCAACAGAGGGGACGTTTCTGACAATCTGATCCGTTCGTCTCAGAGTCGCGTGAAGTACAAAGGCATACCTGACGTATTTAATGCACCTGCGAACATTCACCGCGGAGATGTCATTTGATTGATAGCAGCTCTATGGTCACTATGCAGGAGAGATGCAGATTGCTCGCACGGATATGATCAATACCGGCAAAAACAAATGTTGTCGGCCATATTCCAGACGAAGAGCATTTCCTGATTGACACCTTACGACCATGGCAGAAATTCCGTCTTCATGAAGAGCTGCGGTGATGTGCTTCAGTCGTGATGATGTGCTTTACGTTTAAGTGAGACGGTGAGACGAATCTGGTCCAAACTCGATGTTTAGTGGTGATTTTTTCGAAAAAGCGATGTTTAGTGGTGGTTTTTCTCGGATTTGAGCGTTTAGTGGTGAATTGAAATCACCACTAAACAGTCGATTTGATACCTTTTTGAAAAATGTGATTTGTCGGTGGATTTTCAGTTTTCTGATTGTCGGTGAAATAAACACTGGCAAAGCATGTTCTTAGTGCTTTTTCAAGACACTAAGAACACTGATGACAGCGTGGTAGAGGAGTGCAGAAAGAGGCCAGATGATCCAGCTCCTACCCCAGTCATAGGTGATAAAGCTATAGCCAAGATATATGAGTGTGATAACTACATAGTAAGCTTGCGTATATGGCTTATACTGGGCGTAGATAGATTTTTGTTTATTTTTGGAGATTTTCTCGCTATTTGAATAATCTTTTTCTTGGAGAAGAACATTGTAGCTACTTTTGACAATACCAGAATTAACGAGCAAAAAGACCCCAAAAAGCAACCATGAACATGGCGATAAAAAATCCTATTGAGAAGTAAAGACCAGCTTCAAAATACGATGCGATAGTAAAGGGATAGAGCTCAGAATAGTAAGACAAACTCCGGCAGCTTGCTGAAAAGAGCGCAGGGACTTTGTAGATTCAGCGCGGCGTTTAACAGCTGCCTCAACACCATATTGCAACTCAAGAGCATTTTCTTTAAGCTCTTCGAATGGTGAAAGTTTTATGTTCTGTAAAATCAGAAGAGCTACACCAGCTGCAATGCAGAGCATCATAATAAAACACTTACAATGTCTGAAAAAGACTGGATGTATTGAACGCACTTGAATTGATAATCGTGAGGTTAAAATCTGTTTGAGTTTTTGCATAGTTAGAGAGTGACACAAGAATCGCAGGACCCTAAGATAAAAAGCATAACAGCAAAGGCTGTTGTACGAGACGTCTTTACAGTGGTATCCAAATATTCCGTTGCTCGATCCAGAGAGACTTCAATTTTGTGGAGGAATAGACACTTTGCTCATTAGTTTGTGAAGAAGACTCGGGAGTAAACGCTCTCACTTGAGGGTTCTGCAGAGTCTAAAGATGTCAGCAGTTGCAGGCAGATCCTCCATTTCATCTTTGAGCAGATAGTCGGTTGAGACACCAAAGAGCTCACTCATAGCCATAATCTTTTGAATGTCTGGCATGGCAGCCATAGATTCCCATTTGAGAACCGATTGTCTTGAAACATTAAGCTGTCGTGCAAGCTCTTCTTGTGACCAACCATTCCGCTTTCTGAGGCTCATGATTTTTCTCGCTCAGTAACATGGTTGTTCCTTTCTATCATGATGATTGAAGCATTGAATCGAATTCACATGTGATGATTTTAGAGTAAAAGAAGCTCTGGTTGCACACCACCAAGTGCAGTTGGAAATTTGTCAACTTTCAGTTGCGTAGTAGTTTACCTGCTTTTTAGTGATGAAAAAGGTTAAAGTTAACGAGAAATCCGGTGAGATCCTGCTGTCTCTCTATTGAGTTGGCCGTCAGGTTGCCCTTGATCGTCTTGAAGAGATTAAAAGTTTTATTGAGTAGAGGTGTCAAAATACCATCCGCAATTCAAAAATGCTAGCGCAGGCGCGTGAGCTGGACTTTCTCGATAAGTGAATCCACGACCGAACGCTCTGCCGCTTGAGTTCCGCTCTCCACGACGTTTGCGGCACCCGTGGCCATGCAGCCAGCCGCAGCGTATCTTCTGTCGAGAGCCCCTGTGCATCTGCAAAGGCAAACGCTGCCACAACGGAGTCACCGGCACCGACAGTGCTTCCTACCTTGACTTTTACTGGACCTGCATACCAAACTTCGTTGGTCGTAGCGTAGACGGCGCTGTTGCCGCCCATGGAAACGCAGACGGTGTCAATGCCATCGGCGACAATCTCGGATGCGGCTGTGGCAATCGCGTCCACGTCGACAAGCTCACGGTCCAGCATGGCGGGAGAGCTCGTGATCGCTTTGGCTTTGGTGAAGTATGGCTTCTGCTCAAGGCCGGCTGAGAGCGCTGCACCATCGGCGTCCAGATAAACCTTCAGTCCCGGCGTCACGTGAAGCGTGCGTCCAACGGCCATACGTATCAACGGAAGCTCCGCGGGGAGGCTGCCGACAGAACTACGATATCGCCAGCAGAAGTCTTGGAGATAACATCAACAAGTGCCTGTTCAAGTATGCTGTCGGTGACCTCGGGTCCAGGCTCGTTGATGTCGGTATGGTGCCGCCCTCGGTGTCAACAACCTTGAGGTTGGTGCGCGTTTCTCCGGGAACGGTAATTGCTTGGACCTTGATGTTATTCTCGACAAGAGCGTTTGCAATCCATTGTCCGGTCTGACCGGCAAGAACGGCAATGGCGGTAGACTCTCCGCCAAGTTTTGCAATGACTTTGGATACGTTAATGCCCTTGCCGCCCGCGTCCTGCCTGAGCCACGTAATGCGATTCACCTGGTCAACGGCAAAATTTGGTACCCGGACAGTCTTGTCCAGGGCGGGAGTTGAGCGTGACAGTGTAGATGCTGGACATGGTTGCTCTTGGATAACACTCTGAACTTTTTGAAACACCCACCTACGCGTCAAGGGCCCTATAAGTCGGAGTCCACTTGAGCGCACGGACGGCCGCCTGCACATCAGAGACGGGTTCTCGATTCAATCCTTGTCTCAGAGCTTCTTGAGCAACGCCTGTGGCAATGCGCTCGGAAAACTCAGTAATGCGCGAGACGGGAGGCAACACGGCAGCTCCGGGCCGTGTGGTGTCAACGATACCACCGAGAGAATGCGCTGCCAGAGAAATCATTTGATCCGTCAGAAGACGAGCTTTTGACGCAAGGACTCCAAGGCCAAGACCGGGATAGATGAGGCGTTGTTTGCCTGTCCAATCCGGTAGGTAATGCCATTGATTGTGACGTCATCGGATGGAACTCCGGTAGCCACCAGTGCGCGTCCGTCTGTCCAGGCAAGTAAGTCGGCAGCGGTTGCCTCGGCGAGCTTGGTTGGGTTAGACAGAGGGAAGATTATGGGTCGCGTGCAGTGCGCAGCCATTTCCCGTACAACGTCTTCGGTAAAAGCTCCGTGAACGGTGGACGTTCCCACCATGATGGTTGGATGGATGGCGCGAACCACCGCAAGCAGCGAACCAAAGTCAGTGCCTTCTTCAAACTCGGAGCGTTTGCGGGCAAAGGGGCGTTGTTCGGGCGTGAGATCGTCCATATCGTCAAAGAGAAGACCCTGACGATCAACGAGGTAAAACCGACCTCGGGCTTCCTCGCGGCTCATGCCCTGGTCAACAAATTCCCTGCAATACGCGGTTGGCAATACCGCAACCGGCAGTTCCTGCGCAAAACAAAGATAGGGTTTGATCCGCGAGCTTCTCGCCCGTGATATTCAGACCGCCTAAGATGCCGGCAAGGGTAACAATGCCGGTACCTTCAACGTCATCATTAAAGACAGGGTAGGTGTCTTTGTACTTGTCGAGAAGTACCGTTGCATGGCTCCGACCGAAATCTTCAAAGTGCAGGTAAAGGTTGGGGAACAGTCGCTCGGCACAGGCTACAAACCGATCGACAAACTCGTAGTATTTCTCATCGTCAATGCGCCTGTGGTGCTCTCCAAGATAGAGGTCGTTGTCGAGAAGTTCTTGTCGGTTGGTTCCTGCGTCCAAAAATTACCGGCAGCACGCGACGTGGATCGATGCCTGCAGCGGCGGTATAAACCATGAGCTTACCAACGGAAATCTCAACGCCATTGGTGCCCCAGTCACCAATACCCAGGATAGCCTCAGCGTCAGAGACGACAATGAGGTCAATGTCTCGACCGTCGGCGGCGTTTCGCAGAGAAGTTTCAACGTCTTCGGGATGGTCGGCGGAAAGAAAACAAGCATATTGCGAGTCAACATAGCGCTCGGAATAGTACTCAATATCAGGCGCGATGGTGGGATCGTACACAACGGGCATGAACTCTTCGAGGTGTTTGGAGAAGAGGTTATAGAACAAGAGTGCGATTCTCGGAAAACAGGCGCATCAGGTAATGGCGCTTTGCCTCGTTGTCAGCCTTTGTCAGATAATTTTCATAGGCCTGATCAGCTTGTTGATCAATGGTCTGTACGCAGGGAGGCAAAAGTCCAACAAGACCGTATTTTTCTCGCTCTTCTGTGGTAAAAGCAGTTCCCTTATTCAAAAACGGGTCGTTAAGTAACTCAAATCCATGCTTCATGGTGCCTCCTTGGCTTGTTACTTTATTACAGATAGCACCCTCGGGGATAGGAATACTCTGCATCCGTGGCGATAAGTACATTGTTTCCGGCAGTCTTTGGCGTATCGGGCCATTCCGGGACATAAGCCACATGAGTAAAGACGCGGCCAAACTCCTCAACAACTTCAGTCAGCGGGGCAGACTGAGAGCCTTCAAGCGGGCAGCGAATGTCTGCGAGATACAGTCCTCCTTTGCAGAGACGATCGTGTACCAGCTGCGCACCCTCAGCAGTTTTCATGGGTCCAAGGGGTCTCTTGCCTGCAAAAAGCTTCATTTACAATAACGGAAAAAGAACCTGATGAAGAGTCCTGCAGCGTCTTCCAGGCATCGTCGGCGACAATGTGCGCACGCCCTTCGGCTTCGGCGTTGCTTTCGTTGAGAACCTCGGTGAGAAAGAAACGCTCTCGTGCCAGTTTGATGATTTTGGGATCGATTTCAACGGCAGTGACGTCAAGGGCAGGGTTGTAGGCAATGAGGTATTTCGGAAGCGAGAAACCGCCGCCCCCTAAGATGAGTACGCGAGTACGCGGTTCTTCTCGCCCTGCGGGTGTTGGCTGAGGCGTGGCTGCGGTCTGTTCAATGAGGTCTGCCATCAGGCGATGATATTCCACCGCAAGTTCGGCTCGGAGGTCTTTTGGAACATAGCTTACTGATTGGTAGGTACCGTTGACGTTGAGGGAGCCGGACGGGGAGTTTTGTCCGCGTCAACGGAATCAAACACCATGTGACTCCAAATTTTCGTGCGCGTAACGAAAACGCCACGAAGGCGCAAAAATCAGAGAAAGAGCAGGTAAACAATGGCAATTACTCCACTAATGCCCAAACGACCAAAGAAGCTCTTGTAAATCACGTGTCAACATACGAATTCCTTGTTATTCCGTTGCTTTCTCGGTTATACTAGCGGATGCGACATCGCGCGCATGCGTGATTTTGCGTTATATCTAAATTGTCACGGAGGTTGTTTCTATGATTCTTGGTCTTGGTATTCCTGAGATTCTCGTTATTCTCGTCGTCGTTCTTGTCATTTTTGGGCCAAAAGAACCTTCCAAAGCTTGGTAAGTCACTTGGTCAGACAGTTTGGGAAGTCTGTCCGTGAGGGGCATGGAAGAGGATCTTGATGGCGATAAGGACGACAGAAAGCTTCCAAAAAGGAAGACGATGACGTTGATGTAGAGATCGTTGAAGAAGAGAAGAAGTCCGAGTAGGGACTTCTACGTGAGTTTTCATACGTACGTCCTAGTTATGCCCGTTCACCATCTACAGAAAAGAGAAACTGATGGATACCACTAAAGAAATCGTACTTTACCCCTGAAGGTCGTCAGAAGCTTGTCGATGAGCTTGCATATCGTGAGGGTGAGAAGCATGACGAGATCGTTGAGCGTATCAAAGAGGCTCGCGGTTTCGGTGACCTTTCCGAGAACTCCGAATATGATGCGGCGAAAGAAGAGCAGTCCCACAACGAGTCTCGCATTAACGAGATTCGCCAGATTCTCTCGGTTGCCAAGGTTGTTGAGGGAGACAAAAAGCGCAAAATCACCGTTGCAATTGGCACGACCGTTGAGCTTGAAGATGCAAAGGGAAAGAAAAGCCAAGTACGTTATTGTAGGGTACCACAGAGACAAACTCTCTTGAGCACAAGATTTCAAACGAGTCGCCCACGAGAGGCGCTTATCGGCCTAAGAAGGGCGATGGTGGGAGTTTACTACGCCAAACGGCAAGGTGAAAAAGTACACCATCACCGCAATTACCCGATAGACCGGCCAGAACAGAAAAAGAGTTCGCCCCGCGTCTGTCCGGCGCGGGGCTTATTTATTGATAATTTCAGGAGGATACATGTCGGAACACGCACAAAATGCTGACACAAGAACGCCGCTGCCGAGAAGAGCAACGTCGAGGTGTCCGTTAACGACGAACGCGCTCAGCGCAGGGCTCGTCGTCAGGCTTTACTTGATAGCGGCATAAATCCGTATCCCATACGGTCCGAAGTTACCGCACACGTCTCTGAGCTTGAAGATCGCTATGCGAGCCTCGAAAACGGCGAGAGTACCGAGGACGAATATTCCGTTGCAGGTCGCGTGCGCGCCATTCGTAACCAGGGCAAAATAGCCTTCGTCGTCATCGAGGACTATACCGGTCAGCTGCAGTTGTTCTGCCGCATTAACAACCTCGATGAGGCAAGCTGGGATCTTCTCGGCATGCTTGATTTGGGCGATATCATGAGGCGCAAGCGGAGCGGTCATGCGTACACGCCGCGGCCAGCTTTCCAGTGCACCGACTCGCCTTCGTGCCTTTCAAAATCGCTGCGCCCGCTGCCGGAAAAATTCCACGGCCTTACCGATCGTGAGGTCAGGTACCGTCAGCGCTACGTGGACCTTATTATGAATCCTGAGGTACGTGACGTGTTCCGCAAGCGTTCGCAGATTATCTCCATTATCCGTCAGCACATGGAAGAAGACGGTTACATGGAGGTTGAGACCCCCGTCTTGCAGGAGATTCTTGGTGGCGCTAATGCAAAGCCGTTTATTACGCACTACAATCGCTTTGAATACTGAAAATTACCTGCGTATTGCTGCCGAGCTGCCCCTCAAGCGTCTGATTGTGGGCGGCCTTGAGCGCGTCTTTGAGATTGGTCGCCAGTTTAGAAACGAGGGTATGGATCTTACGCACAACCCCGAGTTTACCTCCATGGAAGCGTATGCTGCCTACTCTGATTTGGTCGGTATGCGAAAACTTTCTCAAGAACTTTTCCAGGATATCGCTCGTCATGCCTGCGGCTGCGAAGCTGGCCACGAGGTTATTACGTTTCAGGGAACGGAGATTGACCTGTCGGGAGAGTGGCGTGTGGCATCGCTTTCTGAGATTGCATCCGAGGTCACGGGCGAGAATCTTTCCATCGATACCCCCGTTGAAAAATTGCGTGAGGTGCTTGATCGCTTTGATATCGAGTGGAACATTGAGTGGGGAGCCGGAAAGCTTCTCTTTGAGATCTACGATGAGCTTTAGCGAGAAGAGCATCATAAACCCAACATTTGTATGTGACTATCCGGCAGAAGTATCTCCTTTAACCAAGCGTAAAGACGACGATCCTCGTCTGACTGATCGACTTTGAGCTGGTTATCAAGGGTGCCGAATATGCAAATGCGTATTCAGAGCTCAATGATCCGGTGGATCAAGAGGAGCGGTTTGCGGCTCAGATGGAAGCCAAGCGGCAGGGTGATGATGAGGCTATGGAGTACGACTACGACTTCATTCGCGCTCTTGAGTACGGTATGCCGCCAGCCGGTGGTATTGGCTACGGCATCGATCGCATGATTATGCTCTTCTGTGACCAGCCTTCAATCCGCGACGTTCTTCTCTTCCCGCAGCTTCGTCCCGAGAAGCACTCTGAGCGCACGGCTGCCGGAGTAAGCCATACGTTTTGACGGTATAGGGTATGCCGTGGTTGCATTGCATGCGTTAAACGCAGCCATATCGCGTGGGTTATTAAATACCGAAAGATATTGAGGGCTGTATGTATGTACAACCCCTCTTTTGGTGATTTTGTTAGATAGAGACTTCTTTGAAAGCATCGACGTATGGCCTTCTTATTTTCTAACTTTGTGCAGCTTGGATGCCAGGTGTTTGTATCACGTGATACTGGGTACATAAACTCCCAAAACGCAACAGAGGTTTACCCGCAATGTTCGATAAATTCACAGACAAAGCCCGTAAGGTTATGAGCCTTGCTCAAGAGGAAGCGCGTGGACTTGACCAGCTGTATGTTGGAACCGAACACCTCCTTCTTGCATTGATAAAAGAGGGTGAGGGTATCGCGGCACAAGCGCTTGCAAAGCTTGACGTGACCTATGATGAAACCCTTGCTACGGTTAAGGAACTGACCACCGGTTCGGGAGATCCCGTTCCCGGAGGTCACATTCCCTTTACTCCACGTACCAAGCGCGTTCTTGAAGACGCCTATCGCGAGACGATGACACATGGACAGACATATATTGGCACCGAGCATCTTCTTTTGGGCATTGTTTCCGAAGGTAACGGACGTGCCATGGACGCCCTGCGTACCATGGGTGTTTCTGGCGACGCGGTGCGCAATGCCGTTGAAGAGTTGATTGAATCCGGGACGCCGGGAGGAAGCGGTCCGGCGGTACAAGACGTTCGTATGGATTCCAGTATTTTTGGCATACCCGGTGTCTCTCAGCGCTCAGGTGCAAACAATGACGGCTCCATGCTTGAACAGTTTGGTCGCAATCTGACAAAGCTGGCATCAGACGGCAAGCTGGATCCCGTGATTGGCAGGGATCGCGAAATTGAGCGTGTCATGCAGGTGCTTGCGCGCCGTCAGAAAAACAATCCGCTCATTTTGGGAGATCCGGTGTCGGCAAGACGGCTATTGTTGAGGGCTTTGCACAGCTTATTGCCTCAGGAAATGTGCCCGATATTCTGCGTGGAAAGCAGGTTTGGACGCTTGATCTTGCGCAGTCTCGTAGCGGGATCCAAGTATCGCGGTGAGTTTGAAGACCGTATGAAAAAGTCGTTCTGAGCTTGAGGAATCCAAAAACGACATCTTGTTTATTGACGAGATTCCACACGGTTATAGGTGCCGGTTCCGCGGAGGGGTTCGATTGATGCCGCGTCAATTTTGAAGCCGCCTCTTTCACGCGGGAGATTCAGGTCATTGGTGCCACTACCGCAGAAGAGTACCGCAAACATATCGAGAAGGACGCGGCATTTGAGCGTCGTTTCCAGCCTGTCAACATTGGCGAGCCAAGCACGGACGATACCATCAGTATCATTCACGGTCTGCAAGATCGTTATGAGAAGCACCACCGTACACTATACCGAAGCTGCGATTAACGCGGCGGTACTGCTCTCACAGGTATATTCAAGACCGCTTCTTGCCGGATAAAGCCATTGACGTTCTGGATGAAGCGGGTGCCCGTGCGCGCATCCATAAAATGTCCCTGCCACCTGAGATTGCCCAAGTAGATGCCGATCTTGAGCGTGTAAGCAAAGACAAGGCAGCTGCGGCTTCCGTTCAGGAGTTTGAACGCGCGGCACAGCTTCGCGATGAAGAAAAAGTCTTTGATCGCCAAGCGTGATGAACTCGAGAAGAGCTGGCGCGCCAAGCTTGACGAGGACATTGTGACCATTGATGAGGACGACATTGCAAAGGTAGTGTCAGGTATCACCGGTGTCCCCGTATCAAGTTTGACCAGAAACCGAAGCTTCGCGCTTTGCTGCGCACGGAAGACATCCTTCATCAGCGCGTCATTGGCCAAGATCGAGGCGGTAATCAAAGTTGCAAAGGCAATCAGACGCTCGCGCAGTCCGCTTAAAGATCCTCGCCGTCCGGCGGTTCATTTTATTTTCTTAGGGATCCCATCCGGTGTCGGTAAAACGGAACTTGCAAAATCTTTGGCGAGTTCCTTTTTGGGAGTGAAGATGCTCTGATTTCATTTGATATGTCGGAGTATATGGAGCGCCATACCGTAGCTAAACTGGTGGGTGCACCTCCGGGATATGTGGGGTATGACGAGGGCGGAGAGCTCACAAAAAGCAGTGCGTCGTCGTCCTTACTCGGTATTGCTTTTTGATGAGATTGAAAAGGCTCATCCCGATGTCTTCAATATCCTTCTGCAAATTTTTGGATGAAGGACGTTTGACTGACGGACAGGGTCGCCATGTGGATTTTCTCCAATACCGTTGTCATTATGACCTCCAACATCGGAGCGCGTGAAGTTGCAAAGACCAATACCATGGGCTTTCTCGGCAGAAGGTTCCGGCGGTCTTTCCGACAAAGAGATTTCTCATCGCGTAAGAAGCGAGCTCAAACGCAGTTTCCGCCCTGAGTTTTTGAAACCGTGTGGACGATATCGTGGTCTTTAAATCGCTTACAGCAGAGCAGCTTCGTGGCATTGTTGACCTCTGGTTCTTGAACTTCGCGATAGACTGATAGCCAACGGCATGTCCATAGATCTGACCGATGCTGCCCGTGATCTTATCGCCAAAAACGGAACCGATCCCGTCTATGGTGCCCGCCCGCTTCGCCGCGCCATTCAATCCATGATTGAAGATCCTCTTTCGGAGGAGCTGCTTGAGGGCAAATGGCAGTCTGGAGATATCGTGCTGGTTGATATAGATGACGAGAACCAGAAGTTGACGTTTAAAAGAAAACAGAAGGAGATTCCGCGCCTCGCATACTGTGAGAGCATGGCGCAGGTAGAAGATAACTTCAGCTTGCCTCCGGTGCCTGAGTCCGGGGTGCCCGTACAGGGATCGGGCCTTGCGTCGTCCGCAGAGTAATATAAACGAGAAGTACGAGGGCTTCAAAAAGCTCTTTGGACTTCTCGGTGTATATGCAATAAAAAACTTTATACTTCTACTATGACGGTTTGCTGGCTCTTCGGAGCCAGCTTTCATACAGGGGAGGGTCATGGAGTCTTCGCAGTTTGAACAAATACCAGATGACACCGCTGAGGCGTCGAGCGCTCGCTATTAAAATGACAGCCCCTGAACGGCTCTTCGTGTCGCATTGGACATGATTCTTGCAGGACACCTTGGGGCGCTCATCTGTGTGGGTGATCGCGAAAACGTTCTTGCGGCAGGCAGCGATGGATTTGCCTTGGATGTTTCCTTTACGGCAAACCGCCTCTTTGAGCTGTGCAAAATGGACGGTGCCGTGGTTATTGACAAAGACCTTACGCGGATTGTGCGTGCTAACTTTCACTTAAATCCTGACGCTACGCTTCCGACGGCAGAAACAGGAACGCGCCATAGAACTGCTGCTCGTATGAGCCTGCTTACCAAGTCAATCGTTTTGGCAGTTTCTTCTCGCCGCTCGCTCATTACGGTGTGCGTTGACGGTCGGGCCATTCAGTTGAAGTCGGTACCGGCAATTATGACGGCGGTCAGTCAGCTTTCCGTTGCCATGCAAAGCACGCGCCAGGCCCTTGACCGGGAGCTTTTGCGCCTTACGGCTCTTGAGCTGGACAACTATGTAACACTTGGTGACGTTGCTGAGACGTTCTACCTTTTTGAAGTACTTATGACCGTGGCTGAGCAGCTTGATGCGCATATTCTTGAACTCGGCAATGAAGGAAAAATCACCGCTATGCAGCGCGAAGAATACTTGGGCGGTGTGAATGAGGCATATAACCTTATGATTCGCGATTATGCTGAAGATTCGTCTGTTGAAAACGCGCGCGCTATCCGTCGGATATTCCACACAACGGAGAATACGGAGCTTCGTTCTGCCCAAGTGGTCGGTCGCATCCTTGGATATGACCAAGATCTTCCTGCGGATACCGCTATGGTTCCGCTTGGCTTGCGTACCCTTTTCACGCGTTTCTGTGGTTCGTGATGATATGGCCGCAAAAATTGTTGACGAATATGACTCTTTGCAGGAACTTCTCAACGTGGCCGAAACCAATCCTAACCGTTTGGATGATTTGGGCATTGAGAACCCCGGCGCTCTGGCCAATGCACTGCGCCGCATGTGGGGGAAGTCCGAATGAGAGTTTCCGGCGCCTGCACACAAACCAAGACTTCTTGCGCCCGAGTTGTCGAGAAGAACAATGGTCCCGACACCGTGGCCGTGATTGTTGCCGGCGGTATCGGTGAGCGTTTTGGCTATCCGGGCGGTAAACAGTTCATTAACCTTTGCGGACTGCCTTTGATGAGCTGGTCCATTTTGGCGTTTGATCATGCGCCGAGTATTGCACACGTGGTCATTGCGTGTTCTCCGGAAAAAGTGGATGCCGTACGAGAGTCGGTGCTTTCAGGCCTTAAGCTTCACAAGCCAATTACCTTTTGCTGCATCAGGAAAGACGCGCCAGGCATCGGTGTATTCTGCGCTTAAGGCAACTCCACGCGGCTTTGATTTGGTGGCTGTACATGATGCGGTACGTCCACTTATTGAAGTGGAGACCATTGAACGCGTTATTTCTCGCGTGCGCTCAGACACTGCTCTTGCAGGAGCTATTTGCGCGACTCGCGCCGTGGATACGCTCAAGCGCGTTGAAGGTTCTACCATCGTAAGTACGCCTGACCGCTCGTTTTTGTGGGCTGCTCAGACACCGCAGGTTTTTCGCAAAAGCATACTGGTTGAAGCCCATGAAAGGGCTCTTCAAGAACGGATAGCGGCAACGGATGATTCTTCGCTTGTTGAGCATTTGGGCGGCGTGGTTGAAGTGGTGGAGTCGTCCAATGACAACATTAAAGTAACCTATCCTTCTGACCTTACCATCTGTGAAGCGCTTCTCGGCAAGCATCTCATGGATGGCGCCGACTCCTGTATTCCGTTTGACGATGGGGAGGCATAAGGTGGCACTTCACATTGGACACGGATATGATGTGCACCGACTTGTGCCGGAGCGAAATCTGGTGCTGGGCGGTGTAGAGGTACCCTTTGATCGGGGACTCTTGGGTCATTCGGATGCAGATGTCCTTGCGCACGCTCTGATGGATGCGCTTTTGGGAGCACTTCGTGAGGGTGATATCGGTCAGCTTTTTCCAGACAGCGATCCCGCGTATGCGGGTGCGGATTCCATGGATCTTCTCGCCGCTGTTGGCGAGCGGGTAAGAAAAGCAGGCTATCATATTGTGGATTGCGACTGCACAATCGCTGCTCAGGCGCCCAAGCTTATGCCGTATCGTGATGTCATGCGTTCGCGGATGGCCGAGGCTTTGGGGGTATCCAAGGCGTGTGTGGGCGTGAAGGCCACCACCACCGAAGCTTGGCTTTTGTCGGCACAGGTGAGGGAATCGCCGCCTGGGCGGTTGTGATTTTGGAGTCTTAATTTAAAGCAGGGAGTGTACATGCTCGTTTACAATACTCAGACGCATCGCAAAGAGACTTTTACACCCATTGATGAGGGAAAAGTTCGGATGTATGTCTGTGGTCCTACGGTGTATGACCAGATACATATCGGTAATGCACGCACGTTCTTATCGTTTGATGTAATACGCCGATACCTCATGCATGCAGGATACGAGGTTACCTTTGCACAAAATTTGACGGATGTTGACGATAAGATTATCAATCGTGCTCTTGAGCAGGGGCGTACGGCGCAGGAGGTTGCAGAGGAATACTCTTCCGCCTTCATTGAGCAGATGCACCGCTTTAACATTCTTGATCCCGACATTCGCCCGCGCGCCACGCACGAGATCAATGCCATGGTTGAGATGATCAAATCCCTTATTGATCAGGGATTTGCCTACGCAGTGCCGTCGGGAGACGTGTACTTCTCGGTGCGAGCGGATCACAATTATGGCGTGTTGTCTGGTCGCGATCTTGATCAGCTTCGTGCAGGCGAGCGCGTCGAGGTTAATACCGAGAAGCGCGACCCGTTTGATTTTGCCCTTTGGAAGGCTGCAAAGCCCGGTGAGCCCAGCTGGCCGAGTCCATGGGGAGAAGGGCGTCCGGGCTGGCATTCTGAGTGCTGCGCCATGATTCACCGCTACCTTGGAACGCCAATTGATATCCACGGCGGTGGGGCTGACCTCGTGTTTCCGCATCATGAAAACGAAACGGCTCAGGCAAGCTGCTGCTGGCATGAGCCTTTGGCAAACTATTGGATGCATGCGGGTATGCTTCGCGTGGAGGGCGAGAAGATGTCCAAGTCCCTGGGCAACTTCTATACGCTCAAAAGAAGTGCTGGATTCTACCAGCAGATGCGGTCCGACTTTTGATGCTTCAGACGCACTATCGTGCGCCGCTTGATTTTTCTTTCGAGCGCTTGGACGGTGCTGTCGGTACGCTTGAGCGTATGAAGACCTGTGTGGCTAATTTGCGCTGGGCTGCTAAAAACGCCGAGAGTACTGAGCGTTCTGTTGACGCTGGACGCTCTGCCAATACCGGAGATGCGACACAAGATCACGAGCAGTCTGACCGCGAAAATGAGCTTTACCTCCGCCATTGGCACTGCGCGCGAGAACTTTGAGCGTTCCGCGAGCAGATGATTTCAATACGGCGAAGCCCCTTGCCGCGATGTTCACGTTGGTTACTGCTGCAAATACCTATCTTGCCGATGCGGCTGATGCAATTAACGCAAAATTGACGCTTCATGCTGCGGATACGTTGACAGAACTTTTTGGAGTGTTGGGAATTAGCGTCAACACGGACAAAGCGTCCGACGAACTCCCTCGCGAGCTTATTGATTTGGCAAAGTCCCAAGCAGGCTATGAGGAGAGAGCGTCACGCAAGCGGCAGAAGCTCTTCTTTCTGCTCGCCAAAACGCGCGTGCCGAGAAGAACTGGGCGGTTGCAGATGCCATCCGTGACGGCATTGCCGGTCTGGGACTTCTGATTGAAGACTACGGCTTCGGGTGCTCGTCTGAAATACAATTCGCGCAAGGATTAATAGCAAGGATTAATACATGGCACAGAGAGCGCAAAGACATACGGCACAGAAGCATGCGGCACAGGGACAGCAGAGACATATGGCACAGGGCAGCAGCCGCACAAAAGAAAGAAACGATGCTGATTCGAGGAAGCTTTTTGGTACAAAAAGACCGCAGGGAGCAGCGGTTATAGGCCAAGGGACATTCGTACATCTGACGATACTCGCGGAGCCAGCCTCGAACTTCTCGACAAAAAGTGCCTTTGATTTGATTGAGGGTCGCCGCGCGGTTGCAGAGGCGCTTACGCTTAAACATTCCGCTTAAGAATGCGCTGGTACAGGTGTCCTCAGGCGAGCGGGATCAAGAGATTGAAACACTTGCCAAACAGCTTTCATCCGACGGCGTTCCTGTTGAGCGGGTGCCTCGGCGGGTTTTGGATGCCCTTTCAAGTCATGGCGCTCATCAGGGCGTTATTGTGCGAACCCGACCCTTTGAATATGCGGAACTTTCCGACATTCTTGAGAAAGCGGGTTCAAAAAGACGCGCTGGTAGTGGTTAGCTCGACCATGTGACCGATGAAGGTAACTTTGGCGCTATTGTCCGATCTGCTGAGGTAGTTGGTGCCGCAGGGGTGGTGATTGCCAATGCACGTGCTGCTCAGGTGGGCGTGGGCGCGTACAAAACCTCTGCCGGTGCCGTTTTGCATGTGCCGATAGCGCGGGTTTCTAACGTATCGCGAGCGCTTGAAGAACTGAAAAGCCGCAGGATTTTTGGATGTGTGGCGCTACCGAGCATGCCGCGGACGATGTGTGGAGCGCGCCTTTGGGAGGACGCCTTGCGCTCGTGATGGGTTCTGAGGGTGCAGGCATTTCTCGTCTCGTGCTTGAAACGTGCGACTTTACCTGCAAGCTTCCGCAGCGTGGAAAGATTGAATCGCTGAACGTGGCACAGGCTACGACCGTTATGTGCTACGAATGGTTGCGTCGTGTGAGTATGGGCGGCGTTTCATAATGTCCGTGCGAGAAGACCGCGAACTTCTCATCGTTGACGGCTATAACGTGATGCATGCCACTGCTCGTTATGAAGGTCTGATTGACGGGGCAAATCAAGCTGACGGCTTGGTGAGCTCGGCGGATGCTGCATATCACATGGACGGCGACCCCTTTATTCGCGCTCGTGAGGCGCTCATTTCCGATGTGGCAACGTTTGCGCATCATCGATACAAGGCGGTCATTGTGTTTGACGGGGCGGGTAACGTAAACCCTGAACGCCCCGATCGTTCACGAGCCGGCGTCAAACTCATTTTCTCAAAGCCCAATCAGAGTGCGGATACCGTTATCGAAAAACTGGTTACGGAAGCGCGGGAAGCCGGTCGGTCCGTTTCTCTTGTTACTTCCGATAAGGACGTTCGTTCAACGGTCGGTTTTGGTCCCGGTGAGGTGACACGCATTTCAAGTGCTGCGCTTGTGTGTGATGTTGAGGTGAGCGATACGGCTATTGATGATTTACAGCGTGAAACGGGGCGTACGCGTATGACTTTGGAGGATCGCTCTGTCTCCCGAGCAGCGACAGCGCCTTTGGAATCTGCTGGATCAGTAGGGGTTGTAGCTGTTTCGGCTGTTCCCGTATCCGCGGAATTTCGCTTGGAGTATTCGTCCGAAATGTCCCGCAGCAAGCGTTTACTTGTGGTTTTCACGACCGTTCGTCTCTTAAAATCACCACTAAACACGAAGATTTCAAAAACTCCGTCAAAAGCGCTGTTTACGGGTGATTCGATTCACCGTAAACACTCAAATCAAAAGAAAAATCACAAGTAAACATCGTTCTTATCGACTGCAGTCACCCGTAAACCGCAAGTTTAAAACAAATGGCGAGAAGACGTCTTGCCTTGTACACCGTGCCGGGTCTGTGCAGGGTGCTCAACGGGGCAGCGTTTGAGCACTATGATTGCAGGTTTTTCAGAGAAGTAACTTTCAATAAAATGCCTCTAGACTCCTCCGATAAAACTCGGTATCATTACTCACGCATTAAAAGCCGCTATAGCTCAGCTGGTAGAGCAACTGACTTGTAATCAGTAGGTCCCGGGTTCGAAGCCTGGTGGCGGCACCATTGAATTTTTGACCTCCTGGGTTTTCCGGGAGGTTTTTGATTACTTCACGGGCTTCCAATAAGTTAGCCATCGTTTACAATATATGCCTGACACTAGCTAGAGTGAGCCATCACGAACCAGCATTAGCCAGCGTGAGCCAGCACAATCAGCACTGGCCAGTACTAGGCAGCTAGCCAGTGCGAACCGGCACTCTGCACAGGTCGATGTCGTATGAGGCCTCTATGAACTATCCATATGAAATACGAAAGGAAATAGTATGGTCGACTATAAGAATTGGATTCCTCGGGGTATGTTGGCGGCTTCGGGAGGCGGCGCCCTCGTGGCACTTGTCGGCGTGGTGATATGTAAAATAAGCGGTGCTGTACAGGGCGTTCGCCTCTGCGCGTTGATTCTTTTTGGAGTGTTATTTGTCGCGTTTGGCTTGTTTTTCTTATGGGCAACCTTTGCGTATTGTGCGTTTTCGTATCGTGGCCGGCGACATCTTTCAAAAGACATCGTTGAAGGAGTAGCTGCATACGTGCAGCTCCCTCAGGATGGTTTGGGACTTGATGTCGGCTGCGGAAGCGGAGCTTTGACCATAGCTTGCGCAAAAGCAAATCCTCAAGCGTCAATGATCGGGATTGACCGCTGGGGGAAGGAGTACGCTTCGTTCAGTAAGCGTCTATGTGAGAACAATGCTCGTGCCGAGAAGATCGGCAATGCTTCATTTCAGGCAGGCGATGCCGTAAAACTTGATTTTGCTGACGAGACTTTCGATGCGGTTGTCAGCAATTACGTTTACCACAATATAACTCGTGTTGATCGACAGCGGCTCCTGCGTGAAACGCTCCGCGTACTCAAAAAAGGGTGCACCTTTGCCATACATGATCTTATGGACCCTCGTCGCTATGGTGATATGCAGGCATTTATACAGAGCCTGAAAGATGAGGTTACGAGGTGTGGAGCTTTTTGGATACGGCTTCAGGAAAGTTCATGAGTATGCACGAAAGTCGTTGGCTCATGCTGTCGGATTCAAAACTCCTAGTAGGGGAAGAAATAAGAAGCGCAGAACGCCTCAGTAAAGAGCGCAGAACGCCTCATGCATAATGCCTCAATAAGGAGAGCAAAATGCCTCACGAAAAATCTCTCTCATAGGAGGATAAAAGAATACTGCGCATAAGCACAATGCGTTAAAGATGTGCGCAATATGTCAAAAGCACTTCTCGGTAAAAATGGAGATTTTTGATAAGATACGCCTGGGAGCGTGGTTTGCGTTGACAAGAGTGGGAAGCAACGTATTATTTTTCCCGCTTACGAGGTGAGAGACAGGAATTAATCCTTCTTATATCACGTGGTAAGTGCCTGAAAAGAGCAAATGGGGATATGGCACAGCGGCAACTGCGGCGGACTGTAAATCCGCTCCCTCTGGGTTCCTTGGTTCGAGTCCAAGTATCCCCACCACGCCCGTGTAGCTCAGTCGGTAGAGCACTTCGTTGGTAACGAAGAGGTCACCGGTTCAAATCGGTCGCGGGCTCCATTTGTATTTTTAGGTATACACCGATGCCGGTGTAGCTCAGCTGGTTAGAGCACGCGGCTCATACCCGCGATGTCACTGGTTCGAATCCAGTCACCGGTACCAGATTCTTTGCAGTGTATGTACAGTAATGTGGGTATACTGTTGGAATATACAGAGAAGTTTCACCACGGTCTAGCCCGAGGGTTAGTTCCAGAAGGAGGATTGGCAATGGCCAAGGAAAAGTTTGACCGCTCTAAGCCACATGTAAACATCGGTACGATTGGTCACGTCGACCACGGTAAGACTACCCTTACTGCAGCAATCACCAAGGTTCTCTCTGAGACCGAGGGCTGCAAGGCAGACTTTACCGCCTTCGAGAACATCGATAAGGCTCCCGAAGAGCGTCAGCGTGGTATTACCATTTCCGTTGCTCACGTTGAGTATGAGACATGGGAGCGCCACTACGCTCACGTTGACTGCCCAGGTCACGCAGACTACATCAAGAACATGATTTCCGGTGCAGCTCAGATGGACGGCGCAATCCTCGTTATTGCTGCTACCGATGGTCCTATGGCTCAGACCCGCGAGCACATTCTTCTTGCACGTCAGGTCGGCGTTCCTTACATCATCGTCTTCCTGAACAAGTGCGATATGGTTGATGACGAAGAGCTCATTGACCTCGTTGAGATGGAAACCCGTGACCTTCTGTCCGAGTATGACTTCCCCGGAGACGATCTTCCTATCGTCCGCGGCTCCGCTCTTGGTGCTCTTAACGGAGAAGAGAAGTGGATGGAGTCCGTCCGCGAGCTCATGCACACCGTTGATTCCTACATCCCAACACCTGCTCGTGACAACGAGAAGCCCTTCCTGATGGCCATTGAGGACGTCATGACCATTTCCGGTCGTGGTACCGTTGCCACCGGCCGTGTTGAGCGCGGCGAGCTTAAGCTCAATGAGCCTGTTGAGATCGTTGGTATCAAGCCTACTCAGCAGCTCTGTTGCTACCGGTATCGAGATGTTCCGTAAGACCATGGACTTCTGCGAGGCTGGCGATAACGTCGGTATCCTGCTTCGTGGCGTTAAGCGCGAGGATATTGAGCGCGGTCAGGTTCTCTGCAAGCCTGGTGCGTTACTCCACACAAGAAGTTCACCGGTGAGGTTTACGTTCTGACCAAGGACGAAGGCGGCCGTCACACACCGTTCTTCTCCGGTTATCGTCCTCAGTTCTACTTCCGCACCACCGATGTCACCGGTGACATCTATGAGCTCACCGATGCAAATGGCGGCAAGGTTGAGATGGCTATGCCTGGCGACCACATCACCGTTGGTTGCGAGCTTATCCACCCAATCGCTATGGAGACCGGTCTTAAGTTTGCTATCCGCGAGGGTGGCCACACCGTCGGCGACGGTCGTGTCTCTACCATCATTGAGTAGACAGCACCGTAATCGGTAATGTTTTCACTGACCCGGTGCCCTTAAGGGTGCCGGGTTTTTTATGAATATCGGATTCTGGTTGACACGGAGTGCTACTAGGTAATAGACTTATCAGCCGCGTCACATTTTAGATCAGCACGTGACCGTGTTCAGGAGGAATAATGCGCACACTCAGTTACTCTCGCTTGCACTGAGTGCAAGCGTCATTCCACTACGGATAAGAACAAGTCCAACAACCCCTGATCGTATGGAGTTGAAAGTACTGCCCGTGGTGCCACAAGCACACGGTACACCGTGAGACTCGCTAGGCTAGTGGGTCAAATTTAGGCCAGTAGCTCCAATGGTAGAGCGGCGGTCTCCAAAACCGTTTGTTGAGGGTTCGAGTCCTTCCTGGCCTGCCAGATTAAACCACCAGCCTTACCCGTACGGGAAGGCCGGTTTATATGTTTGCTTGGGTAAGAAAGACCCCCGAAGGAGATTAAGGATGGCAAACCGAGAGCGTAACAAGAGGAGTGTCCGTAAGGCGCGTGCCGCACAGCGTGCACAACGTGAAGCCATACAGGCTTCGGCTGCCCCTGTTGCTGAGGCCAAGGCTGCTAAAGTTGCAAAGGCTAGCTCTGCGAAACAGGAAAAAGCGCTTGAGCGCAAGAGCAACCCCGGCTTTTTCGGACGAATCAAGAACTACTTTCAGTGGTGTTCGCACAGAGATGCACCGTGTGGTATGGCCAACAAGCCTGAACTGGCCAACTGGTCACTGCCGTTATTTGCATGGTTGTCTTTTTGGTCTGATGACCTTTCTGGTGGATACCGGTATCGTTGCCGGCCTTGTCAGATTTACAGGACTAAGGGGATAAGCATGGCAAAACGCTGGTATGTTCTTCATACCTATTCAGGATATGAGAACAAAGTCATGAACGATCTTGAGCATCGCGTTGAGGCCTATGGCCTTCAGGATGCCGTTGTGGACGTTCAGGCTCCAGGCGAGATGGTTACGGAAGTTAAAAAGCGTGGCGAGAAGGACGTGACCTCACAAAAAAGTCAAGTTCTATCCGGGCTATGTTTTGGTACGTATGGAGCTTGACGATAACACGTCGGTCCGTCGTACGCAATACTCCGGGCGTTACCGGCTTTTTGAGGCGTTGACGGTAAGCCGTCTCCGCTTCGCCGTGAAGAGTTCAATAAAATGATGCGTCGTTCCGGCGGTAAGGCCGACGCAACAACCCTTAAGCGCGTTACCACTGATGTTGAAGTCGGGACGGTCGGTACATGTTCTTTCCGGACCGCTTGCAGACTTTGACGGTATCGTGTCTGAGGTCAATGCTGAGTCTGGCAAGATTAAGGTCATGCTCACCATCTTTGGCCGCTGAAACTCCGGTTGAGCTAACGCTTGATCAGATTTCCGTCAAAGACTAACAAACGAGTACCACTATCGGTACGAGAACAAAGTACATCCGCTTGACCTGCCTCATTGAGGATTGCTTCTCAGGAAAAGCGCGACGATAAATTGCGAAATGAGTTATTTCAGGAGGAAGTAACATGCCAGCTAAAAGGTCGTTAACTTCATAAAAGCTTCAAATTCCCTGCTGGTCAGGCAAATCCAGCGCCTCCCGTAGGACCTGCTCTTGGTGCCGCTCAGGTCAACATCATGCAGTTCTGCCAGGCATTTAACGCCGCCACTCAGGATAAAGGCAGGGAGATATCATCCCTGTTGAGATCTCCGTCTACGAAGATCGTTCCTTTGATTTTGTCACCAAGACGCCACCGGCGGCTCAGCTTATTAAAAAAGAGCTTAAGCTTAAGAGCGGCTCGGGTGTTCCTCAGCGCGACAAGGTGGGACAGCTCACCGATGAGCAGCTGACTAAGATCGCTGAGATCAAGATGCCGGATCTCAATGCAAATGACATTGAGGCTGCAAAGAAGATTGTCGCCGGTACTGCCCGCTCCATGGGCGTTACCATTGCCGAGTAGTTTGTTTTCTCGCCGGCGAGTGATTCTCGCCGGCTTGATGCTTCTCTGAAGGTGGTCATATAAAGGTATGGCCGTGATGTGGGAGGGCAGATGCCCGTTGACCACAGGAGGTATGGATATGTCAAAGCACGGAAAGAATTACACAAGCGCAGCCGCTAAGGTTGAGCGCGCAAAGCTTTACAGCCCCAAAGAGGCAATGACCCTTGCCAAAGAGCTTGCGAGCGCAAAGTTTGATGAAACCGTAGAGGTTGCCATTCGTTTGGGTGTCGATACCCGTAAAGCCGATCAGAACGTTCGTGGTTCAATTTCGCTTCCTCACGGCACCGGTAAGAGCGTACGAGTTGCCGTCTTTGCCGAGGGCGAGAAGGCCTCGTGAAGCGGAGGCTGCCGGCGCTGATATCGTGGGTGGCGACGAGCTTGTCGAGGCCGTTCAGAAGGGCAACCTTGATTTTGATGCAGCTATCGCAACCCCTCAGATGATGGGTAAGGTCGGTAAGCTTGGTCGCATCCTTGGACCCCGTGGTCTTATGCCTAACCCCAAGCTTGGTACGGTAACCATGGATGTCGCAAAGATGGTTTCCGAGCTCAAGGCCGGTCGTGTTGAGTATCGTGCTGACCGTTACGGCATCTGCCATGTTCCTATGGGCAAAGGCTTCCTTTGAGGTACAGCAGCTTGTTGAGAACTATGGCGCACTGTTAACCGAGATTCTTCGCGTGAAGCCCTTCGTCTGCTAAGGGCAAGTACGTCAAGTCCGTTGTTATCTCTTCTACGATGGGCCCTGGCATTAAGGTTGACTCCACAAAAGTTCGTAACTTTATGGAGGACTAAGTTGTACTGGGCATATGCTCTAAGCATGTTGCTTTTGGGCATAGTGCTCGACAACGTCATAAGGCAGGAACAGGCGAGGTCCGGGTTTTCGGGCCTCGCTTTTCTATGGGCTCTACAGACCTGTGATGCACTTTTTGAAAAAGCTGTGAGGTACTTTTTCATGGCGAGAAGACCGGTTTTTCTCGCCAAATGTCCCTCACAGCCCCCTATTTGAAAGCAGAAAAGTACATCACGGGTCTGTCAGTCATAGGATGTACATCACAGCTAGCAGATCTACCTCACAGGTCGACGGATCTACCTCACAGGTCGCAAGAATGGCAGAAAGAAAAGCATAGCCTGGATGTCACATCAGATGATGATGCAAGATTTTGACTTGACGCGCGAGGGGTTGTCGTGCGAGAATGACTAGCGCAAGATGTTCGTCTTGTAGTTGCACGTTCGCTGCCAAAGACAGCCGGTGTCTGGAAACAGACTTAAAGGGATTACCCGCCTGCCGAGGTGGTCTTGAAGATAGAATCCTCAGGCCCCGCTTTGGTTGCAAAGTGGGGCTCTTTTTCATGGAGGAGTTCATGTAGAGGGCCAACCACGTGGCGCTCGTGCCCGATACATGGATAAAGGAGGTGTATTGAATGCCAGCACAGAATAAAGCTTGATATGCTCGAGAAGATCTCGCATCTTTGGAGAACTCAAAGGGCGTTTTTGTCATCGATTATCGTGGTCTTTCCGTTAAGGAAACTCAGGAGCTTCGTCGCGCACTTCGCGCCGCTCACTCTGAGATGAAGGTGTACAAGAACAATATCGTCAAGATTGCTCTTAAGAATGCCGGTATGCCGAGATTGACGACATGCTCGCCGGTACCTGTGCATATGTATTCTTTGAGAACGATCCTGTTGATGCGGCAAAGGTTATCAGGAAGAGGCAAAAGAAGCTCAAGAAGCTTGAGTTTCCTTGGTGGCATTGCTGACGGACAGGCTCTGAGTGCAGACGGCGCTAAGGCGTATGCTGATCTTCCTTCTCGCGAGGAACTTATCGCAAAGTTTGTCTTTGTTGCAGCAAGCCCGCTTTCTGGTATTGCTCAGGTTACTGCAGGGTCCGCACGGGCTCTTGCTACCGCACTTTCTGCAGTTGCAGATCAGAAAAACGCTGCGTAGTGTGGCGTAGGTCGCATCATGCAGTGAGCCGCAATACGCGGCTTTGTACGTAGTCGATATGAGCGCAAACATTCGTCTGTGCTCAAAACATGCGCACACGCGCACTTTAAAAGGAGAATTGACATGGCTGTCACTAAAGATGAGATTATTGAGGCCCTGAAAGAGATGCCCGCACTCGAGCTTTCTGAGCTCGTTCACGAGCTTGAGGATGTCTTCGGCGTTTCCGCTGCTGCTCCTGTCGCAGTTGCAGCTGCTCCTGCAGCCGGTGGCGCTGCCGAGGGTGCCGCTGAGGAGAAGACCAACTTTGACGTTGTTCTTGAGGGCTTTGGCGCCAACAAGATTGCCGTCATTAAGGTTGTCCGTGAGCTCACTTCCCTTGGTCTCAAGGAGGCAAAGGAGGTCGTCGAGGGTGCTCCTAAGGCTGTTCTTGAGGGCGCAAAGAAGGATGACGCTGAGGCTGCTAAGGCTAAGCTTGAAGAGGCTGGTGCTACCGTTACCCTTAAGTAAACAGTGCTTAAACGCTGATTTACAAGGCTTTTGCGAGAAGATCTTCTCGCATATATGGTCTAACAATAAAGAGGCTGGGGATGAACCCAGCCTCTTTTTTAATGCGTGTACGGTTTTGCTATGTGTATGGATGTGTACGGTTTTGTTACGTGTTCGGTTTTTGCTACGCGCACAGTAAAAGGTTTGATGTGATTCTCCACAATTTCTACAAAAATCTTGAGACATAAAATATATGGGGAAATGTAAAACCGCAGGTGAATTTTCAAAAGCAATAAGATAGCGAATATATTGCAAGAAATCAAGTATTTCTATTGACGGAAAAACAACACTTGACTAAATTATTAGGTTGCGATAATTGCCACCTTCCACCCTTTGAAGGAGGACAACCTGGTGTCTAACGCAAAGAATGTAGCACTGACTACACCCCAGGCACAGACTGGCCGTAGGACCTTTAGTAAAATCCCAGAAGCTATGCCACTTCCTAACCTCATTGAGGTTCAGCGGGAGTCGTTTGAGCGTTTCATGGGTGAGGGACTGCAAGAGTCCTTCTCAGAATTTTCACCGATCGAGAGCAATAACGGCACGATGGAAGTTGCCTTTGGTGACCACCAGTTTGGTGACCCCATCAGCTCTATTGCCGAGTGCAGAGCCAAGGATATGACCTATCAAGCTCCGCTTATGGTGGATATCACCTTCTTGAACAAGGAGACGGGCGAGAAAAAGGAACAGCTCATCTATATGGGTGACTTTCCTCTCATGACCGAGCGCGGTACGTTTATCATCAACGGTACCGAGCGCGTTGTGGTTTCTCAGCTTGTTCGCTCTCCTGGCGTGTACTTCTCGGCAGAAATGGATAATGGCATACTGGTACACCATGCCCAGTTCATTCCCTGCACGTGGTGCATGGCTTGAGTTTGAAATCGACAAGCGCGGGCATTTGGTTGTCTCCATTGACCGCAAGCGTCGTATGAGCGCAACAATCTTCCTTCGCGCGCTGGGCATTGCCGTTACCGACGATGAAATTCTTTCGCTTCTTGGAGATTCTGACGTCGTGCGCAATACCATCGAGCGCGATACGGCAACCACGAAAGAAGACGCTCTTCTTGAGGTGTTCCGCCGTCAGCGTCCGGGTGAGCCGCCAACTGTTGATTCCGCTCGTACACTGATTAACAACCTGTATTTTCATCATCAGCGCTATGATTTGGCTCGCGTTGGTCGCTATAAGATTAACAAGAAGCTTGGTCTTGAGATAGCTGCAGATCAGCGCATTTTAACCGATGAAGATATTGTCGCTGCTCTTCAGTTCTTGCTTGCGGTTCATGCAGGTGATGAGACAAAGCATCTTGACGACATCGATCACTTTGGTAACCGTCGTGTGCGTACCGTAGGCGAGCTTGTTCAAAATCAGTTCCGTATTGGTATGAGCCGTATGGAGCGTGTGGTTCGTGAGCGCATGGCGTCTCAGGATCCCGATGATATTGCACCTGATACCCTCATTAATATTCGCCCCATTGTGGCAGCCATCAAAGAGTTCTTGGTTCTTCTCAGCTGTCTCGGTTTATGGATCAATCAAACCCTCTGGCCGGTCTTACCCACAAGCGCCGTTTGTCAGCGCTTGGTCCGGGAGGCCTTGCGGGTCACAAGTCAGGTTCCAGCCGCCGTACCAACGTACCAACGGCTGTCCGCGACGTCCACAACTCACACTACTCTCGTATGTGCCCCATCGAGACCCCCGAAGGCCCCAATATCGGTCTTATCGGCTCGCTGGCACTGTATGCGCACGTCAATGAGTATGGTTTTATCGAGGCTCCGTATCGTAAGGTCGCAGGTGGCAAGGCTACCAATGAGATCGTATGGATGACGGCAGATGAGGAAGAAAACCACATCATTGCGCCGGCAAATACGCCCAGTGATCCTAAAACCGGCCGTTTTGTTGAGATTGACCATTCCGGCAAGGTAGTCAATGCCGATCGTGTCATTGCACGTACGCGCGACTTCGACGGTTCTTTTGGTGCTCCCGCACAGGTGTCCGTTGAAGACGTTGATCGCATGGACGTATCTCCGCGACAGCTTCTTTCCGTTGCGGCAAACCTGATTCCGTTCCTTGAGCACGACGATGCAAAGCGTACGCTCATGGGTGCAAACATGCAGCGTCGGGCAGGTGCCTCTGATTCGCTCTCATGCACCATACGTTGGTACCGGCATGGAAGCCAGAGCGGCTCTTGATTCCGGAGAGCTTATTTGCGCAAAACATGCGGGCGAGATTACCGAGGCAGACGCCGCTCATGTAACCGTGTATTCAGATGAGTACGGTTCGGAGACGTATGATCTTCCTAAGTATGAGCGTTCAATCAATCTACCTGCATCAACCATCGTCCCATTGTCAAAGTGGGCGACTTGGTAGAGAAGGGTCAGCCGCTTGCGGACGGTCCTTCCGTCGATCACTCCGAGTTGGCGCTTGGCGCGAACCTTACCGTGGCATATATGCCGTGGGAAGGCTACAACTACGAGGACGGCATCATCGTTTCCGAGCGCGTTATGCAAGAGGGATCTTCTACGTCCGTCAATATTTCTCGTCACGAAATTGACGCACGCGATACCAAGATCGGCTCCGAAGAGATTACGCGTGAGATCCCCAATGTTGGTGAGGACATGCTCGCCAACCTTGATGAAGACGGTATCATCCGCATTGGTGCCGAGGTTGGCCCCGGAGACATCCTTGTTGGTAAGGTCACTCCAAAGGGCGAGACATCGGAGACGGCGGAGGCAAAGCTTCTGCGCGCCATCTTTGGCAACAAGTCCAACGATGTCCGTGATACTTCACTGCGCGTTCCTCACGGTTCTATGGCCGCGTCGTTGACGTTGTACGCTTTGACCCGCAAAGACAAAGGCTCTGACGAGAAGAACGCATGAGCTTCCTCCAGGAGTCAATACGCTGGTTCGCGTCTACATTGCGCAGCGCAGAAAGATTCAGCAGGGCGATAAGATCGCGGGTCGTCACGGTAACAAGGGCGTTATCTGTAAGGTTCTGCCTGTTGAGGACATGCCGTATATGGCGGACGGTACGCCTATCGACGTAATTCTCGACCCATTGGGCGTTCCTTCCCGTATGAACGTGGGCCAGCTGCTTGAGTGCCACCTCGGCTGGGGTGCCGCTCATGGCTGGGACGACGATGACGCAGACTCCAAGCGCTATGTGCCCGGACCTATTCCCGTGTCCACGCCGCTTTTTGACGGTGCAACCGATGAGGACGTTGCGGAGATTGTCCGTCGTACCAACATCAACATGCTTAACAAGGCTCAGCAGGAGTATGGCGAGCATATGCGTGAGGAGTTTATTCCCCAGCTTAACGGACGCGGCAAGACCACCCTCTATGATGGTCGTACCGGTGAGGCATTCAAGAGTCCCATTACGGTTGGCTGCTCCTATATTCTGAAGCTTGGTCATATGGTTGACGACAAGATCCACGGACGTTCAACCGGTCCATACTCGCTGGTTACTCAGCAGCCGTTGGGCGGTAAGAGCTCAGTTTGGCGGTCAGCGCTTTGGTGAGATGGAAGTTTGGGCACTGTACGCATATGGTGCCGCCAACGTTCTCCAGGAGATTTTGACCGTTAAGTCCGACGATACCAATGGACGTGTGAAGACCTACGAGTCCATCATCAAGGGAGAAAATATTCCTACGGCAGGTATTCCGGAATCCTTCAAGGTTCTGGTCAAAGAGATCCGCTCGCTTGCCCTGGACATTGAGCCAATTTCATATCGCAAGCGCAACGAGCAGACTCCCAAGTCCCACCGAGGATACGAGTGAGAAAACCTTTGATGTTCTTGCCGGGCTTGAAGCAAACGAACTTGATGCCGATCCGTCTCAGGCTGACGATGATGTAGCAGCACTTGTAGGCGACGCGACCACCGATAAGGAGTAGCGACTGTGGCAGATTTCGATTCCACTGATTTTGACGCCATTAAGATTTCCCTGGCGTCTGCTGAAGATATTCGCAAATGGTCCCATGGTGAGGTAAAAAGCCCGAGACCATCAACTACCGCTCCTTGAAACCGGAACGTGACGGTCTTTTCTGCGAGAAGATCTTTGGACCGGTGAAGGACTGGGAGTGTAACTGCGGCAAATACAAGGGCATTCGCTTTAGGGCATTGTCTGCGAGAACTGCGGCGTTGAGTGACAACCGCCAAGGTTCGCCGCGAGCGTATGGGCCACGATTGAGCTTTGCCGCTCCGGTAAGCCATATTTAGTACTTCAAGAGCCCCACAAGCTTCCCACTTGCGCGTCTTCTTGACATCAAGAGCAAAGACCTTGAGAAGGTTCTCTACTTTGCGTCGTATATCGTCACGAGTGTCGATACCGAGGGCGCGAGGCTGACGCCGAAGATCTGCGCGAAAGAGCTGGCAGCGGATCTTGAAGAGCTTGATGCCGAGCGCGACGACCAGATTGAGCGTCTCAAAGAGCAGGGAAAGCCTGCCGGCGAGGAGTTTGATGACTTTGAGCTCTCTCTGAGGATGAAATTCGTGCCGGTATTGCCGATCTTGAAGAAGAGTACGAGGAAGAGAAGGTTCTTCGTCGTGAGGCATACGAAAAGTTCATGCAGCTTGAGACTCGTGAACTCATCACCGATGAAGGGCTCTTCTCCGAGCTTAAACGCGCTACTATGGCATTTACTTTAAGGGCGGCATGGGCGCCGAGGCAATCCGCGAGCTTATCCGTGGCGTTGATTTGGACAAAGAGGCCGAGGAGCTCCGCGCCATTATCGCCAACGAGGATTCTCAAAAGCAAAAGCGCGAGAAGGCCATCAAGCGTCTTGAGATTGTTGATGCCTTCCTTAAGGGCGGAAACGATCCCGCTAACATGATTCTTGACGTCATCCCCGTTATCCCGCCTGATCTTCGTCCTATGGTTCAGCTTGACGGCGGTCGCTTTGCGGCATCTGACCTCAACGATCTGTATCGCCGTGTTATCAACCGCAATAACCGCCTGAAGCGTCTGCTTGATCTGGATGCTCCGGCAATCATCGTCAACAACGAGAAGCGCATGCTTCAGGAATCCGTCGATGCCCTCTTTGACAACGGTCGTCGTGGCCGTCCGGTAACCGGCAGGGGAGGCCGTCCTTTGAAGTCTCTTGCCGAGGCTCTCAAGGGCAAAACAAGGCCGTTTCCGCCAGAACCTTCTGGGTAAGCGCGTCGATTATTCCGGTCGTTCCGTTATCGTCGTTGATCCCGCATCTGAAGTTGCACCAGTGCGGTCTTCCGTCGACCATGGCGCTTGAGCTCTTTAAGCCGTTTGTGATGCGCCGCTTGGTTGAGCTGCATAAGGTTGAAAACGTCAAGGGTGCGAAAGCGCGCCATTGACCGTGGTCTTCCTGCGGTTTGGGACGTCCTTGACGAGGTCATTCAGAATCGTTTGGTACTCTTTGAAACCGTGCACCTACGCTTCACCGCCTGTCCATCCAGGCGTTTGAGCCGGTTCTTGTTGAAGGTAAGGCAATCCACCTTCACCCGTTGGTATGCGCTCCGTTTAACGCTGACTTCGACGGCGACCAGATGTCGGTTCACGTGCCCCTTTCCACTCAGGCACAGACTGAGGCTCGCGTACTCATGCTTTCGTCCAATAACCTGCGTAGCCCCGCATCCGGTAAGGTGCTTACCGTACCTTCTCAGGATATGGTTTTCGGTGTGTACTTCCTTACTTCGGAAAAGTCCGGCGAGCAGGACAAGACGCTGACGTTTGCAAGCTTTAACGATGCGCTTCTCGCCATTGACACAAATCCCGACCAGGATATTCAGGCGAAGGTTGTCGTTCGTGTAAGCTCGGCCGATGCGAACGCGCATGACGAGACGGTCACCCGATCTTCCGCATTATGTGTGGCCGCGGCCAGTTTGAGGATTTGGACGTATCCGAGCATCCTCAGCGTTTTGAGACAACGGTTGGTCGCATCATCTTTAACCGTCAATGCCTGCCCGAGGATTACCCGTTCATTAACTATAAGATGGTGAAATCCGATATTGGCATGTTGGTCAATGATTGCTGCGATCGTTACCCGATGGCAGACGTTGAGCCAATCCTTGACGCCATTAAGGCAACGGGATTCCACTATGCCACCATTGCTGGTTTGACCGTTTCCGTGTGGGACGCAGTCATTCCCGACAATAAAGCACAGCTTTTGTCTGAGGGCTCAGAAGCGCGTCGATCAGATTAACGAGTACTACGAGGATGGCTTCCTTTCCGAGCGCGAACGCCACACCGAGGTTGTTAATGCGTGGACGGAGTGCACCGATACGCTTGGCTCTGAGATGCTTGAGGGCTTTGCAGAGAATAACCCCATCTACATGATGGCCGATTCGGGCGCCCGTGGTTCCAAGACACAGCTCCGCCAGCTTGCCGGTATGCGTGGACTTATGGCTGATATGTCCGGTGAGACCATCGACCTTCCCATTAAGGCAAACTTCCGTGAAGGTCTTGAGCCACTTGAGTACTTCATTTCAACCTATGGTGCGCGTAAGGGTCTTGTCGATACGGCTTCTCACACATCTGACTCAGGATATCTGACTCGCCGCCTTGTTGACGTTGCGCAAGACGTTATTGTGCGCGAGGAGGACTGCGGTACCGATGAGGCAATCACGTATCCCATTATTAAGCCCGGTCAGAGCTCCGTTGATGCCGATCTCGTAGGCCGTTGCACGCTTGAGGACGTTTGCGATCCCAAGACCGGCGAAGTTCTTATCGCGGCCGGCGGTTACGTAGAGTCCGTTGACGATCTGAAGAAGCTTATTGAGCACGGTTTGAAGAAGATTCGCCTCCGTGCGCTGCTTACCTGCAAGTCTAAATATGGCGTGTGTCAGAAGTGCTACGGCTGGGATCTTTCTACCCGTCGTCCCGGTCAACATCGGTACGGCTGTCGGCGTTATTGCCGCTCAGTCCATCGGCGAGCCGGGTACTCAGCTTACGATGCGTACCATTCACTCCGGTGGCGTTGCCGGTGCCGAGGATATTACGCAGGGTCTCCCGACGGTCGCTCGTATGTTCGACGTTGTCGGTAATGTTAACGAGAAGATCCTCGGTCGTGAGGCCGACCTCGCTCCTGTTTCGGGCACGCTTCTCATTACGCCGGAGACGACCGAATATCTGCTTCGGATTGTTGACAGCGAGGATCACTCCCGCATTCTTGAGGAGTGGCGCGTTCCTGCTTCCGTTCGTTTCATGCCTGACATCGAGGAGGGCGTGGAAGTTCGTGCAGGCGATCAGATCACGCGCGGCTTTTGTTAACTTTCCGCTTGCTGCGTGAGCTTTACTGACATCGAATCCACGATGCACACGTTTGTCGAGTCCGTTAAAGACGTCTATACGTCACAGGGCGTTGATCTGAACGACAAAGCACATTGAGGTTATTGCTCGTCAGATGCTTCGCCGCGTTCAGGTTACGAACCCCGGAGATTCTCAGTATCTGCTGGGACAGTACGTTGACCGGTATGTCTTTGCGGATACGGTCAGAATATCACGCTTGCCGGCGGTACGCCGCCTGAGGCCGAGCCTGCCATTTTGGGCACCTTAAAGGTTGCAAGCTCCATTGACTCCTGGCTCTCCAGCGCTTCGTTTATCCGTACCGCGGGCGTTCTCACGTCATCCGCCATTGAGGGCGATGTCGATCACCTGTTGGATCTCAAGTCCAACGTCATCGTTGGTAAGCAGATTCCGGCAGGTACCGGACTTTCCGCGTACAGCGACGTTGAGCTTACCTATCACGGTACCAAGATTGACGGGACCCACTTCCGATAGGGGCCAAGGTGCTGCCGGATTGGGCACCACAGAGCCTTTAAAGACATTGAAGAGAAGCTTCCAAAGCAGCTTGATTGGGTTGGCGACGAGTACGGCAACGGGAGCATTTTCTCGAAGAACGGGCGTACCCTTTCAAGTGAGGATGCCAAGCTGTACCTCTTTGACGACCTTGGGGTTTCCCAGCGCTGGACCAATAAGTTCTCTGAGGTTGGCATTGAGACGGTTGGAGATCTGATTGGTAAGACCGAAGAAGACCTTCTCCGCATTGACGGCATTGGTTCCAAGGCAATCGAGGAGCTCCGCCAGGGTCTTGATGCCCGCAACCTTCTCTACATCCTTGAGCCCGATGAGGACGAGGCCGACGCCGAGGATCTTTCCCAGCTGCTTAACATGGTCTTCTCGCCGGATGCTGACGGAGGGTTGATGCTTGGTACGGCTGCTCCGGCAACGCATGAAGGCTCTGACCTTGAGCTCATTGGCAGCAGCAATACCGATAACCTTGATTCGGATATCATCAACGAAGATCTTGGCTCGCTTGATGACCCTGCTTTCTCAGGTTGTGCGTCTCGATGCACAGGCAGAAGGCAAAAAGACCAAGTAGTTTTGTTTCGTGCAGCGATAGCTTTAAGAACCCCGGCTTTGGTCGGGGTTCTTTTATGAGTATGGGGACAAGCAGATAATGAGCTGAGTGAGCGAGAAGGACGAATACGTGCCGTGTAAATATCGCGTAGGTATCCGTAAAGCAGGTATACTTGCAAGGAACGATTTCGATGGAGATAGAGTGGATAGCTATGAGTGAACTACACACAACCTGTGAGCCTATTTCAGAAGAAGCGCTTCGTGAATTTCTGTGAACGATGATGTCATCTATGATGCAACGCAGATTTTTGATGCGCTCGGACTTTACCCGCTTTCAAATTCTTGGTGCGCTTTGCGCTTGGCGAGAAAGAGCGTTACGGAGCTGCAAGATCTTCTTCCTGTTTCGCAATCGGCAACTTCGCATCAGCTGCGTCTCCTGCGTGACAGAGGGCTGGTTACCGCTCACAGAGACGGTCGCCGCGTCATTTACTCCCTTGCCGACGAACATGTTATTACGCTGATCAGCTGGGCGCGCATGCGGCACACCTCCACGAGTAAGTCGAGACGCGGGCACACTCCATCGAGTGAGCCGAGCGTTGAGGCGCACCGAGTCAGCCTTGCACATACGGCATGACTTTGCGAGCGCCTCGCCCGTTCATCGATTGATAGAAAAACCGGCGTGATTTTCGGTGTCATTTCAAGTATGCTGGTAAAATTAAACGGTCAGTAGATTTTGTGAGCGGAAGTTTTTGTGAACGGTACGTTTTGTGGATGGAGACTGCAATAGAGAGTCTGTCTGCACTTTTCTCGTCCGCACTGTCCACATAACGTAATTATCGGGGGAGACAATAATGAGTGACTATCGCGTCATAGAAGTTAAACAGAGCGTTTTTGGCATCCAACGACCAAAAAGCCAACGAACTCCCGCAGCAAAATGAAGGAAAAAGGGACACTGCTTATTAATTTGATGTCGTCTCCCGGGTCCGGAAAACAACGATGCTCCGTCGAACCATCAAGGCACTTAAAGGGGAGCTTGGTATTGCCGTTATGGAAGCCGACATTGATTCCGATGTCGATGCCGCCGCTATTTCAGAGGTGGGCGCTCAGACGATTCAGCTTCATACGGGAGGCATGTGTCATCTGGATGCCGCTATGTGCGCACAAGGACTCGAAGGTCTTGCCGCAGGCGACACCGACGTAATCTTCTTGGAAAATGTGGGCAACCTTGTGTGTCCTGCGGAATTTGATACGGAGCGGGCGTTAATATCACCATTTTATCTGTTCCCGAAGGGGACGATAAACCGCCAAGCTATCCCCTTATGTATCAGGTTTGTGATCTGGTGCTTGTGAATAAAACGGACGTCATGCCATATTTTGATTTCGATCTCGATACCCTTTGCAAAAACGTCGCCATGCGCAACCCCAAGGCACGTGTTATCCCCATTTCGGCTCAGACGGGAGACGGTATGGACGCGTGGTATCAGTGGCTGCGCGAGCGCGTTGCAGCGTGGAAGACGAGAAGTAAGGTTAAAGTGGTTTCATCTGGCCAGATAGGAGAGGAAATGGCTGAGGAGATTCCCGTACGTGTAACCCCGCCCGACGGCAATCCTATGCGAGGAGATTTAACCGATGCGGAGATTGCGGCTCGCAATGTATTGCCTGTGACCAATCCCGCTGGCGAGGCCATCAAAAACATTAAAGAAAATCACATTACCGAAAACAAAGACGTGGTGTCCTACCGCAAACCAAATCCGAACGAACCCGGCCCTGCTGCCGGTGAGCCTTTGAAACCCGGCGTTCTCCGTGAAGTTCAAAAAATTACCGACCGCCTCGGCCACAAAGTGACCAAGGATGACCCTGAATACTGGGGTATCGCATCGGTGATGACCGAAGAAGAAGCCGCCGTTACCAAGCACATGAAAGTGCGCGTGCCCATGACCTTCTCGGCACTGCAAAGCGCCACCGGTCTGGCGGCTCCAAAAATTGCAGGAGCTTCTCGACAGCATGTCCATCAAAGGCATCATTGAATACAACTGGGAAAACGCCGAGCGTGAAAAACAGTACGTGCTGCCCATGTTTGTGCCCGGCTCTGCTGAGTTTACCGTCATGAATGAGAGCCAGCTGGAGGAGCATCCGGAGATAGCGACGCTGTTTGAGCGTATGACGTATCTGCCGCTGAAAATGGCTACGAAGCTGGTGCCTCCGGGAGGTGCCGGCATAGGTATGCACGTGATTCCCGTTGAGCGTTCCATTGAGCAGGTCAACCATACGGTTTCGGTGGAGCATATCTCGCATTGGCTCAAAAAATATGATCGATATGCGGCAACGCCGTGCTCGTGTCGTTTGGCCGAGCGCGTCCGCGGCGATGGTTGTGCCGACGATCCCGAGGACTGGTGCATTGCCATCGGCGACATGGCCGATTATTGCGTGGAAACCGGCAAAGGCCACTATATCACCCTACGACGAGGTCATTGACATTTGCCAGCGTGCCGAGAAGAACGGCTTTGTCCATCAGATCACCAACATTGACGGCGAGGATAAGGTCTTTGCCATCTGCAACTGTAACGTAAACGTTTGCTATGCTTTGCGTACCTCGCAGCTGTTCAATACGCCGAACCTTTTCCCGCTCGTCTTTTGTGGCTCATGTGGACGCGGAAAAATGCGTGGCGTGTGGCGGCTGCGTGGAGGTATGTCCGGCAGGGAGCGCCTCAGCTGGGGCAGAAGCTTTCCACCGTGCACGGCCAGCTACCTATCCTACGCAGGATCTTCCGGACGACAAGTTCTGGGGCGAGGCTGACTGGGACTGGAATTATAAGAACAACAACCGCATTGAGTGCCACGATACCGGCACCGCTCCCTGTAAAGTTGCCTGTCCGGCCCATATTTCGGTGCAGGGATATCTCCGTATGGCGGCCGAGGACGCTATCGCGACGCCCTCGAACTTATCAAGAAAGAAAATCCCTTCCCGGCCGTCTGCGGACGCGTGTGCAATCGTCGCTGCGAGGCGGCTTGTACGCGTGGCACGGTTGACGAGGCCATTGCCATCGACGAAGTCAGAAGTTCATTGCCGAGAAGGACCTTGAAGCAGAACATCGCTTTGTTCCCCGAGCCGGTGATTCCTTCCAACCGCGGTCGCTTTACGGAAAAGATTGCCATTATCGGCGCCGGTCCCTGCGGGTCTTTCCTGCGCTTTCTATCTTGCGGAGCGTGGCTATAATCCGTGGTGTTTGAGAAAAATGCGCTGCCCGGCGGCATGATGGTCTACGGCATTCCTGCCTATAAACTCCAGAAGGACGTGGTGGCTGCAGAGATTGACGTCTTTGCGTGAAATGGGCGTTGAGATCCGCTGCGGCGTTGAGGTGGGCAAGGACATCTCTTTGAACGATTCTGCGCCAGGACGGCTTTCAAAGCGTTCTATGTGGCCATTGGCTGCCAGGAGGTCGCAAAGCCGGCATTGCCGGAGAAGACGCTGTCGGCGTAAGTACTGCCGTTGAGTTTTTACGGACGGCTCTGGATGACCCCGCGCATGTGGTTTCCGGAAAGACCGTTGTCGTCGGTGGCGGCAACGTTGCCATTGACGCCGCTCGTGTATCCATGCGCTGCGGAGCTGATGCGGTGGCCATGTATTGCCTTGAGCAGCCCGATGAGATGCCGGCGCTTCCCGAAGAGATTGCGGAGGCGCGTGAAGACGGCGTTACCATCAATAACGGCTGGGGTCCGGCTGCAATAGAAACCACGGAAGACGGTCGTGTCCGTGGCGTTACGTTTAAGCGCTGCACGCAGGTGTTTGACGAAAACAAGCGCTTCTCGCCACGCTATGACGAGACCGACACCGTCTTTGTTGAAGCCGATAACGTGGTGCTTTCCATCGGCCAGTCCATCGAGTGGGGGAATCTGCTTGAGGGCGAGGCCGTGGAGCTTGGTCGCGGCAAGGGGGCTGTGGCTGATCCCAAGACGTACCAGACGGCGCAGCCTGATATTTTTGTCGGTGGCGATGTATATACCGGTCCGAGTTTTGTCATCAATGCCATTGCCGCGGGTCATGAAGCTGCGGTTTCGCTGCATCGTTTTGTGCAAGCGGGGTCATCGCTTACCATTGGCCGCAATCAGCGCCATTACGTTGAGCTGGATAAAAGCGAGATTGCGCTCAATCCCGATTCGTACGATCATGCGGGCAGGCAGATTCCTGCGTGCGGAAAAGTTGAGAGTATTCGTCATAGCTGGAGCGATGTCCGCAAGACGTTCACGCCCGAGCAGGTGCGCATTGAGACCGCTCGTTGCCTTAAGTGCGGTGCGTCCGTGGTTGATGCCAACAAATGTATCGGCTGCGGCCTGTGCACGACACGCTGCGAATTTGATGCGATACATCTTTTCCGGGACAACCCCGAGTGTTCCACGATGGTGCGTGCGGAAGACAAGAAAACAAAGATTCTGGGGTATATCGGCAAAGCGAGCCGTTAAGATCATCAAGAACAAGAAGCGCAGCGAGAAATCCGCTAAGCCCGAGTCGCACGTGACCACTGATGAGCTTTGGCAATCCGGTACCGACCGGCAGCACGGGCATTTCAAGCTGACGTTGATTTGGTGAAGGTATCAGGGACGGTTCATGCACGAGCTGGGTATTGCGTTTTACATTATTGATATGGTGGAAGACCTTGGGCGCCAAAATGACCTCACCTCAGTCGCTCGCGTAAAGTTGCGGCTGGGGGAGGTTTCCGGCGTCATTCCGTCGTATCTTCAAGACGTATGGCGTTGGGCTGCCGACCGCACGGATTTGATGCGCGCGGCCGAGCTTGAGATTGAGAGCGTACCGGCGATAACCCGCTGTCTTGATTGCGATCAAACCTATGCTACCGTTGAATACGGCCGCACATGTCCGTATTGCGCCAGCGAGAAGACCGAGCTTATCCAGGGCCTAGAGCTTGAGCTGGATGAGATCGAAGCCACGTGAGAGATTTGTGGCATCTGTCCGCCGCGCATCAACAACTCTACTATCGTAAAATGTGATTGTCCTTCAACAAGCAAGCGCCCAATCGAATGGTGAGTCCGTGCTAAGACTGGAACGCATAAACGGAAAAAATGTATGGGACATCCTTGAACTCAAGGTGTCTGAGGAACAGAAGGCCTTTGTTGCGGCAAACGACGTAAGCATTATCGAGGCCTATACTTCCATAACAGGAAACGGGCAGGTATTTCCCTTTGGCATCTACGAGGGCGCCGTACCGGTAGGTTTTTTGATGGTCGGTTTTGGCGCGGACGACTGGTGGGGCGACGCTCCGGCGATAGCTCATGGAAGCTACGATCTCAGACGTCTGATGATAGACGCAAAGCATCAGGGCAAAGGATACGGGAAAGAAGCCTTCAAGCTCGCGCTGGAGTTTATACGCACCTTTCCCTGCGGAAAGGCAGATTATTGCTGGCTTTCCTATGAACCTGAAAATGAAGCTGCTCGGAATCTCTATCGTTCGTTTGGATTTGTTGAGACGGGCGAGAAGGACGGCGAGGAATTGATCGCCGTTTTGAAGCTATCTTCAGATGCACCTGAAAGGAATGTCCGGCAATAAGGCACTTCTCGCCAACGGCGCGGTATTTACTTCTGACAACGAAGAGCTTCTCGCCCAGTTTCTTTCCAAGCGGAAAACATGCGCGATTGGGAAACATACGAGACGTTCCTTGCCGAGGACGTTGTTTGGGAACTTCGAGAAGCTGGGAAAACTACGACAATCCGAGGAAAACGCGCATACATGAACCATATTCGCTCTGCGTACAAGGGGAGCGGCGCAACGTTTAGCTGCGAGGGCCTGTACGCAGGAGCCGATGACTTCGTGTCTTGCCGCCATGCTTGTAAACGATGCAGGTACTCGTTCGTGTGATATGTTTTGGTTTTGAAGACGAGAAGATCGTCTTTGAGCTTGAGGTTATTTTTGGGCTAAGTTTGAATTAATAGTGCTGCCAAAAATGCGTCAAGTTGGTACTGCTGAACAGTGCTGCCAAAATAGCGCCAAGTTGGGCACGAGTTGCCAAATTTGCAGCAAGTATGGTTAATATATGCCAAACTTGCAGTAAGTATGGCAGTCCAAGCCATACTTGGCGTATTTCTGGCAGCGCTACAAAGTTCAGTCAGTTTCGGCAGCACTGGCAGCTCAGGCAGTTCATCAAGAGAGAGAGGCGTGCAAGCTGTACGACGAAGAAGCTTCTCGCCAACGACAAAACGTTTTCTTCCTGTGGTATGGATACGCCCGGCAACGTGGTGTGTTGACGAGCAGCAAAGATCGGCGTAAAGTTCTTCCTTGCGTAATTCCAAGGGGACAGTGCTGTGTCGCCTTTAGAATATGTAAAACTGCACGTAGATAGGTATAAGAAGGAGAATATCTTGCCTACTATCAACCAGCTCGTCCGCAAGGGTCGTATGAGCGTTCAGGCCAAATCCAAGAACGCCGCCTTGCAGCACAACCCTCAGAAGCGTGGCGTTTGCACCCGCGTTTTCACCACAACCCCTAAGAAGCCTAACTCGGCGCTTCGTAAGGTTGCTCGTGTACGTCTTGTCAACGGCATCGAGGTTACCGCCTACATCCCCGGCGAGGGGTCACAACCTTCAGAGCACTCCATTGTGCTTGTCCGCGGTGGCCGTGTCCGCGACCTTCCTGGCGTTCGCTACAAGGTCGTTCGTGGCGCGTATGACTGCGCTGCAGTTCAGAACCGCGCAAAGGCTCGTTCCCGTTACGGCACCAAGCGTGCAAAGTAACCTCACTACTCGATTTAGTTCTTAGGAGATAAACATGCCGCGTCGCGCAGCAGCAGTACGTCGTGAGGTTATGCCTGACGCCGTCTATAACAACCGACTGGTTACCCAGCTCATCAACAAAGTTCTTCTCGATGGCAAGAAAGCTACCGCAGAGCGCATTGTCTACGGTGCCTTTGATATCGTTGCCGAGAAGACCGGCGAGGATGCTCTGACCGTTTTCAAGAAGGCTATGGACAATATCCGTCCTACTCTTGAGGTCAAGCCTAAGCGCGTGGGTGGCGCTACCTACCAGGTTCCTATGGAGGTCAACTCTCGTCGCGCTACTACCCTTGCTATCCGTTGGATGGTTAACTTCAGCCGTACACGTAAAGAGAAGACAATGGCCGAGCGCCTTGCCAACGAGATCATTGATGCAACCAATGGCGTTGGTGCTTCCGTCAAGCGTCGTGAAGACCTCTTCAAGATGGCAGAGGCCAACCGAGCCTTCTCCCACTACCGCTTCTAAGTCGGAGATCAGGAGTATCTAATACAATGGCTAAAACCAAGTACAATCTGAAAGACCTCCGTAACATCGGTATTATGGCTCACATCGATGCTGGTAAGACCACCACTACGGAGCGCATTCTTTACTACACCGGCAAGACTCACAAAATCGGTGAGGTCCATGACGGTGCGGCAACCATGGACTGGATGGTCCAAGAGCAGGAGCGCGGCGTAACCATTACGTCCGCAGCAACCACGTGCTTCTGGAAGGATCACGTTATCCAGATCATCGACACCCCGGGTCATGTTGACTTTACCGCTGAGGTCGAGCGTTCGCTTCGCGTCCTCGACGGTGCCGTTGCCGTCTTTGACGCCGTTGCGGGCGTCCAGCCACAGTCCGAGACGGTTTGGCGTCAGGCAACCAAGTACAACGTGCCTCGTATCGCGTTCATCAATAAGTTTGACCGCGTGGGCGCCGACTTCTTCCACGCCATCGAGACCATGAAAGAGCGTCTGTCCGCTCCCGCAGTTGCGGCACAGGTTCCTATGGGTGCCGAGTCCAACTTCTGGGGTCTCGTTGACCTTGTTACCAACACGGCGTGGGACTTCAAAGAGGATGCAAAGGGCATGATTTACCCTGAGCCTCTTGATGAGATTCCAGCTGAGTTTGCAGAGATTGCTGCCGAGAAGCGCGAGGAGCTTCTTGAGGCTGCATCCGACTTCTCCGAAGACCTCATGATGGCAATTCTTGAGGGAGAAGAGATTGACGTCGATGAGCTTAAGCGCGCTATCCGCGCCGGTGTTCTTGCCGGCAAGATGAATCCCGTCTTTGTGGGTTCTGCCCTACAAGAACAAGGGTATCCAGGAACTTCTCGACGCCGTTATCGACTATCTTCCAAGCCCGCTTGACGTGCCTGAGATTGACGGCACCAACCTCAAGGGTGAGGAAGAGGTGCGTCACGCAGACATCAAAGAGCCCTTTCTCGGCACTTGCCTTCAAGATCATGACCGACCCGTATGTTGGTAAGCTGACCTACATTCGTGTCTATTCCGGTCAGGCTGAAGCAGGCTCGTATGTCTATAACTCCGTCAAGGACGGTCGCGAGCGTCTGGGCCGCATCCTTGAGATGAACGCCAATGACCGCGTGGATCGTGAGGAGTGCTCCGCCGGCGACATCGTTGCCTGCGTTGGCTTCAAGAACACCACTACGGGCGATACCCTTTGTGACGAGAAGCACCCCATCGTGCTTGAGTCCATCAGCTTTGCCGATCCCTGTCATTGACGTTGCCGTTGAGCCTAAGACCAAGGCTGAGCAGGAGAAAATGTCCGTGGGCTCTGGCTAAGCTTGCCGAGGAAGACCCAACCTTCCAGGTTCACACGGATCACGAGACCGGCCAGACCATCATCGCCGGTATGGGCGAGCTTCACCTTGAGATTATCGTTGACCGTCTCCGCCGCGAGTTTAAAGTTGACTGCAACGTGGGTAAGCCGCAGGTTGCTTACCGTGAGACTGCCGGTAAGGCCGTCACTCACGCTGAGGGCAAGTTTGTCCCGTCAGTCCGGTGGTCGCGGTCAGTACGGTCATGCCGTCATCGACATGGAGCCCAACGAGCAGGGCTAGGGTTACGAGTTTGTCAACGCCATCGTTGGTGGCGTCGTGCCTAAGGAGTACATCCCCTCTATCGACAAGGGCATTCGTGAGGCGCTCAACAGCGGTGTCATTGCAGGTTATCCCGTTGTGGATATCAAGGTTACCCTTGTTGACGGCTCATACCATGAGGTCGACTCCTCTGAGGCAGCATTTAAGATTGCCGGTTCTATGGCAATCAAGGACGCTCTCAAGAAGTCCGATCCGGTACTGCTTGAGCCAGTAGAGTCTGTAGAAGTTGAGACTCCCGAGCAGTACATGGGCGATGTCATGGGCAATCTTTCTTCTCGCCGTGGCAAGATTGAGGGCATGGAGGATCGCCGCGATACCAAGGTCATCCGCGCAAAAGTGCCTCTCGGCGAGATGTTCGGTTACGCAACCGACCTGCGTTCCCAGACCCAGGGTCGTGCAAGCTACACCATGCAGTTTGATTCTTACGAGCCTGTTCCTAAAGCAGTCCGTGATGAAATCGTCGCCAAAAACGGCGGTTCCGAGTCCTAATAACAACCACGAGCTCAGGCTCATGTATGGAGGTACCTAAAGTGTCAAATCAAAAGATCAGGATCCGCCTCAAGGGCTATGATCACGAGGTTGTTGATCAGTCTGCAAAGCTGATTGTCGATACAGCCCAGAAGAACGGCGCACGCGTGTCCGGTCCCCATCCCTCTGCCAACCGAGCGTAACCTGTATGCGGTTATCCGCTCACCGCACAAGGATAAGGATTCCCGCGATCAGTTCGAGATGCGTACACAAGCGTCTTATCGACATCCTCGATCCCAACTCCACTACGGTTGATTCGCTGATGCGTCTTGACCTTCCCGCTGGTGTTGACATTGAGATCAAGCTCTAAGCAAGCGGCGTAATCCAGAAATCTGCAAAAACCCTCCCGCATCACGTGGGAGGGTTTTGTTGTGCGAGATACTTGAACTCTTTGATTATCTTAGTGAGCTGCGCAAGTTGGTGCTGCCGGAGCAGCGCTGCCAAACTGCAAAAAGTTGGGCACGTTACCATGCAGCAAGTTTAGTCAGCATGCAAACTTGCAGTAAAGTATGGCAATCAAGCCACTGGCGCATTTTTGGCAGCTCTCAGGCAGCTATGATCATGCTCGTAAGGTCTTTCTCGCTTTACTGTCGGATCGTTGAGTGCGCATCAACGGCTGTCTGCAAATCCGCAGGCAGCCGTCTTGCTTTTAGTTGTGCTTTTCATATGAGACAACGGGTTGGTACCAAACTGGATGTTTACGGGTGTTTTGATTCACCACTAAACGCTCAAATCCGAGAAAAACCACCACTAAACATCGTTTTTACGGAAAAACCCACCACTAAACAGTCGATTTCCGGCAGATTCCAGAAATTCTCGTTTAGTGGTGAAATAAAGTCACGGGTGGTGAAATGGCACCTGTCACAAAAGTGAGAACACATACGAGAATACATGCGAGAACACACGACGAATACGTGAGAAACATCGATAGATACGCCCGGCAGCGGGGTTTGACCTCGCAAAACACGCAGCGAGAAGACCGTGCAAATGGAATCTGCAGCTACAGCATCACATTTTACACACGAATTTGAAAAAAATTTGCTTGTAAAAGATCTCGAACAAGCGTAAAAGTAGACAGGCTGCTCGAATGGGACAGGTATGTCTAAAAGCAGCATAGTACAGGAAGTGGTCCGCTGGGGAAGGGCATCCGATATGCCCATAAGGGTCCCATGACCACCGAGAGTTAGGAAAGAGCATGGTGAATACCATCCTCGGCCGCAAGCTGGGCATGACCCAGGTATGGGATGAGAACGACAACGTCGTTCCCGTTACCGTTATTCTTGCTGGCCCCTGCACGGTCTCGCAGGTAAAGACTGCAGAGACAGACGGCTATGATGCCGTACAGATCGGATTTGGTGACATTTCTGAGAAGCATGTCAACAAGCCAATGGCCGGTCACTTTAAGGCTCAGGGTGTTGAGCCTATGCGTTACCTCCGCGAGGTGCGCGTTCCTGCTGGTGAGGAGCACAAATGCGGCGACACTGTTACCGTTGCTGACTTTTCTGAAGTCACAGCTGTCGACGTTATTGGTACTTCCAAAGGTAAGGGCTTTCAGGGCACAATCAAGCGTTGGAACTTCTCCCGTGGTCCTATGACACACGGTTCTCGTAACTCAGCGCCGTCCGGGTTCCATTGGTCAGTGCGCATACCCTGCGCGTGTTCGCAGGGTCTCCACATGTATGGTCACATGGGTGCAGAGCGCGTGACTGTTAAGAACCTCAAGCTGGTTCGCGTTGACGCTGAGCAGAACCTCATGCTTATCAAGGGTGCTGTCCCCGGCGGTAAGAACGCTCTCGTCCAAGTCCGCATGGCTTAAGGGCCGCTTTACAAGCAAACACTTAGGCTAACAAGGAGACAACATGTCGAAGTATGAGATTAAAAACACAGAAGGCAAGAAGGTCGGCGACGCTGATCTCTCTGCTGACGTGTATGGCATCGAGCCAAATATCCCTGTCGTGCATCAGGTTGTAACCTGCCAGGCTGCATCTTTGCGTCAGGGTACCCATTCAACCAAGAACCGTCACGAGGTGTCCGGCGGCGGCGTGAAGCCGTATCGTCAGAAAGGCACCGGTCGTGCCCGTCAGGGCTCAATTCGTGCCGGCCAGTGGACCGGCGGCGGCGTCATTTTTGGACCTACGCCACGCTCCCACGCACGTCGCGTTAACAGCAAGATGGTTAAGCTTGCCATGAGGTCTGTCCTCTCCGGTAAAGTTGCCGATTCCGAGCTTGTTCTTGTTGACAACTTGGAGTTTGATACGCCTTCTACCAAGCAGGCAGTGGCTGTTCTGAAGGCTCTTGGCCTTGAGAATAAGCGCGTTACCCTTCTTGTTCCGGATGACGACATCAATACCTACCTGTCCTTCCGTAACCTTAAGAAGGTCAGCATTTTTGGCGTCTCTGAGGCAACAACCCGTTCGCTTATCGATAACGCCGCACTTGTCATGTCTGCAGATATTGCCAAGCAGCTTGGGGAGGTGCTTGCATAATGAACTCCGCATATGAAGTTATTATTCGCCCGATTGTTTCTGAGCGTGCGTATGATTTGATGAGCGAGGGCAAGTATACCTTTGAGGTTGCAAAGTCTGCCGGTAAAGAGGAGATTGCCGCTGCTGTGGCAAAACTCTTCAACGTCCACGTGACCAAGGTTAATACGCTGTCAGTAAAGCCAAAGAGTAAGCGTCTGCGCTATCAGCAAAAGGGTAAGACCCGCAGCTGGAAAAAGGCAATCGTGACGCTTGCCGAGGGCGAGCAGATCGAGATTTTTGCAAATCAGTCTGCTGAGGCAGTACGTTCGGTTCTTTTACCCGCATATAGCACGTATAGATATGCGGGTTTGTATGGCGCTTAAGTAGATACGCGCGGCGCCGTGGTTGTCCGGTGTCAACCCGCTCATTCCCAAACGGGCTGGCCAACGGATGAGAAAGGGAAAGATTTTATGGCAGTTAGGCACATAAAGCCAACAAGCGCAGGCAGGCGCTTCCAGACAATCTCTGACTTTGCAGAGATTACGACTGATAAGCCCGAGAAGTCACTTCTCGAGCCCCTGCCAAAGAAGGCCGGCCGTAACAACAACGGTCGCATTACTACTCGCCATCAGGGCGGTGGCCATAAGCGCCAGTATCGTCGCATCGACTTTAAGCGTCGTAAGGATGACGTACCGGCAAAGGTCGCTACGGTTGAGTACGATCCAAAACCGCTCTGCACGTATTGCTCTTCTGCACTACGTTGACGGAGCAAAGGCACATTCTGTGTCCTCAGGGACTAAGTGTTGGTGACACGGTTGTTTCCGGCACAAAGGATGTTGACATTAAGCCCGGCAACTGCACAACGCTTGAGCAGATCCCCGTGGGTACGCTCGTGCACGCAGTTGAGTTCCAGCCCGGCAAGGGTGCTGCAATGGCACGTTCTGCGGGAACGTCCGTACAGCTTATGGGCGAGGATAACGGATATGCCGTTTTGCGCCTTCCGTCCTCCGAGCTGCGCCGCGTGCTTCTCACCTGCCGTGCCACCATCGGCGAGGTCGGCAATGCCGAGCACTCCAACATTGTGATCGGCAAAGCCGGTCGCGCACGTTGGGCCGGCGTACGCCCCACGGTTCCGTGGTACGGTCATGAACCCTGTTGACCACCCACACGGCGGTGGCGAAGGCAAGAATCACACGTCCGGTCGTCCTTCCGTTACCCCGTGGGGTAAGCCGACCAAGGGTTATAAGACCCGCGATCCGAAGAAGGCTTCCAACCGTCTGATTATCCGTCGTCGTAAGTCAAAGTAAGACACGAGTAGGAGTGGGATTTATGAGCAGAAGTCTCAAAAGGCCCCTTTGTGGAGACTCGCCTCCTGAGCGTGTCACTGCAATGAACGAGGCCGGCAAGAAGGACGTCATCAAGACTTGGTCACGTTCTTCCACCATCTTCCCCGAGATGGTTGGTCACACGATCGCCGTTCATGACGGTCGCAAGCACGTTCCTGTGTACATCACCGAGTCCATGGTCGGTCACAAGCTGGGCGAGTTTGCCCTGACCCGCACCTTCCGTGGTCACAAGGCCGACTAGGGGGAGTATCATACATGGCTAAAAATACCGATTCACTTGAGGTTCGCGCTACGGCAAAGTATGTGCGCGTTGCCCCTCGTAAGGCACGTACCGTTATCGCTTTGGTACGCGGTAAGTCTGTCGAGAAGGCCCTCGAGATCCTTCAGTTCTCAACGCGCGCAGCCGCTGTTGACATCGCAAAGGTTTTGCGCTCCGCTGTTGCTAACGCTGAGTACAACAATCACCTGCATGCTCGCGATCTTGTCGTCAAGTATGCCTACGTTGATGAAGGTCCGACGCTTAAGCGCATCCGTCCCCGCGCAAAGGGTTCGGCTTCACGCATCAATAAGCGTATGAGCCATATCACTGTTGTCGTTGCACCTCGAAAGGAGGCGTAGGAACATATGGGTCAGAAGGTTCAGCCTACAGGCTTCCGTCTTGGTGTAACTGAGAACTGGCGCTCTCGTTGGTACGCCGATAAAAACTACGCCGAGAATCTCGGCAACGACCTTGCAATCCGTTCATATCTTGAGAAGCGCCTTGAGAAAGCCGCCATTGCACGTATTGACATTGAGCGCGCCGGCGATAAGGTCAAGGTTACTATTTTCTCAGCTCGCCCCGGTATTGTCATTGGCAAGAAGGGCGCAGAGATTGACGGACTTCGTGCGGACCTTGAGCGCGTTGCCAAGGTTGGCAAGGGTCAGGTTAACGTTGATGTTATCGAGGTTAAGCGTCCTGAGCTTGACGCAAACCTTGTAGCAGAGTCTATTGCCGAGCAGCTTGAGCAGCGCGTTGCATTCCGCCGCGCCATGCGTAAAGCGGTTCAGTCCGCCCGTAAGGCCGGCGCCAAGGGTATCCGTATTCAGTGCTCCGGTCGTCTGAACGGCGCTGAGATGGGTCGTCGCGAGTGGTACCGTGAGGGTCGCGTGCTCTGCACACCCTTCGCGCTGTTGTCGCCTGTGGCACCGCAACGGCTCGCACTACAATGGGCGCCTGCGGCATCAAAGTTTGGATCTATCTCGGCGAGAAGATGCCAGGTCAGCCCGCACCAAATCCGGCGCTTGAAGGTTCTTCTCGTCCTCGTCGCCGCAATGAGAGGAGGGGCCGTTAATGCTTGCACCTAAGCGTGTTTTGCACCGTAAGGTTCAGCGTGGTTCCATGAAGGGCCGTGCAAAGGTAATACCCGTCTGCACTTTGGTTCTTGGGGCATTCGTGCGGAGGAGGCTCACTGGATTACTAACCGCCAGATTGAGGCTGCCCGTATTGCGATTACCCGTGAAATGAAGCGTGGCGGTAAAGTTTGGATTACCATTTTCCCTGACAAGCCAGTTTCAAAGAAGCCGGCAGAAACCCGCATGGGTAAGGTGAAGGGCAATCCCGAGGAATGGGTTGCTGTTGTCAAGCCAGGTCGCATTATGTTTGAGATCGATGGCGTTTCTGAGGAAGTTGCTCGTGAGGCACTTCGTCTTGCACAGCACAAGCTTCCCATCAAGACCAAGATTGTCACCCGCGCCGATCAGGACGGGGAGGAATAATGAAGTATACGGACATCAAAGCTATGAGCGATGACGAGCTCACAAAGAAGCTCGAAGAAGGCCGTGCAGAGCTCTTTAATCTTCGTTTCCAGATGGCAACCAGCCAGCTGGATAACACGGCCCGCGTTAAAACGGTCAAGCGTGACATTGCTCGCGTTCAGACCGAGATGCGTACCGTCAGATTGCTGCGGAACAAGCCGCAGATCAGAATTAGTCGCAGGAGATAAGTTATGGCAGAGACCGAAAGCAGGAATGCGCGTAAGGTTCGTACCGGAACCGTCGTCTCAATCTCTGGCGAGAAGACGATCACGGTTGAGATTACCTACCGCAAGCACCACCCTAAGTACGGAAAAATGATGACTATCGGCAAGAAGCTTCACGTCCATGACGAGAAGAACGAGGCTGCTCTGGGCGATAAGGTCCGCGTTATGGAGACCCGTCCTTTGTCTAAGACCAAGCGTTGGCGTCTCGCTGAGATCGTTGAACGTGCTAAGTAAGTAACATTCGTTGTTTCTTGCGCCTGTATGGCGCAAGAAATTAGGTTCGGAGGAACGTCACATGATTCAGATGGAGACCATGCTCAACGTCGCTGATAACAGCGGCGCAAGGCGCGTAAAGTGCGTCAAGGTCCTTGGTGGCTCCAAGCGTCGTTACGCCGGCCTTGCCGACGTCATTATTGGCGCTGTTCAGGAGGCAACTCCAGGTGGTTCGGTGAAGAAGGGCGACATCGTTCGCTGCGTTATCGTTCGCACCGCTAGGACACCCGTCGCAAGGACGGTAGCTATATCCGCTTTGATCAGAACGCATGCGTTCTGGTTGACAAAGAGGGTGAGCCCAAGGGCACCCGTATTTTCGGGCCCGTCGCGCGTGAGCTGCGTGACCACAAGTATATGAAGATCGTCTCACTCGCACCCGAGACGCTGTAAGGAGGACTGACAGATGCCTAAGATGAAGATCAAGAAGGGCGACACGGTCGAGGTCCTCACCGGTAAAGACAAGGGTAAGCGCGGAGAAGTTCTTCGTGCTCTCCCAGAGGACAACAAGGTTGTTGTTGAGGGCGTCGCTATGGTTAAGCGTCACATGAAGCCCAATGCAGCAAACCAGCAGGGCGGTATCTGTTGAGCATGAGGCAGCAATTGATGCTTCCAACGTTGCTCTTATCGACCCTAAGGACGACAAGCCAACGCGTGTTGGTTATGCGTTTAAGGAGGACGGCACCAAGGTGCGCGTTTCCAAGCGTTCAGGTGAGGAGCTGTAAGTTTCTTCTCGCTTTTGCGGCAGAATATGACCGAAAAACCACTCCAAAGTGTTTTGGAGTGGTTTTATTTTGCGTGAGTGGCTTTGAACTCTTTGGTTGCTTTAGTGCTACCAAAAACAGAGCTGCCAAAATGACGCCAAGTTGGTACTGCCGGAACAGTGCTCTAGACTTGCAGCAAGTTGGGCACGATTAACCATACTTGCAGCAAGTTTTGGTTAATATATGCCAAACTTGCAGTAAGTATGGCAATCCAAGCCATATTTGGCGCATTTTTGGCAGCTCTTCATGTGTCTTCTCTATCGAAGAGAGCCTTTGTTGCCGCTAGACCTGTTGCTGCTAGATTTGTTATCGCTAGACTTACCAGAATCAAGCGTGCTGCCTGCAGCTTCGCTGTCGAGAAGCTCCTCGCCTTCAGTCTCGCCTTCAACCTCGTCAACCTCGCTGCCTTCGTCTTCGTCCTCCTCATCGAGCTTCAGAGGCTTGAAGCTTGCGGTGTCACCGCCAACAAGGTTATGAACGGCGGCAGCATTTTCAATGCGGTCCTTATGCATGGCAGCAGAGAAGATGTCGTCATCTTCCTCTATTTCCGCAATACGCTCATGTTGCTTCTCGGCTTTTTAAAGACATACCCATGTCAGGAGTTGACTCAAGCGTTACTCGGGTAAGCTTTGTGTTCACGCTTAACCTTGGAGAAGAGTGGAACATACTCAAAAATGACATTTGAGTTTTCAAGACCATACCAACGAGCAGGGGAGCCGCAGATGCGACGAATGAAGTACTGCAGCTCAAGACAGCGCTTATCAAAACCGGAAATGTCGGTTTCGGGGGCAAGCACTTTTCGCAAGAGACAGAAACGGAGTCGCCTATCTCCGAATGCTCGCGGTAGATTGAATACTTGTGATTTTGTGGCGCAAGCTGACCGCTGGCGATAAGGTCGCCAATGATCTGATAAAGGTAGGTGTTGATGCGCTGGTTTTCTTTGAAGCCTAAGCGGATTGTAACTTTAAAGAGGAAATCAGTCCCGAAGTCGTTAATAACAAACTCTCGGGTATTGGGCTTATCGGTAACGGAAATGTTAATAAAACAATATGTCCGAGCTCTCTTGGGACGCTTATCCAAGATAGAGTAGAGAATGTCGCGGTCGAGCTTGTCAAAGGATGAGTCGTTGGTGAGAAACACCAAGTTATCGGCAAGCAGAGAGTAATCGTTGTCTTGAGAGAGGCTCTTGAGCTGGTCAATATACTTATTAACCGGCAGGTACACGCTCTGTGTGTGCTCAATGGCAGTGCCACGTCTCCAAACAAACATGACAATGAAGATTGCGGTGGCGAGAAATACCGTGACATATCCGCCGTGGAAGAACTTGGTCAGGCTCGAGAAGAAGAACATTGCTTCGATGGCGCCAAAGAAGATTAAAAAGACGACGGCCGCCAAGGGGTTTTTGCGAATACGAATGAGATAGGTGTAAAGCAAAATGGTGGTCATGAGCATCGTTACCGTGATGGCCAGGCCGTAAGCGGCTTCCATGTGCTCGGAGCTCTGGAAAAGAAGTACAACGCCAATGCATCCGGCCCACATAATGGTATTAACCAAAGGAATATAGATCTGACCCTTTGTTTCTGAAGGATAGTTAATCTTCATGTGAGGCATAAGATCCAGGCGAACAGCCTCTGAAACAATGGAATACGAACCGGTAATGAGTGCTTGTGAGGCGATAATGGCCGCAAGAGTGGAAAGTATTACGCCAAAAGGTCGGAGGGTATCGGGGAGCATCTGGAAGAATGGATTGAGATCGTTGATAGCGTTGAGACCTCTATCGGTGTGGTTTGAGATAATCCAAGCTCCCTGGCCAAGGTAGTTGAGAATAAGGCACGTCTTAACGAACGGCCAAGAAACATAGATATTGCTCTTGCCAACGTGGCCCATGTCGGAGTACAGTGCCTCGGCGCCTGTCGTACAAAGAAAAACGCTGCCCTAAAACCATCAAGCCGGCGGCGTTGAGCTTGCCGTCAAACAAAAAGGTAATGCCGCGCAGGGGGTTTAAGGCGCGAATGACGGAGAGATCGGCACCCATATTGACAAGGCCGGTAATACCCAAGAACAAGAACCACAAGGTCATAACGGGACCAAACGCCTTACCAATACGTGAGGTTCCTGCCTGTTGCATGGCAAAGAGCGAACAAAGAATGATGATGGTAATTAAAACAACCGTTTGTTGGTTTGTGCCGATAAGTGCGTACATTGCAGGAATGGTGCGCAAACCTTCAATGGCGGTTGTTACCGTAACTGCGGGTGTGAGAATACCGTCGGCCAGAAGCGCTGCTCCTCCGATCATGGCCGGAATAATCAACCATTTCGCACAGCGTTTGACAAGACTGTACAAGGCAAAGATGCCGCCTTCGTTGTGATTGTCCGCTTTCATGGCGATAAGAACGTATTTAACGGTAGTAATAAGGGTCAGAGTCCAGATGATGAGGGAAAGCGCGCCAAGGATGACGTCGGTGTCCATCGTAAAGAGGCCACCGTTGCCTGCAATGATTGCCTTTAAGGTATACATCGGGCTAGTGCCAATGTCACCGTACACAATACCAAGCGTTACAAGCACCATGCCGGCACTGAGCGGCACGCCAGTTGATTTACGTGAGGTTTTTACGACCGGCAAGAGCGGCGGGAGCCGACTTTTGATTACTCATGTATTTCCTCTCAACAACCATAAAAGTGGCAGTTTAGATACCTGCTAGGATAGTCCAATCGAGCAAAGATGACCAGCCTTTGCGCGGTTGGGCGAGTTGCTGAAAGTGTTTGGGACACATCGATACGCGCTCGGTGTCCGCTCATTGCGGGTTGGGTGAGTGCGTTTGGATACAACCAAACTCAGCTATTTTTACTCGTGTGACGCGATAACAGTGATGAATTTTTTGGTTTCGCGCAAAATCTTCCGGAATTGTTTCTTTTGTGATGTCCTCCAAAGAAACTCCTGCACGCTTGATCTTCTCGACATCTGGTTTGAAGGAACGTAAATTGCACGAGAAGAGCGCTACTCCTCACGGGTAAGTAAGCGCAGATACCGATGATAAGCTCGGCATGATCGCGCTGTACGTCAAAAGAAGCTTTTTCATACGAGACGAGTTGGGAAAAAGTCGGAACGTCGCAAAATTACGTTCCAGCGGTTTTTGGAACGACGCTGTTCCGTAATCCACGTAAGTGCATCGGCTTGGACAAACTCGTGCTCTTGTCCGTCGAAGCCGTTCTGGCATATATTGCGCCGCGCCCATTCCAAAGAAGGCTTGGAGAGGTCAACGGTAGTGGTATGAAGAGCGCCTCCGTCAGCGGCGTAACACGTGGCCGTGCCCGTATAGGCAAAGAGGTTAAGGAAACTCTTGGCAGTACCGGCTGTCTTCATCATCTCTCGTATCATGGCTCGCGTCTGACGATGGTCGAGAAAGATACCGCAGTCAAGATGTTGAGAAAAATCGACTTCAAAGGTCAGTCCTCCTCGTCAATAAGGGGTCTGTTTGTGTGCGCAGGTGGGCACTTCACCCTCACTGACATATTGAGGCCTCCCTTGGCTCGCGTCCGGATACGCAGGTTAACGTGGTGAGCGGAACTTCAAGTACTTCGGGAGCAATGGTGAGCACGTCAAGCAGGCGTTTTTTTGCCAGTGTTGCGTCAATGTCGTGCGGCGCGGCATATTCGGAAATCTGCAGCCACCGCTTGGAAGAGGTGCAGTCCTGATAGAGATCTATGCTGACCGCGTAGTCCGGTAAGTCGGCATCGTATATGCGGTAACAGCTGATATCTTCACGTTTTGCCCATCGAGCGCGCAGCTTCGCAACCTTTGTAAGCCGCGCACTGAACTGATCGGAAGCACCAACAAGCACCGGGAGCTGTTTTGCACGGACCGTAACCGTGGGAGGAAGCTCAAAGTTTTTGGTCGCAGCATAGGTACGTATGCCGGCAGGAGTCTTGCCGACAAGAACGTTGGTGACGGAGGAACTTTGCTGACCGAGTGTGGTATCGGAAGTTTCATCCAGTGACAATACGGTAGCTTTTTCGTGCCAGCGAAGTGTGCAAGTGCCGAAAGCGCGCTCCCCTTGCATACGGCAAGGTTGTGACCAAACCACGACATATCCGCAACAATCCCACCGTCTGTGGTATGCTCCGCAAGCTCTTTTGGCGACAAGAACCTAAGGCTGGCAGAAAGACCTGATGCCCGAAGGAATGTCGTGCGGCAACGTCCGCTTTTGGGACGTGTATCGGAGATGCATACTTCAAGGTTCTTCTCGCACGCGTTTGCGCGATACGTAGCCTCATCAATAAGCTCGCTCCAGACCTTGCTGTCATGGCCGGCCCAGCCAAGCATTCCCCATCTGGTGCGGAGAAGGCCCGGCGCGCAGTCGCTCCGTATGCCAACGAGCTCATGTACCAGGGAGCCTGCACCGGAAAAAGAATGGAGGCGTCGCGGTTGCTGCTTCATAAGCAGGGTTTCGCAGAACTTTCCGCCATGCTTTTCGCTACGGTTTCCTCCGTAGATACCATGGGCGGCGAGAAGGGCTGCGGCGTAGTCCGGGTCGCAGAGGCGCAAGGTTTTGCGTGAGCGTACGTCTTGAGATGATGCCGCGTTTGAAGAGGGGATCTCCTGCAAGGTCGATGCCTAAGGACGCATGCGTTTTTGTAATCCGCACCGTGACGGTGACATCCGGAAACTCCGTATTAACCATGGGTCTGCTACCGCGCTTTGGCAATCAGCTGGTCAACGATGGCATCTTTTACGCGAACGGCGGTGAAATGAGCGTTTCTGAGTTCGCTATTGGTTCCGTGTGCGTTAACCGCAAAAAGTTGCGTGCGGGGAAATGTGTGCCTCCCAGTCAATCTCAGAGACCCCTGCATACAGTTCGTCTGCCTGTGTTGCGGACATACGGCCCAACACGAGAACAACGCGAGAAGCAAGGCGGCTCCAAAGACAGACACGATATGCGTCCGCAAGTGTCCTCTAAAAGGAAACCTGCCCGCTCAGAGGCCATGTTGAAGATGGAAAGCCTTGATAATTCGCACCCGAGGAGTTGCTCAAAACCCATGGGACATGTTGCAAAGAACTCTTGAATATCTGTTGTCATCAGGGACACCTTCGCCCGTCAAGAAGTATTGGCATGTTGTTCCAATACGCTTACGTTACTACCGACTCCCATTTTCTCATGAAAGAGAGCTTTCTGTCTGAGAGCTTTTACAGGAGATAAAAATACCTCTGTCAGAGCTTTTCCACGGAGGGTTATTTAGCATAAAAATAAAGAAGAGGCACATTGAAAACAATGTCTGCATACAAAGGAGAAGCAATGGATGCAAAAATTCAGGCTGCGGTCGATCTCTGGAATGCCCAGGTAAAAGAAGGCGATTTGAAATCTGAGCTTACAACACTGCTTGCTCCCGAGAATGCAGATAAGCTCTACGATGCATTCTATCGCGATCTTGCATTTGGAACGGCAGGTCTCCGTGGCGTACTTGGTGTGGGCACCAACCGCATGAATGTGTACGTTGTGGCTCAGGCAACACAGGGCGTCGCAGACTACCTCAATGCTCACTATGAGCATCCCTCACTGGCGCTTGCCCGCGACTCCCGTAATAAGGGCGAAGACTTTCAGCGTGTGGCTGCTGGTGTTTTAGCGGCTAACGGCATCAAAGTATATGTGTATCCCCGCATTGAGCCGGTACCGACGCTTTCATTTGCGGTGCGCTATCTTCATACGTCCGCAGGTATCGTGCTTACGGCTTCGCATAACCCCGCCGTCTATAACGGTTACAAGGTTTATAACGACAACGGTGGTCAGATTACTGACGAGGCCGCGGCGGAAATCTCTGCCAATATCGCACGCGTTAATCCCTTTGACGTAAAGATAATGGACTTTGATGAGGGTCTTGCGCAGGGTCTCATTGAATGGACCTCCGAAGAAGTTCTCGACAACTTCATTGCAGCCATCAAGCGCGTTTCCGTTCCGGGCTTTAAGGCTGCCGACGGATACAAGGTTGTCTACACGCCGCTTAATGGTACCGGTATGGAGCTTGTTACCCGTATTTTGAAGGAAATCGGCGTGCATGATGTGGCCGTTGTTCCGGAACAGGCAGAACCCGACGGCAATTTTCCCAACGTGCACCTATCCAAATCCAGAGTTTCGTGAGGCTTTGGAGCTTGCGCTTCGTCTTGCCGATACGGTCAAGCCCAATTTGTTGGTTGCAACCGATCCTGATGCGGACCGTATGGGTACGGCAATTCCGCATGATGGCGATTACGTGCTGCTCTCCGGCAATGAGATGGGCGTGCTCCTTCTCGATTGGTTGCTTTCAATGGCAGAAGAGCGCGGCGAGAAGCTCAATGAGAAAGTAGTGGTTTCTACTATCGTTTCGTCTGCGATGCCCGACGCTTTAGCGCGTGCTCGTGGTTTTGAAATGCGCCGCGTGCTTACGGGCTTCAAGTATATTGGCGATCAGATTGATCAGCTCAAAGCCGAAGGCGAGGAGAATCGTTTCCTCATGGGCTTTGAAGAATCGTATGGCTATTTGGTGGGTACGCATGCGCGTGACAAGGACGCTATCGTAGCCACGATGCTCTGCGTTGAGATGGCATCTTACTATGCCGCAAAAGGCATGGATTTGTATGAAGCAATGGATGCTTTGTATCAGCGGTATGGATATTATCTCAATGGCGTGGTAAATGCGGCGTTCCCCGGTGCTTCCGGCGCGGAGCGTATGGCCGAGATAATGGGTAACCTACGCGAGCATCCGCTGAAAGAGCTTGGTGGCTATGAGGTTATCGGTATGACCGATTATGCAACGGGAGCACAAATGCCGCGTACCTCCGGTCTTCAGAAAGAAGCTCCCCAGACGCTGCCGTCCTCGAATGTGATTGAGTATAGGCTGCAAGGAGACCACAAGGTTATTTTCCGTCCTTCTGGCACGGAGCCCAAGGTCAAGGCATATCTTTTCTCGCTCGGAAAGACGCGCGAAGAGGCAGAGGCTCACCTTACGGTTCTAAGTGCCGCTGCCGAGAAGCTCTTGAAGTAGCAAGAGATTCTTGAGACAGCTTGTAATTGAGACAGTTAAAGGCTCCCGAGGGAGCCTTTAACTTGCTTTTTATGTCAGGATCTATGTTATTCTGCAGATTCGCTCGCGCTGACTACGTAGAGCGTTTGTGTTGCTGCGGCGACGGTGGCAGAGTCCCACGGATGGCTGGAAACCTCAGGCGAGGTGGGATCGTATACCATGACGGAGCCGTCGGCATTTTTCACTTGCGATAAGAACCCAGTGAGCAGGAGCGTTATCACCAAAGGCATTTTCTTTTACCTCTGCCAAAAGATATGTACCTTGGTCAAGAAGGGCATTGATGTTTGCGGCGGAGGAGTCATAGCCCTGCGCGCGGAGCTTAAGGTCATCCAGGTGGTTCTCAACGAAATCGCTGTGCATACCTGAGTCTCCGGTAGCATCGTTTGCTTTCGTAACCAGTTCTGCAATATCTGCGGGAGTCTTGTCGCCTTTGCCGGTGAGTCCCATATATGCCATGGAAAGGGCAGTGGGACCGGAGCCGTTTACGGCCAGAATCGACGAGCCAAAGCTTACGCCGCCCCAACGAGAATCCCACGTAAAGAGTTTTGGAGCGGTGCCTCTCGATTTGTTTTCTTCATACGCTTGCCTGTACCGTCTGAGGACGGGTAGTTTGCCACAAAGTCAATGGCTTCGGGATGCTTGAGAGCAAGCTCGGGAATCTTGGGGTCTTTGTAGTCGGCTGCGTGTTCGGCAATCCACTTGAGGTTTTCGCCTTGATTAAGGGCAGTGCTGAACTCTTTGGTGAGATCTTCACTTACTCCTGCGGCAACACGTGAATCCACGGGTTCTTCTCGACTTCTGAGCAGCTTTTTACTGCATGCATGTACGCAGCTTGAAATTACAAATACCAAAAGAAAGAACCAGAAGAATGCCTAAGACGCCCACAATCAGCATACGGCGCTGGCTGTTCAACTGACGTAGCCCTGGAAAATGAAGAGAGCCAAGTGAAAAGGCGGAACGGCGACGATGCCGTTTGCCTTGTGGACGAGGGCGCCTCGCCTGCGTATGTGTTCTTTGAGGACGATGGGACTGGTTGTTGAGACCTCTGTTATGTGGTGTGTTTGCTGAGTAACGAGGTTCTTGACTATCGTAAGGCATACTTCCTCCGCACATATTCTATACGGCTCATCACATCATTCTAATAATAGCCGCTGAGCCGTTATATTCGTCAAAAATGCGATAAATGGACGCGCCAAGCCCCTGAGCGCGCTACTTTTAACTCTAAACGGTACATAGGTAAACAAAATAGCTTTTTGGGAGTATGATTTTAGTTCAAAAGATGATAGGAGGGACGAGTTCGTGAAACATCATAGTGTGCGACAAAATGCAATACGTGAACTTGTTCGGAGCCAATCAATTCGGACGCAGCGTGAACTCGTATCGCTTTTAAAAAAACGTGGTTGTATGTACCCAAGCTACGGTCTCTCGAGATACTGCAGAAATGGATCTCCAGAAGCTGCCGGAAGAGGGATATGTGCTTTCGGAAGACGTCCATCTCCAGCGGATGCTTTCTGAGTTTGTGACGGAGATATCTTTCGCGGGAAATCTCGTGGTGATTCATTGCCGGCCAAGTACGGCTCCTGCGGTTGCGAGCGCCATTGATGACGTTGATCTGGACTTTTGTGTAGGAACCATAGCAGGAGACGATACGGTGTTTCTCGCCGTTGACGATGCGTCCCATACAAAAAATGTCCTGAAAATTATTGAGCAGCTCAGCGGGATGGAATAGCCCTGCGGGACGAAATGAGCAACAATACCGTTTAATCAGCTATAAAAAAGGCGAGAAGAGCAAACATACACTCACGATGTATATGTTTGCGGCTCTTCTCGCCACATGAAAGACTCAAAGCACTACGTCTTTACCCGCTCGGGGTAGATGGTGTGGAAGGTGTTGATGGTGTCGTAGGTGTTGTAGGCGTGGTGGGGGTTGAAGGTGTAGAAGGCGTAGAAGGCGTAGAAGGCGTTGATGGTGTTGTTGGCGTATCTTCATCATCATCGTTGTCGTCTTCGTCTTCGTCATCGTCAGAATCATTAGTGGTGTTATTGGTATTGGTGTTTGTGGTATCGGTAGTCTGAGTCTGCTGTGTCGTCGTGGTAGTTTTAGTTGAATTACCATTGCCGCCCACAAATTTCCAGGCACTGTTTGGTTTGTAGTCTATTTTTGTGGTTGTCGTTGGGAATTCTTTTCGAGGAACACCCTGAAGTGCCGCATTCATATAGTATGCCCAGGCATACTGTGCCGTGGTAAAGGTAGAGCCTTCGCCACCACCCAAAATAACCGCCTCATGTGCGTCCGGATAGCCCATCCATACAACCGTTGCCAGCTGTGGCGTGTAGCCACAGAACCAAAGGTCTTCAGAGTTATCCGAGGTACCGGTTTTACCGGCAACCGGTTGGTTGAACGTCTTCAGATTATTGGCAAAACGACCGGTACCGTATTTCAGAACGTCGCCCAGTACTTCAGTAGTTGCCTGTGCAACTTCAGGTCTGAGGGCTTGTACGGAATTGTCTTTGTGCTCGTAGACGACATTGCCGTTACGGTCTTCGATCTTTGTAATGGCAACGGGATCGTGTCGTACGCCACCGGCTGCAAGCGTTGCAAAGGCAGTGCATTGTTCGACTGCAGTGACGCCTTGAGATCCGAGTGTGGTGGAAAGATACGGAGAGAGGTGGGTTCGAATACCCATGGCATAGCAGGTGTTAAGAACCTTGTCGATACCAACCGCATCGGCAACCTGGGCATATACGGTATTTGATGACCAAGCGGTAGCTTCGCGCAAAGAAATGGATCCGTAGTTATAATTGCCGGCGTTGCGTACGAGCCATGTAGGGGTAATCTGCATGGGAGACGTGCCATTGATAATGATGTTGGGATTCATTCCTGAATCGATGGCCGCAACAAGGGTGTACATCTTAAATGATGAGCCCATCTGACGGTAGGTGGTGGTTGCAAGGTTATACTGGCTCTTGTTGTAATCCTGACCGCCAACCATGGCTTTAATGTAGCCGTTTGATGGATCAATTGATACAAGTGCCGCACCTAAGCGAGAATTTCCCAGCTCTTGAAGGCGCCTGTTACAAGCGTCTTCGGCAGCCTTTTGTAGATCGGGATCAAGCGTGGTATAGACTTTCAAGCCGCCCTGCATGATGGTATCGGAGTCAAAGTCTTCCTGGAGCAGGTTCTTTACGTAATCCGTAAAGTAGAGGTATTTACCCACCGACTCCGTGAGCTTTCCCGGATTGAGTACGAGTTCCTCATTGAGGGCATTTTCGTACTCTTCGTCTGTGATATCGCCTTGTCGGTGCATACGCTCAAGAACGGTATTACGGCGTTCTTTTGCTGCTTCGGGATCGGAGGTTGGATCGTATGATGAAGGAGCCTGGGGAAGACCAGCCAAGGTAGCGGCTTCGGCCAGCGTAAGCTCGTTTGCATGCTTGTTGAAATAGATGACGGAGGCTGCTTCAATACCGTAGGCACCGTTGCCGTAGTAAATGGTATTGAGATACATGTTAAGAATTTGGTCTTTTGAGAACTTCTTTTCCATCTGGATGGAAATGTAGCTTCTCGCACCTTACGTTTTGCGGAACGCTCAAACTGCTCGTTTGAAAGAACGGTATTTCTCACCAACTGTTGTGTAATGGTGGAAGCTCCCTCGCCACCACCGGACAGAGTACCAACGGCTGCGCGGGTAATGCCCCATGCGTCGATGCCTCCGTGCTGGTAAAAACGGCGGTCCTCGGTATCGACCGTTGCTTTGAGCACGTAAGGAGAAATCTGATCAAGAGTTACGGAGCGACGTTGCTGAAGGTAGTAATCGACAATATCGTTACCCTTAGCGTCGTAGACTCGTGTAGGCTCTGCAACAAGATATGCGTCTGCAGAGTTGTAGTCGGGGAGATCTTCAAGCCATGAAGAAACCACTGCTCCTAAAGAAATGGCAAACGCTAAAGCGAGAAGAGCAAGGAATCCAAAAAACCCTGCTATACCAAATCCTACTACGTGCGTATTTGCGTGCTTATGTGCTCGACGGGTCCTAATACCCATTGCGCCTCCTTGTCATAGTCCAAACAATTATATAGCGCGATTGTCATTTTCTATGGAAAAAGACAGCTTTATATTGTTGTAGACTGATATAGATATATTTTGACACAAAGACTACATAGATAACGCAAGACATCTATGTAATCATCGGGATTGAAAGGTTGTGCTCGTGCTTCCAGTTGAAGAGCAGCTTAAAGTGATTACTTCAGGTACCATGCAGATTGTCCCTCTTGAGGATTGAAGAAAACTTTGCAAAAGGAAAACCTCTTACCATCAAGCTTGGCGTTGATCCAACCAGTCCTGATTTACACCTCGGACATGCCGTTCCTTTGCGTAAAATGCGCCAGTTCCAAGATCTGGGACATAACGTAACCCTCATCATTGGTAATGGCACGGCACTTATCGGTGATCCGTCCGGAAGAGATTCAACGAGACCTCCGTTGACATCGGAGCAAATTGAAGTGAATGCTCAAACATATGTTGAGCAGGCTATGAAGATTCTTGATCCGGATCGCACTACCGTGGTGCATAACGGTGATTGGATCAAACCAATGAACCTTGAGACGATGCTTAGTCTCATGAGCAAATTTACGGTGGCGCGTATCCTGGAGCGTGAGGATTTTTCAAAGCGCTATCACAACCAGCAGTCTATCGCGCTGCATGAGTTTATCTATCCGGTACTTCAGGCATACGATTCGGTCATGATTAAAGCCGATGTTGAAATGGGCGGAAACGATCAGATTTTCAATTTGCTTGCCGGCCGCGATCTTATGCGCGATGAGGGAATGGAACCTCAGATTGCCCTTACGATGCCGCTGCTTGAAGGTACCGACGGCGTTAAAAAGATGTCAAAGTCCTATGGCAACTACATTGGTCTCACCGATGAACCCGCTGATATGTTCGGTAAGATTATGTCCATTCCCGATGAGCTTGTGGCGCGCTATTATCGCCTTTGCTCAACGCTTTCAATTGATGAGATTGATGCCATTGATGCAAGCTTTGAGGATGGAACGGCTGATCCGTATGCTCTCAAGCGCGCCCTTGGTCGCAATATTGTGGAACTCTATCATGGTGCCGATAAAGCAGCGCAGGCAGAAGAGGCCTTTGACGCGCTTTTCAAGAAACATGAGATTCCGGATGATGTTGCCGAGTTTTCTGTTGAGCTCGTACGTAATGAACAGGGGCTTGTGTATCTGCCTAAGCTGATGGTTGAAGTTAAGCTTTCGGCTTCAGCAGGAGATGCGCGGCGTCTTATTGACGGAGGCGGCGTTAAGATTAATGGAGAAGCGCTTGCACCAAAGTCGTATAACGTTGATCCAGATCTTCTCGATCATGCAATACTTCAGGCTGGAAAGCGCCGTTTTGCAAAACTGGTATAGGGAGCGCTTGGTATGTGGTTCACATTTGCGCTTGCACTTCTTGTGGTAGCAGTTCTTTGTTATGTACCAGGATATCTTGTTGCCCGTTTGCTCGGAGGAAAACGGGCAACTTCTGCGTTATTGCGCCGGTATTGTCTGGAGCACTCTTGGCAATTTCGGGTGTTGTCATTTACCCGCTTGGGCTCAGGGGTGTGGTGCCTCTTTTAGGGTGTGTTGCGGTATGCGTTGCACTCATTTTTGGTTGTGTACGTTTGCTTTCCGGCCGCTTTATGCGAAAGCTTGATCTCCCTGAATATGTAGAAGGAAAGTTTCTTTTAGTGGTGGGAATTCTTACGCTGGGACTTTTCTTTGTCATATTTCATAAAAGCAGTCCGAAAATCCCTGCTTTGGTTTTTACAATCAGCAGATAACTATGCTCATCTCGCCTACATCATACGCTAGCACTCAGTCTGGCATATACTCAATGCTTCATGCTGCGTTTTATAATGGAGCAATGCCACCAATTCAAGCCCCTTTTACTGATGAAAGCTTTTATCCGTATGTTTTTCATACTATTGCTTCCGTAGCGTCCTCCATTACGGGATTCTCTGCTCCAATATGTGAAAATGCTACGTGGTTCTTATTTGTTGCTGTCGTATATCCAACAGGCATTGCTGCACTTGTTCAAGGTATTTTTCAAAGAAAAAGAGTTATCTTTCTAGTTTTATTATTGCCTCTGTGGTGTTTGCAAATATTGCCTTTCCCATTCGAATGGTTACGGTACATGGAATATTTCCTAATGTTATTGCATTTTGCTGTGTTCCTTCTTGTGTATATCTCTTTATTGCTGCTACAGGTGGAATGTCAGAAATTGTTGAAGAAAAGAAAGAGTGCCGTGTATCTACAGAAAAATCCCAAGGTGAAAGAACACGAATTTTTGTCTCTTGGGTTGGGATGATATTGCTTGTTATAAGCTCTTTTTGGCCTTATGTCAATGCAGCCGAACGCTGACTTCTTTTGGGCGGTACTTGTTTTTCCGTACATTTTGTTTAACTACGTTCCTCGGATAGTTGAATATATTGCACATAAACATGGCATAAAGAAAAAATCAGGGCAGCTTATATTTCTCGTGATAGCAAGTACTTGTGATCGGTGTATCTGTCTTGGCTTGGTATGTTGTATTGAATTCCAGCTTTATGGCACCTATTGTGAACTTTGTTTGGGGCATTACAGTAGATGCAACAACTATGATTTACTACATAGTAAATTTTGGATTGATTATAAGACTGCCGTTATTTTTCTTTACTATTGCCTTTTGGATTGGATTTATATATTGCCTTATCAAGAAGGACTACCGTTGGCTGAATGGAGCTTTCTTATTCTGTGCAGTTATTCTTATATGTAGTCTTTCTGACAATCTTGCGATCAGCGGTTTTCTCGGGATTTTGGTATACCGATCCAGAGCGAACTGCGGCGATGGTTGTTTTTGCTGCCGTTCCTATTGTTGCGGCTGGCATTTATGTCATAGCCATGGGGATTGGCTTTCTTATCAGCAAAGCTATTGTTTTTATCAAAAAAAGAAATATCTTTGCACTTTCTCGGGAGGGTATTCTTCAACTTCAACTTCGTTACGAATCCCTTAATACTGAAGAGCACTCAAAAGCTCTGTCAATGTGTATCTCTCAAGTGACCGTTCAGGTGTGTGCGGCTATTCTTATTGCATTTGCGTATGGAGGTGCACTGCTTACTCCATGGGATCTTAGCAAGCTTCCCGCACGCGTAAAGAGCGAGATTCGCTGTGGTATTGGCTGGATGAATGAAGTCTATGAACCTCGTGATGGCATGACATATTCGGCTGCAGAGGAAACTTTTGTTAAGAAATCACAAAAATCATTGGTGATGATTCACTCGTGATTAATAATCATATGATGGCTCACTTATACCAATGCAACTCAGGGACATGCGTGTATATTACCGCGAGAAGGCCGAATATCAGGAGACTTCACAAAGTGTTTATCCGGACAAAGCTCAATCAAATTAGTAGTGACCGTGAAGTACAGGAGGCTGTTCGGGACATCGGTGCGCACTATGTCATATTACTCGACGTGGAAAAACCCTGCTTTGCAGGGGAATCACAAAGAGAAGTTCCCCGTCTTCAAATAACCGACAATACGCCCGGCTTTGAGGTAGTGCTTGCGGAAGGACCATATCGCCTGTATCGCATAACGGCGATTGATTAAAAAGCGCGTCTGATTGTACAAACGTTGCTTGGAGGATGCATGAAAGGCATTATTCTTGCAGGTGGGAGTGGAACGAGGCTCTATCCGCTGACGACGGTAACATCTAAACAACTGCTACCGGTATATGACAAACCCGCGATTTACTACCCACTGGCAACGCTTATGCTTGCGGGTATCCGTGATGTGCTGGTTATCTCAACTCCGCGCGAGTTTACCCAACTTTAAGAGTTTGCTGGGAGACGGATCTGATTTTGGCATTTCCATCAGCTATGCCGAGCAGCCGTCCCCTGACGGTTTTGGCGCAGGCCTTTGTCATTGGCAAGGATTTCATTGGTGAGGATTCCTGTGCACTGATTTTTGGGTGATAACATCTTCTATGGAAAATGGCCTTTCCAAACTGGTTCGAGAGGCGGCTGCCAAAAGCGAGAAGTGCGGTCGGGCTACGGTGTTTGGCTATCACGTGGATGACCCCGAGCGTTTTGGTGTCGTGGAGTTTGATACAAACTACAACGCCGTTTCTATCGAAGAGAAACCCGAACATCCCAAGTCAAACTATGCGGTAACGGGATTGTATTTCTACGATGCCCGTGTAACGGATATGGTAGGGCAGGTTAAACCAAGTGCCCGCGGCGAGTATGAGATTACCGATTTAAACAGGCTCTACCTTGAGGACGGAACGCTTGACGTAGTGACGTTGGGCCGAGGCTTTGCGTGGCTTGATACCGGCACCATGGAATCGCTTTTTGAGGCTTCTACCTTTGTACGGACGGTGGAGACGGCGCAGGGATTGCCCGTCTGTGTTCCGGAAGAGATTGCCTTTGATAACGGTTGGATTGACCGTAAGAAATTGATTGAATGTGCAACACGCTATGGCAAGTCGGATTACGGCAAACACCTTAAAAGTGTTGCCGAAGGCCGCGTGGTTCCCAGCGGAAGAGGAGAATAGTGTGAGGATTCTTATCACCGGTGCCCACGGTCAGCTGGGCAATGAGCTCAAACGATTGCTTGAGAGTGGACAGGCTGAGATCGGACCAATCTCCTCTGCGTATAAAGATGTCGAAGTTGACTACATTGATATCGATGAGCTTGATATCTCAAACCATGAAGCCGTTGATGCTTGGTTTATGGCTCATGATCCCTACGATCTTGTAATTAACGGTGCCGCCATGACCAATGTTGATGGCTGCGAGAAGTACTTCGACCAGGCATTCGCTGCAAATGCCTTGGGGCCCATGAACCTTGCTCGCGCGTGCAGTCGTACGGGTTCCAAGTTTATTCACGTTTCAACGGACTATGTATTTCCCGGTACCGATCCGCGCCCACGTACTGAGGCTGACGTACCGGCACCCATCTCAGCATATGGACGCTCAAAGCTCGCCGGTGAAGGACTTGCGCTTGCCGCATACGCGCATACGTTTGTCGTGCGCGTGGCATGGCTCTATGGATATGTGGGAAAAAACTTTGTAGCTACGATGCGCTCCTTGGGCGAGAAGTACGATGAGATATGCGTGGTGGACGATCAGTTTGGCAGACCCACCAGCGCAAACGACCTTGCCTACGAGCTTCTTGCTCTAGGTGTAACCGACGAGTATGGAATCTACCACTGTACCAATGAAGGAACTTGTTCTTGGGCTGATTTTGCTGAAGCTATCATGCAGGGAGCGGACTGGATTGCCGTGTCAAGCGCGTGAGTTCAGCGGACTGGAAAGAGATGCATCCGAAAGTGCTTCTCGCCCTGCGTATTCCTCTTTGGAAAATGCTCATTTGATTGCTACTATTGGAAACAAAATGCGTCCGTGGCAAAAAGCCCTGCCACCTATCTTGCAACAGTCGGAAGAGGATAGCGTGAAAACATATTTGGTTACCGGTGGGGCCGGTTTTATTGGATCAAATTTCATTCAGTATTTGCTTCGTATGCATGAAGACATTCGTGTGGTTAATGTGGATGTACTGACGTATGCGGGCAATCTTGAAAATCTGAGTGCCTATGAACATGACAGCCGTCTCGTATTTGAGCAGGTTGATATACGGGATCGAGTGGCTCTTGCGCGCCTCTTTGAGAAGTACGCTCCCACGTATGTGGTCAACTTTGCTGCCGAGAGCCATGTTGATCGCTCCATTGAAGATCCCGGAGCCTTTGCGGATACCAACGTGATGGGAACGGTAGCGCTTCTCAGCACTGCGAAAGCTGCATGGGATGATGGATGCGGTGGCTTTGGAGACCATATATATCTGCAGGTTTCAACCGATGAGGTATACGGTTCCCTGCCTCTGGACGACCCTGAAGCATTTTTCCGTGAGGACACGCCACTGTCTCCGCATAGCCCGTATTCAGCCTCAAAGGCAAGTGCGGATATGTTTGTGAAAGCATGGTTTGACACCTATCGGTTCCCTGCGGTTATCACCCGTTGTTCCAACAATTACGGCCCGTATCAATTCCCTGAAAAGTTGATTCCCCTGATGATCCAGAATTGCCTGGATCACCGCAAGCTTCCGGTGTATGGCGACGGACTTAATGTGCGAGATTGGCTGTATGTGGAGGATCATTGCAAGGCCATTGATATGGTGCTTGAAAGAGGGCGCTTAGGACAGGTATATAACGTTGGCGGACACAATGAGAGAAATAATCTCTACATCGTAAAGCGGATTATTTCCGAAGTGAGCCGGCTTACCGGCGATCCTGAAATTAATGAAAGCCTTATTACGCACGTGACGGATAGAAAGGGTCATGACCGTCGCTATGGTATAGCACCCGATAAAATTCGAGAAGAGCTTGGCTGGTATCCGGAGACCCCATTTGAAGAGGGGATTGTTAAAACGATCACATGGTATCTTGAAAACCGTACGTGGGTGGAACATGTGGTAAGCGGAGCCTATCAAGATTACTATAAGAGAATGTGTGAGGGACGATAATGCGCGAATATGATGAAGAAACCCTCCACCACCTACAGCGTGTTGAGCGTATGATTTTCAAGGACTTTATAGACACGTGTAGAAATATAATCTTCGCTATTTTGGTATTGGAGGTACAGGTATCGGTGCTTTACGTCACAAGGGTTTTATACCTTGGGACGATGATATTGACGTCGCACTTCCGGCGGAAGATTTCCTAGCTGCTTGAGATATATGATCTGGAATGGTCTGATAAAGTACAACATCATCAATACCGAGCGGGACATTAACTACCGTTTCCCTACACGCATCATGCTGAACGGAACACAGTTTTGCGAGGAAGCGCTGCGACGCTTCCGCTTGATTTGGGTATCTTTTTGGACGTGTACTGCTTTGACAATGTTTTCCCGGATGATGAGAGGGAATATAAGAAGCAGGTCAATGATACATGGTTCTGGTCGCATATGCGCATCCTTGTTGACGTGCCTCATCCTGTCATTCTTGCCGACGGCATTAAGGAGTAAGCTGTTGCGCGCTGGTGTAGTAGTCGGCAGAGGCATCTGCAAACTCTTCCGTGTTTCAACGCGTAAAGATGTATGCGCGTGAACAAGAAGCCCGTAATCGCTATGCACACGTGAAGACCAAGCGTATTGCCTATATGAACGATACTTACAAATGGAAAGAGACATACTTTTTTGATGATATTTTCCCGGTAAGAAAACTTGAGTACGAGGGAATGATGGTTAGCTTTCCCACGTGATCTTGAAACATCAGCGAACTTCTATACGGTGATTACATGCAGCTTCCACCGTTGAAAAGCGCAAAAATCATTATCCCTGCCCGGTTGGATTTTTGGGACCATACTAAGAAAATCCCAATATCGGATATTTTGTAAACGCTATCTGCCGTAATCGCAGGTAGCGTTTATTCTTGCATATATGTTCAAATTACTGATATAATTATGAGAAATTGAACATCGTAATGAAATGCATCTATATCGGTAGGCAAGATGCCGTGCAGGTATAGACGGCGGGAGGTTTCATGGCACTGACAAAAAATGTTTTTACTGTTTTGAAGATGTTTGCAAGCACCAATGAAAAGCTGAATCAGCGTCAGCTTTCAGAGGCAACAAAGCTTTCGCTGGGAACCGTTAATACGGCCGTTAAGAGTCTTGAAAATCGAGGTCTTATCAAAGACTGCATGATCACTCAAAAGGGTCTTGAGGCGCTTAAGCCGTATGCCGTTGACAACGCCATTATTATGGCTGCAGGACTTTCTTCTCGCTTTGCTCCCATTTCGTATGAAAAACCAAAAGGTGTTTTGAAAGTGCGTGGAGAAGTTCTGATCGAGCGTCAGATTCGCCAACTCATGGAAGCCGGTATTACCGATATTACGGTAGTTGTGGGATACAAGAAGGAGTACTTCTTCTACCTAGCAGGCAAGTTTGGGGTTAGCATCATGGATCCTGACTATGCAACGCGCAATAATAACTCCACGCTTTGGTACGTTAAAAACCGGCTTGGTAATACCTATATCTGCTCGTCAGATGACTACTTTACCGTCAACCCGTTTGAGCATTACGTGTATGTGCGTATTATTCGGCAACCTATGTTGCAGGACCCACAAAAGAGTGGTGCTTGAAGGAGGGGCCCGGAGGTCGTATTACCGGTGTTGAGATTGGTGGTTTTGATGCGTGGGTCATGCTTGGACACGTGTGTTTTGACCGTGCATTCTCAAAACGATTCGTTGAGATTCTTGAGTCGGTCTACGAGAGGCCGGAGACTGCCGACAAACTGTGGGAAGACATATACGCTGACCACATTAAACAGCTCTCGATGACCATTCGTAAATACCCCGATGGTGTTATCAATGAGTTTGATTCCCTTGATGAACTGCGTGAATTTGATCCTGCTTTTATTGAAAACATTGACTCAGAGATATTTGACAATATCGTTTCCGTGCTTCACTGCGAGAAGTCCGATATTCATGACTTTTATCCGCTGAGCAGGGTCTGACTAATCTTTCCGCTCATTTTACGGTTGGCTTTGGTAAGAGTGCGCAGGAGTATGTCTACCGCCATCCCGGTGTTGGCACGGAAAAGCTTGTGGACAGAGCAGGTGAGGAGGCGGGTCTTCGTCTTGCCCGGAGAACTCGGTCTAGATAGTACGTTCATTTATGAGGATCAAAAGGAGGGCTGGAAAATCTCTCACTTTGTAAAGGACGCAAGAATTTGGATCCGCCCAATCCTGAGCAGCTTCGCCGTGCCATGGAGATGGGTCGGACACTTCATGAAAGTGGCGCGGTACTTGATCGACACTTTAGCTTTGTTGATGAGGGTCTCAACTATGAGAAGGTCTTAAAGGAGCATGGCCCTATTGAAGTTCCTGGCTATTTTGAGCTGCGCGAGAAAATCCTTAAACTCAAGGCATATGCTGATGCAGACCATGCCAAGACAGTCATTTCTCACAATGATTTCTTCTCCCTTAACTTCCTTATTGACGAAAACGATACCTACAGTCTGATCGACTGGGAGTATGCAGGTATGTCTGATGAAGCAAATGACTTCGGTACTTTTGCGGTATGCTGCGAGCTTTCAGAGGATGAGGCTAACAAAGCCATTGATTATTATTTCGGACGAGCTGCAACCACAAAAGAGCGTCGCCATTTTTGGAGCTACGTGGTCTTTGCCGGTTGGTGCTGGTACCTCTGGTCGCTGGTGAAAGAAGCTGAAGGAGAGAACGTGGGCGAGTGGTTCTTTATTTATTACCGCTACGCTGCGCAGTATATCGACAAGCTTCTTAGTTGGTATGAAGAAGATTAGGCGCACGTATATTGCGCGAGAAGGGCGGGTTTCAACATGCAATTCGGATTAATAAGCGGCATCCTGTGGGCAATCGATACGCGTCATCTTAGGCGTAGCTCTTGGCATGATGCCATATCTTGATGCACCTCAGGCATCAATTGTCCAGTCGTCATGTATGCATGATGTTTTTGCGGCGTTGATCCTTGATATTCATGCGGGTGCTCGCGGACGCGAGGACACCGTTTCGCTTTAAAGACGAGGAGCGGAAAGGTTATCGTCTTGGAGCACTGCTCGGCGGCCCTATCGGTGATGAGCGGATATCTCGCGGCCATCAATAATATTGGACCGGGTTATACGGCAGCCATTTCCGCATTCTATCCTGCCGTTGGTTCTGCGCTTGCATGGCTTTTGTTAAAAGAACGCATGAAGCTTAAACAGGTGCTTGCACTTCTTGTGGCGCTTGTTGGGGTCATGCTGATGGGACTAACCTCTGCCGATGCCGTTACCGGTAATGGTAATGTTGCTATTGGTATTCTCGGTGTGTGCCTGCGTTTTGGTTGGGGATCCGAAGCGGTTATTTTTGGCTTGGGGTATGCAAGACAGTGCGGTTGACAATGAAACGGCACTTCAAATCCGAGAAACTACCTCTGCTCTTGCCTACGGTATCGTGGTGGTTCCCTTGACGGGTTCGTTTGGCTTTGCCGTTCAGACGGCAGTGACGCCTGCAAACGGCATTGTTCTTCTCGCCGCAGCTGCATGGCACCGTATCGTATCTCTTCTATTACAAGGCCATTGACGCCATCGGAGCTTCTCGCGGTATGGCGCTCAATATCTCTTATTCTGCGTGGGCTGTTATTTTTGCAGCTCTTGCAGGTGTATTGTTGCCAGCTATCATGCCCGAAGCAATTCCGTCGCCTTTGGCCGCACTGTGCTGTATTGTCATCATCGTAGGTACGGTGCTCTCGGCAACGCCCGACTGGCGTGAGTTGGGGATCAAACGGGAATCTTCCGGAAGAGAAGCTTAGTCGGTGCGCAGCGTGTTGGGGCTGTTGTAGTAGTCTCCCATGATGTGACAGAGCGCGGATGAAATGTCTCGCGCGATATAGGAATTTTCTCGGCCGGTGGATACCGCTCGCACAAAGGTAATGAGCTCGTAGCGGAATCCTTCGCCTTCAAGTTGGTAGAAGTAGCGTTTGTTGTCGGCGGGATTCTCATAGCGGATTTCAAAGTAGTCGGTTTTCCACCACGGTGCGGGAACGTATACAGAGGCATCAGTGCCGGAAATGATTAATTCGCCTTCAAGATTTGACACCAGTGGCTACTTTCATGGAAGCCAACGGCATTTGGGTATACCCAAATCAATTTTGGTGAATTCTCCTTCGTGGACATAGCCCTTCTCGCCACGGACGACTATCTGCTTGGATGTATAGTCGGTTCCTAAAAAGCTGAAAAATGGGGAGCAGTGATGTGCATCTATGCCGCCCCAGTTGGCACCCGAAACCGCTTTGTCATCTTTGCTGTGAGCGAAGTGTGGTGCAGTTACGTCAGCAGGAACGACCTTGCCGAATCTTTCGCACTGACTATCAGGCAAAGGCGGTGATACCGCACTGGAGTAGGCGGTTTTGATGGCGTCTTGGAGTACTGAGGCTGTGCTCATGTGCATATGACATGAGGCGCGTTGCCCTCATGGGAGCGTGAGGGCGAACGGAGACTCGCACAGTGCGTGCTTGCTTTCGAGCGCATGCTCTACCTGCGCATGGTGCAAAAGCGGATCGGAAGAGATGATTACCGCATCTACGGCGGCGAGAAGCTCATCAATGTCGTTCGTTACAAGGCAGTGAGGCAAGTCCCTGAGCAAGCGATTCTTTGCGGGAGCAGCTCTACAATCTCCCGATGGTTGACTTTAGTATATCGCCATGGGATAGAGTACTTCTACCCATTGCTGACCTTTTTGTAGGCAAGATTAATGAGTTTTGCCATGGGCGTGGGCAAATTTTTCAAACATTGCAAGGTCTTCTGCTTCACGGCGATTATCATGTATGAGATGGCTGGTCTCGGAATCTTCATGAATGCGATGGAGCATCAAAATATTCGTGTTGTGGGAAATCTCCTTCCTACGACTGATTTTCTCCATGCTTGCCAGTCAGAGTTTGAGCAAAACCGGCTTCGAAAACAGGACGTTCAAGGTTTGGGAGACAGAGTGTAACGGAAGGGCAGCAGATGGACATCCCAATTTAAAGTGCACGTCGTTTTGCCCACTGTTTGCCTGCATTTTCAGGTTTTCAAGGGAATGAAACCCGACGACCTTGACGCTCAGAGCCTATTGTTGTCTATTTCATCGTCGTCTCTGAGCTCTCCGTAATTGGTGAAGTATATAAGAGGTAAAGGCGAGGCGTTTATGCGCGCAAGCATTTCTTCCGCATAGGTCGGTTTGTAGATATCGTCTTGGTGAGCAATGGTTACGAGGGGAGTGGTAGCAGCAGCTGACGGCAAGTTCCAGTCGCCGGCGATGCCCAGGTCCCTCATTGATATACATTTTAATGTTGTGCTTCTCGCAAAGGTTGCAAATTAAATCATTGGGCGTAGAAGTTGCAAGGAGTAGCGTTGTGGGAAGTGTCTGCTTTGTAAGCGAGCAGATGAGCTCTTCGAAATATGGACTTTCCCCGTAGGCACAAATGGCAAAGGTGTGATCGGCTGGTGTGTACATGGTATCATCCCATCATGAAGCGTTCGTTGTGGAGCTTTTTATTATCTGTATTATAGAAACATTAACCAGAACTCGTTGGCTGGAGTCTTTGTGGGATTTGAAACATATAAAGTTTTACGATGATCCAAAGGAATTGCGTCGGATTCAGATTTTTATCTACCATGCTGATGGATGAGGCTTGATCGTGTCTGTGGTGAACTCGGTATTTCTTATCAAGCGTATGCGGTACCGAAATCGGTGCCATTCGGCATAAAACTATTCCACAGGATGATGATGTGGACATTTCGATGTTTCGAAATGAAGACTATGAAAAATTCCTTGCAGAAGGTCCGTCACATATCAGGCCCGATTTTATTATTCAAAATGGACGCACCAGTGACTTCTTTCCTGCGGTAAATTCAACCTCTCTTTGAGAGGTACCGTGTGCGTACCGGATGAATTTATGGATTGCCCATTTACGTATGCTATCTCCATCGGAATCTTTCCGTTTGACAGATTCCTCCAGGATCAAAGGTGTATGCCGCACCAAGCGCCGCACGTGGTTTGGGACGGCAATTTCCTGCGTGCCACCGAGGCCACATATACGCCAGGAGGCTGGAAGCGCACACTCGCGCTTGCAGGATGCTATTATCCATTGGATATGCGTATCCTGCATGTACCCTTCAAAGTTCATTTTGAGCCATTGGGATGGGGCGGCTCGCCTGGGCGAGCATGAAGAAAGGCTCGACGTTTACGCCAGCTTCGTCGAGCCTGATCCCGAGATTGGACCGCGAGCAAAAGTGACGTGTTCCCAGCCGTGCGAGTTCCGTTTGAAGACATCCCGACGGTTCTCCCAAGGATATGACCAAACTTTTCGCGGCTGGGCTATGGTGATTACATACAGCTTCCTCCCGAGGAATGATCACCAAGAACCACCATCCCGGCAGACTTTGATTTTGGCAAGTGGAAGATGTCGATGTCACTAAGAAGCCGTGATGCCTTTTGCGGCTTTTGGCGAGAAGAGCGTATGAATATGAAACATCTCAGCGCAAATGCGCAAAAACTATTTTGGAACACGGCTTGGCGCGTTGATGAATGCCGCGTCAACAGTCCTCATGCTGATGGCAGTGACGCGGACGATGGGTGCTGCCGCCGGGCATCTTCTCGCTTGCGTATGCCAGTGCACGGCAGCTCATGGTAATCAGCCATTTTGAAATTCGCACCTGTCAAACAGCTGATACGGAGGAAAAATTTCCGTTTGGCGTATATCTGGGATCGCGTTGCATTACGACGATCTGTATGATGATCGGCGTGGTTATCTACTCCGCTACTACGCGGGTCTGACGTATGAAGGCTGCTTTTACTCTGGTTGCTTCGTTGCGTCTTTTGACGTTGTTGAAGACGTGTTTCATGGTATGTTTCAGCAGCACGGAAGACTTGATATTGCAGGACGTGCGTTTTCTTCCGTAGTACTGACGACAGTTGTCGCATTTGTTGCGGGTGTGGTACTACAAAGGAATCTGCTGGTATCATGTCTTGTTGCTTTTGCGGCATCTGCTGGTGATGGTTGTGCTGATTTACGCGCCTGCAAAAGGCAATGAGTCTCTGAAACCATCTTTTAACCTGGGTCCATTGGAAAATTGTTATTGACTACGGCGCCGCTTTTTGCGGGATCGTTCTTGCCTGACCTATGTGGTGGAGCGCTTTCGATACGCTATGGCACGTTTGCTGAGCAACGGTATCAGACGTTTTATGCGGCGCTTTTCATGCCGGCGATGGTTATCAACTTGCTCAGTAATTTCATTTAAGCCGCTTTTGACCGATATGGCTAATCAGATGGACTTCGGGCAATATCGCCTCGTTTGTCTCTCATCCTCCAAGGGGCTTTTGGTGCGGTAACGCTTGCCACGCTTCTGACCATGGCTCTTGCGTGGCCTTTGGGCACACGGTTTTTAGGCATACTGTATGGACTCGATTTTCCCCGTATCCAAGCGGAACATGGTGCTTTTAGTGGGAGGCTGGCTGAATGCGCTTGGTGATTCTCTACTATGCCGTGGTTACGCACGAAAGCAGATTGGCGTTTTGGTGAGTTATGCCTGCGGCGCCGGTTTTGCGTTTGTGACGTCAGGTTATTTCATTACAACGAGGAGGCATGATGGGTGCCTGCCTTTTTGTATGACGCCTCGCTCTTGATGCTTGCCTTGGTATTCGGAATCTTCTGTGTGCTGGGTTTGCTATTCAAACTTTGCAGGCAGCGTGGTTGAAATCATTGATGGAATCGAGGTTCTTCTCGTCACGTAAGTCTTTATCGTGAAGAACAATCGTAGCGGAAAGCGATTCAACCTTATGGTAAGGCGAAATGCTGCGACTGATGAAACAGTTGATGAGCATCAGAGCTATCACAACAGCAAAACGAAGTTGCTGGTTTGAGACAAATCAAAAAGTCGAGAAAAGAAAAAGGGGGTTTGCGGAATAATCGCAAACAAGAAAGAAGAGTTGCGGATATGACCCAAAACACTGAATCGAAATGCGGATTGTGATTTGCGGACGCTACTGATAACGATGCCGAGTGCAAAGAGACACCAAAGGTAAAAGAAAATTCGAAGCATGGTAGACATAAAGCCACCTTATCTTGGTTTATCTAAACCATTTGGAACAGAAGAAATGAAAGACACGTGCGTGCCATATAGACAATAGAGTTATAGAAGTTGAGATAACTCTTACCGCCTTGGCGCTCCGCATTTCGGTCTGAATTTCGCTGATCCGCGCACCCTTGCGCATCAGGAGCGAAATGAGTGTCGGGTTCCCGAGCAGAAGTCAAACGAGCGCGCATATCTGTCAATCATTGCGGCATTGTACATGCCGCATACCGGAGGTCGGATCGGTTATGACCGTGTCGTTGCGCGATAAGCCAGCTGATGAGTTTGAGCCCAATTTCTCGGGCGCTTGATCCGCGTTGTTTTGGTTACAAGCGGGGCTATGACAATGTCTAAGCTGGTCTCGCTCAAGCGCTTCTGCGCTGCTGGAATGAGTGCGGCATATGTTTGGCCATCGGGTCAAACTGCGCGGCGGCATCGTAACCGCATCTTTGGCATATCCTGCATACCGGTGCGGAAAAGCGCTGAAGTCCACCGTTGACGGGTAGGTTTATATATTGAAATTTATTCCGGCGGCAGATGGCCAACGTGGAATCGCTCGATCCATCGTTGATAACGACATAGTGCGGACAGTCATGTCTGTGTTAATTCAGTGATGGTGGCATCGCAATGCAGGCTTCCTCATTATATGCAGGTACAAGTGCAAGAATTCTCTCGGCTTTTTCCTTCTGTACGATCTTTGCGGTGTCTTTGGGTCTCCCACTAAAAATGAGCTACTCATTGGGTGATTGTTTGGTATAGTTATCTGTGGACTCACCAGACAGTGGTGAGTATAAAACAGGAGTTGCGCGTGAAGGGAAGCCGTATCGTGGCTGAGTTGACAGAACGTTCCATAACATCAGGTAATTTTGTGTTCCTCCTACACCTCCATTGAGGGTGTGATGGCAGTCGATGTAAAGACGTATGGTGATCGCCGCGGATGCTTATAGGAGAACTATCGACGTGACAATTTGTGAGCAGGTGATGATGCGGAATTTGTCCGGGACAACCAGTCGTCTTCATCGCAGGGGTGCTTCAGGACTTCACTTTCGGATGCATCCTCAGGCAAAACTGGTTCGAGTTATTCCGGGTACCGTTTTTGACGTGGCAGTTGATTTGCGCGCAGGGAGCCCTACGCAGGGTGATGGGAAGGCATCGTTCTTTCCGAGGAGAACCACCGATCAATTCTTTGTGCACGAGGTTTTGCATGGATTTTTGGTGCTCTCGGATGAGGCTGAGTTCTGCTACAAATGTGACGACACTTCATCCGGGTGATGAGGGTGGCGTTATATGGAACGATCCTGGATGGTACGTGTGGCCGGCGTTTCTCGGCGAGAAGAACTTTGATCCTGCGCGTCATTTTGTCCGACAAGGATAAAGTGCACACCTCTTTCTGCGCAAAAAACTCATATCGCTCAAACTAAAAGTACCGTCTGCGCAGGATATACAGCAGATGATCAAAGCAAATCGCGAGCGTGCGTGTGCCGCTGGCGAAGACCGCATGAATGGAGCGTCATGGACCCATGCATCATCCCCGAGCTTGAACGCACAATGCCGCGCCAATGCCGCTTTTGTGGGCTTCTCGCCCGGCGGGAGGCCCCTCAGCGTTCAGCTGCGCTCTGGCAGCTGGTGCGGACGCCATCTATTCTGAGCTTAGCAGCGCTTTGTGCCCGGCGCGGTGCCGAGCAACTGATGATGCGTCTTTTGCGGCGCAGGGCGCGCATCTGCGGGCGCGCGCGGGTGTGTGACAGTCAACGTGGTGGTCAAGTGGGACGGATACAACGTCGTGGTGAGGCTGATTCGTCGCGCGTGGCTCTTAGGTGCTGATGCCTTTATTATCGAGGACTGGGGACTTTTGTTGCAGGTTCACGTACATGGCTGGATGGGTACCATGTGTCTACGCAGGCCTATATACGACGCGCAGGCGGCGTTTTGCGAGCTCGGCGTTGGCCGTGTAACGCTTTCTCGCGGCTCACCTCTCAAGAGATCAGCCGCATTGCCCAAGAGGCGTTGATGTGGAATCTTGCATGGCGCGCTGTGCTTTTGCTATTCGGGCATCTACCGCTGGGTTCCATGCGCGGCGAGCGCTCTGCAAATCGCGGTGCATGTGCGCAGCCGTGTCGTTGCCGATACGTGTTGGATGCCGCTCATACGGTGGTTCTCGTCCGGGTTTGACGCCTGTTTATGTCAAGGAGTACTGCACCATTGACGGTTGCCAGAATTGGTGGCGGCGGGTGCCCGTAGCTCAAAGATCGAGGGGCGCATGAGGCGCCCGTATATGTATTCGGTAGTGCGTGCCTATCGAAAGCGCGCGCTTGCGGCGTGGTGGGGACAGCTCAAATCATGCGTATCGTCTGTCGTTTGCTCAAAACGTTCCCGCTAATCGTGGGACTTACCGACGCATATCACGCTGGCACTGCCGACAACGAAATGATGAGCTACGGCGATCAAACAGCCGTGGCGAGATTGTTGGCGAGGGTGGTCGGTGGTCGCGCGCTTGGGGATGCCGTCGAGAAAAGGCGGACTTAACGGCGGACGGGTAGCTGCGGCGCTACAAAGCAGGCCGACGTTGATCTGGCCATCTGCAGCCCATTGGCAAAAGGGACCTGCTGGAGATTCGCCTCTTGATGACTACGAAAGTGCAACGGCCTTGGCGGCAGCTGATGCGGCAGCCGGACAGCACCTTGACGGTCAAAGCGGCTCGCGTGATGGCAGTTGGCTCCGTGGTACGCGTGATGTTCGTTCAGGAGGCGGCGCGTGCCCAGGCGGAACGGATTGCCTCACTCACTATCCTCGCAAACGCGCCGGTTCCGTGCAGGGTTTCTGCGCATATCGGCCAGCATTTTCGTTTCGCACTTTGCACCACCGCTGACGGGGAGCATTCACATCCGTCCAGGGCTTTGTGGTTGAGAGGGCACGCACAAGCCGGTTAGTACGGAAGGATTAAGAGAGCACGTGGGACGCATGGGTTCATCGCTGAGCCTGCACGCTGACGTGACCTTGGTGCGGAATGCGGCGCGAGCTTTTCCGCCGTCCACGGCGTGCGCACCGCCCGCGTGCACGGCTCTCGAAGAACAGATTCTTGCCGGCATCAAGCTCGCGAAGAGCACGGCAGCCGCTCTCGTCGCATCGCCGAAAATATGGGCCGCAGCGCAGCGGCCAAGCAGCATCTTTGCTCTGTCGGGATGGGAGCCTCTGCTCAAACAAGGGCAAAAGACGCTGAGATATGTGCGCTTGTAACCTCACCGGAGCAGGGCACGTATTGCACAGGCGGCGAGGCTTCTCGTCTCTATGCATCCGCCGATGCGCTCAATCAAGGTGTCTGGCCGGATGATATGCTGCGCGCGTGGTGCCGTGGCTGGATGAAGTGTGTCGAGGCGGATCGCGCGGCTTGATCCGTGGATTCGCACAGGGAGCTCCGTGGCCGTCGGTAGCTGTCAGAGCTTGCGTGTGCGCTCGATTGCCATGCGATGGCAGAAATCCGGAATGCTATTCCTCTTCACAACGATTATGCCGTGAGCGCTCTTGTAAACAGCGGTGCCTGGCGTTTGGCTGAATTCTGGTTAACTTGCCGAGATTGCTCATATTGCGGAAAATGCCTCGGTTCCCGTGGGGTATTTGGTTAGTAGCGCGTACCATGACAAAGCGAGCATTGCGTGCTTATGGCAACGAGGGAAATGCGTCCATGACTGTGATACCTGTAAGTTGCGCCAAGAGCCGCATTATCTGCGCGAGGATTGGGTAACGACTATCTTCCCGTTACCACGGATACTGCGGTCGCTCACGTATTTGGGCCCCTCAGCGCTGATGCGGTACCTGAGCTTGATGTCCTTCTCGCCCACAGGTTACTCGGCTTATGATGCCCTTTGCTGTACCGAGAACAGACAGGCGTGCCGTTGCGCGTGGCTTCTGCAGTGGCTGCCGCTGAAGCAGGGAGAGCTTTGCCGAGCCGTCTTGAGAGCAACGCAAGGGCATCTCTTCTCGCCTATTGGATAGCGGTGGCGGTGTCTTTGTGCGACGCTTGCTTTAAGACGCGGCACGGGAAGCGCGCAAGGGAGTTTCTGAGGTCACAAGAAACGTGTGATGTGAAACGTATCATTTGGAGGTCATTGGGTACGATACAAAGGCTTTGATCATCGTATTGAGACCATAGGAGACCAGCTATGGCAATTAACAGGGAACTTTTTGAATGCTACGCTTGACGTAATCCGTCAGAGCCTTCAGGCGGACAGGTGGAGACGTTGAGCTTATCGATGTGAATGACGATGTCGGCGCTCACCTTGAGATGACCGGTTCTTGCCGGTTGTCTCTGTCTGCCTAGATATGTCCGAGGGCATCGGCGTATTCTTGTTGACATGCACGGTGTATAGCGCGTTCAGCCGGCGATGCTGGCGGATATGTTGCTCAAGTAAAGTGGGGCGCGTTCAAATTTAATGGAAATATGTGAATTTCCTGCGTTAATATGATGCATTTTTGGTGCGCGCCTCTGAAAGTGCGCGTGTTAAAAGTGGGCGTGTTACTGTAAGTAAGGCAGAAATTGGGAACCACCGTGAGGGAAAAGGCAGATGATTTTGGTCCTCTCAGATCGCGACATTAAAGAAAGTGAACTTTTAGCTGGTCGTATTTTGATTGAGCGCTTACCTGTGCGACGCTAAAATATTCAACCAGCCTCCGTTGAGCGTATGTCTTGGTTCCAAATTTTCGGATCTTCCGCAATTCCAGTCACGCTTCGATCCCATAACAACACAAGATGGTCTTACGAGTCAGGTGGATCCGTTCGGGCCGGAGAGTTGACGCAGTACTTTCGATGTCGTACTACAGCCGCCCTGCATCGAGATATCGGTCGATACTTGCAGCGTATCAGTTCGGTCGAGCGTCCCTAACTGGATCTGAGCTCTTGGCAGTCGTTACCAGGGACAACGTGGGGCAGCACCGTCATCATGTCCTTCAAAAGTAGGTGGCGAGAGTACGTTGTGACAACGACTCTATCATCCTCTTAACCCGGTAGCCATATCATCGGACCGCTTTCCATGCCATTGGTATGGGCTGGCTATCTTGTTGGCTTTTACTTGGCGGGCGTTATGCTCTATCGTACGGCGCGCCGCTGGAAAGCAATGCTAACGTTGACGTGCGCAAATCTTCTCGTAGAGCATAGCGTTCAGGGTCATTATCGGAGCTCGCTTGTTTTACGTCATCTTTTATGGCGCAGGATATTACGCTTCAGCACCCGCTGGATATGCGTTCTCGCAGGAGGCTGAGCTTTCACGGAGGTCTTGTCAGGTGCTGTCGTTGTGCGGTTCACTTGCGTGCCGCATGTGCGCTTTTCGATTCCGACCATCGCCGATCTTTGCGCATTGGGCTCCTTTGGGACTCTTTTTGGCAGATGTGCGACTTTGTCAATGGAGGCTGTGAAATACACGCAATCTTCCGTAGGAGTTATGTTTTGGAAACAGGCGGTGCAAATTCTACCCGTCATCCTTCCAGCTCTAGAAGCACTCTCGAGTTTGGTGTTGTTTATAGTTCTCTACGCGCTTTCAAAAGCATATCCTCCGCGCTAGGGGAACGTTTATCGGCATATTTTTATTGTTGTATGGCGTCTTCCAGTTTTCTTATTGAATTTGTACACACGCGATCAGCAGCTTGGATATCTTTTAGGTGGTGTTATTACCATAGGGCCCAGCTGCTCAGTGTTCGCTTATAATTTTAGGTATGGGTTCTTGCTATGCACGCAAAGTAGGCTCTCCTCAAGTAGGGAGGTCAAAGGTAGCATGAAAGAGGTTATAACAATCCTTTTCTCTTTGTGGTAGTGCTTTCGGTTCTCAAGCACTGGCTTATGCGGGGGCCGGCAATCTGGCTGCAGGCGCAGATCTTCAAAAGCAGTGACACAACCTCCAAAAATACGTCTGACACTGAAAAATACCGCTCATTCTACTGTTGCATCTGAGGCGTGCCAACGCATCTAATGATACGTCTGAGACTGAATCCGTAAATAGAGCAGTCTCAATCTGAGGGTAACCTAGGGAACCTCTGAGAGGTGATGCGAGTCTGCGTCAGGATATCCAGGCCCGCAAAGGTCAAGTCTAAAACACCCGCTGCTTCTCAGGCAGGAGCACTCGTTTAGGAATTACGCCAGCGTGGGAGATATCAAACGATAATTCAGCGTTTGTTTCGTTTTTGACTCCACGGGAAACATGCACGCTCAATGGATCCTTCCTCCCGAGACAATCAGCACATATCCATCGTTATTTCCCATCAGGTTATCTCTGGCGACTACGTCTACTTTGTTCGTGGAAATACACTGTATAAGGCAGCGTACGCGCGAGGAAAGATCGTAGGCCAGTGCAACGTTGGACAGCGCCCTTTCCCACACGACTCGTCGCTCGTTGTAAACGGTTTAGTGGTGGTTGCCACCGATGACGGACACCTAACGGCATTTTTCGCTGGATTCACTTGAGCGTGTGCTGGCGCTCTGAGGATCTGTCCGGGGCTTCGGCATATCAGACGCTTGCACGCTTACCGCCTCACGCTGACGGAACGTCTGTCGTAACGGTTACTCAATACAATCAGGAAGGAAGCAGAGGAGATTTCGTTTGCGTGGACCTTACCTGACGGCTCTATCGTCGGCACTTCGTGGGGTGAGGAACAATCCAGCGGTTATTGGCAGCAGTGCCGCGGCTGCGGAACCAGTTCATTGTGAAATAGGTCAGAGACGTGTGCTTCTCGACGGAAAACAGGATCGGTAAAGTCAAAAGCTGAATCTTGAGAGCTCTGTGCGTGCGGGCGTGATTCCGTATCAGGTTAACTCAGAAACTGGAGCGGCACCTACAGTACGGTAACCCATGACGGAACCTTCATGTCTTTGAAAAGCGCAGAAGTGAGCTTGTGGCTCGTGGCAGCGTGAAGTTTGCCAGCTCATCTTCGTCAACTCCCGATTGCCGGAGAAAGGCGTTTTGCGGAGGCATGAGTCGATCTGGAAGACAAAAGGCAATCCGGCGTGCTTTCGTTATTAATTTGGATACGCTTTAAAATTGAGCACACGGTTCATGCCGGTGAGGCGAGGTTAACAGTGCACCTTGTCTCACAACAGGGCGAGAAGACCCACGTCTACTTTACGGTTAACGATCCGGTTGGTGGAGTGTGGCGATGTTGCATGGAGATTCTGACGTGTCAGGGACACATGGCGTCGGATTGTGACGCGCTGACGCACATATATGTTCCTGAAGATGCGTATAAGAACTTTTGGGACTTCGCTGTCATCGCGACCTTTCAAGAAACCTGTATTACACCAACAACTCAGGCGCGCTCTTCTCACTTACTGCTGACAAAGCTCCGCACGATGCGGATAATTCTTCGCGATGAGAGAAGCCTTCAGATAATTCCAGCAAAACAATTCCTCATCAGATGCATGATGGTAATGTGCCGTATGCGCCTCGAGACGGGATCCGATATGGCTGTGCGGTGTCTACTCAAACTTCACGGTCCTCTCGGCAAGTGGGTCCCCTCAACACGAAGAGCCAGAAAGTGGCGCGCAAAAGGTAATTCGAAGAATCATGCGATGAATACGTCTTCTGAGACTCAGCGACAGGGCACGCAGCTTCGAGACGATTCCAGAAGAGAATCGCTTCCGATCGCGTATTCTTGGAAGGAACAACCGTAATTGCGCTTATGGGAATCTTCTCCTGTTGTTTATTTCAAATAGGAGAAAAGTACCTGCTTAGAAAACATAAAGGGCTCTCTCATCCTGGCCAATTCTTCAAGTTCCTCATTCAGGTCATCGAGAGTGCCGTAATCTTCGCGATCTTCGCGGCCTTCGTAATCTTCGTGGTCGTAGATGGGTCATCATGTTCGCAGTCATCGTGTGTATGGCTATGATTGTGTTCGGCTTCGTTCCACGAGTATGCGTTTACCGGCGTCATCATCAAATTCAACCGTAGGAGAGCACCTTAATGCGAAGACCGTCTCCGGCGGGCAATTTTGCCATTGCGCCCAATGAGTGGGTTTGAGTGGAATCTCAGGCAGCTCGACTATCGAATCAGATAAATTTCCTGAGCGCCATCAAGCAAATCGACGCCTGCTCACTTCAAAGAGATGCTCGGAAAAAGGCTCCAAGAGCCTCTTCGGTGCTGTGAGCTTCCAAAGGCAGGGCATAAGACAGTAGTTGTCCTAGTCGTCATTTGTCATCGTTATAGCTAAAATTGCCGACATAAATCCTTACGTACCCCCATCTGTTAAAGCGTACTCCTTAGAGTGTATGGCATAACGTGGGAAGTTGGTTGGAAAAAGTGAGTTAAGCAGTAAACGGGTAGCCGAGGCAGTACTGTGCGCACCTGCGCGGCATGCGGGTAGCCGAATGAGGCGTGGATGCCGGAGCGTTAAACAGAACGACCGAGTCTGTCAGATCTGTTCATATTGGCGATCGGCGAATACCAACCATTGGGGTTTGCGGGATTTGTTGCCGCACCTGGATACGTGGGGTAGCCGCCATATCCACTGGCAGGTCCGCAACGTTGAACCATTGCTTCTTCCCAGATCCCCAGCCGGAGGCCCCAGCCCCATGCGTTGTGGCCTGGTGCAAACAAAGGCTCCCTTGGTGCTTCTCGACGGCGAAATTGCAGGCGAAGGCGCGGATCAGCACCCGTATTCCCGTGCGGCTTCCGCAAACGTTGAGCCATATCCGCTGAGGGCGACCCTGAAGATACGCGTCAATTCTGCCGCTCCACTATGAAACAGCACTCTCTCGTCGACCAATCAACGGAGTTGGAAAGGATTGGAAGAATGAGATGAATCAGAGAGTTTATCAGGGAGTTATCAGCGGGTTATCAGACGAGTTGTCGGAAGGTGCTACATAGTCGGTCTGCTGACCTGATGCGTTAGTGAAAAGTGATGTTGGACTCGAGCTTTTTCTGCGCTTCAGCAATGGCGGCTTCTTCTTGAGCCTTCTCTGCGCTGCTCTTCCATTGTTTTTGTAACGCATTACGGGCATCAACGGCCTCTTGTAGCGCCTCAGGGGCGGCCTGCTTTGCCTGCAGCCTCGGCCATCTGAGCATTGAGGTCTTTTTCGGTGGCGTCAAGATTTCGTTTGAGGGTGAGCCCGGGTTATTAATAGTTTCGGCAGTGATTTGAGATGATATTGAGGTATGCGAGAGTGAAATCAGATCATTTGAAGTTGATCGGTCGATAAAATCAAATCAATAATGCCAAAAGAGCCCTGTTGCATCGATGGTATTTGCGATAGATGCCGCAGCTCTTGAGCGTTGCTCCGGAAAGCTGGTTTCAATTTCCTTGATACGGGCCTCGATTGTCTTGAATCTTTTGCTGCAAGTCAGTGACCTGATTGGTTGCGTTGTTAGTCGTTGTTGCTCTTCTCGATATTTTGCCTGAAGATCTTCGAGGAGACTCGGCATACGCCGTGTGAGGCATAACAACAAGAGAAACGGAAGAATACATACAAGTGTAAGGCAAAATACAGAACAGCTGATGCCGTGCATCCTATTGCTATGTGCCCTATGTTGTCCAAAAGCTCAAATACGATACCTCCGCGATTGGGGTTTGCATGCGTGGGTGGGCATGTGACCTCTTCTCCCGCTCGTGCGAGGGTATCAAGTTTACACGTTTTGAGGGGTATTTGCACAGTGCAGGTGAGAGCAGTGCTGGAGCGTTCAGGGGCGGCTATGGAAAATCCATATGGGGTATCTATAAAGCCGATTTCATGTCGAGAAAGAACTCGTACTTGTCGGTGCCCACGCTTTGCGCGATGATGTACAAACAAAACGAAAGGGGAGTTGTGGAAGTTTTTAATCTTATCGTATCTGCAGTATATGGATTGTTGAAGGTATAACGGAATGGCTGCCCATCTCTCGACCGGAGCATGCTGCTTTTGAATAGATTTGTACCGTGAGCGTGTCCTGCTGACTTTTGGGATATGTTTGTCGTGGTGATTCAGCTTGGAGCAATCCTTGCCGTGTGTGCCATCTTTTTCCATAAACTCAATCCTTTCTCGCCTCATAAAACAAAAGAAGAGCGTCGTTGTACGTGGAAGTTGTGGGCAAGGTCGTGGTGTGTTGTATTCCTGGCGGCAGTTGGCATTCCTGGATAATATTGAAGAGCGCTTGGGCAGCCCGTATGTCATTGCTTCAACTCTTATTTTATGAGCAGTCTTTTATCCTTTTGGAGGCACATCGCGAGAAGGTCATCAAAGGCAGCTCCTGTTGTGCAGCCTCACGGAAAAGCACATGCGCCTCTCTGAAGATACCGTAGTAAAGCAGTCGCAGCGCCGATGAACAGGCACGTGGTTGACATTGATGCGCTGGATTGGAGGGACGGCGTTTGGCATCAGCCTTTTTCAGGTGCTGTCCATCATTCCGGGAACATCGCGTTCCGGAGCCCATCATTGGCGGCGTGGTGCTTGGATGTTCGCGCTCGGTTGCGGCTGAATTCACGTTTTCTTGGCAATTCCTACGATGGTAGGTGCTTCGGGTTTTGCGCTTGGTAAAAGTTTTCTTAAAGGGAAATTCGTTTACCTCACCGAGTACAATTCTTGCGGTTGGCTGTGTGGTGGCTTTTGTGGTGTCTCGGAAACTGTTGTCCGAGCCCTCATGGGTACGTGCGCAAACACGACTTTTAAGCCGTTTGGCGTGTCACCGCATCATCTTAGGTATTGCGGTTATCGCATACTTTTGCCTTGTTTGCATAACGGCTTTCAAAAAGAATTGTTGTCGCGCGCTTGACCTCGTATTCTGTGAGGTGTCCTACTGGAAGCTTCTCCACGGATGTAATTGGAGCACTATGTCTGATGCGTCACAGCTAGTCTTTTTCGCCAATCCCTCGCCTGAGTCTTCGAGATCTTACGCCGCTCAGCGTGAAGCGGTGTTAGCTACCCAGGACCGCTTTTTGGTGCTTGCGGAGCGTTCAGGCAAAACGCGCGTGCTTACCTATCACGTGCGCATATGATTGCCGATGACGTGCGCCCTGGCAGATACTTGCGATTACGTTTACCAATAAGGCCGCAGCCGAGATGCGCGAGCGTCTGGGTGCGCTTCTTCAGGCACACGTGGTATGTGGGTATGCACCTTCCATGCCCATGGCGTACGTAGCTCAGAGAAGACTCTGGGGCCGTAGGCTTTAACTTCACCATCATGATGACGACGATTCAAGCGTCTGGCAAAGGCTATTATGGCCGATTTGGATATTGACGTTCGCCAGTTTCCCATGGTTTCTCTGAGGGTCAAGATAAGCGCCGCAAAACGCACTCATCACGCAGACGATATGGGCAGGGCGCATCGTCACCTGCTGATTATGTTGCCGTTCGTGTGCATCGGGCCTTGCAGAGCCGCCTGAAGCGGGCGGAAGCCATGGACTTGACGATCTTCTCGTCCAAGGCGTTTGGTGCTTTCAAAAACCCCGCTATTTTGGATGCGTATCAGGAGCGAGTTCCGCTATATCAATGTTGATGGTATCAAAGATACCAACGGCGTTCAATACGCGATTACCAACCTTTTAGCATCAAGTATAAAAACCTTGGTCGTAGAGATGACGACAGTCCATTTACTCCTTGGCGTGGTGCTGATATCAAAAATATCCTAGCATTTTGAGGAGACTATCCAGACGCTCATGTAGTCAAACTTGAGCAGAACTACACTCAACGGGGCATATTCTGGGAGCAGCAAATGCGGTTGTCATGCCCACAATGCACACACCAGACGAGAAGAGCTACCAATGAAGGTGACGGCGAAGATCTGCGTGTATCGCGCGGCAGACGAGCGTGATGAGGTCGTTGGATTGGCTCGGAAATTGAAAAACTTCATGACAGAGACTACCCGACGACGTGCCGTCTTTACCGTACCAACGCCGCAGTCCGTATTCTTGAAGATATGCTGCTCAGAGCAGGCGTTCCGTATCAAAGATCGTAGCGTGAGCGCGATTCTTTGATCGGGCGAAATTCGTGATGTCATGGCGTATCTGAAGGTTATTTCTCAATCTGACGATGATGTGGCAGCGGCACTTCGTGGTCAATACGCCTCAGCGCGGTATCAGTTCACGAGTATTTCCAAAATTCAGAAAATTTGCCCTCGACAATCAGCTGTCGTTTTTGCTGCGTGCGAAGGCGTGCATTGCTGAAGAAAGGCCTGCTTTCTGCCAGGTTCGTAACTCGCTTGCAGGGTTTACGGGAGCCATCGAGGCTGGTCGCACGATAGACGGAGAGCGGGCAGGTCATTGAGCAATACGTCGATCGATCGGGCCTTATCCGTGCATATGAGGCGGAGCATACCGCGGAGGCCGATGGCCGCATTGAGAATATCCGTGAGGTTCTTTGGCGTTGCCGCTGAGTTTGATGGGACGCACGATGACTGCAGAAACGCGAAAGTCTTCAACAACTTCGCGCGGCGGGTGCTTTGGATGACGGGAGATGCGCAAACGGCCGATGTGGCTTCATGCGGCGGACGTCAGTGCGACGGTTTTCCAATCCGGCGGGCTGCCAGCGAAATGGTTTTTGATGCGGCGGCCTGGCGCTCCGACTATCCTTCCGTGGCTGCTCAGAAGCTGCCGGCGTTTATGGAGATGGCTGGCACTCGTTCAGATCTGGGACAGCCTTGCGGGATCAACCTCTGCCGTAACGCTTATGACCATTCACTCCGCAAAGGGTCTTGAGTTTCCAGCCGTCTTTGTGGCGGGAATGGAGGAAACCATATTCCCGCACATCGCTTCCGATACGGGCTCGGCACATTTGGAGGAGGAGCGGCGTCTTGCCTACGTTGCCATTACGCGCGCACGCAAAAACTCTACGCCTATAGCTTCCACGACGTATGTACCGGATCCACACAGGCAAATCCGTATCTCGCTTCATTTCGGAAATTCCTTCTGAACACGTGAGCCATAGGCATCGGTTCGTCGGATTTTTGGGCATCAGCTGGGAAAAACGAGGGGACCGTACGGTACGTTTGGCTCAGGTCGTGGCTCAGAAGGTATACAGTGTAATGTTTTGGTTCCACGGACGCTCTGACCGGCGGATCCTCTACGACTTCTTCATCGTTTGCACCGATACAAAAAGATCGTACGTGCAAAAAGTAACATTTGAGGCAGGGGATCAGATCTCCCATAAAACCTTTGGCCAGGGATTGTACTTTCAGCGGAAGGCGATACCATTGAGGTTAAGTTTACTCGGACAGAATAAGATTAAAAAGTTGATGAAAACTTTGCACCCATCGTCAAAATAGAAAGTTAGGGTAAGGATGCTCTCCGATACGAATCAGACAATTCTCGGTCTTGCACCTGCAGAACTTTTCTATCGCGACGTATTTCTCGCCACGGTTTTTGTCATTGCGCTCATCATTGAGCACCTGGTAGTTCGCGTGTCGAGAAGAGCCTTGGATGCTTCACGGATTCCTTCGGCTTCAATCTTTCTTAACGTTATCCGAAGCATTATTTGGATGTTTGCCATCCTGTCCGTATTGCAACCCGTCTTTGGCATACAACCAACTGCCTTTGTTACGGCATTGGGCGTAACCTCCATTGCTCTGTCGTTTGGTTTGCAAGACACCGTTTCAAACCTTATTGGCGGACTTGGCTTGATGCTGGCAGGGTCATTAAACCCGGCGATCATGTAACCATAGGGGATATTTCCGGTGAGGTGACGGATATAAACTGGCGTTCAACCATTGTGCGCGAGCGTACCGGCCGGATTCAGATTATCCCCAATTCGGTGTTGAACAAAACCGCGTTTACACACCGAACCCGTTGGGCAATCACAGACGTTGCCGTGCCTGTTTTGGTAAAGCCTACGGCAGATCTTGATGTGGTTACGAAAAGATTATCGAGGTTGCTCAGAGTTACTTACCGAAAGTCTGATCTACGTTTCCGATTGAAGTTCGGTTTGAGAGCGTACAAACGTGGGTGTTCAGGCTCTTGTTCACCTTCATATCAGAGATTCGGTACGGCAGAACCCGTGGCAGACAAGCTCATGCGTGCTCTCGCCGGGCGTTTGTGGCTTGCGGGAGTGGAGTCCCTAGCGTAAGTGGAGCCTCGCATGAAAGTTGGAATTATTGGCGCCATGAAAGAGTTGCTCTTCTCGTGCGCTATGTCGTCTGAGCGTGTCATATCTGTGGCCGGAAGAAATTTTTACGAAGGAAGTATCGGAGACACGGCCGTTGTGGTGGTGCAATCAGGCATTGGCAAGGTTAATGCAGCACTGTGCACACAGATTCTCGTTGACCGCTTTGAGATTGATGCGTCATCAATACAGGTATTGCAGGGCTTCTCGTTGATGATCTTATTGCGGAACGTCGTGGTGTCGTCTGATTGCATGCAACACGACATTGACGATGCATACGCTGGGATATCCACAAGGTCAGATTCCCAGTATTGCAATGTTTTTCATTTCCAGCGGACGCGGGACTTTGCCAGCAGGCGCTTGACGCGGTGGAAAAAGATCGCTCTATATAAAGGCAATGCAGGGGAGAATTGTATCGGGTGATGAGTTTGTTGCAGATGCGTCAAAGGCAGAGGAGCTCAAAAAATTCGGAGCGCTCTGCTGCGAGATGGAAGGTTCGGCTATCGCACAGGTTGCATGGCTCAACGATCTTCCGTTCGTGATTGTTACGGCTTACGTCCTGACAAGCCGAGTGTCGTCTCAGCTTGATTATGCGACTTTTGAAAGAACCGCTTCGCAAAGGTGTGCTGAGATAGTTTTGCAGATGGTCAAGCAGCTTTCGTATATGGATAACTGAGCAATGTTGTCGATACGACTTTCTTCAACTTGGCAAGACGTAGACAACTACTTCGGCAGACGGTAGTATTTTCTCGCTAAACGTTGTCTATTTCGTTTTATTATGAGAAGGACAGAGCAGGAGTACTGGAGAGGTACCGAATGATTACCTTTGGACGCTTCCTCGACATGATTGTGGCAAATCCGTTTCTTGCCGTTGTCATTGTCCTTATTTTCGGTTGTATTTTTGTGAACGGTGCCACTGATGCGGCAAATGCCATTGCTGAGTCTGTCGGTACCCGTTCTATTAAGGTTAACAATGCCATTGCCATGAGTGTTATCTGCAACTTTGTGGGTCTTGTGGTTATGTGTATTGTTTCTACCGCGGTTGCAGACACCATCATTGGTATGGTCGATTTTTGGGAACCGACTATCACCGCAGGCGTTGATTGACGCTTGCAGCAGGGCTGCGTCGGTACTGTGACTTGGGCGGTGGGTGCATGGGCACGGCATTCCCACTTCAGAGTCGCACGCTCTTATCGCCGGTCTTACGGGAGCAGCTATTTGCGCTCACGGCAATTTCTGATGCAGTGAATTGGGATGAGTGGAGTAAGGTCATCATTGGTCTTATCTTCTCAACTATTTCCGGCTTTATCGCCGGTTGGGTGATTATCAAAATCATTCATGCAACCTGCAAAAACGTCAATGAAAACATGCCGATAGCACGTTTGGCCATCTTCAGAGTGCTGGGTTCGGCGTTTGTTGCTCGTGATGCACGGGCGCAGGATGGACAGAAATTTTTGTCTATCGCTATGCTCGCTGTGCACTTTCCGCCGGCGCAGGAGCCTCCGGCACCGAAGTGTTTCCTTTATGGTTACAGGTAGTGTGCGCCGGGCTTATGGCATTGGTACTGCCATCGGAGGCCGCCGCATTATTAAAAGTAGGCATGGAGATGGTAAAACTTGAGCGCTATCAAGGCTTTGCTGCCCATCTCTGCCGCAGCCTCCTGCTTTGTCTACGCACCGGACTTCCTGTTTCCCACTCACCACCAAGATGACTGCCATGATGGGCGCCGGTGCTGCCAAAAATCACGTTCAGTAAATTGGGGCGTTGCAAAAGATATGGTACTTGCGTGGGTCTTTACCTTTCCGGGTTGTGGGCTTATCGGGTATTTGTTTGCAAAGCTGTTTTTGATGCTGTTCTAATCTGCACAATTGTTTGAGGTAAAAGATTGTCTCGTTGAGCTGAATTTTATTGGAGGTTGTATGTTCGAGTGAGCCTAAAGAAGATATATATACGCTGTTTAAGGAATTTGGGGCAAAGATTGTCAGACGGCTGAGGAGTATTCAACCATTCTTGATGGGTACCCCGAGACGGGGCTCGTATCCACAGATGAAGGTCTATGAGCGTGAATGCGACGAAAAAGTTCAGCGCATCATGAAAGAACTCTACACCTCTTTTGTCACTCCTTTTTGAGCGAGAAGACATCTCTGATCTTGCGCTTGGCCTTGATGACATTGTCGACGGCATGAATTCCGTATCCGAGCGCCTTGACCTCTTCAATGTTGACGAGTTCCGCAAAGAAGGCGCACAGCTTGCCGAGCTCACTCCGTGCGTACTTACGGTCAAAGAGATGCTGGACCATTTGGCTGACTATAAGAAAAGACCCCATCGTGATGGAGAAAGCAATCGCTGTTGGTCACGTTGAAGATGAGGTGACCTTGTGTACCATAACGCTCTTTCCGTCTCTTCCGCGATGAGATGACCGGCCGTGAGAGACCGTTGCATGGTTGCGTATTTTTGACCGTATGGAGCAAGCGCTCGACTCCCTGCGATAAAGCAGCAGGTGTATGTGCGTTCAGTGGTTATGAAGAACGCGTAGGGTCAGATCTTAGCGAGAAGTGCTGCAAGTTTTTGAAGCGCAGTCTGCATACGGTTCAAAGGCGTAACTCACGGGCATGGCTTAAAGGCGCGGCTCAAGGTGTAGCTCAGGCGTAGCTTAAAGCTGCTGTGATGTACTTTTTGAGCTGTGATGTACTTTTCTGCTTCAAAAACCAGTGTCTGTGATAGATATGGCGAGAAAACCGCTCTTCTCGCCATGAAAAACTACATCACAGGTCACTAAGTTCACCGTTCGTAAGAGTCCCCTGTGGATTGAATAAAGCCGTTTCGTGGTTTCAAAATCCAGTCAAAACTTGTCAAGTTGGCTAAAGTGTTTTGCCCATACGATGGAGCAAGCGCGATGAAAGTAAGCGTGATGGAGTAAGCTTACAAAAAGCCGATTCCGGTAGAAAAGCTGATTCCGGTGGGAGGTTTCATGAACGGTTTCAAGAGGTTTTGTCTCGTTATATTTGCGTTAGCAGGGGCGCATCTCTTGCAGGGCTTACTCTTACCATGGTTTGGTCCATGGACTGAAAGTGCATCAAATCTGCTCGTAATGAGGTGTACCTTATTGCGCTCAGTGTACGAGTTATTTCGGTTGCCGGGTTTTACCGTGTGTCTTTTGATGAGCCCTGTTCTCTCGAAATGTTCACTCACTCACGGTTGCAACCCTTGACGGAGGAGTTATTTCCGTGACGCGCGATGCCATTGTTTCCCAGGCAAAAAGCGCCGTTGCCGCTGAAGGGATTGCCTTTGCGATCGCGTGCGAGTAGATATTACCCGCTGGCAATCGTGTGCGGGTATCGGTACAGTAATACCTCAGGAGGCACTGACGTTACCGAAGTCGGCTCACGTCTTCACAGCGCAACGAAACTTATTTGACGGCGGTGTGGGAGATGCGGTAGCTTCCATTAATATAGCGTTTGTGGACGGTGCGCACTTCTCGCCACGAGAAGACCTGTCGGAAGAATTCACCAGAAAGAGTACAGATTCTTCTCGATACAAAAACGTAATGCTGAGGTGTCTGATCAGCCTGGTTTCAGCAGATTCGTCATCTGATTAGATCTCCATGACAGCGGGCATGGCGGATCGAGGACTTCAATTTCCGAGGCGTAAGGCCTATGAATACAGTTCAGGCATGGATTCATGATCATTTTCCGGTCACAAAAGCAACGCTTGCTGGTGGTGTGTGCGGCCTGCTGACAGCTATCTCTTCTTTAATTTGGGCTTTTGGCGGACATTATTTTGATAATCTTGGTTATTGTCAGCGTAGCTATCGTGCCAGATATTCGAGTGGCGCCGCAACGCTCATTACAAAGTTTCGCAGAGTTCTTTTCTGATCGTCGTTGATGTAGTCATTAATGTTTTGTTAACCGGTGAGGAGTTTTCATGGCTGATGAGACCGTTAGTACCGAGATTGTACCCGCAGATGAGACCGTCTCTGCAGATATTACAAAAGATCGAACGCAAACCGGTGCTGAGCTTACAGATGGCCCAAGCTCAGCCTGATACTGAGCTCGCAGATGAGGATTCCCCTAACGTTTTCGATGGGGTTATAGAAAAGATCGCCGCCCTTTCGCTCAGGGAAGTAGACAATGTGGTGGGAGCTCGTGGCAACTGGCTTAACCGCGTACAAGATGTACTTGGTGCAACTGATGCCGCTAAGGGCGTGAGTGTTGAAGTGGCTCATGAAAATACGGTGCGCAGTAATATTTCGGTTCTTATTCGCTTTGCTGCATACGCTCCCAGGTTTTTGAAGACGTGGAAGCAGGCGGTGTCGGCTCAGGTTACGAGTATGACGGGTCTTGAAGTTGCCGGCATCAATTTGCGTATTGAGGATGTCCTGACGGAAGAAGAGTACGAGCGGATGCGGGGTTCTGAGAAAGCGGGAGAAGAACCGGCAAAAGATGCAACGAAAGATGCCATAAAAGCCAAAAAGAGATCCAGGTAGGTATGGATTGTTCAGTTGCCATTCAGTATTTGCCGATGGACGCTTCTTCCGATGAAGAGACGTAGTCGTATCGTTGATGAGGGTCATGTGGCTATATTGCGAGTACCGGCGTGGAGTATTTTGTCGGACCATTTGAGACAGTCATTGAGGGCAGCTATGATCTTTGCATGGAGGTACTCAAGAACTGTCAGCTTATTGGTGCGAAGGCGGGCTGTACTCACGTTATGACATATGCCAAGATTAACTTCAAGTCAGAGGGTGACGTTATGACTACTGAGCATAAAGATTGGAAAATATCATCCTGAGGGGTACTAATTTGTAAAACCTGTGGTCCTTAAGGGTTTGCCAAAATGAGCAGGGTGACTCTATGCTGTCGCTCTTATAGGAAGCACTTTTATTCAGATTGTTTTTATCATTGTTGGCGTATGGCAGATAAAAACAGGAAGCGTCAGCCTGTTGCACGATACCATACCGTGTGCGTTTCACCTGCTGATAAGCCAAAACTCGCATGGAGAACCGGAATTGATGAGGTTGTTATAGGAATTCTTGTTGCTGTGGGAGTTCCGTTTGTTGCATGGGCTCAGATATCTTTTTCTGGGCAGAATTCACTTGCCTATTATGTTGCCGGTATAGCATTTTACCGTGTTTCCTTTTATTCAGTATTGATGCAGTTACAGGTAATCAAAATATAATGGCTCAATTTTTGGGATCAAACCGCCGACAGTTTGATTGAGATGAAGATCTGACTGGTTTATAGCAAACTCACGTAGCTGCTTGTGGGTAATCATATGGAGCCTGAATTTCGCTGCATTCTAAAATTTCTTTTCAGAGGGAAGCCGATCAAATATGTGCTTGTATTTACTCTGGGTTCAGCAATTTTGCAGCTCTGACGTCGATTTTCGCAAAGATCGGAATTGACGTGTAATTCAATCTTGCGACTGCTAGTCATGCCGTTGTGGTAGTCGCAATGGCGTGGGGTATTGTTTTATGACGGGTGCTGAGAATGGGATGAGCTCGATAAGCCCCTAAAGCTGGCTCTTTTGATTCTCTCAGGTCTTGCAACGGGAGCTTCGTGGCTCTGCTATTACTATGCGCTTAAAATTGGCGTGCAACAGATGTGGTGCCGGTGGATAAACTTTCTGTGGTGATTACGCTTGGTACTTGCTGCGGTGTTGCTTCATGAGCAACTGGCTTTAAGTCTGTCTTCGGAGCTGCTCTCATTACGGTAAGACATTAGTGATGGTGCTAGTGGATCTAACGATCACAGTTTCCGTTTACGACATAGTGGACTCCGTTCAGCCGTCTCTACTGCCTGTTCTTCTCGCCGCTGAGACCCATGAAAATAGGATGCGACTAGGAGGCACATGCGTCCTAACCTCCAGACTTGGGTTGCGTATCGGCTTTGCAAAGGAGGAGGCCATGGAACTATCAAGGAGAGAAAGGTTATCGTTGAGCGTCATAACAGGGTTGTATATGACAGCAGCGATACCGTCGTAAAGGTTTTAATGGCAGCAAACCCGCGGCGAGACATTCTCAGCTGAAGTTTGAATCTTGCTCGTGCAGAGCAAGCGGGCATCTCACGTTCAACGTTGACGGAGAATTAGCAAGTGAGAATAGCTGGGCTATCGCTGCGCTTAAGGTGAAGGCCCCACCAGCCGGCAGCTGCTCAAAGATCATCCGGAAAGACCGATGAACTTTTGGATGGTTGTCGATCTCGAACTTTCAGTCGCACGCATCGCTCCGCGCTCCTTCCGCGCCAGAGGATAAGTTCGCGCGTCCGTGCGATTAGCAGCATCCCCGTGCTCGCCGAGATGCTCGCTATGAGCACGGTGAAGCTTGACGGCATGAAGAATCGCGCGAGGTTTGCCACGGCGATTTTTGTCCCGTCAAACGTTATGTATTCCGAGAAGGGCAGGCCGGTTATTGTGGACTGGGCTCATGCTGCAGAAGGGCAATGCGCTGCCGTTGCGCTACCACCTATTGTACCTGCTGCTCAACGATGAGAAAGAACTTGCCGAGAGGTACATCGCTAAATCTGCGAGAAAACAGGGCTGCACACGCGAATAGTGAACGAATGGATGGGCGTTGTCGCAGCAGCTAGAGCTTGCCCGTGGTCGTGTGCATGGACGAGGTTTTGCTCCGTTGGGTAAACGATATTACGACGGTATGTAAGCTGATCTACAGCACGCTGGTTTTGCGACAGACAAAAGCTTGTGAAGGACGTCTTTACGGGATGCATTGAGTGATGTATCCCGTTTTTGATCAACAAAAGGGCTCTTGTGTCTGGAAGACGTCTATGTTTGGAACGAGTGTACCTGCGGGCGATATTGTGGAGAGAAACCTGATGCAGACTGGGCCAGCATTCTGTGGAAAAAGACTTGGCGTGAGAGTTTTAATCAGATCGCGTCCGAGCAATCAGGATCACAGGATGGAGATCATACACAAAGCTTTTTGGTCAGTCTGTGCACACATTCAGACCGTTTTGGCATCCCTCTTTATGTGGATTAGCATAATACCTCGCTGGAAATGGGATCTTTGTATCAGCGATGCATGATTTCATGGTTGTGCACAATTTCCATTGGTGACGACGCTTTATCAGGTCCGCACTTCAGCGTACACTGCATCGCGCCATACTGAAAGCGCTAATCTTCGTATAGAGCGCGCCCTGCCCATTACCATTGCTGATGGCTGCTGGTTTGGCGGAAACGGCTGACGGTGCTGGGTGGGTGTAACCATCGGCAATGTCCGTTTGCGTGATTGGAGCAAACAGTCTGGGTCGCAAAGGACATTTCTGCAGAGATACTCTTGCCTTGGGATCTCGCGCTGCAGTTCGCAAAATCAGCGAGAAGGATCGTGTCGGCCTGAAGGAACTTTTTGGTTTAGGTAGCCAAAATCGTACTACACTCAAAAAGAAGCGGGGGAGCTGTCGCACGCCGAGCTGAGATAAGATCAGTGCGATCTTGACCTGAGCAGACTACTGCATACACATGATCTGGATAATGCCAGCAGTAGGAATCATGTCATCTCATGTCCGCGCGGCGGTTTTGAGAGGAGATGACATGACAAAATTAAAACGAGCGCTTCTGCCGGCATTAACCATTGTGGTACTGCTTGTGCTTTGGCAAATTGTCGTTGTGCTAAACATCGTTCCAAACTACCTTTTACGTCTCCTTACCAAGTTTTCTCGCGCTTATCGAGACGCAGGTCTTCTCGCGTCCCATACGTTGGTGACGCTTGAAGAATCGCTTTTTAGGTCTTACGATTGGTGTGGCAGCAGGTTTTGTAATTGCCGTGGTGATGGATCGTTTTGAAGGCCTCTACCACGCATTTTCTCCGCTCATTACGGTGTCGCAAACTATTCCCGTGGTGGCTATTGCGCCGCTTTTGGTGCTCTGGATGGGGTTTGGGATTTTGCCGAAGGTGGTTCTCGTGGCAATATCCACCTTTTTCCCTGTTACCGTGAGCGCTTATATCGGCCTTTCGGTCAGTTGACTCGATGTGATTGATCTTATGCGGACCATGCGGGAGCGCATCGCGTGCAGATTTTCCTCATGTCAAACTTCCTGCTGCTGCTCGTCAGTTTTTTTCGGGATTGCAGATCAGCGTGACATATGCCGTAATTGGGGCGGTCATTGCGGAGTGGCTTGGCGGAGATATGGGCCTTGGCGTGTACATGACGCGCGTGCGAAAAGCCTTTGCCTATGATCGGATGTTCGCGGCTATCGTAGTGGTTTTCTGCACTTTTCCCTGCTGTTGATGTGGCTCGTTGGCCTCCTCAAAACGCAGCTTATGCCACTGTCGGACAAACAGAGCATAAAGTGAAAAGAGAGATAGCATGATCGTCGTTTTCGCATCGGGACTCTTTCGTCGCAAAAACTTTCTGCGCGCGATGGGCTTCTCGGCAGCCGGGCTTGCTCGCTTCAGGATGTACGCCTGAGCAACCAAAAGGCTCCAGTGGGCGAGAAGAACAATTCAGCCAGGCGTACCAAGATTACGTTTGTGCTGGATTACACGCCGAACACAAACCATACCGGCATCTACGTTGCACAGGAAAAGGGTTTCTTCAAAAATCACGGCCTTGAGGTTGAGATTCAGCGGCCTCCTGCGGACGGTGCCGATGCGCTGATTGGCTCGGGCGGCGCACGGATGGGCGTCTCGTATCAGGATTTTTATCGCCAATAACCTCGCTTCGAGCATCCGCTTCCGTATACTGCGTGGCGGCTGTTATCCAACATAACCTCTCGGGTATTATGAGCCGCAAAGATGATGACATCACTCGTCCGCGCGAGATGCAAAAACCATACACATACGCAGCATGGAATCTTCCCGTTGAGCAGGCAGCAGTTAAGTCCGTGGTTCAGACTGACGGTGGGATCGCAGCATCAAGATGGTGCCGTATGGGGTTGACGATGAGGTTTCGGGACTTAAAGCCAATATGTTTGATACCGTATGGGTCTGCGAGCAGTGGGCGGTCCAAAACGCTGAGTACGAGGGCTTTTTCCTGACAACTTTCTCGTTCGAGTCGATTGATCCGGTTTTGACATCTATACGCCGGTCATTCTGCCTTATTGATGCGTCATGAAGGACAATCCCGAAAGCGGTGAAGAACTTTCTTGCTGCAGTTAAAGAGGGCTATGAGATATGCGTTTCCAATCCGAGGACACAGCTGATCATTTTGGTGAAGGCTGTTCCGAAGCTTGAGCCATGATTTGGTGCACTACAAGCCGGTTCTTAGCATCAAATATATTGACGACGCAGAGGCTGGGGCGTGATTGACAAAGACCGCTGGTCAAAGTTTCTATCAGTGGCTCAATGATCAGCACCTTGACAAGCAAATTGACGTTGCAGCAGGATTTTGCAGTTGACTATCTGAAATAAGTAGAGCGACGTGGGATTGGCTAAAAACAGCAGCGACAACTGGCAACGGCAACGGCGGCAACGACAGCGACAGCGACGGCGGTGACATCGACGGCGACGGCGACGGCAGCAACATCACCTACCACACCGCCCTTAGAGCTCAGCATCTTGCGCTTGCCTGGGGAGATGGTCGAAAGTTGCCCGTAACATCAGCCTTTGCGATTGCCCCCAGTGAGCTGTGCTGTTTGAGTCAGTCGCTCCGGCTGCGGAAAGACAACGCTTTTACATGCGCTTGCGGGGCTGTCTTGTGCCGCAGTCAGGCTCGAGTGCTTTTGCATGGCGAAGACATAACGGGCACGCCAGGACGCGTTGGCTACATGCTTCAGGGGACCTGCTTTTGCCACACAAGCGCATCGTGGACAATGTTGCGCTCCGTTGGTGCTCAGGGTGTTTCTCGACGAGAAGCCGCGCGCGAGCTCAAGAATTACTGGGCGCAGTGGGTTTTGGGGAAGTGGCGCGAAAGCTGGCGCTTCCGAGGCTTTCAGGCAGCATGCGACGGCGCGCGGCTTTCTTGCGCACCAGCCTGGCGGGAACCGATGTAATCCTCTTGGACGAAGCCCTTCTCGGCACTTGCAGTGCGCTTACACGGCGAAATGCGTGGGTGGCTTATGGATCGCGGTGGCTGAGATGAACATGTCTGCCTGGTTATCACCCGCGGCGTGGATGAAGCGGTTTCCATGGCGTCGCATATTTTGTGATGCGAAATCCGCACAGGGCGTTATGACAGAAATCGTGGGCGAGTTACGCCGCAGCGGTTTCGGCAGCGCCTTGCTTCAGAAGGCACGTTTGGCTGGTGCTCCGAATGGCGTTGACTCGAAACCTCTCCTGTGGAGTTTGAGCTGACCAGATGAGTTTTTGGCAGCAAAGCGAGAAAGTACTGAGGTTGTGTTTGTAAGTACGTTTGTAATCTGGTGTTGCCAGTAATGGCGCTGCCGGAGACATAGCGCCAAGTTGAGTGCTGACGGAACAGCGCTGCCAAACTTGCAGTAAGATTGGGCACGATTAACCAAACTTGTAGCAGTATGGTTATATATGCCAAAGCTTTCGCAGTAATAGCAGTCCAACTACCAGCATGTTTCGGCAGCACTACAAAGTTCAGCAGCACTGGCACGTTCCCAGCAGCTCTGCAAAGAGCAAATGTGAGCAGATTTTGAAAACAGCGAGAAGAACGTGCGGCATGAAGTTTCTCCGTAGTCGCCTGGCTGCGGCGTCTAAGAGACGACACAGAGAAACGCAGGGTGCCCGATCAGTACCGTAAGTTTTAGTGCGCTTGTATGTTCCCTTCATGCCGTGCAATATCGGCGAGGTTTGCTGTCAAAAACTCGAGGTCATTTGCCAAGATCACGCCAGATATTGACGGTGGTGCAGGATCGATCTGAGGACAGAGGCGTCTCATTTATGTGCAGTGGGACAGAGATGCCGGAGACAGAATTTCCTTCGGTGGCGTAGTCTCGCCAAGCGTGTACTCCTCGGGCTTGCGTATGCAGGCGGTATCCACCGCCACTGCGCAGCAATTCAACATCACCGGCCTTGTGCAAAGAAAATGACCTGCTCAAAGGTATTTACGTGAGATATGTTGCACTCGGAAACGTCGCCAAGTGAAACCCAACCGTCGTAAATGCTAAATCCGCCATGGCACGTAAGCGCATACATGCCCTGTGGAGACCCATGTTTGCCATGGCTGCACTGAAAGCGCTTTGCGCGCTGGTGGGTGAGGGTGTCTGCGCCGTCGTCAGCCTGAGGCCAGCTTCCTGCGCTATGTGACGAGGCAGCTTCTTGCACCGCCGCCTTTGCTGTTGCTCTCAAGCAGTTTCTTCAGCGTGCATGCCAAGCTCAGCGCATTTCACGAGCGGGCATATGGGCAATGTCGTGAAGGAGGTTGGCATCTTCCGGCTTTTCCAGCACGGTATCGTCGAGTCTCGCCATCGTATCGCGTCGAGAAGGTTGACAGGGTCAATGGCCTCCGCAGAGTGCGACCAACCATAAGATCGCTCATGATGTCGGCGACTTGCTGCGAGATGCGCATCCATGACCGGTAGATGCGGCCTCGACAATGGTGCCGTCATCGGCCAAGGCGGACGAAAAGCGTCAGCTCATCTCCGCAAGAGGATTGACGCCTTCATGCGTGTGGGTTGGATGCTCATCTCATACTTGTAGTCAGGATGCGAGACGTGATCCGCAAAATTCTGCGTTATAAAGAGGTCGTTACCAGCCTCGTTTAGCTCTCCCTCAGCCAGCCCAGTTGTCATACACCTAGATTTGCCATTAAAAGATGGACCAGACGCGTGCAGGTCCGGAAACAAGTTGGTCAATGTCGGATGCGTCATTATAGAATGCCACACTTGCGCGACGGGTGCTGGATTGACCAACTCCGTGAGAGCGGTTCAGCGCAGTGATGACCGGCACGGATACACGATTGTCCATGTCGAATGGACGAAACGTCGTGATGATGGACAGCCCGCGCGTTAAAGAGACGGCTCCGACGTGTCTCGCGCCATCTTGCGGCTCAATGATATCAATGAAGTCCAGCTCATTAAGGCGTTCGGTGAGGTAGCGGGCGAAGTGCTTCTCGCCTCGCAATGTTGCCATGCCCACCTCTCAAAATTGTCTGTATTAGCTTCTCGGTAGCACAAATACCTGCGCCGTCTTGAGTACCCGCTTCAAACTTTCTCTGGGATAGGGGCCCCAGACGGCACGGTTTTCCGTAACGGAATCGATCATCTCGCCACCGGTGAGAAAGGAGGCATCGGTTAAGTATGTCGGCTTTTCCCGCTAGGATACCGATGCCCATGGGGCCACGCATCTTGTGCTGCGAGAGGCCAGATCGCAATCAAGCGTGCGAACATCAACGGGAAGATGAGCGCTGACTGGGCAGCGTCAGACTACCATATACCGCGCCATAGCATGTGCGCGCCTCGCAATGGCGGGAGTATCGTGCGAAACTCCGAGGACATTGGATACTACGAGTAAGCGAAACAATCTTTGCGCGCGCTCGGTGATTTTTGATTCGATCTCTTCTTGCGTAATCTCAAGGGCATCATTCATGCACAGATAGACAGGCGAGCACCGGTTTTGAGCTGCAAATTGCTGCCGGGGATGATGTTGGAGTGATGCTCCATGATAGATGACAACGTCATCGCCGGGTTTGGGCACAAGACGCCCGAGGCGATGCCACGAGATTGAGGTCGATTCAGTGTGCGTGTAAAAATAGATCTCGCGGTCGTGGGGTGCCATCGGCATCTACCCGCTCAATAGAAGCGCGCCAAAGCCCTTGCGAGCATCCTCGATAACGCGGTTGCATCAGCGGAAAGACAGTAGAAACCCGCGCAGGGAGCGTTTTGCGTTGATGGCCTCGTGAAAAGTGTCTCTGCGCTTCAGACGCTGCTGGGTCGCTGAGAGTTGCGGCGCTGTCCAAATACGCAATTTCAGGATTTTTGTGCCAGAAGAAAATCCTTTTTATAAGGGTTGTTGGTAATCTCAGTCAGTTCTGAAGGTCAGTTCTGATGACTCAAACGGTCAGTTGTCATGCCTTATCGCCTCCAAAGGGTTGCCTCGAGGCATCGTCAAAAGTCATGAGCAGCGGCGGCAAGACCTTCTCAGCACGCTCAGCCGCAACGGCGTGAGAGCGCCTCAGGTGCAGATGAATGATGGCGTCTTCAAAGAGGGCGCGCACGAAAGGAGCTCTGCTTGTGGCGAGAAAAGACCGCGAGCCTGCAGATATTCAATCTGCTCGGGAGACAGAGCCGATGGTGGCACCGTGGTTGCGGCGACGTTATCCTCGTCACAGAAATGACCGGCATGGTTTTTATTGACAACGCATCGCCTAAAATCTGCACCGTTTCGGCCTCGTTGCCTTTGGCATCTTTTGAGCCGTGGATAAAAGTCGATGGTGGCGCGCAAGGTTTTACGCGCAGAGTCATTCAGAATTCCCGACTCAACAATTTCGGCGCGCATTGCGCATCCGCGCATCGAGCAACGTGGTTGATGTCGAAGTTCTTCATGGCAGGCATGGTGGCGGTTGTTCAGATCAAGGCGAGCTCAGTTTCGCCCTGCAAGGTTGACCCTGAGTCCCAGCCGACGGCGCCTCCGCCAAAGTGCGTATTGGCGCACGTCACCGGCAGCATCTTCGCGAGCTTCAATGCCGACACTTTCAGATGTTGCTGGTCATCCGTCAACGCCAGGCATTTCCACAGGATGCTAGTGCGTGCGTGTTTCTCTGCAACAATACGCACGGTGCGGCGCTTGTTGCCGGGCGCCAGCAGTACCAGGGAGCGTCTGTCAGCTTTTGTGCCGGCTGCCGTCAGCTTCGTGGCTTTTGCGCCGGTGTTATCGGCTGCAGTCTCCGTTCTTCTCGCCGGCGCGTGCGACAACGACAATGGTTGCTTCCGCCCATCGCACCGTACGCCGGTATTGGTGCATTCGTTTTGCGGCGGCTGAGGACGGAATGACAATCGGCTCTTTTTACGCGTGGTGTAGACAGGAACCTCATGAGCAGGTGGCCTCAAAGACTTGCGAGTCTATGTGGTCAGTAACTTCGGGCCCCATACCCTCAATACGTTCAAAGAGACGGAGCGGAAGGTAGCCGTTCCCATCAGGCGTTTTGGGACGGTCAGTGCAAGAGAATTGGCACGAAGACGGTTCCATGTTTGCGCAGGGAACGTTGGCGGATTCATACGGATATGTTCGACCGTGTGCACAGTCATTAACCAATCGCCCCTTCCATCTCGAGTTTGATGAGATTATTCATCTCAACGGCATATTCCTAGGAAGTTCCTTTGAAACGGGATTTGCAAAGCCATTTACCACCATCGTGCGTGCTTCAGCCTCAGAGCAGCCGACTCATGAGATAGAGGATGGTGTCGTCAGAAATGCGACGATGGTGGCCTCATCCAACCTGTGCTGTGGCGTTTCACGTCCATCTCGGGGATGGTGTCCGAACGGCTGATGTCGTCCAGCATGAGTGACTGACAAGAAACGGATACGCGTGCGTTGGCAGCTTTGCGCCCAATGGTAACGGCAGAGCGGAAGGTATTGACGCCACCATCTTTGGAGATGGATTTCGTATCAACCGATGCCCGTATTGTCGGCGCCGTGTGATGACCTTACAGCCAGTATCAAATCCTGGGTGGCACCCGGCAAAAGGTAGTGCGGTAAAATCGCAGTTAGACGGTCGCCGTTGAGAATAGTAGACGGATAGAATAGAGACGTGGCTTCAAAAGGACGGAGACCCCACTCCGCGCATGCGGCGCCAGACGCGCGCGCATGTTGTGTTGAGGTTGCACATATTCTTGGACCAGTTTTCGATGGTCGAATAGCGAAGTCTTGCTCCGTCTTTAACAAAAACTCAACGGCTCCTGCATGAAGATTGGCAGCATAGTGTTTTCGGTGCGGAACAACCTTCAATGAAGTGCGGGTCAGCGCCCTTCTCGACAATAATGAGCGTGTATGCTCAAAGTTGTCCGACCCTGTGCGTTCAGGCGAAAATAGCTTTTGCAGCGGGTAGTCAGAGCTCCACGCCGAGCGGGCATAGACAAAAAGGATCCGCCCGACCAAACGGCGCAGTGAAGTGCCGCAAATTTGTGGTCGGCGGGGAGATGAGGTATTTGTGCTGCTTGACCAGCGGCTCCGCCAGGATCGTATGGGCAGTCTTCAATGGTGGTATGATAACGCCCTGTTCAGCAGCCTCTTTGCGCATGTTGTGATAGACGATCTCGGAATCGTACTGCGCCCCTACGCGGCAAATACTCTCCGCTTCCACCTTGGGTATGTCAAAACTTGCTCAAAAGGTGTCGCGAATGTCTTCAGAACGACATCATCCCAGTTGTTTGACTGCTTGGTCTTTTGAGACGTACGTGGAAATATGATCCATATCAAGACCGGTAATGGACGGACCCCAGTTGGATGCCATGTCGCGGGTGTGATGGTTTCAGCGCCAGTCAGGATAGACATCCATTCCAGCTCGTCTTTTGCTGAAATGGTACGTACAATCTCTGGCGTGAGGCCGTCTGCGTAACGCTCGTGGCCCTCTTCGGACTGGTGAAGTCATACAGGGGCAGTTAATATCAGCGACCTGAGACCGCTTTCTAGCTCCTCGCTTGACACCAGCACTGGAAACTTCGCCCGTTCTCCTCTTTTGCTGCTTTTGCATACGTTTTTCTGCGACTCCAAACCCGCTGCGATTAATCTCGTCAATAAGGAAGCCGGACCATCAGCTGCGTTTAACCGTCGGCGTGTGTGCGATCCACATCAGAGGCGCTCAAGAATGCGCGTATTGTGGGTAATGACCAACAGTGAGCCATTGGGACGTGCGGTAGGCCTCAATACCACGAGAAACGACTGCAAAGCGCATCAATGTCAAGCCGGAATCAGTTTCGTCAGAATGGCAAAGCTTTGGCTGGAAGCAGAAGTTGAGCATCTCAATCTTTTCTCTTCTCGCCACCTGAAAAGCCTACGTTCAGCTCGCGCATCAAAACTCTGATCAAGCTCAAAGCTGGTCGGAAATTTCTCGACACGCTTACGGGTATGCAGCGTTGTTTGCCCGAGCTCCGGACGCATTTGCGTAATGGTACGCAGAGAATAGAGGCACAGGGAATCTCGACCGGTGACTGATAGGAAAGGAAAATATGCGGCAAGCGGGCGCTTATCAGAGAAAAGTCCGTGATGTCTTGGTTGTCAAAACAGAGATGAATTACCTGGTGGTGTGTACGTTGGATCTCCCATCACACACGCGCCCAAGCGTAGATTTGCCTGCGCCGTTTTGGTCCCATGACGCATGGGTCTCACAAAAGCCGATTGTAAAGGTTAATGTCATGCGGGATGAGCATGTCTCTGTACCTGCCAGAAAATACGCTTATGCGGAAGTTCATCTGTCATATATCTCACCCGTATCGTTATGCACAAAACCCTGGGTCAGTTGGTGCACATGTATGGCGATTGAGTCATGCAGGTTGACTAATTCATACTAAATTATAGGAATTAAAAAACAAGTCTCCCGGCGTAATTTATCGAATCCTGTCGTAATTTATTGAAAAATGAAGCGATCTTTTATGCAACCATTTTTGTATGCGGGTATACTTTCACCATCTGTGAATTATGACAGGAGGATACATGGGGCGGCAGAATTCCAGGGTACCGAGAGTTTGTATGGCGTTATATGCGCTCGTGGGAGCGTATGCAAGATATAGCGCGTCATCTATTTGGGTACATATGGATTTGATCGCATCGAGACGCCGGCCATAGAACAGGTGGATACCTTTGTCCATGGCATTGGTGAGTCTACCGATGTCGTGCGCAAGAGATGTTCGATGTGTTTTCCGGTGCGCTTATGGGAAGATTTGCTGGCTTCCGGGCGGTGAGGCGGGATTGAAGCCCCGCCAGCGCATAGCCACGCGTCCCTGGGGAACCGCCGGCGTCGTGCGCGCGGCAGTTGAGCGCTGCTTTGTGCCGCAGAGCCGCTCCGGCCGAGATGTGGTATGCCGAAGCCATGTTTTCGCGAGGCGCCCGCAAAGGCGGCTCCGTAGTTTCCATCAAGTCGGTGTTGAGTGGCTTGGTGCGTCGGATCCCGCCGCTGATGCCGAGTCCATCATCATGCTCATGCAGTTCTTTAAAGAGCTGGGCTTTGATACATCTCGCCTGAAACTCATGATTAATTCCATGGGGGATGCTGAATGCCGTCCGGCATATCGCGAAGGTCAAGCAGTTTCATTCTTGATCCTTAGCGGATCCAGTGTGTGACGCTGCATTGAGCGCGCCGAGATCAATCCGCTCCATGCTGCTGACTGTAAAACAGGCTGTCAGCCGTCGTCAGAAACGCGCCTCTCATTTCCGACAATCTCTGCGACGACTGCCGAGCGCATTACGAGCGAGGTCAAAGGCGTATCTTGATGCAGCCGGTATCGCGTATGTTGAAGATCCAACGCTGGTGCGCGGTCTCGATTACTACACGCGCACCGTTTTTGAGGTTGAGGCGTTGGATGCGGGCGTTGGTGCCATCGGTGGTGGCGGTCGACACGATGGTCTTATGGAGCTTGAAGGTGGAAAGCCTACGCCGGGCGTTGGCTTTTGCCGTCGAGCTTTTGAGGCGCATCGTAGTTGGCGCTGGCGGGCTAGGGCGTGAAACAGATATTGCGAGCTCCTTGTTGCGTGTGCGTTTGCACTTCCTCTGCGCGAAAGAAGCGCGTGGCATTTTTCTGTCGTGCTCGCACTTCGTGGTGCCAGTATCCCGCGGAAGCCGATCGACGAGGCCGCTCTCAAAGCTCAGTTCAAGCAGGCAGATGAAGTTGGAAGCAAAAGCTTTGTGGTGCTGGGGCCCGATGAGGGTAGCTGCGAAGGTGGCGACTCTTGAGATACTGACAACTCACGAGCAAGTACAGGTTCCTGCAGATCAACTTGTTGAAGAGGTGCGTCAGCCGCTTGGCGTACTTTGAGACTTCCGGCTCAAATATGGCGGAGAATTACGTAGGCCAGAAAGGTGAAGTGTGTGATTGATTTGTGAAACTGGACGACGGAATCGAAACCCTCGAGACCATGATTTGGATGAAATGGGTCACTTCGAGCTTGTGAGGCGTAATGAATCAGGAAGACTTGCACGTTGTATCCGCCGTTAAAGCTGTTTTGACCCCAAGTTGCCACCGCTGTTGAGTGGGCGAGGAAAACCCTTGATGCGGTGGCCGCCTTATCTATTTTGGGCAGGGACATCAGGACGTTTGGGAGTATTGGATGCAGTTGAGTGTCCGCCAACGTTTGGCGTGTCGTCTGATGTGGTTGTCGGTCTCAGCAGGTGGCGAAGAGACTTTTCCCATGCGAGCCGTTGAAGGTGCTGAAGATGATCCTGAACTCTGTAGAGCTTCTCGCCATCAATTTGAAAAGAAAGTGACTTGGCTGTTGGTCTTGCAGCAAGCGGACGCACACCATATGTCATAGGAGGCTTGCGGTACGCCAAAAGAAATTGGCTGCAGAACCGTTGCCATAGCATGTAACAAAGACTCTGCCATAGGAAAGGAAGCAGATTTAGCTATCAGCCAACGCCAGGTCGGGAAGTTCTTACCGGATCCACTCGCCTAAAAGCGGGTACTGCCCAGAAAATGATTCTCAATATGATCTCAGCAGGGTTCAATGGTAGGCATTGGTAAGGCGTATCAAATTTGATGGTTGACGTAGCAACAAATGAATAATGACTTGTGGTACGAGCCCAAAACATCACTATGGCAGCTACCGGCTGTACACGGGATGAGGCAGTTGCAGCCTTTGTGAAGCAAAATGGTGCCAAAAAGTTGCGATTGTCGTGCTTTCACCAAGGTGTCGGCCAAGCGCAAAACCAGCGTGATGCCGCTCAAGGCATGTGAGATACCCTGAAAAGCCTCTGAACATGTACGTTTGGTGGTTGAATTTGACAATCGGGATCTGGCAATTGGCATGAGTTACCGTTCACGAGTGTTTTTATACATGGAGTAACGTTTTATATGACGACGATTAAAATTTCATTGAGTGCGTTTAATTGCATGAAATGGCGTGCAAAGGTAACTGAGAGAGAAGGAAGGCATGGATTATACCAAACTTTCAGGCGACATCCTTGCTGCGGTAGGTGGTGGAAAATGTCTTGGGTAATATGGTTTGTATGAGACTTCGATAGTGGCCAATCCTGCGAAAGTGAATCGAGGCTGTTAAAAGCCATTGACGGCGTTATGAGGTTTGGTCGAGGATGGCGATAGGCTTGGTGGTTCTTAGGCCTAGCGTCGTGAATAAAGTGATCGTTGAGTTTGCAGGGATCCGGCATTACGCGCAGGCGACGTTTCTGATGAGAGTGCTTCTCGGTGCGGCAGAAGGTAATAAGGCTGCTCAAAAAGCTACCATGAGAATAAACCCGTGCAGCGCTTTCCTCAAAAAGATTGCGAACATCTTTGTCCCTTATTGCCCAGTATCATTTCTGCAGGTTTTAATCAACAATACGTAACTTCCA
>BNJU01002474.1_pt1 | contig 175284 bp, 332 predicted proteins | sample 8539281 | NCBI WGS metagenome assembly BNJU01 (sample SAMD00202456, study PRJDB9452) | human saliva metagenome | isolation source: human saliva | place: Japan
CAAAAGCACGGATCTTCATCTTGTATTGACGAGGAACGCCTTGCCTGCCATCATCGTGCTGCTGATCTCGTGACGGAAAGTAGACTCATAAAGCATCCGTTTCAGAAAGGGCATACGTGCGCAGAAAGAATTGAGTTCTAAGTCTCGACCAAACTTCTTGAATGTGAAAAGGCGAAATTGCGATAAAAATCTAGGGTATGTTTCGTGAAAGAATTGTGTTTTTATAGATGAGGCGGGATACTTGAAAGTGATGTTGTAAAAAGGGGCGACGCGCTGCTGCATATCGAGTCCTTGTTCCATGCGATGGAGCTATGGTCTGAGGATTTGCAGAAGCCGCTGATTGGCATTGCAACTCATTTAATGAGGTGATTCGAGGCATATCCCGCTTGCGCGAGATTGCGGCTGCGGCGAAAACTCGGTGTGGCTGCCGCTGGCGGTACGCCGTTGGAGTTCCTGCCATCGGTGTTTGCGACGGCATTGCCATGGGGCATACAGGAATGAAGTATTCGCTCGCCAGCCGCGAACTTATCGCCGACTCCATCGAGTCCGTGGCAGTGGCATCGGGCTTTGACGGACTCGTTTGCTCGATTCGAAACTGCGACAAAGTCGTGCCCGGCATGTTGATGGCGGCGGCACGCTTTGAATATTCAGCCGATCGTCGTCAGCGGCGGACCGATGCTCGCAGGCGCTTCCCACGGACGGGATGTCGGCGTCAGCCAGTCTGAAGCGGGCGGTTGCCGCAGGACTCATCGACGGCGTCATGGAAGAGCTCGAAGAGCAGGCATGTCCGAGCTGCGGTTCCTGTGCTGGACTTTTACGGCAAACACGATGAACAGTTTGACGGAAGTCCTCGGCATGGGCTGCCGGGCAACGGCACGATTCCGCAGCTTATGCGGGGCGCGCAGACTCTTGGCGAAACGATGCGGCGCCGTCATCATGGAACTCATCAAAAACGATGTGAAGCCGCGTGACATCATGACGCGCGAGGCCTTTGAAAATGCCATCACGGTGGATATGGGCGTGGGAGGCTCTTCGAGACACCGTGCTTCACCTGACTGCCATTGCCCATGGGGCTGGTATAGAGCTTCAGCGCCGCTCTTCGACGAAATCAGCCGCCACGTTTTCGTATCTGACGAGCTCGGTCCAGCAGGGAAGCATCATGCAGGATCTCCAATGAGGCGGGGCGCGCGCGCCGTCATGAGAACTTTTTCGCGCAGGGACTCATTCATCTCGACGCTTTGACCGTCACGGGCACGGTGGCAGAGCGCATCAAGAATGCGAGATCGTGCGCCCCGATGTCATCCGCACGGTCGACGACCCACCGCAAGGGAGGCCTTGCAATTTTGCAGGGAAATCTGGCACCGGACTACGCCGTTGTCAAAGCGTCAGCTGTGGCTGAAGATATGCTCGTCTATAAGGGAACGGCGAAAGTGTTTTTCCTCGGAGGAGGCGAGCGTCAACGCCATCATGGCTGGAGAGATTCACGACGGTGATGTCGTCGTCATCCGCTACGAGGTCCTAAGGGAGGCCCCGGCATGCAGGAGATGTTGAATCCGACGGCCGTCATCACAGGCATGGGGCTGAAGGTGGCACTCATCACGGACGGACGTTTCAGCGGGGCGAGTCAGGAGCCTGCATCGGGCATATCTCTCCTGGAAGCCATGGCGGGGGTCCCATCGCGCTTATCGAGACGGTGACATCATCTCGATTGACATCCCCAATCGCTCGCTGCGCTTGGAAGTCAGTGATGACGAGCGCGCGGCGCAAGGCAGCATGGAAGAAGCCGGAGCCGAAGATTAAGACAGGGCTACCTCGCTCGCTACGCCAAACTCACGACATCGGCGAGCGACGGGCGCTGTTCTGCAGTAAGCACGGGAGGCATTCTTGCATATCGTTTTGATTGAGCCGAGAGATCCCCGGCAACACGGGGAAATATCGCGCGTCTTTGCGCTGTCAGTGGTATAGAACTGCATCTCGTCAAAGCCTTTTGGGATTCTCGGTCGAGGGACAAGTATCTGAAGCGTGCGGGACTCGACTATTGGCGCGGTGAGGTGCATTATCACGAAATTTCTCCGGGTTCTGCGTCTTTTTGCTGGGCCGGCAATTTTAGTACTGTTCATCAAAAGGCGCCTCGATCTTACGATGCTGGCATGCTTATACCGAATGACCTCCTCGTTTTCGAGCTGAGAGCAGCGAGGATTCACTAAAGCGCTGCTTGAAGAGCACTGGGGACTGCATATTCATGCGCCCCGGAGCACGTTCCTTGAATCTTTCGAGCGCCGCTGCATCGTGGCCTATAAGCCATGCGTCAGATCGGCTTTCGGTCGACTCTTCTGGGCACTGGCATGATTGAGAAAGGGAAGTTGTAAAATAAATTGACGCAAAAAGTTCCATTTTGGAATCCGTTCAGTTAAACTTTAGTTGAACACCAAAAAGCAACTGAAAGAAGGAACCAAAATGGAACAGATTCATTCTACCACGTCAAAGCGCAAATGGAAACAACTTACGGAAAAAGATCGGTATCATCTGGAGGCTTATTTCAATGCCGGAATGAGAACGCAGGAGATTGCCGAGCGTATGGGGTACTCCAAGCGAACCATTGAGCGTGAGCGGGCATTGGGTTTAACAGAGCAGCTGAAACCAGCGAGCAAGGACATCAAGATGTATGGCGATCTTCAAAAACAATGGGTCTACCTAGCGGATGTGGCACAAAGGCGTCATGAAGAAAAACAGTGCCGGCAAAGGACGGAATCTGAAGATCGGGAACGACCATCGATTGGTGGAGCATATTGAGCACAAGATCAAGAAGGAGAAATGGTCTCCTGCAGCTGTATTAGGCGACCTAGAGCAAAAAGGATGGCCGTTTGCCGTCCGGATTTGCGTCAAAACCCTGTACAATTATATTGATCGAGACTTGTTCCTTGGAATTAGCAACAAAGACCTGCTGCAGAAAAAGAAAGGGACAAAACAAGCCGTGCGCAAAGTGCGAAAAGTTGCTTTGAACAATCGAGCTGGAAAAAGTATAGAAGAGCGCCCGGAACGGGTGAACCAAAAGGAAAAGAATTTGGGCATTGGGAGATTGATCTGGTGGTGGGGCGACAAGGAACCAAACCTGTCATCTTGACGCTGGTAGAACGCCAAACACGCAAATCCATCTATGTGCTCGTGAAAAACAAAACCCAAAAAGGAAGTGTTGCAGGCAGTTCGGCGCGCCCATCGCCGCGTGAAGGGGACTTCACAAGTGTTTAAAAAGCATTACGGCAGACAATGGTTCAGAGTTTTTGGATAGCAAAAGGGCTTCAAAAGGCGGCAAAGTGCGATGAAGTGTACTACGCGCATCCTTTCAGCAGTTGGGGAGCGCGGGAGCAACGAGAACGGGAACCGTATTCTGCGCAGATTTTTGCCGAAAGGAACGGATTTCAGCGCGCTGAAACCGAGAAGCTGAAACGGATCGAAGATTGGGTTAACAACTATCCGCGCAAAATCTTCGGCTATAAGACTGCAAAATGATATGTATGCTGCGGCTGCATAGGCTACCAAAGTTTGGCAGAACGATGCGACAGTCTGTTTACAGTTACGGAGAAACAAGATTTGGATGGGGCTGAATGGTTGCAAAGCAATCAGAAATTTGTTGACGAGATTCGCAGTCGAATGGCGCAGAGCATATCCTCTTAAACGAGACCGATGAAGGATCGTGACGACTCGGTCGGCGGGCCGGCGGACTGCTTGATCTTTGCCTGCATCCATGGAAGATGTGGCGTTTCGTTTTCCAATGTTTCGAAAACGCTGAAATGTTCCCCTTTGTGATTCTTGGCAATGGATCAAACGTGCTCGTATTGGACAAGAGAGTTCGCGGAGCCGTCATCAAGTTTAATTCTCCGATTTCTACCATTCGGAAGAAGAAGAATACACTTACGGCGAGGGGCGGTGCGCTTCTTCTGATGTATCAGATTTGCAGCTGAAAACGAAAGTCTCGGCATGGAATTTGCCTGTGGTATACCGGGAAGCATAGGTGGAGCCGTATTTATGAATGCCGGGGCTTACGACGGAGAAATGAAGAACATCGTTTCTGCGGTTTCGCGCGATTTTCTCAAAGGGAGATCGTTACGGTTTACCGGCCAAATGGATTAGTTCGGCTATCGTCGCGTATTTCAAAGAGAACGGCTGTGCAGTCTGTGAGGGTTGACCGACTCTTGCGCGGGAGCAATGCAGAGAAATCAAGAAAAAGATCGCCGGCTTCACCGAGCGCAGGAAAGCAAACAGCCATTGGAGATGCCAAGGGTGGCAGCGCGTTCAGCGCCCGAAGGACACTATGCGAACTTTGATTGAACAGACAGGACTCAAGGGCTTCACTGTCGGCGGGCGCAGGTTTCTGATAAACATGCAGGATTCGTCGTGAACGCAGGAGATCGCTACGGCGGATGCTGGAGCTTATCCAGCGAAAGTACAAGACCGTGTATTTGAAAAAGCATCGCGTCAAGCTGTTTCCCCGAAGTTCCGTATCTTGGGGAAGCTGGCGTAAATCGTCGGTTTGCGCGTTCACTGTTTACATTTCTTTTCGATTGATGGTAAAATGACAAGAGTCAATTTAAGTCGTTTGTATGAAAGAGTGGGCGTTTGCCCACTCTTTTAATCCTACACAAGACCCGTTTAACACAACGGGCTGCAATATCGCGGCAAAGAGGAGGGCTTTTGTGGCAAAACGCATAGAAAGGCCGTTGAGGCTATCGTACAAGAGATCGTTCAGGATTCCAATTTGGAAGTTGTCGATGTCGGTATGTCGAGGCGCGACTGGTATTTGCGCGTCTGCAGCTTTGATAAAGAGGCGGCATTGAAGTTGACGACTGTCAGAGGGTCAGCAAAAGCGCGAGCAGATTCTTGATGAAAAAGATTTTGCTGACAGAGCATATATCCTCAGTACTCATCTCAGGCTCGACCGCGTCTTGAGCGCGCGCGACTTTGAACGCGAGCAGGGAAAGCGGTAGATGTGACATTCTATGCGCCTGTCGACGGCAAAAAGACGTGGGTGAACGCTTACAGGATACTGACCAGGGAAGAATGCCATCGTGTGGATGGGGAAAAATTGCCTTTGGATAGCACAGGTGCGTCTGCCATAGATTTTTAAGCATTGGGAGGAAGAGCTTTGTGGCAGGAAAGAAAGGTGAAAGAAAAAGGATAACGACAGGGATTTGGAAGCCATCACATGCCTTGGGAAAAGGAGCAGGGGCTTGGAAGCAGAGGTGCTTTTCAACGCAATCGAAGCGGCTGGGTCTGCTTACCTGAAGACTTCAAGACTGCCGAACAAGTGCGCGTCGTATGGATCGCATGACAGGAAAATACACGTTTATGCAACGAAAACCGTCGTTGAAGAGGTTTGAGGACGACGCACAGATTTCTCTTGCAGATGCGCGCCATCAATCAGTATGGGGTTGATGACAAACGATCGAACTGGAGGTGACTCCTGCAACGTTCGGGCGCATTGCCGCACAGAGCGGCGAAGCGGGTCGTCGTGCAGCATATCCGCGAAGCGAACGCAGCATCGTCTATGAGAATTTTCCAATCGTGACGGCGATATCGTCACGGGTCGTGTGCAGCGCGTAGAAGCGAAGAATGTATCATCGACCTCGGCAAAACGGAGCTGTCCTCCACAGCGACAGCGGAATCCCGGGGAAGAGTACCACACGGCGTCGCATCAAGGCATATATCATCGAGGTCTGCAAGACGGTCAAAGAGCGCGCGGTTCTCGTATCGAGAACATCGGGGAAGCTTTTGAAGAGGCTCGAGCTTGAAGTTCCCGAGATTCAAGAAGGTGTCGTGGAAATCAGAGTCCGTGGCGCGCGAGCCGGGCATGCGCTCAAAATCGCGTCTATTTCAAGGACAGAATGTCGATCCCGTAGGCTCGAGCGTCGGTCACAAAAGGGATGCGCGTGCGGCGATCGTCGATGAGCTGAAATAGATTGATATTGTCAGAGTGGAATCCTGAACCTCAAAGTTCATCGCGAACATGAGCCCACAAAAGTCATTTCCGTGGCAATCAATGAAGGGCGAAGGGGTCGCGTCGTGGTGCCAGCTATCAGCTTTCTCTTGCCATCGGCAGGAAGGACAGAACGTCGCTTGGCGGCAAACTGACAGGCTGGAAAATCGATATCAAAAATGAAGAGCAGGCGGCGGCAGGACGCTCGATGATTCCATGACGAGCGTCATCGAGTGACAGGCGAGGGAATCCTTTACGGCTGAGGGCGGCTGACATGAAAAGGTCAGAAAAAAGATTCCCGGAACGCATGTGGCTAGGCTGTCGTGCGGTTCATCCGAAAAGGATATGATTCGTGTCGTCCGAAGCGGAAAAATGTATATTCGTAGATATGACGGGCAAAAAGCCACGGACGGGGAGTATATTTGCCGAAACGAAGAATGTTTCCGCCGTGCGGAAAAGGAGCATGACTGAGCGGGCTTTCAAGAGCACGATGGAAGACGCCATATGCAGACGCTGAGAAAAGATTTTCCAAGATGAAGCGGCGTCTAAAGCTGATATCGGCAGGGGTGGATCGATGTCGAGTATAGGGTTTAGTGAATTGGCAAGGTTCATACGGAAAAGCAAAGTTGTCCTTGATATTTTAACGCAATAAATTCCGTGTGGCAAACCATATGAGCAGTGTTGGCGAAGAGGAGCGGGCGGTAGTTGCACGCGCTTTTGCACGCAAAAGACCGTCTCTGACGCGCAGAAGGCGCCTGTGGCGGATGCAGCAGAAAAGCGTCTCAAAATAAGCCGAGACAGCAAGTCAAGGTCAATCGCACAAAGAACGCGAATGATCGCCAGACAGATCGCAGCAGCAGCGGCTCTGCTTCTGCTGCAGCGACGAACCGCCCGCGTCAAGGCAGTGCACCTCAGCAAGAAAACGCGGACGGGAGCGGCCTCCTCAAACGCACCAACGCAGCGAAGCGACCTTCGCAGGACAAGCGCGGCGGCAGTACCAACCAGCGCAACAACAACGCAGAACGCAATCGAAATCGCAGCAGCAATGCCGCAGGTGCCGGCAATGCGAATAATGCGGGCGGTTGGAATAATCGCGGCGGCACCAACAATCGCAGCAAGTTTGGCAACAAGAACAATCGCGGCCGCAACAACCAACGCCAGAAGCAGCAAGCTCCCCAAGGTGGAGATCGCCCGTCCGACGCACATCGAAAGGTTGGCGAGGCATTGCCGTCGAGATCTTGCGAGGCAAGATAAGCTATCGGCGACCGAGAGTCATCAAGCTCATGCTCATGGGCATCATGGCGACGATCAGCGGAAATCGACTATGAGACAGCGGCGCTCGTTGCCATCGAATTCAGCGTCACTTTGTGAATTGCCGCCGAGACGGATCCAACGGAGATTCCTGAGATCGAGGATGATCCCAAGTCGCTCGTCGTTCGTCCGCCGGTCGTAACCGTCATGGGACATGTCGACCACGGCAAGACGTCGCTCCTCGATGCCATTCGCAAGACATCCGTTTCGACGCACGAGGCGGGCGGCATCACACAACATATTGGTGCATATCAGGTCATGTGTCAAGGGAAGAAGATTGTCTTCCTCGATACGCCCGGCCATGAGGCGTTCACTGCCATGCGCGCGCGCGGCGCACAGGTTACGGACATCGCGATCCTCGTCGTCGCGCAGACGACGGGCGTCATGCCGCAGACCGTCGAGGCCATTAACCATGCCAAGTCGGCGGGCGTGCCCATCATCGTCGCGATCAACAAGATCGACAAGCCCGGAGCGAATCCCGAGCATGTGAAGCAGGAGCTGTCCGAGCACGAGCTCATTCCTGAGGACTGGGGCGGCGACCATCGATGGTGCCTGTTTCCGCACGGCAGAAACAAGGCATAAACGATCTTCTTGAAATGGTTCTCCTTGTCGCTGAGGTCAAGGAACTCAAGGCAAATCCGAATCGTGATGCGCGCGGCGTCATCATTGAAGCGCAGCTTGACAAGGGTCGCGGTCCGGTCGCGACCGTCCTCGTGCAGAACGGTCACGCTGCGGATCGGCGATTCCATCATCGCCGGCAGACCTTCGGCAGGTGCGTGCGATGATCAATGATCGCGGGGAGAACGTGAAGAAAGCGGGGCCGTCCGTCCCCGTAGAAGTACTCGGTCTTTCGATGTTCCTGAAGCGGGAGACGTGCTCGCATCGCTTGACGAGAAGCTCGCACGCTCCATTGCAAGCAAGCGCATCGAAAAGAAGCGCACCGAGCTCATCCGAAGCAAGAAAGTCTCTTTGGATGACCTCTTCCAGCAGATTCAGGACGGCAACATCAAGGATCTCAACATCGTCATCAAGGCCGATGTGCAGGGTTCTGTGGAAGCATTGGCAAACTCCTTGCTCTCACTCAATAAGAACGACGAAGTGCGCGTCAATATCGTGCATTCCGGCGTCGGCGCCGTCAATGAGGTCCGATGTCATGCTCGCTACTGCCTCCAACGCGCTCATCATCGCATTCAGCGTGCGTCCTGACTGCTAATGCCCGTCGTGTGGCGGATGCGGAAAGCATGTCGATATCCGTACATATCGCGTCATTTACGATGCGTTGAACGATGTCAGGACGCCATGTCCGGCATGCTCGCACCGGAAGTATGGGAAGTCGTGCGGGCAAGGTGGAAATCCGCCAGGTCATCGAAATTCTCCAAGGCGCTCGTTGCAGGCTCCTATGTCCTCGAAGGAAAGATCACGAATTCCTCGAAGATCCGCATCATCCGTGACAACATCGTAGCGTTTGACGGCGAGCTCGATTCTTTGCGCCGCTTTAAAGATGATGTGAAAGAAGTTGCGGCCGGCTACGAGATGCGGCATTACGATCAAGGATTACCGCGATTTCCAGGAAGGCGATCATCGAGGCGTATACGATGGAAGAGATTGAGACATCCATCACGGAAGCGAACAAAGAAGCTGCAAAGAGACGCGATCAACAGGAGCAGACGAAGGATGCCCCCGCTGAAAAACGATGCTTGAAGGATGTGAGAAGAATTGAGCCAGCTTCGCATAGAAAAAGGTGCAGGGAACTGATGAAGCAGGAAATCAGTCAGATCATCCTGCAGAGTTGAAAGATCGCGCGCATTGGCTTTTCGTCACTGTGACGAAAGTGGAGATGACGGGAGACCTTCGAAGCGAAAGATTTTTGTGAGCATCATGGGAAAAAGATGAGGCCTTGAAAGATACCTTGCAGGGACTCAAAAAGCTCTTTGGGATTCATTCGGCGAGAAATCGGCAAAGCGCATACGACTGCGCTTTACGCCGGAGATTTCCTCTAGCGCTCGACGATTCTCTTGCCTACAGCTCGCATGTTCAAGAACTGTTGATGGGATTGAACAGGAACGACAAGACGGAAGAGTGAGAACTATGCGGATTTCATTAAAGAAGCAGCACATTGCTTCAGGAGCGCAGAACATCGTCATTACGGCGCATGTCAATCCCGATGGAGACGCCATCGGTGATCGTCATGGGTGTCATGCACTTTTGCGCGATCTGGGAAAGCAGGTGCGCGTCGTCATCGATGACGATATCCGAGAATTTCTCCTTTCTCAATGCCTGCATTATCATCAAAGCCGACAGTTGCTGAAACTGGCGAAAAAGCCAATCGACCTGCTGCTCATTCTCGATACGAGCATTGATCGCGCAGAGCGATATGATGGAAAGCCTTTTTGCCGACGCGGATCCCTCAATATCGATCATCATGTCACGAATGCTCGCTTGTCCGGCGGTCTATCTCGACGCGGACGCGGCAACGACGAAATCATCTATCAGTTTGCTGCGGAAAATGGATGCCAAAAATCACGAAGGACATCGCTGATGGCGGTCTATGCGGGACTGGGCGACGGATAGGATTTTTCCGCTTTCTGACCGACGCCCTTCACCATGCGTCTGCAGCCGACTGTTTGGAACGCGGTGCAGAACCGGGCATCATATCGGAAGCCGTTGAAGCGAAGCCGTTTGCGCGTAATCGGCATGGCATGAAGCGCTGAAGGCGGAGCTTCTTTCGGCAGCAAACTGCAGGCATCTTTTCTCGATCGTGCTGCAGCTGGGTGCTGATTCGAAGAGCAGATCGACTCTTTGCGCGTCATCGAGGCTCGGATATTTCCGTTCTCTTGAAGTGGAAAAGAGGACGGTGTTCCCGCATCAGCATCGTTCCAAAAGAGCGAACGTCAGCAGGTAGCTGCGGCCTTTTCTGGCGGCAGCCACGAGAGAGCACGCCGGCTGACGCTCAAAATAGAATTTTATCGAAGCGAAAAGGACAATTCTCGAAGCGCTTGAGAAAGCGATGGAAACGTGATGGCAGCGGGCTTTCTCAATGGCTGAAAGCCTCCGGGCATGTCCTCGCATGATGTCGTGGGACAGGTTCGCAAAATCTTCCATACCGAAGCGTGTGGGGCATGCGAGACCCGCCAGTCCGGGCGCCGCAGGCGCATCACGCCGTCGCTCTTAGGGCAACTGCTGCGCGGCTGTCGAGTACATGTCCTCAACCGATAAATCTTACCGGCTGGAGTTGCTGTGGCTTTTCTACAGACACTGGGCGATGACAGCAGATCATCGAGTGCGTGGAGACTACCTTGCCGAAACAGGAGGAACTGCTTGCCTCTTTGCAAAAGGTTTTCTCGGCGTCATCAACAGCATCGTTTATTCAGCAATTAAACTGCGAGGGAAGAGGGCGTATCAGCTCGCACGCGAAAAATCGAGACCGTAGAGATGCCCTTGCGACGAAGTGACGATTCGTGCTTTGCGCCTTGTTGCATTCATGCTTCACGCATCGTTCTCGATATGGACTGCTCAAAGAGGCGCCTACGTGCGCAGTTTTTGCCGCGATTTTGGCGAGCATAAAAGATTCCCGCCACGATGGGTTCCTGCTGCGCACGCGCGTCGGCAATTTTCATCTGCATGACGCCTTTTTCGCTGGAAGGCTTTGCACGCTCAGGTGCGGCGGCGCTCGCTTCCCGCGGAGAAGGCCGTCGAGGCATCTGCCGCGCTTCGACATGCCTGAACATCGCATCACGGCTTTCGTCAACGGACTCTCGACGGGCAACGCAGATTTCGACGCAAGGAAGCATCCTGCGTGTCTATGGGGAAAGAAACCGCTTCGCTGGCATGGGACGCTATGGGGCGGCCAAGCGAGCTTTATCCGCTCAGGTCTTTCGAGAGATGTCGGATTGAAGGCGTTTTGATTACAGGAGTTTGATCCATGCTGCGATTTTCAAAAATCAAACATCTATCCGATTCCTACCAAGGAATCGTCATTGCACTGGGAACTTTGACGGCGTCCATATCGGACATCAAAGCATATTGCAAAAGCGAGGAACTTGCAGCTGACATCCGTAGCGTCAGTATGGCGTTTACTTTTCGAGGAACATCCTCTCTCTGTCATTTTCCCCGAGCGCGCTCAAAGATGATTCACAATACAGCGTCAAAGAGCAATTATAGAAAAACTCGCGTGGACATCCTCATAGATGTTCCTTTTTACGAAGAATTTCGCAGCTATATCAGACGGGTTTCCTCCAACTGTGCAGGAAATTTTTCCCCTACTTATGTCGTCGTGGGCGCGAATTACACCTTCGGCTGCAGGAACAGGGTATTCTCGTCTCTACGCAGCGGAAAATTTGGCTTCATATCCGTATTGGAAATTCGTGCTGCGTGATGGGAAGATGGTGAGCGGCACTCGATCCGCTCGCCGATTGCAGAGGAAATCTTGATCTCGTCAATCAATATTTAAAGTAGCCTTGACTATGCAGGCATTGTTGCCCCACGGAGGCAGCGCGGGCGCAAAGCAGCTTCCCGACCGCCAATATTGCCTTGGACGATTCTTATGCGCTTTTTGCCGAACGGCGTCTATGCTGTCGCGTGCATTTCAACGATGCTGTTTGTCCGGGCGTCGCCAATATCGGCTCAAATCCTGCACTTTGAAAGTGGAGCGTCGTTTGGAAGTTCACCTTATGCAAGTTTAACGGCAATCTTTGCATAGCAGAAAATCTGCGTGGACTTCTTGGGGAAAACTCCGTGACGAAAAGAAATTTCCCGATGTAGACGCTGGTGGCATAAATTCATCGCGACATCGAACAGGCGCAGCATTTTTGGGATATGCCCGTTCATGTGGGAGGTATGCCGTATGTCGAGGTTGATATTTTTAGGCGTACATGTCGATTCACTGACGATGGGCGAGGCGGTCAAACGGATTCAAACCTTTATCGAAGAAGAAATTCCGTCCTCATCGCTACGGCGAATGCAGAAATGCTCATGCGAGCAACGTATGATCGCGAGCTAAAAACATCTTGAACGATGCTGCTCGTCGTCCCCGACGGTGCGGGAACGGTTTGGGCTACGCACGCCATCTCGGGCATCTCATGCCGGAACGTGTCGCAGAGCTACGATCTTGCCCAAGAACTCATGCGCAAAGCTCCTCAGAAGGGTATCGTCTGTTCTTCTTCGGCGCTGCTCCAGGCGTTGCAGAGCAAAAGACGAAAGCGGAAAAACTCTATCCGGGCATTGAAATTGTCGGTGTTCGGAACGACTTTTTCTCCTCAGATGACGAGCCTGAAAAATTCTTCGCTAGAGATTCAGGAGGCGAAAGCCTGACATACTGCTCGTCGCATTGGGCGTTCCGAAGCAGGAGAAGTGGCTTGCCGCTGTTGCATCGAACTTTGCGTTCCACTGTATCCATGGACATCGGCGCGCACTCGACGTTATGGCGGGCGTCGTAAGCGTGCGCCGCACTGGATGCCCAAGCCAAGCTCGAATGGCTCTTTCGCGGGGCTATGCAGCCGAAGAGAGGCAGGGCGGCTCATGGCATTGCCGCGCTTCGATTCAAGGTCATAGCGCACAAAAAGAGTGGACAAAGAAAAGGGCGCTCGTCTATAATTAGTAAAAGAAGTTTTTCTGATATGCTGAATCTGCAGAGATGCTGAGTATCTGCAGATTCTTGTGTTACATAGATATTGTATGGAGGTAATGCCTATGTCGATATTCCCGGTTGTTCGCGAGGATATGTCTTCATCCTCAACGACCCTCGTTCTCGGAGGATTCTCGGATTGGCAGTGCATCCGTATCTTTGCAATACCTTGTCGTTCTTGCTTTTACTTTGCTTACTTTCCGCAATCCGAAGAGGGAGATTCCCTCAGATCCTCTTGCCATCGTTTCACCGGCAGATGGAACCGTACAGGAGGTCGTCTCGCTTGATGACGATGATTTTCTCAAGCAGCGGTGTAAAAGAGTCGTCATTTTCCTCTCCGTATTTGACGTTCGTATGAACCGCAGTCCCATCGAGGGCGAAATCAAGATTCAAAATATGTTTGCGGCCGATTCAAACCAGCTTACAAAGATTCCGTGGGTTTGAAAATAGAACGCCATATGATCGGCATAGAAAATCCGCGTCTGCGCGTAACGAGTCACTGCAGATTGCCGGTATCTTGGCACGACGTATCGTTTCTTGGGTCACGCTGGACGATGTACTGGAAAAAGGCGGACTGTACGGATTGATCCGCTTCGGTTCGTGCACGGAACTCGTCGTGCCCGAGGAAGTGGAGATCTGTGAAAGGGCGACAAAGTGATCGGCAGCGGGAAACCGTGATCGGGAGGCTCAGTGAGACATGTATAAAAGCTGATTCCTAATTATTGACTTCAGCCAATCTGGTACTAGGGTTTTGCTCGATTCTTTCCACATACAACGCCAATTATACTTGGAGCACCGTATTCATCCTGCTCGCACTTGTCGCCGACGGCTTGGATGGAAAGGGCGGCACGCTTTCTTCGGCGTGAGCAGTGAGATTGGCAAGGAGATGGACTCTCATGTGACCTCGTTTCTTTCGGCGTCGCGCCAGCTTTCTCGCCTATACCTACTGTCTCAGGATTTCGATTACTTTGGCTGGGCGGTTGCTATCGCCTTCGCCCTTTGCGGCGCTAGCGCGCTCGTTTCAATGTGAATGTCGCCGTCATGCTGGTTTCTTCATGGAGCTTGCAATTCCAGCGGGAGGCTGCCTCGTTGCAACGGCCATCTGGTTTCCGTTCCGGCATGGAGAGCGTCATCTCGCGAGGCCTGCATTTCCTCTCGTGATGATCGTTGTCGCCTACTCGATGATCAGTGAGGGTGCACTATCCGGACTTCAAGGGAAGGGAAATAGTCTTTCTTGCCTCAAAAATTTTCGCCGTACTCTTTTTGCCGCGATCCTTTTCCTCGGACGCGAAGCAATCGTGAGTGCTGTTCTCTTTGCCGTTTTCAGCACATACTCTGTCTTTGGTCTTTTCAATTTCAGCTTGTCGCTGCTTTTTCGGAAATAAGACATCATTTGTCGCGAAACAAGGAAAGACTTTTTATGAATCATGTGTTTGACATCGTGATGGTTCCTGCAGGTCATCATACTCTTGTTCGCACTGTACTACTTTTTCATCGGTTTCTGCGGCATGTGGCGCAGAAAAGAAACAGATCCTGACGCCGAAAAACTTCGCCGTCATTTATCGCGCGCACAACGAAAGTGCTGTCGCCGGGCGTTGCTGCAAAATCTACAATCGTTGGATTATCCAAAGACACTTTACGATGTCTTTGTCATCGCCGACAACTGCGACGACAACACGGCAGAGAAGTGCACGCGGTTACGGCAGCATCGTCTGTGAAAGGACGCATCCGACGAAAAAGAGCAAGGGCTTCGCCATGGAATGGATGTTCGAGCGCCTCTTCAAGATGGAAAAAGAAAATACGATGCCGTCGTCGTTTTTGATGCGGACAATCTCGTACACCCACGCTTCGCTTATGAAATGAACAACCGACTTTGTAAAGGCGATCGCATCATTCAGAGGATACCTTGATGCCAAAAATCCTTACGATACATGGGTGGCGGGGACATTCGCCATCGCTTTTCTGGGTCATCGACCATATCAGCCATTGGCAAAGACGAACATCAGGCTTTCCCGCTGTGCTCGGCGGTACGGGCATGTGCATACGACGGACGATCCTTGAACGCTACGGTTGGCGTGCCACATGCCTGACGGAAGACATGGAGTTTACGATGAAGTCCTTGGCGGAAGGAATCAAGACGACATGGGCGCACGATGCCATTGATGACGATGAAAAAGCCGCTGACATTCATGCAGTCATGGCGACAGCGCAAACGTTGGGCACAAGGACAATTCGACGTGGCGCATCGCTACATTCCGAAGATGCTGCGAGAGGGGATCAAGCGTCGTGACATACGCATCTTGGATGGTTGTCTCTACCTCCTGCAGCCACACTTCTTGATGATCTCCACCTTCTTCATCGTTATCAGCTACATACAATCAGCATTTCCGCCGTTCTACACGAACATCACAATATCATTCCTTCCCAGCTCATGACGGCGATCATGCTCCGGTCAATACATCTTGCCCATGATCATCCTTCTCAAGATTCAAGTCAAATGGAAGGCTTGGTTCTACATGCTGCTTTACCCCGTATTCATCTATTCGTGGGTGCCATCATCTTCCTCGGTTTCATCCATAGAAACGAACATGAATGGAGTCATACGCAGCATACGCGAGCCATGAGTTACGACGACATCGTCGGTAACGTAAAGGAATACGACGATGGGACGAGATGTATCCAATCAATAAGCGATTGACAGGCTGCCGCAATCTCTGCGGCAGCCCTGTTACCTCAGAGCGATTTTATGTTTGAAATCAAGGTCGAAGAAGAATTTGAGCTGCACACCGCATCGTGAATTATCCCGGGAAAAATGTGACCGCCTGCACCGGACAGCTGGAAGGTAGAACTGAAGATTTCCGGCGGCAGATTGGATGAATTGGGGATGCTCATAGACTTCAAGGCGGCGAAAGCAATGCTCCAAGAAGTCGTCAATTCACTCGATCACAGCTTCTTGAATGAGCTGAGCACCTTTTTCAGAAATCAATCCAACGGCGAGAATATCGCTCGATATATCTACCAAGAGCTAAAGCAACGTGAAATATTTTGCAACGACTCCGTGCATCTTGCTGCCGTCTGTGTCTGGGAGTCGCCACGCGCTTGCGTGACATACACCGAGGACTGAACGTATGGAAGAGAACATCCTCGAAATATTTTCCTCCATACAGGAAAGGAAAGTACATCGGTGCCCGGCAAGTATTTTTGCGCTTTGCGGGCTGCAATATCAAATGCAGCTTCTGCGATACTGCATTTCAGCCTGCCGCTTCCTGTCGAGTGGAAGCGATTCCGGGATGCGGCGAGTATGAAGAATTGCCCAATCCATTGTCCGTTCAGGAAGTTGCGGCAAGAATCCGCTCCTTCGTAGTGCCGGTACGTCATCATTCCATCAGTCTGACAGGCGGGGAGCCGCTTCTTCATGCTGCCTTCATCCGTGCGCTTGCCTCTGAGGTAAATGTGCCGTTCTTCCTCGAAACGAACGGCACGCTCTATGAAGAGATGGCAAGCATTCTCGACATAACTTCCTACATCAGCATGGATATCAAATTGCCTGGCGTCACGGGGAAAGTCTCTATGGGAAGAGCATCGTCGCTTTCTGCGGCTGCTGCACAATCATGACACCTATCTTAAAGATCGTTGTCGCAGAAAATACGGAAGAAGAGAGTTTCAGAGGCAGGTGCATCTCGTCGCGCACATCACCGCAGATCCTCTTCGTAATACAGCCCGCAACGCCATTTGGCAGTGTGCATGCACCAACGGCAAAAAAACTTCTGCATCTGCAAGAGGAAGCCGCCGAACATCTGGCAAATGTCCGCGTCATCCCACAGGCTCATCGCATGATGGGGTTGCTCTGACCGCAGATTTTTCAACCCTGTACTCATTTTTTCAGGTACAGGATTTTTCTTCGTATGTGCGGTATGTTTCCAACATTTCATCTCGCGTCTGTATGCGCGGCCACAATTCTCCGACGGCATTTTCGCGCATGGAAGCAGCTAAATGATGGTAGATTTGCGGATCCTTTTTCTCCCATGAAGAAATCAGCTCTTTGACCTCCTGGCGCATCGTTGTTCCATCGAGCGGACATGGAGAGGGGATAGGGCTGAAGCCGTGAACAGCAATCGCATCACGAATTTCCGATTCACGGAAATAGACGAGCGGACGAATGACTCGTGATGCCGGAGCGATCAAAGATACGTTTTGGGCGTAAATGTATGAATTTGCCCCGAATACAAGATTCCCATGAGCAATGTTTCCACCGCATCATCGTTGTGATGCGCAGCCATCCTGCTGTTGCATCCATGTTCCTGCGCATAACGATTGATTGCGCCGCGTCGATGCGCAGGTAAAACAAGAGTTTTTCTCCGGCGTCTCCTCAATGGTGCCAGCTATATTCACCGAAACGGCTTCAAAGGGAATGGAGATCTCCTCGTAAAATGAAGCGATGCGCGCAACAGGAAAATCTTCCGTAAATTGCGGATCGATTGTCAAAGCGCAAAGAAAATTTCTTCTTCATACGTTTCTGCGAGATGGCTAACGCATACGCAAAGAAATATGCTGTCCTTGCCGCCTGAAAGTCCCAATCAGGATGCGATCGCCGTCTTCGATCAGCTGAAACTCGACGACAGCTCGCATGAGTTTGCTGAAATAAAGCTGCGGGATATTGTTCACGATGGGTCTCCCATCTTTCTGAAATTTTATTTACTTCCGATAAGTATAAATCCTTTCTGGTACATGCTGGTAAAGCAAGGGTTTCATGCCCTTGATGTTGCCACCATGTTGCCATAACTCGTAGAAATGGCGTGCAAAATAACTGAAAGGAAAAGAGCGTCACTCAAGGAGCAAGAGTGACGTCTTTTGTGCAATGAACTTGATCGAGCGAGGCTTCTTGTTTTCACGATTGCGTGCATCGAGCACATGGGAATCGTCTGCGCCGTCGTATTGATGTGCTATGACCTGAGCAGCGGAGACAAGCTCAAGTCCTCGCCAGCCTCAAGCAAGAGGTGTGGCGTGCGTATGCCGCAGGGAATGGAAGGTGTAGCCCGCGCCGAAGGTCGTCGGCACCCATGTGTTGAAATAGCGCGTGGCGTCGGGATCGAGCATCTGCCCGGCAGTGTTTGGTGCATGGCAGATGAAAGCATCGGCGGCTGGGGTTCTGCAGTCGGGCAGCAGCAGCTTGAGCCCGGCGCCTGTGAGGATTTTATAGGAAGCTTTTCGCCGTAGGGAGCGTGCGGCGGCTGTGGGAAAGTCTTGGGAACGTACCGCAGCTCGACGCTTCCGGCGACGATGACAGTCTTTTGAATGGTGATTTCCCTCGTCCGAAGTCTGCGTACTACCTGCAGCAGGCGCGCAGCATTCGCCGAGGCATGCGCCCGTGTGGTAGGAGATGGAAGCGGGAGGAAGAACGATGCCGGGCGGGAAATTGACGGAAGATCGCGGCAAGCTGCTCGCCGAATGTCTTGATTTCCTTCAGCGGGGCGGTGTATTTGGGAATCTTGATGTTTGCGCAGGATTCTTGGGAGGTATTCGCAGTCGCTGGCATAGATGAACGCCTTCTTGAGCTACAGCGCATATGCTCGACACGTGGAACAGAGCAAGTCCGTTGCTTGGCATCGTTCAAGAGCTGTTGGAGCATCTGCGGGCGGATGGAGCGCAACTGCGATCGCCGATAGCGGGGCGGATATGGTTCTCGAAGATGGGCGATAAGGAACGGCTCGTATTCTTGTGCGTGTTGATACTCACATCGTCCGAAACCATTCGTGAAAACTCGCGACGGTTTTCTTTGTCGGCTCGACGTAGCCGCCGTTGAGCTTCCAGCGAGACGAGCGCACGAGCACAGGCGGCTTCTGCCTCTTGGCGTACTGCCCCGGGGACTTCGCGCGCTTTCGGTCTTTGCCGCTGCCGATCTCGATGGTATAGTACCATTTTGGGCGCCGCGTTTTCGTATGTATGCCATCGATGCACCTCTTGCCTTTCTGCCGCCTGCGAGGCGCTTCTTTCGATCCTTTTCACGTCGCTGTCGCCCGGTGACGGAGGGTGTAACGTGATGCGCTTAAGTATGCTATACGCGATGCGTTGCCGCCCCCTAGACATGGCAATGGAAAGGGGTGTGTCAGTGATATAGTCGTTTCTTCCCTCCATCTTGGCTGGTGTGATAGCCAATCGCATCAGCAAATGGCTCGATGAGAGGGGAGCACGACGGCGACGAGCCTAGGAATTAAAGCCCGCCTGCAATAAAGGGAATAGAAAAGCCCCCAAGTTACGGCCTTAGGGGCTTTTCGTCTATGAGCATAATCACGTTTGCCACCATAGTATAGCATATTCGCCTGTTTGTGTGCAAGTCATTCCTGCCGCCTACGGGCGGCTATTTTTCATGCCCTTCTCGCGCTTCCATCTTCGGATGCTGACTGCGCCTCTCTTTCGGCAAAGCAGCTCGGCGCGGTAGTCAACAGCTCGGCTTCGAGTTCCTCGTCCGTCAAAGGGGCGGTGCGCTGCTTTTCATCGGCGGCGTGCTGCTCTTCGGCAGCGGCATCGCGTGCGCTGCGGATGCGTCGGCTACGCCTGGGACGTGCTCAATCATTGCCGTGCGCTCTTTCAGCGCGTTGGAAGAAGTAGCGCGCGATGTTCAGCTGATGTGTCATCCAGCTCCTTTTGCAGTTTCTTCCCTCATCCGATTTTACACGACGTTCCAGTTTTTATGTCTTCGGCGGGCGGCAATGTCTGGACGAATACGCATTTTTAGCATACCGCGTACTGCTGTGTTGTTGTTGACGTGTTCTGTGGTGATTGCAGGTTCACCGTATAGATCGTCGGTGTTGTGGTTCGTCATCTGTGGCTGGGTGTCAGCAGCTATGGCCAGTGTGAGGCAGGAAATCTGCCAGTGGGCATCTTTGCGACGTCTAACTGTTCGCTTCATAAGCGGCGGTTGGTTTGCCGAAGAGTGCGGCATCGCCCCGCGTCGTGTCGCCATGAAACCTCTTTCATCAACGCCACGCTCGCCGCCTGTTCTTAGACAGCAGGGGTTTCCGATTTTCGCCAGACGTTCTCGTACTTCAAACGTCGCAACAGATTGATGCGATCTTCTATGAGTTCTTGCTTTTCTCGTTTGAAGGTGCGAAGTAACTGGGCAAAGCAATTTCATCCTTGCGTGGATCTCCATTTTGTGCAAGGAGATAGCAAGCATAGCGAGTGGAGTTTGATGTCGGTGATTTCTCGACTGCTGCCTGAACCGAGAGCAACCATTTTCGTGGCGTCACGAAAAATGGTCTGGGACAGGAATGCGGTGGTTTTGACAAGGCGTCTTAGCTCGATGTATCGCCGTTCAAAGTTTTTCCCAACGAGCATATCGAGTGCGGGTTGAAGTTCTCTGGCAAACCAAAAATTCAATGTGCGATTCTTCGTCGATATGGGCAAGTTCGTCAAACTGGCTTTTTAGGTTACAATTTCTTGCTTGTCCATGTAGAACCTCCTTTTACGGATGACGGATGTTTCTCTAATAGTTCGGAACCGTTGCGAAGACATCATGCCCTTTTCGCGCTTCCATCTTCGGATGCTGATCGCGCCTTTTCTTCGGCAAACAGTTCGGCGCGGTGGTTGGCAAGCTCCTTCGTTCCCTCGTCCGTCAAGGGAGCGTGCGCTGCAGATTCATTTTTGACGACGATATGCTATCGCGATGCGTTGCTAGAACATGGCAATGGAAGGGGGTGTCGATGTTATACTACCTTTATCCTCTCCATCATGGCTGGCGTGATTGCCAATCGCATCAGCAAATGGCTCGATGAAGGCGCGCGACGGCGACGAGCCTGGGGATTAAAGCCCACCTGCAATGCAGAGATAGAAAAAGCCCCCAAGCTGGCATCTTGAGGGCTTTCGTGTGTCGATGGTTGTCAACTACCTTTTGCCACGCATAGTATAGCATATTCGCCTGTTCGTATGCAAGCCATTCCTGCCCGCCTACGGGCGGCTCTTTTTCATGCCCTTCTCGCGTTTCCGCATCTTCGGAGACTGATCGCGCCTTTCTTTCGGCAAGCAGCTCGGCGCGGTAGTCAGCAAGCTCGCTTCGATTTCCTCGTCCGTCAAAGGGGCGGTGCGCTGCTTTTCATCAGCGGCGCGTGGCGGTTCTTCGGCAGGCGGGGCTTCGGCGATCGCTTCGGCGACGGTCTGCACGTGTGTGACGGACCGATGCGCGTGCCGTTTCGTCGAGCTTGAAGTAGATGCGAGACTGCTCTTCGATGAAGCGAGGCTGATGCTTCTGCGGAGCGGCAGAAAGGGATCGCTGGCGGCAATACGGCTTCACGTTCACCTTCGCCCGTGCGCAACATAGCTTCGATGATGCCGAACGTCTCGCAGATCAAGCGGATATTTTGCTCGATAACAACAACATTAGGTTGCTCTAAACATTGACAGCGGCTTGTCCTAAACCGATTTTTCAAAGCCGAAGTCTTTTTGGCTCAATCTAGTTCTTTTCGTGCAAATTTCTAATTCGTTGATTGATGTCCATGTCGATCCCCCTTTGAATCTGATACAATTAAATCATAAAAATGCAATATGTATCTTGACTAATATGGTTGGTATGTGTAATATGGAGAAAAGAGACTTTACTCATAAAAAGGAGGTGCATGGAACTGCAAGATGTAGGCAAGCTGCTTGAGATGCTGCAGCAGTCAGCCCGGAAGCGGGAGAAGATTCTGATTTTCGCGCAGGGCATGTGGCAGGGAATGGCGCCGCGAACGCTGCGAGGGACGAGGACGAGGACGAGAAAAAGCCGCGTGATGGCGGGCGGTAAAGGGGTGAGAGATGAGGCTCAAGTGGAAGATGAACAACGTATCGGCTACAAGGGGAAACACAAGTACCTGCATCGCGAAGTTTGACAATAGCCGTGTATGGTTGCAAGGCGGTGCGATCATGTCGTGCAGACGTTCAAATCGAACGTCGAGCGATCGCGGATCTCTTCGGTGCGAAAAGCGGTTGAGATCAAGTATCTGCACGCTGATGATGCAGAGGGACGCTTACGAACCGCGCGAGGGCATCGTGATGTTCTCGCACCGCTTCTCTTTGGATTATCGCTTCTTCACGGGTCCGTCGACAGCAGCACGGGGCGCGCCAGATCAGCTACCTTGCGCGAGGCGATTTTTAGAACGAGTGCGTGAATCTCTTGCATCACAGGAATAAATATCGCTGCTGCCAAGAGATGAGGATGCGAAGAAAAAGCCCGCGTGGAGGCAGGCGGCGGTGAAGGGGTGAGATGGATGGATGAATCAGAGGAAAGATTTATCAATCGAATCTGCCTGTCTGACAATGCCCTGCGCATCGCGTTCGTGCAGGGCGAGGGACCTAAGAAATCCATGTCGGTTGATGTGGCGGTTTTACCTTCTGGATGGTCGCTATATCGGCGAGATTCCGGCGGATGGTCAGGATGATATGAAGCTCAGCAGTCGTCGGCAATGTGCTCAGCGATGACGAGATGACACAAAAGCCAGCATGAAACGTTTCATTTCGGGACGTTGTAGTCAGGATGTTTTGAACCATGTGTGTCTGGTCGTTTCCGATCCACGAAATAGCTTTTGCTAAAGAGTGTATCTTTGCTGAAGAAATTCGAGCGATGGGTGTCGAGAGGTTCGTTCGAGTATATTGTTTCATCATCGGAAACTGGTTGATCGTGTACTGCTTTACAAGAACTGGGTCTTTTCGGTATGCCATGCGGTGATTTTTATTCAGTCCATGCTTTTCGGCGATGGCTGCTTGCTCGTGGGTTGATACGGATAATATTGCTTTATCTCTCGAATTTGTGGTTTTTGACTGTTGATATGGGTGCACAGCTATATTTGATGAATATAGTTTATGTCATACTCACCTAGAATGCTATATACGGAAAAAGAACAATTTTTGCAGATAGGGCAAGAAAGGATAACAACAAATTCATTTTCCTTCAACGGAGGGCTTGCTACGTGACAACGGCTGCATACCATTACAATAGGGGCATACATCTGTGAGACAAAAGAGCACGTTCCGACAGGAGTATTCAATTCTGTTTTCAGGGAATCCGTCCTTTTATATTCTATTATAGCATGGTGGAGAGGAACAACAACGAGAGGGGGTATAAGAGAGAATGTTCGAGAAATTCTGAAGGACAAGGTCAAAGCGACGAGCACGACGCGATGTTGCGTGTAAAGCGGACGGCTTGTGAGGGGTGAGATGGATGGATGTTAAAGGGCTTACTCGGGTTTGTAGCTGTGGTGGCATTTATGCAAAAGAACTGTACGCCACATGATACGTTGGTGATCACGGGCGCACAGTTCAAAGATCGTTACGGATACCGTATCTATTCCTGTCAGCGGATACGGTGTGCTGGATATTGATTCTTTAGACGTTGATGGACGTTACTCCTTCGATGAAGCGGTGAAAATTCACTGGAAGAGTGTTTCTGTTGTGCGGTGTATTGATGGAGCGTACCCGTTATGAAAGAAAGTGAACTTCGATAACGTGGTCTTGATAACCAATAGCGGCGACATTGGAAGAGAGACGGGGATCATATCCATGGCGTCATATCGCTGTGGATAGTATATCACAAGAGGGCACTTTTGCGAGGGTGAATTTCATGCAAAAGGGTGCGACGTACTTATTGGACGATGCCGACGGCTGCTGTCGGTGGCAGAAGTGGCAACACGGATGCGGACGACGCAACCGTTCGTCGAGGCTGATTGTTTGCGGGTTCTTGGGGGCGATTTCTTTCAGGAAGAATCGTCGCGTGCCGAAAGTCGAGTTGAATCGGTTCTTTTTCTCAGTATTTGGGCGAGGATTTGCCCGGAGTTATGACAGAGCGCATAGCGCAGAAGAGGAGGATGTGGGTGGTGGAGTATTTGGTGTTGGCAAGGGGTGAAAAGGATGCGTCATTTGTGTGTTTGTTGGGGCGCAAGAGTTTGTCGTATGGCGTTTCGTTATACGCTACGCAGGATACTGGCGGAGGGTTGATGGTTTTCCGCCAGTTTTTGGAGGATCGGCTGTTGGCTTTTTCCGGTATGAGTTGGGCGGATGGTGATGGAGATTACGAGGATGTTTGGGCTTCGGTTTTGCAGTGAAGGCGGTGGATGATTGGCTTTTGCGGAGCAGAGCTGGCTTCATACTATGCTGGAGGTGGGAGATCGCTGCCCGGCAGGAGGATTGAGGGTACTCCAAAGAGAGGAAAGACGCGATCAGACGCAGCAGGCTGTTGGCGCTGCGTCTGGTCGAGAGGAGGAAGCTGCTTTCTCCGCACGGTCAGGAGACTTCCTGCACGCCAGCTCCGTCTGATACCATCCTTCGAGAGCATCGCCTTCTCGTTTGAAGTCAGGATCTTTCATTTTCTCCTTGTGATAGTCGGAAAAAGTCAGCATGAGCGGATTCCTCCTTTTGTAGTCATTTCGGTATCTGCTTCGCTCGCTCTATCTCGGCGGGTGGCGTTCTCCTCGTTTTTCTTAATAGGCCGTTCGTGAGAACTGCCGTATTCAACAACGAAGAAGTATAGAACGCGAGAGATGTCGCCGCCGAATGTCACGCGCAGCTCCATGATTCAGCTGCATAAGTTCTTTCGAGGTTTGGAGATCGCGAATTTGTTCGCTCGATCCTCCAGCAATCGTATCGAGCGAGAAACTTTGGCGTACATTTTGGCATCAAGTGAATCGAGAAAATCGGCGACAGGCGATGTCCCGTCTTCCTTTTTCATAAAATACGACGTTCAATGGCATCGCTCCTGTGTGCCTTGACTATTCAAAAGAACAAACATAAACAAACATATCTAATTATCTATATTATAGCATGTCGCAAGTGAAAGGTGAAGAGGTGAAATAATGTCAACGGAAAAGGACGGGCTGATCATGGACGATGCTGATCGGCTGCTTTCGGTGGCGGAGGTGGCGGCGCGGATGCGGACGACGCAGCCGTTCGTCCGTGAGCTGATCACGCAAGGAGTTCTTGGGGGCGATTTCTTTCAGGAAAGAATCGTCGCGTGCCAAAAGTCGGAGTTGAATCGGTTCTTTTCCCGATGTTGGGCGAGGATTTGCGGAGTTATTAGCAGAGCGCATAGCGCAGAGAGAGGGATGTGTCATGAGATCTACATCGCGCACCCGTATACGGGGATGAGGCGAGAATCGTGCGCGTGCTTTGCGTGCGGAGGAGGTGCTGCGCGGGCGCGCCTGTGGGCGGAGTTTTTCAATCCGGTGGGCGGTTGTCGGAGTCGGAGCGGTTTGGGCAGATGTTGTATGTGGAGGTGATGGATCATTGCCTGCGGAGTTGGCGAGGAGTGCGACGGGGTGGTTTTTCTGCGGGGATTGGTCGCTGAGCCGGTGCCGCGTGGAGGTGCGAGATGGCGAAGCGGTTGCAGCTGCCGCGCTGGTATGGGTATGGATGCGTATGTGCGGAGTTGGGCTTTTGGTGGCGCGGGCGGCGCGTGAGATGGAGGGAAGGCGACATTATGATGAGCGAGTGGCGTGTGACGAGTAATTTTAGCTCAGGGGAGAGCGGTATTCGATGCTATCGTTTGAGGATGTGAAGGCGGTGGCGGATGCGTTGAACAGGGGGCTTTGGGATGAGGATCTTTGGAATCGCTGGACTATATCAGCGATTGGGGCTGGACGTGCATCGTGAGTGCATGCAGGGCTGCTGTTTGCGGCGTTGGTGCTTATGGGGTGAGATGGGATGGATGTTTGTTTTGCAGGCGGCTTTTGATGCGCGAGCGTGAGCGGATGCGCTTGCGTCGGTATGCGCAGGAGATGGCGACGATATACAGCGATACGCGCTGTGCGATCTGCGGGCGGCGGCACTGACAGAAATCATGCCGCGGCATCGCAGGAGACGTGCATAGGGGCATTGTCGTGGCGAGCATCATGCAGCCGATGTTTCATCATTGTCGGTTTCGTGAGACTGGAGCCTTTGGATATGCGCCGCTGGCGCTCGTTTGCTCGCGTCGGCGGCCGGATGAGGCGGGCTTCGTGCGCGGCTTCATCCGCAGTATGCGATGGCAGAGCGGGTGAATGAGGATGGAGATCGTGCGGTGGTGGATGGCGACAGGCGAGGTCGGGCGGTTTGCGGAAAGTATGTAGCGAACGCCGGTCTTTGGGTGTGTGTGGAGTATTTGCGGTGGAGGCGATGAGATGGAGAGTGCAACATGAAGCGGAGAATCACGAAGATCAAAGTCAAGAAGGGCGTTTATTTTTCGGCTGGAAATCTATCAAGATGCAACGCGGAATTGGGATGAGCACACATGACCTGCAAAGACCGTCCCTGCGATGCGTTCTTTCGGGCACAAAAACAGTGGTGCGGCACGTCATGGATATCTGCGAGTTTCAGAAAAGCGGAAGACGGCAAGAAGTTCATTGTCAGCGGCATCACGGAATCCTATACAGAGAACAATCGCTTTTTGACGATCACGGCGCAGAAGGAGCTTTCTTTCAGCAGAGCGCCGCTGATCGTCAATGACGCGGCACGCGCAGAAGAGGTGGGAGCAGATGGAGATCCCGCGTTTTGCCTGAGCGAGTTTGTTGGTGGATTTGAGGCGCACTAGAAGCCGAGGCGTGGAAGTATATCGCGGCGAGCGGGCGCAGCAGAGTCTTGCTTTGCAGAGGCAGGCATGAGGACGCGGCGGGCGACAAAGACGAGATGCAGCTTATCGGAGCGTGATCAGGATGGGGGTGCAATGATGAAACAGCGGCAAAAGAAAAACCGCAGGTTTCTGCGGCGGTTGGAGGCGCGTATGGCGGAACGGGCTGATCACGCAGGACGCGAGGCGATGCGCAGGAAGGTGACAGCAGATGCAAAAAGTAAAAGTTGAACTGCATATCATGACAATTTTCAAAACTACAAGCGGTATGGAATCCGTCGAAGGCGCAGCTGGTGATCGCGGACATCCGCACAGCATCGGAGAGGATGCATACGGTCGAGATCCGATGTGGGTAGACAGGGCGGCGATAATGCGAACGGCGAGAGCAAATTTGCGAAGAAGGCATTTTCCGCACAGACAGCAATTTCAACATCGCGGAATATTTGCCATTTCTGCTCGCGGCTTCTGCAAGAAGAGCCGAAGGGCAAAACCGGGCACCGGCGATGATCGTCTTTTGTTCGTATCAGCAAATTCCGCTGGTCGTGGAGTATGGAAGCGGCACGGATTCATGAAGTCTTATCCGCTGTACTTCATCAAAAAATTATTCAGCGCAGGTACTCAAGGCGAACATGCGCGTGTCGGAGCGACGGAGACGGCGATTGTGCTGTTTCGCGACAAGCTGCCGAAGTTCCGCAACGTGGATGCGGTGGGGAATAAGCGCATGGTGTTCAAATCATTTCGAGTGGAAGCGCTGACAGCACGAAGGTCTATCCGAAGATTCACCCGACGCAGAAGCCGTGAATCTTCTCAAGCGGCTCATTGGGATTTTTACGGACGAGGCGACGTGGTAATCGATCCGTCGCAGGGGCGGGCACGACGCTTCAGGCCTTGTATGGAGCTTGGACGGACGTGCTATGGATTTGAGATCGACGAGAACTTCTATCGGCAGGCGACGGAGAAGATGCTTGTTCTGCCGGACGCGACGCAGAAGTTGTTTTGCGATGTAAAGGGCGTCTGAATGCGGGCGGCAAGAGGCGAAACTTTTCGCAAGAGAATACACGTTTCTTTCTATTATATGAAGAACAGATAAAGGTCACATATAGAAGGGTTACGAGAGGAAGTACTTTTCGCATGATAAAGGAATTACAAACTACCGACACAAAATCACCCTGAGAGAGGCGGAAGAAGCGCATGGCATATCGAAGGTCGAGATGGGAATCGAAGGATGAAGATTCTGAATCGAAAAGAAGTATTATTCATATCGTGCCATGCCGCTTCGTCCGGAGATCAAGGAGAAAAAGGGCAAAACGTCAAAACGTGACAAAGGAGACGCAGGCGCAGTGAATTGTCGTCTGCGTGCGGAAAAAGTTATCCCGCCTTCTGGTGGATAACTTTCCACACGGGTGACTGGTATCTGACGTGCACGTATCGCGAGAAGCCGGATGCGGATGAGGTGCAGCGAGATTTTGAGAAGTTCGAGCGGAAAGGTGCGCAGCATTTATAAAAAGCAGGGGTAGAGGCGCGGTATATTTCGGTGTTAGAGAATCTGACGGGAGCAGGTCGCCCGCACGGGCATATTTTATTGCCTGCCCTCGATGCCAAGGATCTGGAAAAGGTGCAAGCGGCGTGGCCGCATGGAAGCGTAGCGATAAAGCTCTATGGCGGGCATCTAGCGGATGCGGATCGCGCGCGGTATTTCACCAAAGAAAAAGTGGTCGCACATGCAGGGCGTTTGCAGACGAGCCGCAATTTACTGCGCCGAGAGCCAAAGGTCGTGACGGTGACGCGGGCGGAGGCCTTTCAGACAGATTTTCAACCGCCGAAGGGGTATCGCATCATCAAGGGGAGCTCGTACAGCACCTATACGGCAGAGGGCTATCCTCTGACCTTGGCTTTCGTTTTTGAGCGAACGGAGGAGAGTCGATGCAAGAACGCGAGGGGCAGCGGGATGAAGCGGGATTTACATGCGCGTGGAGCAAATGCTGTATGCGGCGGCACGCGAAGAGCGAAGAAAAAGCAATACGCTCCGGCGGGCGGGAAGAATCCGACGGCGCGGCAGGCTCTTCAAAACATGGATCGTCTCGTATGAGGGCAGATACAAAAACCGAGCTTGAGGGCTGGGCGCGGGTGAGCGCTGAGTGCGAAAGCTGCGCAGCTCCGTCGCAGAGAAAGTCTATATCCGAAAGTTTTTCCGTCGGCAGGGGTATCACCGAGATTTGCCGAGAGCTTTTCATCAGCAAAAACACATACTATGAGGCGGTGCGGCAGATTCGCGCCGTCGCGTTGGCGTGCGTGTCAGATGGGCTGATGCGCGTATTTTTGATGCGAGAGGCGAGCGGGAAAAAGATTAGAAAAACTTGCAAAAACGGCAGAAAGCCGAAACCCTTAGAGCAGCAAGGGGTTCGGGCGTTAAGCTGTCGGGAAAAATCCGCAAAAATCGTGGTATACTGAATAGAGTGAGGTCATGCGCTTGTTGCGTGTGGCTTTTTCTTTTGCCCGAAAAACGAGTCAAAACGCAAGAGAGAGAGAGCGGCGTCATTTGACATAGAACTCTGGGAAAGAAGCCTGAGAAAAGAGCCGCGAGGCAGGCGGCAGAAGGAAAGTGAGGCCGCGAGGTGGCAAGGGAATTTACAGATTCGTCAACTCGAAGCAAAGAATGAGTTCTTAAATATCTATATCGAGACAGGGACGATCGGGCGGGGCGGCAGCCTCGGGCATCACGCGGCAGACGCATTACAACTGGCTGAAAGAGATGCGGCGTATAAGAAAGCGTTTGGCGAAGCGAAAGAGATGGCGGGCGACCTCTTGGAAGAAGAAGCGTATCGGCGTGCGGTGGACGGCACGGGAATGTGCGTCTACTACAAGGGCAAGAAGGTGGACTCGTACCGCAAGATGAGCGATGCGCTGCTCATCCTGCTGCTCAAGGGGCAAGCGGACGTGTACGCCGAAAGGCAAGATACCAAAAATCACGGGAGAAATCACACTGAACGCGGCGCAGGCGTTGAAAGAAGCAAGGGAGCAGAATCAAGAATGCACGCAGATCGTCCGGCGGGAATGATTGACTTCCTTGCAGAACTCGCCTATGATCCGGTGGCATTTGTCTACGGGGCGTTTCGCTTGGGGCGAAGGCAAGCTCGAAAAAAAGAGCGCCGCAAACGTGGCAGCTGGCGCTTCTTGCCGACATCCGCGACGGACTCAAGTCGCCGGGCAAAGTAATCCGTGAGGCGGTAGCATCTGGACACGGGATCGAGAAAGCGCAGGCGCGGATGCACGCATCGAGGCGCCGCAGGAAATCGCCGCTTCGGCGATCTTCGTCCGGGGATTGGGTCTTTGGCAAAACAACGGCAAGCCCGTGCGCATCCTGCAGTGCAAATGGTATCAGGAGATCCCGTTTTACCGCGTGATTTCGACGATGCTACCTGCCTTGATGTATCGAGCGGACATCTGTGGCAGGCGAAGTGCCGCAACGACCGCAGGCGGGGACGCGCCTATCGGACGATCAGCACACAGGAAATTCTTGCCGCAGGCGTTCGCAGGAAGAACGGAAAGAACGCGCGGCGTCGATGGGAAATCCCCATGCAAAAGCAGCGGAGTTTCCCGCGCAAGAAGTCCATGTCGCGCCGTATTGGATGGGCGTATGGCTGGAGCGACGGCTCACGCGCTCGTGCGGGCTATACGAAGCCCGATCGGGAAATCCGCGAACGCTTGAAAGAGCAGGGCTATGTCCTAAAAAGAAGCGCAGGACGGCAATGCCGTCTACCTGCCGGGCATCCAACCGAGATGAAACAATATGCCGTTTTTGCCTGTCGTTCGCATGAGCGCTACATCCCGAAGCATACAGGTACACACGTGCATGTCCGTCAAGAGTGCTGTCAGGACTTTTTAGATACGGACGGAGAAATCAATCGGCAGGGCAGCATCCAGTACGCGACGATGAGCGGGCGTCTTGCCGAAGATGTGCTGGCTTATGCGCTCCCGGGCGGCAAAGCAAAGATGCAGCCGACGAAGAAAAAGGCTGGTACCGCAAGGACGGCAAGCGGATCGCGTGCCGCGACTGCTGGCGCATCACCATGACGCTCTCCTTCAACCCGTTCTCCGTGCGCCGCAAGAAAGAGGCGCTATAAAAAGACATCGAACATCGGTATCGCGTGCGCTGGATCGACCGCATCGAACCGCTCGGGCTTCAAGATGGCATGTGCATCACCGTCGAAGAGGAAGAAGGCCTGTATCTGGCGGAGGACTTCATCGTGACGCACAACTCGGCGCTTGTTGCGTGGATCATCTGGGCAATCTCGACGCATGAGGACACGCGCGGCATTATCACGGCGAACACGGCACACGCAGCTCAAGAGCAAGACATGGGCGGAACTGTCGAAGTGGTGCAGTAGCTTCCTCGCCAAAGAAATGTTCACCTACACGGCGACGGCGCTCTTTGCGAACGAACCGGGGCATGAAAAGACGTGGCGCATCGACGCGATCCGTGGAACGAAAGCCATTCGGAATCCTTTGCGGACTGCACAATCAAAGGGAATCGAGATCCTGCCTCGTCTTTGACGAGGCGTCGGCGATCGCTAACGTGATTTGGGAAGTCGCCGAAGGCTCGCGGCGACAGATGCAGATACAGAGATCATCTGGTGTGCGTTCGGCAACCCGACGCAGACGAGCGGGCGCTACCGACTCGCTTTCATCGCGACCGTGCGCTCTGGCGCACGCGGCAGATCGACAGCCGCGATGTGGCGATCAGCACAAAGAACTGATCGCCGAGTGGGCAGAAACGCGCGGGCGAAGACAGCGACTTCTTCAGGTGCGCGTCAGGCGAATTCCCTCGGCATCCGAACTGCAGTTCATCCGGCCGCGATTATCGAGCAGGCGACAGCGCGTAATAGCGCCCCATGAATTCGACTTCGCGCCGGTGATCCCCGGGCGTAGATCCTGCATGGACGGGAGAAGATGCGCTCGAAATCTTCCTGCGTCAAGGCTCGATGTGCAAGGCGCTCCGGACCTGCGAGAAAAATGACGACGACGTGCCATGGCCGGAACGTATCGCCTACCTAGAGGACAAATATCGCGCCGTCGCCGTGAACATCGACTACGGATACGGCACCGCATCTACCTGTCGGGCGCAATATGGGCGACATGGAATCTCAGATCGTTTGCGGCAAAGCCGCGAAACCCCCTACTACGCGAACAAACGCGCGGAAATGTGGGCAGAGATGAAAGAGTGGCTAAAGACCGTCGGCGCCCTGCGGACGATCTGCGCTCTGCGAGATGACCTCAGCGTCCTGAAGCGTTCATCGAACCGCAGCGGCAAACTGCAGCTAGAGAGCAAAGAAGATATGAAAGCGCGGGCTTGCCTCGCCGAACAAAGGCGGACGCGCTGGCGCTGACCTTTGCCTATCCGTGCGGGCTTCCCCTCGAGGCGCGCGTGCGGGGATGTGCAATACGGACCACGATCCGTTTTGGAACCCATCGAACAATTCAAAACAGCGAAACGCCAAGAAAGGGGTGAGCATCATGTGCAGCGGAGGCGGAGGCAGGCGGTCATTATACGCCGCCGAAGGGTGGATCCTGCGCCGACGACGGTGCAGCCGACAGATCTCGGCTCGAAAGACACGTCGTCGGGGCAGAGAGAAGGCGCGGCCGCGCATCGACGAGCCCGGCGAGACGACCGTGATACCATCTCGGAACGATCGCCGGGGAGCGGCGGGCGTACGACGCTCGGGTAAGGAGGAGTTATGGAAAGAGAGAACGCAAGGGGCGTCTGCCGCCCCTGATTCGCGCAAGCGATCTGGCAGCGCGTCTTCACGTCGATCGAAAGCCGATCGAGCGAACCGTAGCGCAGCTCATCGAAAAGCGCCATACCTACGAGACGCGCTGGAAGAGATACGCGCCTCATCAACTGCCGTATGTCGGCGCATTTGATGGCGTAGACGACGAGACGAACGCCGGACGCAGGAAAGATACAAACGTCTGGCACAACTGCGCGTGGGACAGCAACCGCGTGTTTGCGGCAGGCGTGATGGCGGCCTTACGCCGCCGTCGCGGAAATGGTTTCGCTCGACTTTGCCGATACGGAACTCAAAGACAACCCGATCTCGGGAAAATCCTCGACGAACGCATCGACATCCCGGCGGACGCCTTGGAAAAAGAGCAATTTCTATACGGCGGTACACAGCTGCTTATTTGGAACTTGCCCGTCGCGCACCGCTCGGCATCTTCCCGACCGCCAATACGGCGTGCACTTCGTACCGTACCCCATCGGCAGCTATGCCATGGAAAAACGGCCCGACGGAAGCGTGCAGACATTCTGCCGCAAGCTCAAGATGAGCGCCGTGCAGATGGCGGACAAATTCGGCGAAGAAAACTCGCCGGAGAACATCCGCGCAGAAATCGCCAAAGGCCCCGCCTAAAAAGCGCATCATACGGTCGTCTGGTACGTCGCGCCAAACCGCAACTACGATCCGCAGAAACTCGGCAGCTTCCATCTGCCGTATCTGTCGGTGTACTACGTCGAAGGGAGCGCGAAGGCGACTTCCCTGCACGTGGGCGGCTTTCATGAATGGCCGTGCCGGTGGCGCGGTATCTCATCATGGGAAACGAAAGCTACGGCAAAGGCCCCGGCTGGTTCGCCGAAGGCGACGCTGAAAGTGCTGCATCTCTTGGAAAAAGACAAACTCACGATGGTCGAACTCTCCGTAAAGCCGGCGTTCGCCGTCGATGCAAAATCTCGCGACCAAGGGCATCAACCTCGTGCCGGGCGGCAAGACATTCGTCGAACAAAGGGACGCCGTGACGCCGCTCTTTCGAGTGCAGGGCAACCTCGATCACCTGCTGCAAGTCGTCGCCGACGCGACGGGAAAAAGAATCAAACGCGCGTACAGCGCAGACCTCTTCATGATGCTCGACAGTCAGGAAAAATCCGCGACGGCGCGCGAAGTCCTAGAACGCACGCAGGAGAAAAATGAACATCCCTAGGCCCCGTCGTGCAGCGGATGCAGTTCGAATTCTTGGGGCGCATCATCGAGCGCGTCTCAACATCCCTCGACCGGGCACGCATGTTCCCGGAGCCGGAAGACGAAGAAACGCAAGAGCTTCTTCGGAACCAAGAGCTGAAGATCGAGTACATCTCACCCCTTGGCGCAGGCGCAAAAATGAGCGGCCCTCGTGAACATCGAACAGGCCGTCGCTTTTCGTAGCGCAGATCGCGCAGTTCAATCAAGCCGCGCTCGACAAAGTCGACTGGAATGAGACGATCAACCGCTACTTCGACATGCTCGGCGCACCGGCGGCAATGAAGCGCACGGACGACGAGTATCTGGCGATCCAGCAGAAAAAGAAGAAGAGATGCAGAAAATGCAGCAAATGCAGCAGGCGGCGCAAATCGCCGAGATCGCAGCGCCCGCCGCGCAGGCGGCGAAGAACGCCACAGAAGCGGCGAAAGACGGCAACCCCGCAATAGAGCAGCTGCTCGGCATGGGCATGTTGGGATAAGGAGAAGATGCCATGAACGAAGACGTCAGCGCAGCAGATAGTGCGGCGCATCGCAGATGAGAAAAGTGGCGGCGAAAGATCGCGCGGCGCTCCTGCATCTCTTGGACGCAGCAGAGGGACGATGGTTCCTCATGCGGCTCTTTTGAGCGCTGCCACCGGTCAAGAGCACGAGCTTTCTGACGAGCGACCTCAACGATCTGCTCGTCAAAAGAAGGCGAGCGGCGCGTGGGGATGTATATCAAAAAGCATCCTCACGCAGAATGCCGCTACTTGCAGCCAAGCAGAAAGCGGAAACGGAATACCATGCGTTTATGCAGGAAAGATGCAGTCGCTCATTCGGGCGGCGGAACAAGACGAGGAGGAATCTGTATGACAAAAAGAGCAAGACTTTGCCTTTGACCTGCAGCTGTTTGCCGGCGGGGACGCAGGGGCAGACGCAGGCGCGGGAGAAGCAGCGGGCGGTGCAGGGGCAGACGCGAACAGCGCAGGCGCGGCGGGCGGTGCAGGAGCAGCAGGCGGCGCAGGAGCATCGGCGGGCGCAGGAGAAGCGGCGGGCGGCACGATCTTAGGCGGCGCGGGGAGGGGAGAATCCTGCTGCCGCCGTGCCCGACGCCACGACTTCAAGAGCATCGTGCCCGACGGTATGGACTATGACGAAGCGTCCGCCGCCGCATTCGGCGAAGTCGCGAAAAAGCGGGACTGTCGCAAGAACAGGCAAGTACGATCGCCGCCTACGGGATGCAGTATATGCAGCAGGGCGTCGACGCCGCCATGCAGGCAATTCATGAGACAAGGAGCGCACTGGGCAGAAGAAGCGCGAACCGCTTTGGGCGGCGACTTCGAGGCACAGGTGGCGAAAGCCGCTGCCGGACGCGACGCGCTCGGCAAAGATTCCCGGGCTGGTCGATATGCTCAACGAGACGGGGCGGGCAACCGCATCGAAATGATCCGCCTGATGGCGGCCGTCTCGAGGCTTGTCGGCGAAGACGGTGCAGCGACGGGCTCAGCGGGCGGCAGAACCGTCGATCTACCCCAAACACAGATTTCAGAAAGTACAGCTAAGGGAGGAAGAAAACTATGGCAACACTCGGAACACAGGCGCTGACGCTCTCCGATCTCAGGAAGCGCTTGGCGCCCGGACGGGAGCGTGGACTTCATCATCGAAGCGCTCTTAAGCTCCAATCCCATCATGGACGACATCGCATGAAGATGGGCAACCCTGCCGACGGGCAACCGCACGACGATCCGCACCTCGATGCCGAAACCCTCGGTGCGCCGCATCAATCGCGGCGTGACGCGCCGAAGTCGACGACGATGCAGGTGCAGGACACCCTGCATCATCTTGAAGATCGCTCGTGCGTGGACATCGAAGAAATCGCGCTTGCGCCGAACGGCGAACAGTTCCGAAGGAGCGAAGACGCTGCCTCGTCGGCGGCTTTCTCCGATGCCATCGCGGCGAACATCTTCTACGGCAACGCAGACGATGACCTCGACACCTTCAACGGGCTTTCCACTGCGCTATCCCATCATCGGCGGCGAGAAGAACACGCCGGGCTATCAGGTGATCGAGGGTATGACGGCGAACGCGGGCGCCAAGAACACGTCGGCGTTCTCGTCGGCTGGGGCACGCACGCGACGAGCGGCATCTCACCCGAAAAACTCGCAGGCGGGACTCAAAGCAGCGCGACCTCGGCGAACAGACCGTGCAGGACAAGGACGGCAACGAGTATCAGGCGCTCGTGAGCCTCTTCACATGGAAGGCGGGGCTTGCCGTCGGCGACATTCGCGCCAATGCCGCCGTAAGGGAACATCGACACGAGAAGATCACAGGGGATATGACGAGTGACGGCAAGCGCAAACTCATCGAAAAGTTCGTACTTGCGAAGAACCGCATCCGCAACCTGCAGTCGCGCGAAAAGAAAGTCGTGATGTACGTCTCCGAATCGCTCTACAACTGGTTCTGAAATCTATCTCTTGGACAAGAACAATGTCCATGTGACGCGCCAAGAGCTGGCAGCGGACGTGCCGCGCCTCTTCTTCGGCGGCATCGAGATCAAAAATGTGCGACGCCATCTCCGACGAAGAGACGGCGCTCAAAAAGCATAGGAAGGAGAAACACCATGATCTTAGACTGAGAAAATCTGTTTTTTGACCGCAAGGCTCTTTTCGGCAGCGACGATCGAATCGACGTGCTCGCCGTCGGCGCGCAGGCGAGGCGGGCGATCCGTCATCCTCGTCGTCGCGTCAAGGACGCAGGAACAGGGACGCTCAAAAACCGTGCTCGAAACGTCGGCGACGGCGGACTTTAGCGCAGCGAAAACGCTCGGCACGTTTGACGCCGTGCCGCTCGGTGCATCTGCCGCGCGGCAATCAGGGCTTTCTTGCGCCTCAAGGCGACGAGCACCTATACGAAGGAACGATCACGGCAGGCCTTGTCCTGAGACGACAACATCAACCGCTGACCGCCGGCAAAAAGGCGCAGAGGGAATCTTTCTGCCTGCCCAAGCGCCATACGCCCTGTGACGCTTGGGCAGGGGAATCAGAAATGAATGTGACAGAAATCTGCAATCTGGCGCTTTCGTACATCGGCAAAGGGCGCATCAACAGCTTGGACGACGACTCGGAAGAAGCGAAGAAGTGCCGCGTGACTACGATCACGAGCGCCGCCGTGCACTCTTATTGTACCCGTGGGGCTTTTGCCAAGCGCATCGAAAAGCTCGCGCTTCTTGATCGCACGGTGCGGGGTGGACGTATGCTTACGGCTACCCTACGGAAAGCGTCCTCGTGCAGTACGTCTTTGACGAAGCGGGCGCGGAAGAAAGAAGAAGAACGCGCAGAGTAGCGAGATCGTAACGCTCGAACAAGGACTGCGCGTGATCGCAACCGGCGTCGCGCTCGCCTACGGCGAGTATATCGCAGACGCTCAGGGACACGAGCTTTTTCAGCGAGACCTTTCATCGAAGCGCTTCGCACATTCTCGCTTCATCCATCGCGATGGGCGTCACGGAAGCGCCAATATCGTAGCGCAGCAGATGCAGCTCGCACAAGGCGCGATCGAACAGGCGAAATACCACGCCGCCATCGAGCGCGAGCGCACGACGAAATATCCCGAGAAGTATCAAAACGCACGCTTTTTCATAAAGGGGGGAACAACATGGTGCAGCCCAATCCGTACTACGCCATACAGCCTGCCTTCACGGCGGGCGAAGTATCGAAGAAGTCGCCTCGCGCGTTGATCTCGACAAATATCAGCTCGCTCTCCTGCAGGCGGAAAATGCGATCATCCGCCCCTACGGTCCCGTCTATAAGCGTCCCGGCAGCGTCTATTGCGGAGAAATCAAATACGGCGGCAAAGACGTGCTGCTCTACCGCTTCGAATACGACGTAGCGCTCGCGTATCTCTTGGAGATCGGCGAACGCTACATCCGTATATGGAAAGACGGCAAACCGCTGCACGCCAGGGGTGGCGCATCGACCTCGAAACGCCGTACAAAGAGCGCGACCTCAAAAACCTGCGCTTCGTCCAGTCGGTAGACGTGCTTTACATCTGCTCGGGAAGATTCCCCGTGAAGAAACTCGCACGCTACGCCGAAGAAGACTGGCGACTCTCAGATGCGGCATGGACGCGCCCGGCGTATGGCGACATCAACCTTGACGAAGAGGCGACGATTCAGCCGTCAGGGACGCACGGAGACATCCGCCTGACAGCGGCAAAAGACATCTTCACACCGAGCGCGTCGGCGACGACGCTGAAAATCGAGCAGTACGTCAACGGCGAGACAGTGAGCTGACAGGCGACGGGCAATGCAGAAAGCCGCGCACTCGTCATCGGCAAGACATGGAAGATCATCACGCATGGCACATGGTCGGGCAAAAGTGACCGTGCAGCACTCGAAAGACGACGGCGCCTCATGGGTCGACCTTCGTACCTATACATCGACGGACGATTACAACCCGACGGAAAGCGGCGAGCGTCGATGAATACAGCCTCTTGCGCATCCGCGCAGAAATCACGAAAGGGACATGCCATATCGACCTCTCATCCTATCCCTACCGCCACGAAGGATATGTGACCATCAAAGACGTTGCAGACAGTCGAAAATGCTCATGCGCATGTAGACAAGATTCTCGGCGGGATGGAAGCGACTGCAGATTGGTACTGGGCGGCATGGAGCGAAACGAACGGCTATCCGCGCTCGGCGGCGTTCTTTCCAAGACCGGCTCTGCTTCGGCGGCTGCAGGCGCTATCCGCAAAGGCTCTGGATGAGCCGAAGCGGCGACTATGAGAACTTCTCCGTGGACAAAAGAAGCCGGCACGGTCACGGACGACAGTGCGGTGACGGCAGACCTCATGTTCAGGCAGGCGTACAGCATCAATCACATGGACGTCGGCAACGACCTCGTGATCTTCACGGACGGCAACACATGGACGATCGCGGGCGCGAAACCGTCAAGCCGACGAACATCACGCCGAAGAATCAAGAAAACTACGGTGCGAGCGGCATCCCGCCCCTGCGCATCGGCAACCGCATCATCTATGTGCAACGGCGCGGCTCGGTCATCCGTGATACGGGGTATTCGTATGAAAGCGACGGCTACAACGGCACAGACCTCACGCTTTTGGCAAAACATCTGGTACGCGGCCGCGAAATCATCGGCGGCGCCTATGCGCAGGAGCGGACAGCCTCTTGTACTTCGTGACGGGCGACGGCGAAATGCTCTGCCTGACGTATGTGATCGAGCAGAAAGTCTTCGCATGGAGTCACTTCGCAACCGACGGCAAATACAAGGCGGTGTGCGCGGTCAACTCGGGCAGTGCGGACAAGGTCTATGTCATCGTCGAGCGAAAGATCGGCGAGCGCGTCGTGCAGTTCCTCGAATACTTCGCGCCGATGCCGCCGAGCAAAAAGCAGCAGGACTACATCATGATGGATGCGGCGCTTATGGATGTGCGCGATGGGGCGACGAAGGAAATCCCGGGAAAAGACGTGCTTTTAGGAAAAGAAGTCGTGATCTTGGCCGACGGCTACTTCTACGAAAAACGACGCTCCAAGAAACGAGCGTACTGCCGGAAGCGGCGCGGCGCGTGATGGTCGGACTGCCCTACAAGATGGTCGTCGAGCAGCCGAACTGGGATGCAGGGCTGACGGATTCGGGCACGATGCAGGGACGGCCAAAAGACGATCTCAACGGCGATCCTCAGGCTCACCCATTCGTTCGGCGGGGCGATCGGCAAAGACGCAGCGCTGCAAAACAAGATCATCTACGACGACGAGCGCATGGAACTCGGCGAGGACGTGCTCTATACGGGCGACAAACAAATCACGCTGCCGGCGGGCGGCTGGGACACGAAGGGCGCACGCTCATCACGCACGATACGCCCTATCCGTTCAACCTGTCGGCGATCATACGGGAGGTAACAGTCGGTGGCTAAGAGATATACCATACAAAAGATCACGCAGAAAAGAAGAAAGCAGCACTCGTCAAGGAACTCTTCCGAGAGCTTCGCGCGGTGGACAGACGAGAGCTTCAGGCAGGGCGTCGAAAATGAAAGCGCTTGCCGTCGAATGCGGCGCTTGACATGTCGGAAACAAAAGAACTGTCGGCGTGGGCGAAGCGAGGAGCATCCATCGAAAACGAGATCCATGACTCCGTCTTCCTTGCAGAAGAATGTTTCGCCGCCTATGAGGCACAGGGGCTTGTCGCGACATGGGGGTATCGGGCGGTCGAAGGATACGAAGGGCGGCTTGTATGGTGCCTCGGCACGGAGCGCGTGGCGAAGAACCGCTATGCGTTCGCCGTAGAATCAAGGCGCATCCTAAACGACTGGAAGGAGCGCTTCGGCGTGCTCTACAACGCCGTCGGGGCCTTTCAACAAGGACGCGCTGCATTGGCTCGGCTTCTGCGGCGCATCGTTTCACGAAGAAATCACGATTGGCGGCGAGCGGTTCATCCCGTTCACGTTGGAGAGGGGCAATAATATGTGCGGATGGGTGGCAGGGCTGACGGCTCTGGCAGGACTCTTTCAATACCGGGCGCAGCAAGCGCAGGCGGACGCGCAGGCGTCGATGTATCGCGCACAGGCAGATGCGGCGACGCAGAATGCACGCATCGAAAACCGAAAGCAAGAGCAGATCGCGGACAACTATGCACAGCAGCAAGAAGCGCTCCGCTCGCGCCGCCGCCTCGCCGAAGGCGCAGCCAGCGGGCAGAGACGGGCGCGGCGGGCTGAACTTCGCCGGCTCCTCGATGGACATCCTCTCATCGGGCGCTGACGCATACCAAAAAGACGCGCAGAACCTTCTCGCGAACCAACGAAACGACAACTACAGCTCGCGCGTCACCGAGAGCAACTCATATCAATCAGGCGAACTAAGCGAACGCCGCCGCCGGCAACGTCAAAAGGCAGGCACGTATGGCGGGCTTTGCGACGCTTCTCGGGACGGCGGCAAGCGTCTACGGGGCGGCGCAGCCGTGGAAATCGGCGAGCGCCTCTCCTCTGCCACAGACGACGAGTACAGCGGCAAATCCCTCGCTCAACTACACGTTCGGCGAAAAATTCTTCAGCAGCTTTCCCAAGCGCTCCATGCCGAGCCTGATGAACAAAGAGAATCAAACCCTCGTTGGAGGTGGTAGAAGATGAAGTTCACGACCTATCAGCAAGCGGTCGAGCCGAACGTCATGAAGCCGCCTGCCGTAAGGAGAACGGGCGACGTCAATGCCTACGGCGCAGGCGGCGAAGGCTACGGCAAGATGGCGGCGGCTTTAGGTCAGGTCAACAAAGTGCTCGCCCAAGAGCAGGGAAGATCGCGATACCGCCGATGTCATGAAAGCACGCAACGAAAATCATGACGAGCCTCACCGAGCAGCTCTATGGGGAAAAACGGGCTTTTTCGTGACAGGCGTCGGAGAAAACGCCAAGGGACTCATCGAGCGCACGACGGCGGCGATTCACAAGACCTACGACGAAATCAGCAAAAATACAATGGCCGTGTACGCTTCGCACTCCAAGGCAACCTCAACGAGAACATGTCGAACTTCCAACGCATCGCGGCATCCAAAGAAATGGCAGAACAAAAAGCGGTGGAAAAAGCGACCTTGATGCAAACCTCAGCACGAACGCACAGCAAGCGGCTCTGACGTGGAACGTCAACGGCGCACCGACGATGTACGTCCAAAACGGCGATACGCTGCCCTCGCCTACGCCAAGAAAGAAGGCTGGTCGGGGCGCAGCTCGGCAAAGAGCGTCAAAGCGATGGTGACAAACATCGCGGCGGCAGCGGCAGGCGCGGCGGTCGAGAGCGAGGACTATGCGCGTGCCGATGAGATACTGAGCCGCTTCCGCAATGAAATGGATCAAGACACCTACTGGAAAAATCGCCCGCATCGTCAAGAAAAAGCAGGATGCCAAGGACATGGACAGGGAAGTGACGCGCATCTTGGGCGATGGGGGTGTATGGGACGGCAAGACCTTTAACCTCGCAAGAGCGCGTGAACTGGTCGATGAAGTCTACGGCGAAGCGCGACGAAAGAAGCGGGCGGTACGTCGGCGGCAGCGGTCGATCAAGGCTTCTCTGCCATCCTCGGGCAAGAGATGGACAACGGGCGCAAGGGCTGCGTCGAAGCGTATCTCAAAGGAACGAAGAACGTGAGCAGCTTTTGTGCGCGTGAGGCGGCGAACGGCGTGCTCTATGTGCCACAGCTCCTTCGAGATGCGAGAAGCGATGAAAGCGTCATCGTCGAGCGCTATACGCCCGATATGGAGCTGCCGGGCGGGCGGCGATCATCTATTACCACGACGAAGATGATGCAGAGAACACGGAAAAACGCCGAACACGTCGTAGCATCCGACGGCAGGGGCGGCATCTACGGCAACAGCTCAAGCGCAGCGGACTACACGGATGAGGACGGCAACTACATTCGCGGCAGAGGCAAGGTCACGCACGGCGAGAGCATAGAGATCGGCGGCGGTCTTCGCCCGACATGGATCATTCGTCCAAAAGACGGCGGACGCATCAGCGCCTACGATCCCGAAAAGCGCGAACGCCTGATGTCCCTTACTTGAAGCAAGAGGCAAAGATATGGGCAGCATATAAAAGCAGCGCGGCGAATATCTGGACAGCGTGGGAAAAGCGATGCAGGGGCGGGCAGCTACAGCGAGGCGCTTTCGATCCCAAAACGCGCAAGACCTCGATATGGATGAGATCAATCACTTGAAAGGGCAAGCGGCGACGTTCTACGGCGTGAATCGTGAAACGGGCAGAGCGAAGGGCGCGGGCGGCGGCAAAGCCTACAATGCCGGCAAAGACGTTGAAACTCATGCAGAAGATGAGCGCAAAATTGCAGCTCGGAGAAAAATGACGACAGATCAATTCATCGCTTATCAGAATGCGGCGCGTCGCTTGATGACGCAGGATGGCTTGGGCGAGGAATTTGAATCGCTGCAAAACAATCGGGCGGTGTGGTCGGCGATCACCGACGATATGGAAGATCCGAAAGGCGGCTGGAAGAAAGCGTTTGAGAAGCTGATCGCCAAAGGACTGGATCCGCTCTCGGCAACGGCGCTGATCGCCAAGAGTGATGTCTTGAGCCCGCCATATTACTTCCCGGAAGACGACGATGTGGAAGAAACAGATGAAGGAGACGCATGATGGCATTTGACCTGACGGATATTTGAAAGACGCAGAAGTGCGCCGAGAAGAGCGGCAGGCAGCAGAAGAAGCCAAGGCACGGCAAGAAGCCGAAGAGGCAAAGCCTCGGTATGAAAAGCTCTGGGGCGCGGCGTCGGACTCGGCGACGATCTGGTCGATACGATGAAAGAGCGCGGCGAAAAATTCGCCGATGCCTACGGCAGATATGTAGATGCAGAGCTGATGCCATTGCGCGTGCGAACGAAACGGGAGACTACAGCGGCAAGTACGCCGATACACCCGAACTGCGGAAAGCTCGGTCGAGGCGCTCGTCAGCGGCGTAGACCTCGCGACAACCCCCTGCACGCGTGGCAGCGTATCATGCGACTGCGCCCAATCCGTGAGCGCGTCGGGAGCGTTTCATCGAAGAGAAGCGAACGAAGGCAGCGAATTCGCACAAGACCTGCGCAGCACAGAGGCGTTCGTCAACTACTTCGACGCGAAGAAAAGCTCAAGAAAGCGCGGGAGATCGAGGCGAATACAGGCATCTCGGCGGACTCCTTCCCAGACGATGATATCGCCTACAAAGAAGCCCTCAAGATCAACGACTTCACGAACAAAAAGAAAAGCGGCAATGCAGGAAAAACTTCTCGATGGAGACGGTCTGCAGGAGTTCCCCGAGCTTCGTGAGGTGGCGAAGATGAGTCCGCGCGATGCGGCGCTCGCGCTCCACGACATCGAGTCCGTGCGGCAGACAGCATGGCATCGTCGAGGCGTTCACGCACTCTTGCCGTGGGCGAAAAGCAGCTGGAGCTTGACAACATCGGCGCAAAAATCGCGATGGGTACGGCGAATGAGAACGATCATGCACGCGCCGCCGAACTCAAAAAGATGCTCGAAGAGGACAAGAAAAAGAGTCTGCCGTCGTTCTTCGACGATCCGCTCTCTGCCATGGCGGGCGGCGTGGCATCGTCTCGCGCCGGAGATGCCGACAGCATCCGAGAAGGCGGCGCATGGGCTTGGGCGGGATGATCGCATCGGGAGCTGCAGGCACGGCGGTCGAGCGGGCGGCGGCACGGCAGTCCTCGGAGCGGCGGGCGGCGTCGTCGGCTTCCTGCGCGGCGTATTCGGTGCAGCGGCGCGGCGCGAGGGGACGCGCTGCCATTCGCACGATGTTCCGCGCGGCGGCGCGGCGTGAGGCAGGGCGTGCCGCCTCCGCGACGCATCCCATTTGGGGCTTGAAGGGCGGTACGTTCTACGGCATGGCGAAAGCCGGAAGCAGGGCGGCGCTTCCTCGAATACAGCGAAATGACCGACACGGACGGCAACCCCTGATGACGGACGCAGAGCGAAAAACCGTGCGGCGATCGGCGGCGCCTCAATGCCGCATCGAACTGTGGAACGCCGGAATGCTCCTCAAGCCTTGACGCGCTTTTGCAGGAAAAGCGGGCGCACAAGGCATCGAAAAAGCGGCGATCGAAGGCATCGTCAACCGCGCGAAATACGATCTCGGCAAGCGCGAATCGGTCGCTGTCTTCGCCAAAGGATCAAGTCAAAGATGTCTCGAAAGATCGCGGCGACGGAAACGGCGGAAGAAAGCGCACAATCCGTCTCCCGACGACCTCATCCATAACTACATCGTCGCCTCTGCCGACGGACGTGCAGCAGAATGCGTACTCACAGCTTCGCCGACATCACGGCGCACGCCGCGATCGCAGGGCAGAAGCTGTCCGCGGCGCTCGGCTTCGGTCTTGCGGGCGGCTCTCCATCTGCCGGGCGGCGCTATACGGCACGCGCATCGACTCTCGTCGGAAAAGGTGCAGGAAGACAGTGCCGTACAAACAACGGTGACGGGAACCGTCATGCTCGGACGACTCCAACAAGTCGCCTCGTCCGCCAAGCTCAAAGAGACAGCGCCCGACGCAGCAGAAAGCTCATCCGTGCCCGTGCGCGGCACGGGCTTTGAAAACGTTCATATCGACGCGGCGGCTGCCTTGAAAGAAAGCGGCCTTGCCGACCTCAAAGCGGTGGCAAAAGCCGCAGAGCTTTTCGGATGCAGCCGTCGAAAACGCCGTCCAACATGGCGGCTATCTTCGTCCCCATCGAAAAGTATGCGCAGTCGGATGCGTCGCCTGCGCTCGCGAAGCCGTCTCCTTCGCGCCGGAAGCGGACTCTTGGCACGCATAAAAAGAACGCAAAAGACTTGAGCGACGCGTAGAAGAAGCGCAGAAAAAGCCGTCAAGACGCGCATCGACATCTCGCAGACGATCGCGCATGAATGATTTCCCGAAGCGCCCCAACACGCAAGCGAAGAAGTCAAGGCGCGTCGAAAAAGCAGAATATGAAGCGGCGATGTCTCGCGATCACAATGAACCCGACGAATCCCAAACAAGGATGGCGTCTGCTTCATGGCGGTTTACCGCGGGAGCGGGCGGCGCTCCTGCAGCCGGCGACAGAAGTCCCTCGAACGCGATGAAGAACGGCAGTGCGGCTTGGGTCGAGGACTTCAAAAAGAGCACGGCCACGCGCCGACGCAGAAAGACATGCTGAGGCTCGCCTATCGCCTCATGGTCGGCGATGCCGCAGCTGAAGGTCGAAGGCTGGCAGACGCTCACGCAAGAAGAGATGGACAGCGCGAAAGGGACAGCTCGACGCGCTGAACGACCGCATCCGGACGATGGAAGACATCGAAAGCCGCATGAAAGAAGTCGACGGCAGTGAAATCCGCATGGCATCGGGCTGTCTCCCGAAGCGAGCAGCGTCTATCGTCAGCTCATGGCAAGTCTCAAAGCGATCGGCGGCGCACAGTCGAGGGCGGCGCGCTTAAACGCGCTTCTTTTCGCACGCCATGCCGACCAGTATGCACGCGTGATGCGGGAGAAGAAGTGGGAAAAAGGACTATACAGCGCTCGACTACTATCGGGATACGTTTGCTGGTGAGCATGGAGAGAGTGCGCAGGCGGGCGGCTTTTACGCAGGCGGCGATGCAGCGAAGCGAAGCGGAAACCTGGAAGAGTTCAGCAGACGAATGCGCACACCAGAAGCGGAGAGCGGCAGTCGAGAGAGAAGTTCTTGCGTATCATTTTCCTCGCGGTACAGCGGTTGATGTCGCACAAGATGATATGCTTCATATACACCATCGGCATCCAGAAATGAAGGATGCGGACTTTGCGCTTATTCAAGAAAATATGGAGAATTTCGCGCGTTCATTTGGATATGACGGGAAAAGGAGATTATGGCGGAAGGGCGATTCTGTGCAAAATAAAAACGCCGCGCGGTGCAGCGGGCGTTTCTTACGAGTTGCTTCCGACAGGACGTGTTTTCCTCAAAACGGCGTTTTTGATAATGAGAACAGCATTGACAGCTGGATTATCAAGAATGGCACGAGCAAAGACCTCATGCAATTAGAAACAGAAAAAGAGGCAATGCCGCGTCCATGCTTACAGGTCACCCCAGCCGGACGGATAAAACCGCCGACAGCCTAACGCCTTTCGGTCATTCAACCTCTTTCGCTTCCTATGATACAGGAGAGGTTGGGGATTGTCAATCAGGCGAATCGGTTCTATCAGAGTGCAGGAGCAGAAGAACGACTTGCCGAAGATGAAGCAGCGTGAGTAAGATTGTCGACGACTACGAGAAGGGAACCGTCAATGCCACGAAGTCGTATACGATCAGTGGATACGCCTTTGGTGTTGCAGTTGGTTGGAGTACCGCATCTTCCCTAAAAATTGACGGAAGAAAAATCGAGCATATATTAGAGCATGACGGTATGAATACGATGATTCTGCGAGAGCTTCCGCGAGCGATCGCAGATCCCCTCATGGTTTTCGATACCCTATGCCGAAAGAAAAGTCGTTGTAGTAGACCTAAAAAGATGCCAATGGAGCTACGATCATTGTTCCCATTGATATTCGGCAAGAGAGAGATCGCCTGACGTCAATATTCTAACAACGCCTGTGGAAAAATCCAAGGGCGAAGCGTGGCGATGGGACATGGAGCAATTAAAGGGAACGGATTTTGATTAGTTCATTAAACAAAACATGAGAAATCTCGTGTTTTGTATATGAACACGAAAAAGCGCCATGTGGGCGCAGTCTGGAAGAGGGCGACTCTCAACAAAGGCGACACACAAGACGCTTTATCTTCGTTCATTGTATCAAATGCGTTTCAGAATGTAAAGACGGAAAATGATCTCGAAGCGGCAAGGGCGGCGCATACAGGGTTTTATCAGCGTGCATGGCATAGCTCTCCGTATGATTTTTTTCTGCGTTTGATTTAGGAACGCCGGAACGGGTGTCGGGCAGATGGCGCATGGATGGGGTGCATTGTGCAGCAGACAGAAAGACCTCAGAGGTCTATCGAGGAGATGACGGCAGAACATACGAGGTGGAGATTCCCGAGGATGATGTGCTGCTGGATGAACAAAAATCTTGATGATGAGCAGCCGCAAAGGTGCGTAAGGCGTTGGATAAGCTGGTTCGCGGTCTTACGATGGAGCAGCTTGAGAATTGGAACGATGTGCGCCGTTTAGGAAAAGCTGCCGTCACAGCGGACATCAAAGAGGCTTTGTCTGAATCCGACGGAATGAATATCTATGGAACGATCAGCGATTTGGTGGACGGTCAGGAAGAGGCGTCGAAACTTCTGAATCAATATGGGGTGAAGGGCATTGTCTATGACGACAGACAAGGCGGGCGCGGCTTTGTCGTGTTCGATGATCGGGCGATCTCTATTGTCGAGAAGTTCTATCAGAAAAAGAGCGAGAATGCACTCGCGGAGCAGAAGGAGGCTGTCCGCAGGCAGTATGCGGGAACGGCGCTCTGGATGAAAAGCGCCGAACGGCGTGCAGACGAATCTCACGGAAGAACAATGGCTCACCGTGCGCACGCCTGCATTCAAGGCGTGGTTTGGCGACTGGGAGCAAGTGGCACGTTTCACGCTTCCGAGCCATGCTGAGAGTCTGGAGGAGGCTGCTGCAGCGGCAAGGTCGATGGTCGGTAAGCGTCTGACAAATGATGTAGCTTCGCATTGAGGCGGTTTTGTCTAACAAGAATGTCGGAAAGATGGTGAGCGAATCTGCAACAAGGAAGTCGGTGGACGCACGAGTTCACGCGCTGGCGGTGGCAAATGTCGACCATCTGTTTTTCTCGTGCGATTGCTGAATACACGCATACGATCGGAATAATGACAAGAACATCAGGCAGATTCATCGGATGTTTGCGCCTTTTTGTTGTCGGGAATGAGGGTTTTTGTTGTGAAGTTGACGGTCAAGGAGCTTGCACAGGAAAAAGAGGGAATCGGCTACATTCGGTAGAAGCTCTGGAAATAAAAGAGGCTTCCCGGAAATGGAATGCTGCATACAACGCCACAGATGGCGTGCTGACTTCATTCCCACAGGAAACCTTTGACACCATTATAGCAAACTTTTGCAAGATGACAATAAAGACGCTGATCTCTACAAACGCCGGACATAAAATCTATAGCGTACAGATGCTGGAATTGAAAAATCGGCAGGTACGTTGCCAAGGTCTGCCGTAAAAACGGTCCTCTGCCACTGCCGATTTATCTGCTATTAGTATAGCAGAATTGGCGGATAAATACAACCCCTTGTTTGACCGTGTGGACGAAAAACGGCGAACTGATGGCTTCTTCTCTGCACAGAATTTCAGCCAAGAGGAGAAGCGCACTTCACAGGGCGAGATCGCGATGCAGCCGGACGGCAAGCGGCTCATTCGCTTGTTCCGTACGGCAGACGAATCGACGTTTCTTCATGAGATGGGGCATCTCTTCCCTCATGGATTTGGATAGCTCGCGAAGATCGACGATGTGTCGGCAAAAAGACTTGGCGACGGTCAACGAATGGGCGGCGGGAAAGAGGGCGCGGCGAAGGAGTATGCAGATACGGACTGGGCGGATGAGTTCCGCGATCGCTGAAGCGGCGATTCTCGCGGCTTTCTTGCGTCGGGCGACGCCCTACGCATAGCACGCGCGAAAGATGTCTGGCGGCATGAGCGGTTCGCACGCGGCTTGAGCTTTATCTTCGCGAAGGAAAGCGCCGTCAGTGGGCTTCGCGGTGTGTTCCGCAAGTTCGAATGTTCCTAGAAAAGTCTATTCCTTCGTTCAATCGCTCGGCGGGCGGCCTTCTCTTGCGGTAGAGGCCGTGATGGCACGCATGATCGCCGCAGAAGAGGAAATTCAAGCGGCGCTCCTCGATGAGCGTTATCGTCCGGTTGAAAAGCTCGGCGGCGAAGAGATGCTCCGCGATCTCATGGGCGAGGATATGGCAAAGCTTCTATGCGAAATGGCTGCAGGAAGCGCAGGAAGAGTCCGAAGACCTTTTGCGGGCGCAGGTGATGAAAGACCTCAGCGCGAGGCGCGTGAAGCGTACGAAGAAGAGGTCGCAAAAGAGCGCGAGAAAAAGCGTGCGGAACTGGAAAAAGAGCCGGTCTATCTCGCGGAGGCGGCGCTCGAAAAGAGCGGCAAGGCGGGCGAGGCGATCCTCGGGCATTGGTACGATTCGCTCGAAGAGTACAAGGAAGAACGTGCGAAGAGAAAGTCGCTCGAAACGGAGCTGACCGAATATATCGAGGCGTATGCCCGCGATCTCGAGAAGAAGATGCTCGCCGAACATCTGACGGACGAGAATATCGAAAAGGCGATGACTCTCGCCTAAGGCGTTCGGACGAAGAAGGGCTTTTGGGACGGCGGCGATGCGCCGAAAGGAAAGGCTCTATGGCGTATATCGGCGGCGAGGTCGCTGAGGCGAAGGAAGTCGAAGAACATCTAAGCGCCATGAAAGAAGACGCTGATGAGGCGGCAAAGAAGAAACTCAAGCCGCGCTCGAACGACTCAAGGGCAGCGCGAAGTGGAGCGGGAAGAGTATGCGGAGATCGAGGAGATCGCCCGCGCCAAGACGCAAGAGGAGCAGAAGAAAAAATACGAGGCGTTCAAGGCGAAGCATAAGGAGCGAGCGAAGGAGCGCGTGAGAAAAACAGGCGGAGGAGAAGCGCCGCCGCAAGGATTTTGAAGAGGAAGCATGGGCAAACGAGCGCTTCTTCCGCGAGCAGGCGCGGCTCTTCCTCGCATCGCTTCCCATCAGCGAATCGTGCAACCCGGAGTTCTTCCGCCGCAAGGAGAAGCAGCACGCGCGGGCGGCAGCGAAGGCGGCGGCGCAGAGGAAGTGGGACAAGGCAAGAGCCGAGCGGAGAATCAAGCACAGCGGCGGCATGCGCCTATGAGGCGACGAAGAATCAAGAAGAGATGCAGAAGCTGACCGCCGACGTACAAAAAGAAGCTCGGCGCTCGCACGGTGCGCATTCAGGCGACGGAGCGCTATTGGCTGCACCATCTCGCCTATTTGCTGGGGCTGAAAAGAGCGATGTCGAAAAGCGGAGGGCACTCTCGAGCTCGCCGAACTTTTTGACAGCTACAAGGACACTCGATCTCGACGCGGATGCGCCGACGGAGATCCTGAGCTTTTTGGCAAGAGAGGAGACGAGCTACAAGAGCATGACGCTCGGGCAGCTTAGACAGACGGTCAATATGCTTCGAGCGCTCTATGATGATCGGGCGCGACAAGAATCGCGTGCTGAGTTTTGCGGGCAAGGATTTCGCCGATGTCGCGCAAGAGATCTTATCGTCGAAGACGCGCCTTGCGCCCGAAGGTGAAGCAGCATCCCGTATCGCCGGATACGGGCGGCGTCGGTTACAGCGATTGGCTTGCCAAGGCGCCGGGCATCGGCGAGCAGATGGCGCTCGCGCAGAAGTGATGCTGAAACCTCTGCCAAGCCGGAGGTGATGATCCGTCTCTGGGCGAGGAAGCGCACAGCTACATCTACGGTACTGATCGAGCGTGCACAGATGAAGGAGACGAAGCTCCTCGGCGAGAGTCAAGATGAGCTTTGCGCATCTTCTCGGTCTATACGAAAGAGGAGCGCATGACGGGAAGGATCGGACGATCAAGGCGGGCGGCGAGAAGCTGACGAAGGAGAATGTGCTTTGCCTCGCGCTCAACTGGGATCTGAGATCAATCGAAAAGCGCATCTTGGACGGCATCGGAGAGAGACTCGACGTGGAGGCGGTCTTAAAAGAGCATGACGGAGCGGGATTGAAGGTCGTGCAAGAGGTATGGGACTTCATCGATACCTTCTGGAAGGAAACGCAGCCGTCGAGGAAAGCTCAACAGCTCGCGTCTCGGCAAGGTCCCGCCGCGCCTTTTTCCATCCGCACGGCGGACGGTGCGGAGATCGGCTGCGGGCGGCTACTATCCGCTCAGGTACAATGCCGAAAAGTCCACGCAGGCGAAGGAGCACGCGGCGGAGGAAGAAGCGAAGCGCGGGGCGGCGGGCGCGAAGGTGCTCGGTGCGCATCGCGGCCATACAAAAAGGCGCTCGGAAGGCGAGGTCAAAGAGCCGTGCTTTTGGAGTTCGATGTGCTCAACGGTCATGTCTCACGATGCCGCGCACAATATCGCGTTTCGCATCGCGGCGCGTGACGTGCATCGTATCTTGCGGCAAAAAGACTTCAAGCAGTATGTCGCTTCAACCTACGGCTTGGCGTTCTGGAATCGTCTCGATCAATGGGCGCTCGACGTGTGGGCGGTCGCCGCTGACGGCAGCGATCTGGCGGCGACGGCGCTCAGTCGTACGATGGCGGCGTTTCGCTGCAATTCGACGATGGCGATCATGGGATATCGCTTATGGCCGGTCATAGAGAATGCGACGAATATCGGGCCGATGATGGATAAGCTCGGCGCGATAGAAGCGCACGCGGCGATCGCGGACTATTACGGCAATAAGAAGAGCATGGATGCGCTCTTGGAAAAGTCGCTTTTCGCGATGAACCGCATCAACAATATGGAGCGCGATCTTCGCCAAGATACGCATATCTTCGCGCCGACATACGCGCCGATCGAGTTCTTGCGCGACAATGCATACTGGGCGCTCGCCCAAACGGATTTGATGCTGTCGAAGCCGCTCTTGGTGCCGCGCGTATAAGAATGCTTTTGCCAAGGCTTTGGCGGCGGTGAATCGGGAGAATGTGGAGAATAGGCGCACATATCAAGAGGCGCAGGAAGAAGTCGAACGGCTGCGGGCGGAGGTCTATGATCTTCTGAAAAGAGCTGTTCGGACTGGAAGAGGAGAGCAAGGAGCGCCGCTATATGAATCCTGAGCAGCTGAAAGGATCGCCGTATGCGGGGATGTCGGAAAGGGAGATCGAGGATGAAAAGATAGCGAAGGAACGAGGCGCCTGGCGAAAAAGAGCGTGCGTTCTACGAGGCGGGGCATCGGCTCGAACGCCGCCGCGCCGCCGATACGAGAGGGCGCGGAGCTGATCGAAGAGGCCGAGATGCGCTCGGTGCAGGCCGCCGACGGGGCGGTGCGCGATGTGATCGGCTCAGGGGCAGACGAAGGATCTTTCGGCGTTGCAGCGTTCGCGAAACGAGGCAGTGAAGATGTTCACGTCGTTTTATTCGTATTTCAATACGCAGTTCAATGCGCTTTTTGGAATCGCACTTCAGCGCAAGTACAGCGAGGAAGGCACTTCGCGTGTCGATGTCTGGATGCCGCTGGCGCGTTCGCTCATCTATCGCATCGTCCTCGTCAGCATTCTCGGGCGATGGGGAAGTTCGCGCTCGGTCTCGAAGGGACGATGATCGCGCTGAAGTATCGCACGGTGAAAGATCCCAAGACGGGCGAAAAGAAGAAGGTCGAGGTGCCGAGAGAGCGTTTCCTGCGCGTCTTGGGCAAGAATCTCCTGTCAACGACGACGGAACGATGCCGTTTTTCCGTGATTTTGCGGGATGGTGGCGCAAGGTCTTTGACGGGACGACGTATGGGCGCAATTTCGAGGCTTGGTTCTGTCGTGACGCGCGGCTTGAAGCAGGCGCTGGCGACGATGGAGTTGATCGAAAAAGAAGGGCGAGCAGGATCTGGCGCGAGAGGAGCCGCCGAGGAGCGCCGAAAGATGCAGGAAGATGACGCCTCGTAGGCGCAGGCAGTATGAAGATGACAGGGAAGTACAAGAAGCCGAAGAAGGAGATCGGCTATATCGATGTCATGAAGTCGGGCGCACAGACGATCAGCACGCTGACGGCGGCGCGTACGGGCGACGAATACGATCGCAGACGGCATTTTCACGGTCTTACAGTACATGACGGACAGCATGGAGAAGGATCCGTACTATGATCGGAGCATGGAGAATGTGTTTCAGCGTGTTGTTCGACAAGAAGCTCCGAGCGAAAAGGAAGCCGGAGAAGCTGAAGAAGCACAAGGACAAGAGGCGCAGGCGAGGGCACTCGATGAGAAAGAGGGAGAATATGATTAACCATTTGACGACGAAGGTGATCTATCAGGGCGACGGCAAGACGCGGCGCTTTCCGTTCGCGTTTCCGTTCGCTGATGTGGCGGATGTGAAGGTGGTGATTGCGATGCGGCAGCGGAGCGCAGACGCCGCTGGCGGGGATTATTTCGTCGATGCGAAGACGCGCACGGTGCTGTATCCGGGGTATGCGCCGGGGGAGAAGCTGGAGAGAGCAGCCGCCGACGCTTTCGGCGGGCAGAAGATCGTGATTTACCGCAGTACGCCGAGGACGCAGATGGTGGATCTCGGGAGAAGTATCCGCTGCCTGAGGTGGAGGCGATGCCGGATAAGCTGACGATGATCGTTCAGGAGATCTGGGAGGTGTTGGAGCGCTGCGTCAAGGGGCATCAGCGGCACGAAGGCGCCTGATGTGATCGTGGTGGAGAAGCCGGGGTCTTCGGGCGGCGCCGTCGGCGGCAGGGCTGCTGACGTTTCGGACGATGGCGGATCTCCGCAAAACGGGACAAAGGGCATCGGTGTCGGAACGGAGTTCAAGACGATGGATACAGGCGCCCTTTCGACGGGGGCGGCGCAAACTATATTGCAAAGTATCTATGGTCGGCAGCAGCCTATCCGTGGGCGATCGACCCTCGGTGCGACGAGTGAGACGGAGTATGCGCTGGTCTATAAGCGCGACGGCACGCCGGAGGTGGATGAGAAGGGCGCGATGTGCTGAAGAAGGACGCACAGGGAAAGCCGATCCCGCTCATGCGAAGCTGACGGCAAGACGATCAAGAAGAAGCATCTTTATGCGATGATTACAGATCAAACGGTGAATTATCGGCAGTTCGGCGCGGTCTCGGACGGTGCAGCGGACGATGAACAGAGCGCTCAGGATGTGTCACCGCTATCAGTCGGAGACGTATACGATCGAGGCCTTTGACGGGGCGCAAGCGGTATACGGTGACGGTGGCAAATCACGAGGGCATTATCCGAAAGGACAACAATGAGCCGATCCAGTGCTGCGGCAATATTGATTTGTCGGGTTCGGGCTTTTGGTCCAGGACGATAATGCGATGGTTCGGCTTTCATCTCTGGGGAGATAATGAGCGGATTATTTTACGTTCGAGCCGACGAAAGAGGCGACGGATACATGGGTGCGGATAATTTCGTCGTGAATGTCAACGGTAATGAGTCGACGCTGCAGCAGAGATGCACTGCTTTTCTTGAAGGAAGATCCGTATGCGGTGCGCGATGATGGCGGGTATCTTTATTCGGAGCCTCGGTATGAGTTGCTTTTGCATACGACGGACGGGCTTTTGACGTCGCCGATCACGTACGACTGGAATAATCCGGGCGGCTTGAGATCAATTCAGTGGTGTCGACGTATGACGGGCATGAGGCGACGACGCAGACGGTGAATTCGCATTTTGGGTGCAGTTATACGATGCTGCCGCGACGCATTATTTTTCAAGGGCTGCGATGTGCGGTTCAAGACGACGGCGAACAAGTACGCTACGGTGCTCTGGTGCAAGTGCCACAATGCGCATGTCAGCGGCTTCAACATCGTGCCGGATGCAAACGAGATGCACAATACGCGCTTTAAGAATGCGATGATTTATATCTGGGGCGCGTACAATGTCGAGGTCAGCGATATCGTGGGATGCAACGCGGCGGGCAAAAAGAGGGCAGCCAAAACGGCACGTCGGGCTGATGTCGATTCGCGCGACGAATTGCTTGAATCTGCGTCTCGCATGATATCAGCGTGCAGGGGTATTGGGCGCGACGGCGATGAATTGCGTGAAGGATGTCGCATGTCGAGCGCGTTTCCATCAATCGCTTGATATTCACAATTATTTTTACAATTTGTGGATCAATGAATGCAATTTGTTCAATCACGCGATTCAGATCGGCGAGGGCGCGGGATCTGCTCGATCACGAACAGCAATTTTTACATCAATAAGCTCGAAGCGGACAGCTGGCCGCACGCGCATATCTTGGAATTCAATCTGACGTATGGACGAATCTTCGAGGGCGCGTGCTGATCGAGGGCTGCAATGCCTATTTGAAAGATCCGCCGACAAGCAGTTCGACGTGTACAAGATCGATTTTTCTCCGGAGGCGGTATCGACGCTCGACAGCTACCGTTTCGGAGGTGACGATTAGGGACTGCCATTTTTACAGCTACAATCCCGATACGTATTTGACCCTATTTTCACGATCGCGGGCAAAAAGGAACTGCAAGAGACGAGCACGAAGGGGCCGTCGGTGCGGGTAAACTACAATCGCGATTTGGGAACGATATGAAGGGATCGCTGATGTGGCGCTACGTGGGCGCGGCGTGGATTGGCACGAAGATTCCGATACGTCGCGGCTTTCGGTGGTGCGCGCGGTCAGGTGGTACGCACATACCAACGGTTCAAAGTGCAGACGGCAAGACGGTGTTTTATGACAAGCGATATTTTCTCGTGACGAGGGCGGGTGTGCTGCCGAATCCGAGGGCGGACAATGTGCCGACGGATTTGAGCGGCGAGGAGTTCGAGCTGGAACGGCGCGGGTGCGCTTTATGGCGCGCGGTCGTTGGGAGGCGGCGCGTGCGTATGGGGCGGGAGATTTCTGCTTCACGGAGTATTCGCCTTGGCTGCCGGTGTACTGCTACGAGTGCACGGCGGGCGGCGTGTCGAACGGCTGGCGGCCGACGCATACGGCGGGCAAGGTGATCGAGGGCGAGAATGTGTATCCGAAGAATCTTGATGCGTGCTATTGGCAGTATGTTGAACCGGCGGAACGGTTCATCCAGAAGCGCTTTTGCACCGGGACTTAAGGTGGAAGCAGGCGATGTCTTATGCGGATCATCGGCTTTACAAGGTGCTTGACAGCTGGTGTGTTGACGGATGCTACCGCCCTCAATACGGCATGGCTCGGGTCGTTTCGCGAGGGACGGCACGGCTTTCTTTCATCGGGAAGGATTGGGCAGGCGAAGACGTGGTGGAGCCGCGAGGCGTTTTGTCTGTCGCATGATGCGGCGGGGTGGCGCAGATCTATCGTCTGGTCGATCAGGACGGAACGACGAGCGGCTCTTTTTCGGTACGGGCAACGGACGCTGCATCGACGGCGATATGATCTGGCAGCATACGACGGAAGCGGCGACAAAAGAGTGGCAGCCGCAGACGCAGTTTTTCGCGGGTGATGTGGTATCTTACGGTGGAAATTGCTACAAGTGCGTGTTCGATGGGCGCCTTGAGCTGCCAAGTCAGACGAACATTGAGAATGTCGTGACGAATATGAAGGGATCGGGCGATGCTTTTTGCTTTCTGGGAGAATGGAACGGATGTGCCGACGAAGCTCGGGGCGAGCGGGAAGTGGATGATCCGTGTGGCGAATCACGGACTGCTATCGTTTCCGGACGTTCGCCAGGGGTATTTCGGTCATGCGGGGAATCCGCAGCCGACGATTGTGCAGGGTGGTACAGGAGCAGGCGTACCGAGGCGCCGAGTGCAGACGAGGGTGAGCTACTGATGGCAAAGGTTTTGGTGACGGAGGCGTATTTGCAGGCGATCGCCGATGCGATTCGTACGAAGAACGGCAAGTCGGTGCGGTATCGACCGGGGGATATGGCGACGGCGATTTTGGCGCTTGAGGCGGGCGGGGCGGGCGGCACAGCGCCGCCGCCAACGCCGCCGCCGACGCCGCCGGCGGAGGCGATGCGCCTGCCCGGAAAGACGAAGGTCGGCAGCTTTACGCTGCGGGCGAAAGCGGACGGCCTCTTTCGGGGTATACGGCAGGGAAGATCGTGATGGCTCTGCCGAACCATAAGACGGCGGCGTTTCGTGCGGTGGTGTTCTGCCCGACGGGCTTGGAGCTTGTGAATATGGGCGTGTCGATTTTCAGAACGGCCGCGCGTGGACAACATACGAATGCGTATGTGACTTCGCCGACGCGCGTCGCTGTCGAGGGCGGCACGAACTATGTGATGGAATGGGAGGAGGTGATCGACGTGAAAGAGGATGGTGCGTATGTCTACGATGACGACAAGTTGAACGACAAGCTGACGTATTACTGCTGCGTAGAAGGGAGTGTGCGGGCGGCGGCGGGCGGCTCGACGGCGCTCGATGCGGCGCCTTTGACGGTGGAAGCGTTTGTTTTAGAAGGGTGAAGAAATGAAAGCGCTTTTTCGTGTGTTGGGCAAGCTGCAGGAAGATTGGGGTGGAAGATCGTCGTGTGCGGTGTCGTTGGTGACTGCGGAACACGCACAGATTTTTGCGGCGTTTTGTGCGCTGGTGTGCGCCGACCTTGGACAAAGTTTTTTGTCGCTGTCGCGCAAAGCATCTGGTCGATGGGGAATCCTGATGCCGACGTTCTGGAGGACGGTGTGCAATATCCGTGCGGCGCGTCGCGCAGGCTACATCAAGAGCAATTTGATGCGCACGCGGTTCGTGTCGAAGATCCTGACGTATTTTTGGCGTGGTGGCGGTAGCAGTGCTCTTGGATTTCATCTTGGTCAAGACACATGCGCCCGGCGTTCGCGGCGACGCTTGCGATCGGGTATTTGTCGCTGACGGAGTTTATCTCGATCTTGGAGAATATGCAGGCATCGGGAGTCGAAGAGGCAGGCGCTTTGCTTGAGCTTGCGCGTAAGAAGAGCGGCGCGGCAGGGGCGAGGCGCGAGGATAATAGTGAGAGGAGAGAGGGGAAAATGAGGGTGTTTTTGAACTCGGGGCATGATCTCGTACACGACAGCGGGGCGATGAATCCGAGGACGGGGCTGCGCGAGGCGAAGTCGCCGCCGTCGTCGGCGATCTCGTCAGGGGTATCTGGAAAAATGCAGGCTGCGAGGTGCGTATGCTGCAAAGCGACAATCTCAACTGGGAGAGCGACTACGCTGATCGGCAGGACTGCTCCGTGTGCGACTGCGCGAACGAGTGGCCGGCGGATGTTCGTGAGCATCCACTGCAATGCGGCGAACGGCAGGCGCGCGGCACGGAGACGCTGATCTGCGGCGCGGGCGGACGCGCGGAACAGCTGGCTGAGTGCATCCAGCAGCAGATCGTCGAGGTCTCGACACGACGGACAGAGGTCTCAAGGAGCGTCCGGGGCTGATCGTGCTGCGTGCGACGGATATAGCCTGCGGTGCTGGTCGAGCTGGCGTTCATCGACACGATGAGGACGCGAGCTTTTTGATGACGCGGCGGACGACTTCGCGCGAGCGATTGCGCGAGGCGTGACGGACTACGAGCAGATGATTTGACGCGGCGGGGGAGTGCAGGGGAGGATAGAGAATCCCCCGCCGAAGCGGATCGCTTGCGACGGGGGATGAAGGGTACCCGGACGATTGACGCGGCGGGGCTATCGTCGTATAGGCATAGAAAGAGGTGCTGTCGGTAGACGGTCAGCCCCAGTTTGAGTTGGAGAGAATCCCCTCGCCTGAGTTGCAGCTCGTGGCGGGGGATTCTTATTTTGCTTTTTAAAGCAACGACGCAAATCGTCACGCGAACATCAACGATAAAAATCGTACAGTTCCATAAGCAGTGCCTTTGCTGACCTATCCAAGAAGCAAGCCCGAAGGGCGCGGCTGATTGGTAAATAGATCGATGCGAAAACGTCCCGCAAATCAAGCTCGAAGAGCGCAGATGCGCAGCTGACGTTGACCGCCGGGGGCTAAGAATCGACCGCCTACCGTCTTTGGCAGCACCATGTATATTATAGCATATAGAAAACGTTTGGCGTTGCCTTTTGGGAAGGATGAAGCGAAATGCAAAAATATTTGCGTGGATAAAGACGCATGAGATTATGATAAAGCTCGGATTGACGCTGGCAACACTGCTGGCGTTTATAACGATCGCTTTCTGGCGCTCGGGAGCTTGTCGAACGCCAGAAGGAAAAGCCTGCCGTCGTTACACAAGAGCAGTCGCAAGATGCGAAAGAGCTGCAACGGCAACTGGACATCTCCGTGCCACGCCGAGGCGCTGCAACAGCGTCTTGCGGCAGTGCAGGCGGGAGAGCGTGCGCCTGCAGCAACGTGCTATCGTTAATGCACCGACGGTAGAGCGGGCGGCGCAAACAGTTGAAAAAGCAGATCAAGGCAGACGATCCGACGCTGCCGATGGCAGCGCGTGAGAAGTCCGATCGGACGGTCGTGACGCCCGATCACGAAGCGACAAAGATGGCAGGAACTGCCGCCGGATAAGCAACGAGTCGATGTCTACAGGTGAACCTGCGAAAAAGACCATCGAATCAAGGGCAGGTGCAACGATGGTTGACGGCAAAGCGTACGCCACTATCGGCTATGAGCAAGGACGCTTTGAAGCGCTCATGCACTTTGACGGCACCAGCCGCGCGGCGTGAGTGTGATGTACAATGTGATTGAGTGGTAAGTTTAGCCCTCGAGGTTTCGGCTTCGCTTATTTATTTTGCCGCCATTTTGCCGCCGCAAGTTTCAAAACAAAGCATGAATCACCATAAATAAACATAAATATCGAAATCGGAAAATGTACCGATAATGCGGCGTGGTTACTTGGTTTATAATACAAGCATATATAAAGATAAACAAAATATTTATAAGTTCCGATAAGTATAAATTATCGGAAGTAAATATACATTATAGTTAATCGTAGTCTGTAGCCCTAGTGAGCATTGGAGTTATGTCGGTGACTTTATCTAGTAGTGTAGTATACCGATATTCCATATATTTTACAAGGTTTAGGAAAAATTTTCTCACCTTGAATATCTTGGCACATAGTCTGCGCTCTTCAGACTTGACTTCTGAGGTTTCATGGTAATATTGGTCAGGACATGACCGTTAATTTATTTGTTTCAAGGAAAGTTGGTGAGGAAATGGATCGGCGATCACCCCAGTTGTATAAAAAGAAACGAAAATCTTCGGAAGTCTCCGTCCGTTCTCGGCATCATGCATCTTGAACCGGGAGCTTCCCTGAAAGGAGTCTCCCTCACCCATGCTCAAAATTTTTAAATCCCTTGAGAGCGGTCTCTGCAACCACTGACGCTCAAGACGCCTCGAAAAGGGCGGCATGGATCAACATCATCGACCCCACGCCCCACGAACTCAAAGTCGTAAGCAACCTAACGGAAGTCGAACCAGACTTCCTACGTTCCGCCTCGACGATGAGGAGCGTTCCCCATACGGATGTCGAGGACAATTCCGTCATGGTTCTAACCAATGTCCCGTCATGCGTGGCGGTGACAGCTAGTGACATCGCTGCCGCTAGCCATCATACTAACCGAGGACTACTTCATCGACGGTATGTTTGAAAGATACGCCCTGTCCTTTCGGAGTTTCAATGAAAACACGGCGAAACTATTCCGCACCTTTAAGAAAACGCGCTTTCTCTTTCAAGTTCTCTATAAGTCAGCGACCTTCTACCTATGTTACCTCAGGCAAATCAGCAAGCATTCGGACGAAATCGAGGCTGAACCTGCGTTGTTCGATGGAAAACAGCGATATCCTACGTCTTCTCGAACTGCAGAAAGGCTTGACTTACTTCAGCGCAGCTCTGCGCTCCAACGGCGCTGTTCTCGACAAACTTTTGCGCCTGCGTTCCAACCAAGCACCGACGCCCATCATCAAAATCTATGAGGAAGATGAAGATCTCTTGGAAGATGTCATCATCGAGAATAAGCAAGCGCGCGAAATGGTTGAACTGTACAGCAAGATTCTCGCGCGCATGGCGAGACACCTTCTCTCTATCATCTCAAATAATCAGAATCTCGTGATGAAATTCCTTGCCGCCATGACAATCATTCTTGCAATCCAACGGTCATATCAAGCTTTCTTCGGCATGAACGTCCCTGTCCCACTGGCAGACGATTCGACAGCATTCCTTTCAATCGCCGTCCTCGCTGCTGCCATCGCTGGTGTATCATCCTGTGCTCCTATGGCGAAAGAATATGTTTTAAAGAGTTACGAATCGGAGGCAGATGATATGGCATCACCTCGTTGAATCCGAAATAAGGAACGGTGTCATCTTCGGCGATGCAGAAAATGCAGAATACGTCTACATGCCCGCGAGTGAGGTTGGTGTAAAAGATCCTATCTGTGTCTCACGAAGTCAATGATATGCGTAATGATGTGACTTTGAAAGAGGCGCTCCGTCTCGTAAGAATCCGCAGTCTGCGCCTGCCGTACATCCGGGCCTTGGAAAAAGTCTCGTTCTGATACAAAATAGCTGCCGACACTATTTATGTGTGGCAGCTATTTTTGTATGTTCGTTCTCTGCAACCAATCATGACCGCATCAGCAACTGCATCCCTAGGAATGCCTACCTCTTCAACGCACTTTGCATCAAGTTCCGCTAGATAATGCACCGTCGGCGCGAGCGCAGCGGGTCTACGCGAAAGCTCGGATTGTGGATGGCAGCGGATAATCCCGTTCCAACCAGCACGAAACAGCCCGGCACGTTCTCCTGATAGAAGGCAAAAGTCCTCACCGCCCAAAGATTTCGAGCAGGCACAACCTGCAAATCGCACCTCCTGCCACCCTGCTTGGAAAACGATGTCCAAAAACATCGTTCGCCGTCGCCGGCGGCCCTTCGTACCAATCCGTCACCACCTCAGCGCCATGTGCCTGTAGCCAGACCTTCAGCCAGCGCAGACGCGCTTACGAATCAAGGCGCGTTCTTCTCCGTCCATGCTGCGCGTCGTTCCTTCGACGAGCGCTTCTTCAGGGATGACGTTCCATGTATTGCCCGCGGCGACATGAGTGACGCTCCAAGCCCTGCCGAAAAACGGATGAAGATTGCGCGCGACGACGGCCTGCACCGCCTCGGATGAATCCCGCCGCCGAAAGCGAATCGGATCGATGCCGCGCTGCGGATGCGCGGCATGCGTCCCCTGCCGATGAAGCGAAATACGAAGCGGTCGACTGCCGCCGTGACAGCACCTTCCGATATGCCGACCGCCAACCGTCGTAGGGGCGACGCGTGAGTCCGAGATTGCCTGTACATCGCGCAGGGCTCCTGCTCCATGAGTACCTTAGCCCCGCCCGGCGCCTCCTCGCTGGCTGGAAGAACAGGCGCACGCGCCCCTTCAGCTCCATCTCGTGCTCCTTGAGCAGAAGCGCCGCACCGAGAACGGACGCTGGGTATGAAAATCATGCCCGCAGGCGTGCATGCGTCCTTCATTCTCCGAGCGGTACGGCAAATCCGTCTGCCCTCGATGGGCAGGGCGTCGATATCAGCACGCAAAGCAACGACAGGCTCACCTCTCCCACTTCCGCAACAAGTCCTGTCGAAAGCGGCAATTTGAGAATGCGTATGCCCGCACGTTCCAAGGAAGCACGGATGCGCTTCGTCGTTTCCACTTCTTCATAGGAATGTTCGGATGGCGGTGAAACCACTGAAATTCTTCCTTGATATATGCTTCGATGTTTTTCGATAGCTGACATAATATTTTGCCTCTCTAATTCATATATGTTTAGTATATTATCTGACATTATATAGTGAATGCTCCATTTTGTCAACAAATCTTCTCGTCCCGCTGTATCATCTAAAGGCATTAAAAATCCACACGGCGTAGCCCCTACAGTTTCTGCAGCAAAAATAATCTGCACATGCAGAATTTTTTGAGCATGACGAAAAACGGCACCCGTCAGGGACAGATGCCGTTTTTCATTCATGCCTGCGATCGTCGACATGCACCGAGTGAGTGCAGATGCGCCGCGCCAATGCCTCGCTGTGCGTGATGGCAATGAGGATCATATCATGTCTTTTCGACTTCCTGTAAGATGACCGACCAGATCTGCGCCTGTGTGATGGGATCAAGGCTGCCGTGATCTCGTCGGCGATGAGCACGCGCGTCTTGGGACTGAGCGCGCGCAGAATCGACAGCCGCTGCAGCTGGCCGCCGAGAGTTCGTCTCGGCCAGCGCGTGAGCTCAGTCGGGCTCGGCGCCGATCGCCCTGAGGAGTTCATCCGCACATCCGTGCTTCGCGCAGGGAATCCTTTCACCTTCCAGCGCGGATCCATCGCCTTTTCTGGATGCTGATAGATGAGCTGGATGGGATTGTAACCGCCCTTCGGCAAGGCTGCACCGTCCAATGCACAGACCCTTCCTGCAGCGGCAGATAGCCCTGCAAGGAGGAGCGCAGCGTGCTCTTGCCGCGCCCGCTTAATCCTGAAGAGCAGCCGCTCCCCGTCTGCAATATGCAAAGATATATTCTGCAGAACGGGAGCGTTCATCCCATAGCGATAGGAGAAATTCTTCACATCGAGCATCTCATGCACCTCCCGCTTTCCGTCATCTGCCGCACCTCTTTGCGCCGAATAGACCTTTGAAGTTGTTCTGCGGCAGGGCATGATAAAGCGCCTGTGTATAGGGATGCTGCAGATCGCCGCCGTCGCCGCAAAAAGTGCAGCGGCCGGAACCCGTCCACGGTTCGGCCTTCATAGAAAAACGGCAACCGTGTCGGCAACCTCGACGGCGAGATCGATGTCGTGCGTGATGAGCAGAATGCTCTTTTCCTGCATCGGCAAGCTCGCGCAGAAGCCTCAATGCCTCGACGGCGCTCTTGACATCCATGCCGGGCGTCGGTTCATCCGCGATGATGAGAGCGGCGTCCGTGATGACCGCCGTAGAAAAAGAGGACGCGCCGCGCCATGCCGCCCGAAAGCTGAAACGGATACAGGCGCTGAACCTTTTTCCTCCAAATGCAGGCGCCGAAGGTCGCCGCCATATCGGCAGGCGAACGTAGAGGCCGCATACCTCTTGCCGACGCGCGCATGAGCGGGTCGAGGTATGTCACAGACTGCGGGATCAACGCCAGCTCCCGTCCGCGCAGCTCTTCCTGACGCGCCGCATCAAGCACGGTCCCGCGATAGATCATCTCGCCGCTCGTCACGGCATTGTACGGAAGGATGCCGAGCAGGGCATGCGCCAAAAGGCTCTTGCCCGAATCGCTTGCGCCGACGACGGCAAGGATTTCTCCTGCGCAGCACAGATTGACATCGTACATCCCTCGCCACCAGCGTATGCTTCAATGCGCTCTGATACATGCGAAACGACACGGACAGATTCTTTACTTCGAGAAGTTCTTGTCCCATAAAGCCTCCTATTCCTGTCCGGACTGCGTGGGTCGAGAATATCGCGCAGCGCTTCGCCGAGACGATCAAAAATCAGAACGACGAGCAGCAGCAAGAAGCCCGGGAAAATGCCAGCCACCACATGCCGAGCGCCAGATAGCGCATGGACTCCGCCGTGATGATGCCGATCGCCGGCATATCGAGCGGCAGGCCGCAGCCGAGAAGTTGATGGCTGCCTCATGCATGATCGCATGCGGAAAGAGCAAAACAAGCCCTGATGATGTACTGCGGTGCAACATGCGCACGAAGTGCCGGCGCGCGATGGAAAAACCACGAGCAGCCATACTGACGTGCCGCCAGAACATAGGGCTGCGAGCGCAGCTGCATGACTTCCGCACGGATGACACGCGTCAGACGCGGCCAATCGCGTGACGATGACGCTGATGGATACGCTGAGGATTCCCGCCCTCATCACCGAAATCGATGAGGATGAGGGAGGATGCGAATTCCCATGCAGAGATCGACGAGCCAAAGAACGAAGCGATCCACCTTTGCCGCCGAATGCCGCCGACAACGTTCCGAGGATGAGCGCGATGCGGGAGCTGAAAACGCGGCGGCAAAACCGATCTGCAGACTGGATCGACATGCCCTTGACGGAGCGCAGAAACATGTCGCGCCCCATGTTGTCCGTACCGAACGGATGCAGGATGGACGGCGCAAGATTTTTCTGCCCGAAGTCGACCGCATAGGAACTCTCATCCATCGTTGTACCCCAGAGGAGCAGTCCCAAAATGAACAGGCTCGCAAACACGGCAAAGATGAGCGGCGCGACGGACACTCAGACCGCTTTGCGCGAGGGAAGCGCCTTGTTCATGACAACCCCTCCCTCGCGCAGCTGCGGATCCACAATCCCATATAGAATGTTGGCGATGAGATTGCCGACAAAGATAAAGATTGCACTGAAGACCGCAATGCCAAGCAGCAGTGCAAGATCGCCGCGCAGCCCCGCCAGCGTGACCGTACTGCCCAGTCCCGGGTAGGAGAACACCGTCTCCGCGAGAATCGCGCCGCCGAACAGCTCATTGAAGGACGCGAACTGCAAGGTGATCGCAGGCAGTAGGATATTACGCAAACCATGCCGCCGCACGCGCTGCCAAAGATTCTCGCCGCGCGCCTCGGCAAAGAGCATGAAGTTCGTCCCCATCACCTCGATCATCTTTTTCGCGCGTCTGCAGCGTAATGGAAGAAATCCCCGTGACGCTGAGCGTCAGTGCCGCAAGATCAGATGATGGATCTGCTCTGCCAGCGTGACTTCCTCGTGCAGCTTCCCTATGGGCGCGGCAAGCGCCAGCGGGAACCACTGCAGCTTGACCGCGAAGACCATGAGGAACAAAAAGGCCGAGCCAGAACACCGGCACGGAGACGCACAGAAGGAAAAATCCCTGAATTGCCTTTGTCCATGCGGCTGTCGCGGTACATTCCCCGCGAGCACGCCCAGAACAAGCCGATTGCGCCCGACAGCGTCCACGCCGTCATCATCAAGAGAAGCGTAAGCGAAACTTTTTCTCCGATGACTTCGAGTACAGGGGCGCGATAGATGAACGATGTGCCGAAATCACCATGCAGAATATTCCCCGCCCAAAGCAGGAAGCGTTCGGAGCGGCGGCTTGTCAAAGCCCCAATAAGAGGCGATGAGCGCATGCTGCTCCGCCGATGCCGCCTTATTGATGAAGTACGCGTCGATGGGATCGATGGGCGAATTGGCGAGCAGTATAAAACTGATGACGCTCACCGCAGCCGTGGAGGGAGCACAAGCCGAAACAGATTGCCCCCGAGAAAATAGAAGATTCTCTTATCCATTTACTTCTTCCACTCGCCATTCGTCAAGTGTTATAAGGGATCCCCATGCCCCGTCCGCGCTCACCCACACGCAGCTGACCGAGATCGAGCTGATTATTGACGAAATACGGCACCTGAACCGTCGCAATCCAAAGATAGGGGATATCGACCTTCGGCCCCGTCACGCCATCCCACTGTGCCGCACGGAACTCGCGCAGCATCTCCTCATCGGTCGCAGCGGCAAGCGCCCGATCGATATGCGCATCAACCGTCGGATTGCGATACATGGCAGAGTTGTTGATGACATTCACCCCGACCTGCGAGGAATGGAAATAATTGTAGATCGTTTGCGGCGTATAGTCGCCGCCCGCCCATACCGTCGGGATGTTGCGCGCTATCTTACGGGCTTCCGACCATGGCGTCGACTTTGCGATGATGTTGATGCCGAGCTTCTTCGCATCCTGTGCAAGCGCCACCGCTGTATTGTAGCGCTGCAGGTCATTGGAACGGCCATTGATGACGAATTCCGCCTTCTGACCGTTCTTCTCGCGAATGCCGTCGCCGTCCGTATCCACCCAGCCCGCAGCCTCAAGGATCTTCACTGCTTCGTCCACGCGGTTGTCCGATTCCTGCAAATCGTTATTCGCCCAAGAAAGAGCTTCCGCAAAATTCATCGTCGGCTTTCCGAAGCCGCCGAGCGCATTCTCGATGATCGTCTTGCGGTCAATGCCGATATTGAGCGCCTGCCGGATCGCCGGATCGCTCGTCACTATTGTTGCCGATGAGCATTCCGTTTTCATCATGCTCCGCCCTGCGGCGTATTGACGCAGAAGCTGTCAATGCTGTCCATCACTACCAATTTCATATTCGGCACGCTTGCCTTGGCAAATTCGGGCGGTGCAAAGACGAGATCGACCTGTCCGGACTGCGCTGCTGCAAGCACAAGCATCATTGCCCAGATTCAGCGCTGTCACCTTTTTCAGCTTCGGTTTTCTCCGTAATAATATTCGTTCGGCTCCATCACTAAGCTGCTGTTCCTTTTTGGAACGATACGACCTTCCAGGACCACTGCCGACTGGCGCCTGTCGCATACCCTTCTTTATAGGCGTGCTTCGGCACAATGCCGAGGGAGGCCGCCGTTTCGAGGAAAACAGACCACGGGCGTGACAGCTTGAACTCCACCTGCGTCGGGGACAGGGCGCGCACCGACTCCATCGCGGTCAGATCCACGGCGCTGGCCGCCTTCTTCGCCGTTTCGTAGGTAAGACGACATCCTCTGCCGTCAGCGGCTGACCGTCAGAGAATTTCGCATCATCCCGGATCGTAAAGGTATATTTCAGCCCGTCCTCTGAACGCTCAACGTTTGTAGCCAGCTCCTTGATGAGCTGATTCTTTTCATCATGTCCCATCAATGCGCTGTGGAACGGATCCGGTCCCCAGAGCCCCCATCCCATCGTCGGATCGAAACCCCTCGCCTACCATATACTTGCCGACCGAGATCACGATTTCACCCTTCTCTGCGCGCTCGTTTTTCGCCTGATCCGCGCCTCCGCAGCCGACGGTGAGAATCATCATCGCCGCCAGCAGAAACATACAAAACTTCTTCACTTTCATGCCTCCTCGCATCCATAACACTGAATACGCATAACATCTCGTCCTGTAGATGCTCCATCATTCTGCGCCTTCCATCCACCTCCTTCCATCCTTTCGCCCAGACATATAAAAACCTCTTTGCTAAAGAGCAAAAAGGCGCACGAAAACACAAGCCACGCCTTCCCGTCTCTCGCAGGAATAATAACAGCGTCCCGATCGGGCAGTTCTTCTGGCTCTGCATCCTCGTCTTCCTCGCCTTCCCAGTTTCCCAGTGACATCATGAGGTCGACTCTGCATTACAGCTGCGGACAGCACAGGTCTTTCACCTGCTTCTCATTGAGCCTATGCGCACCCGATCGGCAAAAATATGAAGTTACTTTCGGATTCAGCTCATCATAGAATAAATAGGGTGTCAATGGGCGTTGAGGAACCAAACCGCTCATGCGCTTAGTGCTACTGCAATTTCTTGCGCTCCTTGGCCTTCTGCAAAGCTGCACGGCTCTCCGCAAAGGCGTCGGGCAGGTAGTCCTCTTCCCACTCGACCGCACTTCTCCCATGCCTTGATTTCCTTCCATTCCGTCAGCGGCTTGCCTGACGCATCCTTGACCGGCTTGCCGAACACGTGCGGATGGCGGCGCACCATCTTCTCTGCGGCAGCCTTTGCCACATCCTCCAACGTGAACAATCCTCTTCTTCGGCAAGCTGAGCATGAAAGATCACTTGCAGCAGAAGATCTCCAAGCTCTTCACGCAGGTTTTCCGCCCTTCCTGTCTCCTTCAGGATATTGATGCCGCAGAGCACCTCGACCCTTCCTCTATGCAGCCCCGGCTTGATGCTCTCATGCGTCTGCTTCCGATCCCATGGGCAGCCATGCTCGGAGCGCAGCGTGCGCACAATATCCCGCAATTGCTCAACGTATGTCCGTCATCCTCGCATCCGAAAAATCCGTCTCTCTCTCATCGAGCAAAACCCCGCCGCACCGTATGTGCAGCGGGGCCAAAAAGCGATCCCTCAAAAGCCGATCGGCAAGCTTCTCTACACCCACACGCTCGGCATGACGCGGCGAGGGCGCAGCATCCTCGGCAGGGATAGCCGACGGGAAAAATCGCCACAAGCTCATAGTCCGCCATCTCAGGAAAAGCTCCTGAGCTCGGCGCATTGAAATGCGCGACCCACGTCGTCCCAAGTCCCAAGTCTTCAATCGCCAGCATCATATGCGTCGCCGCAATGCTCGCATCCACATCGGCGAAATTTTTCTTGTCAAAGCGGACGTACCCAAGCATCATCCGCCTTGCTGCCCACAACAAAGGCGACGGGTGCGCTGAAGATGAAGGATGTCGTCTCAGAAACCTTCTCCATCGCCTCAGCGCTCTCAAGTAGCCAGATATGAAGCGGCTGATTGTTGTGGGCAGTCGGCGCGAGATTCCCGCCTCCAAAATCTTTTTGCAGCTTCTCCTCCTCCACGGGCTGCGCCGAAAGCTTGCGGCAAGAATACGCTTTTTCGCCAAATCAAGAAACGACATAAAGAACCCTCCTCTACGAAAAATGCACATCCATACATCTTTAATATATTCTAGCATAACCTCCCAAGAGATCAAGGCGCAGACCGATCGACTAGTTGTCCCTCCGTCCTACGCCAACCTCCTGCATTTCATGCCACGATTTCGCCCTCGCGATAAAATCTGCGAGCACCTGCTCGGAGAGACGCGGTTCTTCCTTTTTGCTGCTCTGTTGGAACGTCCTGGATTTTTGATAAAGCGCCGTCTCGTGTACAGCGTCCTTCGTGCCGCGCTTTCACCAGCGCGAGGGACGTTTCCGCCGACTCCGCATATTGAGCGAAGAGCTGGAGCTGCAGCAGGCATTCGGCAAGAGTTTCCGTGGAAGCTTCTCCTTCAACTGCTTGGCAGCACGCTTCAAGCGACGAAATTCCTTTGCGAGAGCTTCCGCTTCCTTGTCGGCCCTTTCCCCACGCTCCACCTTTTGCCAGAAAGCTTCCATCTGCTCTTTTCAGCAAAGGCGCATCGAGTGCGCCCGTATGTGCCCAATCCTTTTTCCATGCGGCGCGAATGAAGCGCGAAAGTTCCATCGCTCCCGCCAAGCCGCCGTATTGCTCACGGATGGCGGTATGCCGCTCTTTCCGCATCATACGAGGCGGGCGAAGAAAGCCACTCTGCGCCCGTCGCCAAGGCGATGCGCGAAGATAGGGCTTTTCCATCGGATTCATCAAGAACACGGGTGCACGCTCCGCCACAGTTTCATCCAATCCCTGTATGGGGCCAAGCGCGAGTTTGCCCGGCAAACTAATCCGTCACTGGATAGTTCCACCAGATGCCGAGCGTCCGCCCATAAAGGCGCTCGGCCTCCGCCATGTCTTCGGCGCTTATGCCTTCGGGCACGACGCCTTCTCCCGTGAACAGCACGACGATGTCGTCATCGAGCTGCGCGGCAAATTCGCGCGTGTAGGACTTCGCCACGCCAGCAGTCTCCATATCTTGCAGAAAATATTCCGTCGGCACGACAAACAGCGGCTTTTTCCGTGAGGTGACGGGCTAAAAGCTCCTCATTCAGGCGGTTCACGAAAAGTGCCTGCGCCCTGCCGTCCTTGTGCTCAATATCGTCGAAGAATATGGCGAAGCGCTCTACGCCCATCTCATGAACAGATTCCAGCTTTCGCAGCATAGTCTTTTCATCCGCCTCGCCCGCCCAACCCGAAAAGCGCTGATCAAGCCCCGGCGATACAGCGAATACCAACTCCACGCCTGCCGTCCGCGCCTCAGCGGCAAGGCGCTTCAGTGCGAGCATCTCCTGCGGCGGATACGGCTCACGCCACTTCTGCGATGGTACGGATCGTCCTTCGGCGCGTAGACGTAGATTCATGCCGTGCTCTCCCAAGAAGTGCAGCATCATGCGCCGCTCGGCTTCCGTCCACGGTCTGCCGTAGAATCCTTCGACGATACCGCTCTCCGGCCTTAGCCCTTGTGCTATCCAAGTATTTGCGCCCTGCGTCGAAGCAGAAGCAGCATTCTCCGAAAAACGGCGGCGCTGCAGAAAAGCGCCGCCAAGAGCAATCGTCAGAAGATTCTCATTTCACTTCAAAGAGCCGCCTTCACGAAATCACGAAACAGCGGATGCGGATGGTTCGGACGCGATTTCAGCTCGGGATGGAACTGCGAGCCGACAAACCACGGATGGTTCTTGACCTCGACGATCTCGACGAGGCTGTCGTCGGGCAGCGTTCCCGCGACGGCCAAGTCCCCGCCCGCTCAAGCTCGGCACGAAAATCGTTGTTGAACTCGTAGCGGTGGCGATGGCGCTCGCTGATTTCTTTCCTCCGCGTAAGCGGCAAGGCTCTTCGAGCCTTCCCTAAGCTTGCACGGGTAAGTCCCCAGCCGCATCGTACCGCCCTTGTCCTCGACGTCCCTTCTGCGAGAGCATGAGGTCGATGACGGGATGCTTTCGTCTCGTGATTGAATTCCGTCGAATGGGCGTCTGTCATGCCGCAGACGTGACGCGCAAACTCAATGACGGCGCACTGCATGCCGAGGCACAGTCCGAGGAACGGAATCGCATTCTCACGCGCGTACTGCACGGCGCGAATCTTGCCCTCGACGCCGCGGTCGCCGAAAGCCGCCCGGAACGAGTATTCCCTTGCACCCTGCAAACACCTCGCTGAGCTCGACGTCCGCCGCCTCGATTGCCTCGAATTGACCCAAGCGATCTTGACATCCGTATCGTTCGCGATGCCCGCATGGTGCAGCGCCTCCGTCACCGACATGTAGGCATCAGGGCAGATCCACATACTTGCCGACGACGGCGACCTTGACCTTCTTCACGGGATGCTTGATCTTGAAGACCATCTTCCCCACGCTTCCATGTTCGCGGGGCTGTAATCCATGTGGAGCTTTCGAGCACAATCTTGTCGAGGCCTTCCTTCGCCATCATCAGAGGAACCTCGTAAATCGTCGGCGCCGTGAGGTTTTTCAATGACGGCGCTCTTGTCCACATCGCAGAAGAGAGCAAGCTTTTCCTTCATATCGCTCGAAATTTCTTTTTCCGCGCGGCAGACAAGGATGTCGGGCTGAATGCCGATGCCGCGAAGTTCCTTGACGCTGTGCTGCGTCGGCTTCGTCTTCAGTTCGCCCGCCGCCGCGATGTACGGCACGAGCGTCACATGAATGTAGAGCACATCGTAGCGTCCAACCTCTTTCTTGACTTGGCGGATCGCTTCGAGAAACGGCAGACTCTCAATATCGCCTACCGTGCCGCCGATTTCCGTGATGACGACGCCGGCGCCGTCAGCGGCCGCAACATCATAGACGCGCTGCTTGATCTCATTCGTGATGTGCGGGATGACCCTGCACCGTCTTGCCCAGATAATCGCCGCGCCGTTCCTTCGTCAGCACGTTGTTGTAGACCTTGCCCGCCGTGATATTGGAGTTTTTCGTGAGGGTTGATGTCGATGAAACGCTCATAGTGTCCGAGATCGAGATCCGTTTCCGCACCATCGTCCGTGACGAACACCTCGCCGTGCTGGTATGGACTCATCGTGCCGGGGTCGATGTTGATATACGGATCGAACTTCTGGATCGTGACCTTGATGCCGCGATTCTTCAAGAGCCGCCCCAGGAAGCAGCCGTGATGCCCTTGCCGAGGGACGAAACGATCGCCGCCCGTAACGAAAAATATACTTTGCCATTTTTCCTCCTGCCCTGTTTCCGGCATATCCTGCGAAAAAGACCGACTTCACCCTGCAGTCTCGGCCAAATGCTCTGCTAGCTGCATCCACAAAAAGCCTTATTCCTCCTGTATGCCCTCCAAGAGCTTTCGCGGCGGCGCGACGTCTTAAGGGCTGGAAGAGCTGCCCGTGCGCGAGGCGTCGTGCGCTTCACTTCAGGCGGATTCACTCCGTCAGTCCCCATTTCCCCTCTCCCTCGTAGTGGAAACGGCTGTCCATATTGATCAGCGTGTAAACCTCCGAAATCGCATGAGAAAGCGACTGCACAGGCTTTCGCTTCTTGTCGATGACCTCCGGGACGAGATCTTTGTAGTACATCGCTTCGTTCTTTCACTCAAAATGTCATGCGCCACATCCGTCTCCGAGCGCTTCGCGTAATCCATGTTTTCCAAAATCATGACCTCCTGCTTCCTGTCACATCTTCTCCGGCGCGAAATGCCAAGAATCCCCAGCGCATGGCGCGAGACATTCCTCGCGACCGCCACGAGCGCCAAGCGTGCGCCCGAGAGCGCAGGCTCCACGCCCACGATGCGGCACTTTGTTGTAAAAAGCTGTGGAACAGCCCGCCGTATCGTAAGCGAAAGCGCGCGATGCGATGCGGCGCACGCTCTCGCCGCACGCTCGATTTCTTCCGCATATTCCTCGATCTTCTTGATCAGGGCATTTCCGTCTCATCGACGAGCCGCGAAAAACTCGGGTGCGCCGCCCGTCTCGATTCCAGCGTCGGCCGCCCGGCGAAAGATGCTAGAAATGCGCGTGTGCGTACTGGATATAGTAGACGGATTCTCGTTGGAATGCGACTTCGCAAGGTCGAGGTCGAAGTCGAGCTGGCTGTCCAGTGAGCGCATGAGGAAGAAGTAGCGCGCCGCGTCCGTACCGACCTCCTCGATGAGCTCTTCGAGCGTCACGCTCTCGCCCGTGCGCTTCGACATCTTCACGAGTTCGCCGCCGCGATACGAGGCTGACCATCTGCAGGAGGAGCACTTCCAGCTGCTCGGGCGCACAGCCGCGCGCGAGCGCCGCCTTGACGCGGCAGACATAGCCGTGATGATCAGCTCCCCAGATGTTGATGAGATGGCCCGAAGCCGCGCTCAACTTGTTCCGATGGTAGGCGATGTCCGCTGCAGGTACGTCGGCACGCCGTTGTCACGTATGACGACGCGATCCTTGTCGTCACCGTAATCCGTCGAGCGCAGCCACAGGGCGCCGTCCTTGTCGTAGACCTTTCCCTTCTCCTTGAGCGTCTGACAAGCGTCGCGCACGGCCTCGGGATGAAGCGTGCGCTCGCTGAACTCATTCGTCGAACGTCACGTTGAACGCGGCGAGATCCTCTTTCAGCTGTGCAAGCTTTTTCGCTTCAGAGCGATTTCCTTGAAGACGACGAGACGCTGTTCCTCGCTCAGTGAGAGATACTTCTCGCCGTCCGCTTCCACGATGCGCTTCGCCGTGTCGATGATGTCCGCGCCGTGGTAGCCATTTTCGGAAAGGCCGTCTTCGCCCAGCAGTTCCAAGTAGCGCGTTGACCGATGACGCGAGGTTGTCGATCTGATTGCCCGCGTCGTTGATGTAGTATTCGCTGTGAACGGGATAGCCGCCGCTCGCAGGAGATTGACGAGGGCGCTGCCGACCGCTGCGCCGCGTCCGTGCCCGACGTGCAGGAGGCCTGTCGGATTCGCGCTCACATATTCGACCATGATGCGCGCCGTATCTTTCTGCGGCAGGTTGAAAACACGCCTCGCCTTCTTCGTATATATGACGAAGCAGATCATAGAGCACATTGCCCTTGAGGTAGAAATTGATGAAGCCCGGCCCTGCGATCTCCGCATGATCGAGCCAGTCGCCCTCGATGCGCGACACAAGCTCCTCGGCAATCTTCTTCGGATTCATGCGAAAGACGCGCGCCGACTGCATGGCGAAGTTCGTTGCAAAATCACCAAACTTCTTGTCCGGCGGCACTTCGAGCAGGATGTCAGCAAGCTCTTCTGCCGGAAACACGCCGTCGGCGATCGCCCTGTTCCGCCGCCTGCCGAATGGCTGCGACTCAACTGTTCCTTGATGTCCATCCTCCTAATCTTCTCCGTGAAAAAAGGCGTCTCAGTTCAGCTTCTGCCGTTCCGATGCGTCCGCCTCAACCTCGATGTGCAGTTCGTTCGCCGACTGCCATTCGCCGTTGATGTGCATGTCGTAGGAGACGTCGATGCGACCTGAGACGGAGCCGTAAGCGATATCGAGACGCTGCGTCGCAACGCAAAGATCGAGAAGCGCCGAAGGGCGTGCGGTAGCGGCTGCGGCTCTCGCGCTGCGGCGAAAAGCGCTGCTTCTGCTCGACGGCGCCGCGCCGCGTCAGCGTCAAGGGAATCCGCCGCAACCTTGAGCATAGTCGAGGGCAGGGCGCGCCTTCGGCAAGGGATGTGTCCTCATAGATGATATAGTGCTTGCCGTTGCGAAAGTAATGCTCGCCCATGGCCGTCATCTCTATGCGGCTGACATCGCCCCGCCGCATCTTTCTGCTCTCCCGTGACTTTTACGATCACCTTGTTCACGCTGTCTCTCCCTCTTCCCGTCGATTCCTAAATCAAGTATAAAAGGCTACCATGTCTGCCAGCCTTTTCCATAAGACTAAGGAAGTACTTTCGCCTCCCATCGATTGTGACCGCATTCTCACGCGCCAAGCGTGCAAGCTCATAGCAGTCCTCGATGTACTGGCGTGCGAAACCAGCGCATCATGCCATACCCGGCAGCCGCTGCGATTCCCCTGCCCGATGAAGGGCACATACTTCGCCGTCGTCTTGCCGAGGTAGCGCTTGCCGAAGCTTTTCAAAAACGATCATCACGCCTCCTTCGTCGCGAAGTCGAACACCTTCTTAACGAGCGGCACGAGGACATCGTAGTGGCGCAGCTTGCTCTCGGCTTCCTTCGACAATCCGAAACGCGCACGCATATCCGCCATCATGCGCAGGCAGAGTCTCGCATCAACGCCGATGTCGAGTCCCGGAATCGGATTGACCGCATTCGCCGCACCCAGCACGGCATACCGCTTGACGCTCTTATGGCAGCCTTCGCGAATCTCTTCCAAAGTTTCCATGCGCACCATTTCAGCCATGAATACTCGCCTCCCGCCTGTGCCGTCTCCTGCGTCCGGAGCCGCTCCCACGGCGCATCGGTGTAGCGCTCGATCGCTTCCTTCGCCTGCGGATACCTTGCCAGAAGCTCCTCACGCTGCCAGACGCGGATTCCCGCCGTCTCCAAGGCAGGAATCGTCATGCAGCTGATGAAGCTGTAGCCCGCAGAGTCCACGTTCTCCGCCGCGAAGATCTGTCCCTTTGGGGAATCAGAACCATCGGCATAGCGCGCCGCTCACGCCCAAGTTCAAGGTGCGCACCGTGCCGTCGGCGGCGAGCACCATCAGCCTCATGCCGCAGCCTTCATGAGTACCATACTTCATCGCAGTCAAAGGACTGGAAGCGCAGGGTTTTTCGAACCGGCGAGCAGGAAAGTAGCTGCTGCCCGCCGCCGGGCGGCTGATGGCTTCCGCCGTCCACGTCGGCGACGTGTAGACCCAGCTGTAAGCGCCGCTTTCGCGGATCGCCCGAGAGCCGAACTTCGCATGATTTCCCTGCACGCGTGCCGAGCGCATTCGGAATCGCGTCGTCTTTGCTGCCAGAACTCGGGCGGCGTCATCTGTACGACCGCACCGTTGCATCTGCTGCGCAGGCTGCACCTGCTGCATCGCTGCACCTCCATCGGCGCCAGCGCCGCCAGCGCTGCATCAGACTTTCATTTGTTGTCGGTGACTCAACAGGACGCTCCGCGTTGAGCTGCGCCCGCATTTGCCGCTGGCGTAGCATCCGGCGCCGCCTGCGCTGCAGCCGAATCGCGAGCGTCACCGTCCCATGCACGGCGCTGACCGTCGCGCCTGCAGCCAAGGCGGCTTCCCACGCAGCCTCATCCATCGCCGTCCCCGCAGTATTCGTCTTGCCGCCCGCACCTTGGACGGCGGACGAGGCCGGCGGCTTCGATTGAGCCGCCGCATCAACCGTCTGCACCGTCGGCGACATCCCTGCCAAGATCCCCGTCGAAGCCAGACCGCAGCCTTTCCATACCGCATGCGCCTCCACCTTTCACACAAATTCAAAAGAAAAGCGGCAGCAGAAAAGCGCCGCCTACCTCATTTTTCTGTCAAAAGTTCCATGATCTCACTGCGCTTTCGCTCGGCTTCGCGATCCTCCGTCCGTTTCGCCTGCTTGAGGAAGTCCCCTTCCTTCGCCTTGACCTCCTTGATCTTATCACCGATGGAGCAGCTTACGACGCCCTCCCTTCATGAGCTTCTGAATCAAGTCGACCATATCGCCGTAGCCTTCCTTCATGCGCTTTTCGACAGCGAGACGCGTGAAATCGACACAGCCCGGGCGATCGGAGAAATCGGGGCGCGGAAAAAGCTCGTAAATCTTCGCGTCGGGATAAAGGTTCTTCTGCACAGTGCTCCTCTGCGACAGGTGCAGCACGAATATCAGCCGCACGCCCGCCTCGTAAACGGGCAGGAGTGAGAGAAAGATCGGTGAAGCTTCCCTCCCAGAGCACGACGCCGTTGGAAAAGCGCAGCTGCGAGTAGAGGATCGGCAGAGCATTCGCCGCAGTCAGAAGAACCTTGCGCATCTTCTCCGGATAGCGCAGGATATCGTAGTAAGAAGGCTCGACTGTCGGAAACTTCGTTGCTCCGATAAAGATGTGCTCGATGCTTTCACGCACCTTGGAAAAATCCAGATGCTCTTCAAGAACGCAGCGAAACTCTTTTCATCGAAAAGACCATGCCCGAAAAGTGCGAGAAACTGCTCAAAACGATACGCCGGAAAGCCCGCTCGTCACGATGATGTCGTAGATTTCCCTTGAGCTTCGTGATCGGCACGTTGGAAATCTTGAGCTTCGCGGCATTCTGCCACATGACTTCCGCCTTCTCGTAGCCGTCGCTCGCGAACATCACGGCGTTCAGTGCACCGAAAGACGTTCCGGAGACGACGCTGACGGAAGACTCAAGCTCGTAGCTGCGCAACGCCTTCCATGCGCCCATCTGATAAGCGCTGTTGCCGTTGCCGCCGGCAAACACTATGCCCATCTTCTCCATGCTCATCGCCTCCGGCTACTTCTTCTCAAAACGCGCACGGCAGCCGATGCCGTCGCCATAGCCGACGCCGACGAGAACCGACTCGCCGTTCTTTGCCTCCACCTTCACCTTTTTCCATGCGTCGTTGACGAGGACTTGATCTCATCGCCCAATGCCAGCGACTGCAGATGTTCATCGCCATCCTCGAAGTAACGTATGGCGTAATGATCCTTCTTCCAGAGATTTCTCCTTCCATGATGCTCCCTGCTCCTTTCTCAGCAGTCTCCCTATCAAAGAAGCACTAATAAATTCAGTCGCCCATCTTCACACATCTGCGCTTCCTAAAAACTCAAAGATCTTCAAAAGCTCCTGTACCTTCGCCAAGCACTCCGCCTTCGTGCAATCGCAGCTCTCGCCCGAGCGGCGCACCTTCAGCTCGATCTTGCCCTCTTCCAAGGCTTTCGGTCCGATCGTGATGCGCAGCGGATAGCCGATGAGGTCGGCGTCTTTGAACTTCACACCCGCGCGATCCTTGCGGTCGTCAAGAATCGCATCGACACCTGCGGCCAGAAGCATCTCATACACCTCTTCGGCAAGCGCCAGCTACTCGGATGCCTTCGCATTGACGGGAACGACGACGACCTCGTAGGGCGCAATGGCACGCGGCCAGATGATGCCGTGCTCATCGTTATGCTGCTCGATGGCCGCCGCCATCGTTCTGCCGACGCCGATGCCGTAGCGGCCCATGAAGAGCGCCTTCTCTTGCCGTTCTCATCGAGGAAGGTCGCGCCGAGCGCTCTCGCTGTACTTCGTGCCGAGCTTGAAGACCTGTCCCGCCTCGATGCCTCGCGTGATCTCAGCGGGCGCACCGCAATGCGGGCAAGGATCGCCATCGCCATCAAGCGGATATCTGCGCGTGAGGACATCCGTGAAATCGCGCACGGGATTCACACCCGTATAATGCACGTCGACCTCGTTTGCACCCGCAACGGCATTCTTTATCTTCATGACCGTGCTGTCGACGACGATCTTCGTGCCCTTCTTGATGCCGATGGGACTCTGCAAGCCCGCGACGCCGCCCGCTGCCGAAATCGCCGCCTCATCCGCCATGCGCAGTTCAAGCGCTCCTACGGCATTCTGCAGCTTCACATCGTTGACTTCATGGTCGCCGCGCACGAAAGCGAGCACGAGGCATCATTTTCATCTTGGAAGGCGACCGCCTTGATCGTCTTTTCGAGCGGCACGCGCAGGAAATCGGCAACAAGCTCGATGGTCTTGCAGGCAGGCGTCTCGACCTTCTTCAAAGCGCGCCTCTTCTTCGGATGCGTCGATGCGAAGAAGCTCTGCCTTTTTCCACGTTCGCCGCATAGTCGCACGCCGTGCAGCACGCATTTCTGACTCGCCCGGCGGCAGCGAGCACCGTGAACTCGTGCGTGATTGCCGCCGATCGCACCCGCGTCCGCCTCGACGGGGCGGAACTTCAGTCCGCAGCGCGTGAAGACATTCGTATAGGGCGTCGTACATTTTCTTGTAGGAAATGTCGGCTCCGCCCTCGTCCTTTATCGAAGGAATAGAGATCCTTCATGATGAACTCGCGGCTGCGTCATGAGTCCGAAGCGCGGACGAATCTCGTCGCGATACTTGTTCTGAATCTGATACAGAAGGAGCGGCAGCTGCTTGTCAGTGAGCGCACCTCATCGCGCACGAGCGTCGTGATCATCTCCTCGTGCGTCGGGCGAGACAGAATTCGCGGCCGTGGCAGTCCTTCAGGCGGAACATCTCCTGCCCGAATACGCTCCAACGCCCCGACTCTGCCAGATCTCCGCCGGCTGCATGATCGGCATGCACAGCTCCTGTCCGCCCGCCGCATCCATCTCCTCGCGGATGATCTGCTCGATCTTCTTTGATCGTGCGCCACGCCAGAGGCGATACGTATAGGCGCCGCCCGCCGCCTTGCGGATCATTCCCGCACGCAGCATGAGACGATGGCTCGTGATCTCAGCGTCGGAAGGCACCTCGCGCAGCGTCGGCGCGTATAACTTCGATGTAAGCAATGAAAACTTCCTCCTCTTAGGGCGTGCGCTTCGTTCGCCGCATTCCCCGTCTGTAAAGCGCTTTGCCGCTCAAGGCAAGCGGACGCTTTTATTCAAGCCTGCTCTTCCTCCAAGATACTGTCTATCTCGCGAAACAGCTCTTCGACCAGCTCTTCTTCCTTGACCTGCCGCACGACCTCGCCCTTTCTGAAGACAAAGTCCGACACCCTTGCCGCCCGCGATGCCGACATCAGCGCGCGCGCTTCGCCCGGGCCGTTGACGACGCAGCCCATGACGGCGACCTGGATGGGGCGTGCGATGCCGCTGAGCCTTTCCTCCACGCGCTCGGCAATCGAAGGAAGGTCGATGGCCGTCCTGCCGCACGTCGGACGGGAAATCAGTGTCAGGCCATAATCCCTAAGCCCTGGGACTTCAAGATCTCTCGCGCGACGCGCACCTCGACTATCGGATCGCCCCGTCAAAGATACGCGCAGGGTGTCGCCGATGCCTTCAGCGAAGAAGTGCACCGATGCCGACCGCCGATTTGATGATGCCCGAGCGTACAGTGCCCGCCTCCGTGATGCCGAGATGCGGAGGATAGTCGCATCTCTCGCTCATCAGGCGATATGCCGCGAGCGTCAAGGGCACGTCATGCGCGTGAGCGAGATTTTTCATATCGTAAAAATCCTGCTCTTCAACAGGCGCACATGCTCCAGTGCGGATTCTGACGAGAGCTTCCGCCGTGATTCCGCCGTACTTTGCCAGAAAGACGCTTGTCCAGCGAGCCTCGGCATTGGCGCCGATGCGGATCGGTATGCCGCGCCTTCGCCGCCTCAGCGACGCGGCGCGTTCTCCGCTCCGCCGATATTGCGGGATTGAGCCGGAGCGCGTCAATGCCCTGCTCGATGCGCTGAGCGCCAAGCGATAGATCAAAATGGATGTCGGCGACGAGCGGCACCGTCGTCTGTGCCTTGATCGCTGCCGATGTTCGCCGCCGCTTCCTTGTCGGGTACGGCGAGGGCGCACGATGTCGCAGCCCGCAGCCGCGAGCGCCTCGATCTGGCAACCGTCGCCTGTGCATCCTGCGTCTTCGTATTCGTCATGGACTGCACGGAGACGGAGCGCCGCCGCCGATGGCGACTGCGCCGATATGGATCTGCCGCGTGATCTTCCTCTGCATGGTCTACCCTTCTTTTTCAGCAAAAATATCAACCGCCAACGAAGATGCGCATGATGTCATTCTTCGTCGCGTAGAGCATCAAGAGCACGAGAAGCGATACACCGAAACATCTGCGCGTAGTGCATCGCCTTCGCCGAAAGGGGCTTGCCGCGCACAGCCTCGACGACGAGCGTCGAAGTGACCGCCGTCGAGCGCGGAATCAGGAACAAGTTGATGATTGCGAGATTGAGGCTCAAGAGAGCCGTGAGACTCAAAAAGCGGCACGGCGCCGATCTGCGCCGCTCTCCTGCGATCTGCGCAGACGCCGATGGGCCCCGCGAGATCGGCCTGCTGTGCGCCTGTGACCATCTGCCCGAGCATCGAGAGCATCATCATGAGCGTCGTGCCCGTGCGCGTGACGGCAAGCTCGGCGGCTTCGAAAGAGCCCGGCATGCGCGTCGTGACGGAGGAACTGACGCCGATGAGCGAGCGCTTCTCCTGCGCGTTGTGAGCAGGAATGACGCTCGTCGTCTGACGCTCGCCCGCGCGTTCGTACTCGACGTGCAGAACCTTGCCGTCCGCGTCGCTGGGTGAGGCTCGTGATGTCCCGCCACGAGCTCACGGGCGCACCCTCATGAGCGACGATGCGGTCGCCCGCAGAGGAGTCCCGCACTGGCGGCAGGATGCCCCGCGACCACCGTACCGAGCACAGGCTCACTCGAAGGCGTAGAAACGCCGGCGAAAAAGAAGATGCCGAGAAGGAAGATCGGCGGGACGAGATTCATGAAAGAGCGGCAGGATGACGATCATGCGTGCGGGAATCGACTTCGCGCGGTAGCTGCGCTCACCGCCGTATTGTTCGCGGCATCCATGCCCGCGATATCGTTGAAGCCGCCCCAGCGGAAGCCGCACGCAGGAGTATTCCGTCTCGCCGTGCGTGACTTGACGACTCCTCGGCCCGAGCCGATCGCGAAGCGGTCGACGCGCATATCCGTGAGCTTCGCCGCCACGAAATGCCCGACCTCATGCACGAGGACGAGGATGCCGAAGACGAAAATGGAGGCAAGAAGTTACGACCATCTCAACCTCCTATTTCCTGCAGGAAGTCCTGCGCCACGCGCCGCGCTTCATCATCGGCGGCGAAGAGATCGTCCAGCGTCGAGCGCTTCTGCACGCCGCATTCTCCATCGTGCGCTCGATGATCGCATGATGTCGAGGAAGCGGATTCTCCCGCCAGAAATGCCGCGACGGCCTCGTTGCTGCGTTCGCGATGCACGGCATCGTGCCGCCTGCACGCCCGCCTCGTAGGCGAGGAAGTCCGCGAAACGTCGCCGTGTCGGGCTTTTCAAAAGAAAGATGTGCAGAGCTTGAAAAGTCCAGCCGCTCGAAAGACGAAGACCGGCGCTTCGGATACGTCAGCGCGTACTGGATCGGCAGGCGCATGTCGGCGGTCGATCTGATGCCATGACGGCGCCGTCCGTAAAGCCAACCATCGAATGGATGATGCTCTCAGGATGGACGACGACCTCGATCGCATCGTATGGCATCGTAGAGCAATGCGCCTCGATGACCTCAAGCCCCCTTATTGACGAGCGTAGCAGAGTCGATCGTGATCTTCTGCCCCATCTGCCACGTCGGATGCGCAAAGGCCTCCTCGACCGTCGCTCTTGCAGCGTGTCCTGCGTCTTTCCTCGGAAGGGCCGCCCGAAGCCGTGAGGATGATGCGCTCGACGCATCTCGCCTCCTCGCCCTGCAGGCACTGAAAAAGCGCCGAGTGCTCGCTGTCGACGGGCAGGATCGCCGCGCCCATCTCACGCGCCTTCGCCATGACGAGTTCGCCAGCGACGACGAGCGTCTCCCTGTTCGCGAGCGCGATGTCGCTTCGCTTCGAGCGCCTTCATCGTCGGTGCAAGCCCCGCAAACCCCATCATGCTCGTGACGACGATGTCCGCCGCCGGATATGCGCGCCGCCTCGATGAAGGCGTCGCGGCCGCGCTTCGATGCGCGTCTTGCCGCCGTACTGCGCCTGAGCCTCGCCGCCGCCGCCTCGTCGGCAAGCACGGCAAGCTCAGGGGAGAGCGCTTCGATCTGCTTCTCCAACAATTCGTCGCTCGCGTTCGCCGCGAGCACGGAAACAGTAAAAAGCTCCGGATGTGCAAGCGCCACATCAACCGTCTGGCGTCCAATCGAACCCGTAGAACCCAAGATTGCAATATTCTTCATACATCAAACTCCTGCCAAGCCGAAGACTTGAATAAAATAATAGACAAAGGGCGCGGTGAACATCACGCTGTCGAAGCGGTCGAGGACGCCGCCGTGCCCCGGACTGAGCCGCCCCAGAATCCTGATGCCCGCATAGCGCTTGATGACGGATTCGGCGAGATCGCCGACCGTCGCTGTGAGCGCAAGAAGCACGCCGAGCAATGCCATCAACGGCACGGAAAAGCCAGAGCACAGCCGAGCGCCGCGACGACTGCCGTCGTGCCGACAAGGCCGCCAAGGAATCCTTCGACCGTCTTCTTCGGACTGATGGCGGGGCATCGGTTTGCGCCTCCGAAGAACGAGGCGGCGAAGTAAGCGAACGTATCGCTCGACCATGTGCCGAGGAACGTGATCCAGGAACGCGCAGCCGAGCGTCATATCGCCGACGGGCGTTGCGAGAGACGACATCCTGCGCCGTAGCGCAGCAGGATCAGATGCGCGAAAGAGAAGCCGACGTAGACGATGCCGGCAATGAGCACGCCTGATCGACGGCAAAAGTTTCATGGCGAAAGACAGCCTCGGCAAAACGAGGAGCACGGCAAACGTCGCGATTGCGACGAGCCACGCGCTTCCCCACAGCCGGCGGCAGTGCCGAAGAGCGAGATAGCGATGAAGCCGACGAGTCTCGCGAGAGGCTTTCCCAAATGATCGAACGCCGACGCGTACTCGTGCCAGCAGCGAACGAAAGCACAATGGCAAAACGGCATAGAGCCAACCTCCCTGCATGATGACGAAGGCTGCGAGGCGCTATGCCGACAACGCCCGTGATAATTCTTGTAAGCAAGTCAAGCACCCTCTTTATCGGGCTATCCCCTTATTTCCTCTTATTTTCCCTTGATTCCGCCGAAGCGCTCGCTCGCGCTCGCATAGTCGCGAAGCGCTTCCATGAAGCATTCAGGGCTTGAAATCCGGCCAATTCGTTTCCGTGAACCGAGAACTCACGTACACGCCGCCTGCCAAAGCAGGGAAAGTTGCTCAGACGCATGTCGCCGCTCGTGCGGATCACAAGGTCAACGGGCGGCAATTCCTTCGTATCAAGCGATGCCTCGAAAAGCTCCGGCGTGATTTCCTCCGGCGAAAGTTCCCCGCCTGTACCTTCCCGCGCCAACCCCTGCACGGCGACGGCAGATCTCGTCCTGCCCGCCGTAGTTGACGGCGACGCAGAAGTGCACGCCCAGTATTGTTCTTCATCAGTTCTTCGCGCAGCGCACGCGCCGAATCAGCTCGAGGCGTCAATTCATCGACGCGCCCGATGAAGCGGATGCACGTTCTTCTCGTGCATCTCCCTCTTCCTTATCGAGGATACTCGGAAAAAGAGCCGCGAGGAAATCGACCTCGTCGCGGCGCTTCCAGCTTTTCCGTGAGAAAACGCATAGACCGTCAGAACTTCCAGCTTCAAATCGATCGCTGTATCCAAAATATCATGCAGCGTATCCACACCCGCGCGATGACCGACCGTGCGCAAGAATCCCTGCCCCTTCGCCCACGTCCGTTGCCGTCCATGATGGCACGGCAACATGGCGCGGCAGGCGCGAGCGCTCGATATCGACGGGAGTCACTTCATTCTTTTTGTGTTGCGGACTTGCCAAAAATCTTCTTCCACATATACGCTCCCTTACCAGTCATGGGTCTTCTTCATGTTCATTTTCCTGCAAAGACTTCATCTGCCATTATATCATGGAAGCAAAATCATATCCATAGTATATTTTAGCAGTCTATGACAACAGTAAAAGGGAGCAGCTTCAAAGCCTCGTGCCATAGACAACAATGCATCAAACTCCCTGCCTAGATTCCCAAAATCGTCTGCCAAAGCCCTGCATGGATTAGGCAGATACAAGTATAGATAATGTACCCAGAAAAGGCACTTCGCAAAACGCAAAAGCTGCCTTTCCAGACTTTTACATGACTTCGTCTTGTCGCAAATCTCTTTAGCAGCCGTATTATAAAAATACTTGGACCGCAACAGCGGCGCACATGTACGATTCATCAGCTGATACCGACAACCTCGTGCCCGCATCGACAATCGTCGCCGAAAGAGCCTTGTCTGAAACGTCGGCGCTCAAGGTGACGACGGCATTCTTGTTTTCAGGCTGACTTCCGCCTTTTCCACGCCATTCATGCCTTCCAAAGCCTTCGTCACATGGGCGACGCAGTGACCGCACATCATACCCTCGATAGAAATCGTCTTTTTCATTACACTTGCCTCCAATTTTTCATCTGCCTGCATTTGTCAGCTTCTTCCGCTCACTTCGGCTTCGGCTTCCTTCTGCAAAAGGAAGCCGGGCAGTCACGCAGAACCTTGCGCTTATCTTTCCTATCGTCATAAACGTCAAAAAAAGTTCAGTCGCAGGGCATTCATCACGACACAGAAGCTCGAAAGGCTCATCGCCGCCGCGCCGAACATCGGACTCAATACGATGCCGAACACGGGCAGCCAAAGGCCCTGCCGCCAGCGGTATGCCGATGACATTGTGAAAAACGCCCAGAAGAGATTTTCCTTGATATTGCGGATGACCTGCCGCGAAAGGCGGATGGCCGCGACGACGTCCTGAGCGACGACTTCGCTGAGGACGACGTCGGCGGCATCCATGGCAATGTCAGCGCCCGCACCGATGGCGATGCCGACATCGGCACGCGTCAAAAGCGGGCGCGTCATTGATGCGTCTCCTACCATGATCGTCCCTGCCGCTCTCCTGCAGACGGCGCACGACCTCTTCCTTGCCGTCGGGCAGAACGTCAGCGACGATGGCAGAAAGCCGAGCTTCACGCCGACCGCGTTCGCCGTACGGCGGTTGTCTCCCGTCACGCATGACGGGCTGCACGCCCATGCGCAGAAGTTCCTCGATCGCCTCGCGGCTATCCGGCTTCAAGGCGTCAGCGACGGCGATGATGCCGAGCAAGCGATCCGCAGCGGCGAAGAAGCAGCGTCTTTTCCCTCCGACGCGAGCTTTTCCGCCGCCGCCTTCATGTCCGCTGTCGAAGCCCTTTCTCCTTCATCAGCGCCATGCTGCCACGATCACCTCTCGACGTTCACCCGAAAGCTCCGCCGTGCCCGTGACGCCATGCCCGGGCAGGGCCTGAAATCCTGCACTTTCGAGAAAGAAATGCCGCGCTCTTCTGCCTCGCGTCGGACAGCAACGGCAAGTGGATGTTCACTCTGCGCCTCAAGGCGGTCGCCACGCAAAAGCTCTTCTTCCCTACACCTGCAGCAGCATGAGATCCGTCACGCGCGGCTTGCCTTCCGTGATCGTGCCCGTCTTGTCGAGCACGACGAAAGTCCGCCTGCCAGTCGCCTCCAAAGCAGCCGCCGTCTTGAAGAGAATGCCGTTCTTCGCTCCCTTGCCGCTGCCGACCATGATGGCGACCGGAGTAGCAAGTCCCAGGGCGCAGGGGCAGCTGATGACGAGCACGCTGACGGCACGCGCGAGGCGAAGCTCGCCGTCTCGCCCAGAAGCAGCCAAAGAGCGCCCGTAGCAAGAGCCAAAACAATGACGACGGGAACGAATACGCCCGACACTTTGTCGGCGAGCTTCGAGATCTCCGCCTTTGAAGCGGCGGCGTTTGCACCATCTCGATGATCTGCTGCAGCGTCGTATCCTCGCCGACGCGCCGTGCTTCGCAGGTCAAAGCGCCGTTCTGATTTGATCGTGGCGGCGCTCACGAGACTGCCCGGCGCCTTGTCCACAGGCAGGCTTTCGCCCGTCAGCGCCGCCTCGTTGACGGCGCTCTCACCTTCGAGCACCTTGCCGTCGACGGGAAAGCTCTCGCCCGGCAGTACGAGGAAGACGTCGCCGACGGCGACCTCCGAGCGGCGACGACGACCTCCTCGCCGTCGCTTACGAGTCGCGCCGTCTTGGGTGCAGATCCATGAGGCCCCTTGATGGCATTCGTCGTCTTGCCCTTGCTGCGGCTTTCCAGCCACTTGCCCACCGTGATGAGCGTCAAGATCATCGCGGACGTCTCAAGTAGAAATCCATGCCGCCCGCCGCGACGCTCTGCCAGTCGCCGGCACGCGCCGCGAGAAGCATGGAGAAAAGATTTCCCGTACTGTAAACGAAGCCCGCCGCACTGCCAAGAGCTACGAGCGTATCCATGTTCACGCCGCCCGAAAAGATATTGCGAAAGCCGTTGATGAAGAATTTCTGATTGACGATCATGACGGCGACGGCGAGAAGAAGCTCGTAAAGGCCGATGACGAGCGCATTGTTCTCCATCGCCTGCGGAATGGGAAGCGCAAGCATGCATGCCCCATCGAAACGTAGAGAAGCGGCACGAGGAGCACGAGCGACACGATAAAGCGGCGCAGAATCTTCGGCGTCTCGCTGATCTTCAAGCGCCTCTCGCTCTTCTCGCATATCCTCTGCCCGTCCTGCCCCTTGCCGGCAGCAAGGCTCGCGCCGTAGCCCGCATGCTCGACAGCGGCGCAGATCATCTCCGACGTCAGCGGCGCATCGTAACTTACGAGCATCGAATTCGTCAGAAGGTTCACAGACACCTCGCACGCCCGCCAGATGACGAACCGCCTTGTCAACACGCGCACTGCACGCCGCGCACGACATGCCCGTGATCTGATACTTTTTCATTTTCCGTCATAAAGAAAAGCACCTCCTCGCTTTCCCTACTGACTATTTGAACAGAATATGCGTCGATGCAGATGTTGTCAAGAACAAGTTTTCAAATGTATGCAGACACATTCCTCTTCTTATCAAAAATTTATTGAACTTTTTGATAATTCTTTGTCGAGAAAGAGGATTTCGCCTTTTATGTCAAAATAAAGAATTTGAAGAGGTTGTTTCTTTTACTATGAAAAGTCAGAGTCAAGCCGACGACGCAGACCGATTGGATAACTTTCATTAAAGGCAGCGCACAATGTCCGACAGTAGATCTTTGCCGTGTAATTCTAATTCTTCTCAACGATGAAAAGAATTCGAGTGCTTTGCCTTCATGATCGATCTTGACAGGCTCACGACGAACAGCGCAATGCGGCGACGCTTCACATCGACAAGCTCTGTTTCCGACATGCGCACCATCCATGATGAGGACAGGAAAGGTCTTCGAGGCTGTGGAAAACGCCCCTGCCCATGATTGCTCGGGCGGTGAAATCATTGCGGTTCACGTCTAAGAGAAGGCGGCCGCCTTTTTATCTAGACGCAGGCACGTCAGGCAGGCTCCGGCATTCTCGATGCCGTCGAATGCCCGCCGACCTTCGGCACTAAATCGCGAACTCGTACAGGGCGTCATCGCGGGCGGTATGAATGCCGTCTTCCGTGCACAGGAGGGAGCGGAAGATTCCTCACGCTCGCGCAGGAGGATCTCAGAGAACGCGGCCTTTAGCTCTTCAGACGTGCTCTGCGGCATCGCAGCTTCGGGTCGCACGCCCTACGTCGTCGCGGCCTCGACTACGCGCGCTCGCTCGGTGCGGCGACCATCGCCGTCGCCTGCACGCCCGACTCCCCATCGCCGCACTCGCCGATGTCGCGATCACGGCGGTCACCGGCCCCGAGGTCATCACAGGCTCGACGCGGCTCGAGGCAGGTACGGCGCAGAAAATCATCCCTCAACATGCTCTCCACGGGCGCGATGATTCTGTCTTGGCAAAGTCTACGGCAACCTCATGGTCGATGTCAAAAGTTCCAACGCCAAGCTTGATGAACGGGCGCGGCGCATCGTCATCGAAGCGACGGGGAAAAGCTGCACTGAGGCGGAAGAAGCGCTGGCGAAGGCTTCGGGCAGTGCAAAACTCGCCATCCTCATGCTCCTCGCTAATCTTCCTGCCGAGGAGGCGCAGCGGCAGCTTACCGCCGCCGACGGCTATATCAGACGCGCTCTCAGGGAATCTTCATGAAAGCCGAAGCGCTTTGCAGGAAATCCTCCAACCTCGTCGGACCTGCCGCCAATATCTGCAAAGGCGGCGAACTGCATGACGCGCCTGCGCCTTGAGCTCAAAAGAGCAAATGCCCGATCTCACGCAAAAGATCCAGCGCTCGACGGCGTATTGGGCACGCATACGAGCGAGAGAGCTGCAGATCATCCTCGGTCCCGGCCGCGCCGCCTCCGTGACAGCGTGCTTTGCAAGTTGCTTGAACAGAAGCTGCAGCCGCGACGACAGAAATGCCGTCTGCGGACACCGCTGCCGAAGCGATGCTGCAGATGCGCCGTCCGTACGTCAGGCCGCACAAAACTCTGCTGTCGGCGACGGCAAAGCACTGCATGAAACCATACGGAAGAGGAATGCAACGCCCGCCAAGCTCTTCTTGAAGCGCATCGCCAACATCTTCATCCCGCTGATTCCCGCCTTCATTGCCTGCGGCATCATCACGGGGCTTTTGAACGTCGCGCTCAAGACTTTCCCTGCGCTTGCCGCGACGCCTGCGCCGCACTTTCTCGGGCTCATGGGAAATGCCGTCTTCTTCGGCATGAATATCCTCGTCGGCGTCAACGCCGCGAAGGAATTCGGAGGATCGCCCATGCTTGGCGGCACGCTCGCCGTCATCCTCTCGCATCCGGGACTCGCCGCCATTTCCTTAGATGGCTTCTCCTTCGTGCGGGCGCGGCGGCATCATCGCCGTCCTCCTCGTCACGGCCCTCGCGGCATGGCTCGAAAAGAAGCTGCACCGCCATGTGCCAGAGATGCTCGACCTCTTCCTCACGCCGCTGCTCGTGCTTCTCATCGCAGGCCTTGCCGCCCTCTTCATCCTGCAGCCCTTGGGCGGCGTCCCTCTCCGAGTGGGTCGGCCAGGCTGCGACTGCAGCCATCGACAAGGGCGGCGCCTTGACGGGCTTCGTGCTTGGCGCGGCGTGGCTGCCGATGGTCATGCTCGGCGTACATCAGGTGTGACGCCCATTCATGCGGAGCTCTCTCACGCTACGGCGTGACCATCCTGCTCCCTCGTGCTCGCCATGGCGGGCGCAGGTCAGAGTCGGCGCAGCGCTCTGCGTCTATTGCCGAACAAGAAGCGCCTTCCTCAGAAGACTGTGGCGACGGCTCTTCCCGTCGGCGTTCTCGGCATCGGCGAGCCGTTGATCTACGGTGTTACACTGCCGCTCGGACGCCCTTCCTGGGGCCTGCATCGGCGGCGCGTTTGGCGGTGCCGTGCAGGCGGCCTTCATGGTCGGCGCCGCCGCCATGGGCATCTCGGGCTGCCGCTCGCCGCCGTCACGGACAAAGTCGCCATTTACCTCATCGGTCTTCTGACCGCTTATGCCGCAGGCTTTCTCGCTACTTGGCTGCTCGGCTTCCAAGACCCCGAAGAGCCATCAAACTAATGAAAAGGAGGCATTGCCATGCAGACAGGAATCTCCATTTATCCCGGCCTTGACAACACCCCCTGAAAGAAAATCTTCAACTCATTGAGTCTGCCGCCAAACTTGGCATCACGCATATTCACCTCCTTGCATATCCCAGAGACGGATCACAGCGCTCTCAAGGAGGAATTCAGCACCATTGTGCAGGCGGCCCGCAGTCACGACATGGAGATCATCTCCGACATCTCGCCTGAGACGCTCGAACTTCTCGGCATGCGCCACTTCTCTCTCTCAGCATTCCAATTCATGGGCATCCATACCCTGCGCATCGACTACGGTTACGGTGCTGCCCGCGTCGCTGAGCTGAGCCGCAACACCCAGAACATGCGCATCCAGCTCAACGCTTCGACGATCACGGGCAAGTTCCTCACGGATCTCCTGCAGGAGAATGCGAACTTCGACAACATCGACGCGTTGCACAATTTCTACCCACGCGAAGGAACGGGGCTTGCCGAGGCGACGCTCGTGCGCAAGACGGCGATGCTGCACAAGGCGGGCATCTCAGTCGGCGCTTTCGTGCCGTGTCATTTCCGCCGGCGCTCGCCGCTTCGCTGCGGCCTGCCGACGCTCGAAATGCACCGTGACTTCCCCGCTTTCCCTCGCCGCGCGGCATCTCGCCGCCATCGGCATGGATTCGATCTTCATCGGCGACTCCCCTGCCGTCGCAAGGAGCTGAAACGCTCGCCGTCATCGAGGAGAACTGCGTGACCATGCGCGCTGAGCTTTCGCTGCGCGAACCCGTGCAGGAGGATCTTCTCGCTCACGTCTTCACCGCAAGGCTCGACGAGGCGCGTGATGCCGTGCGTGCTCAGGGAGAGCCGCGCCCTGCTCAAGGAGATGGGAAAAGACATCCTGCCGCAAAACCAAAAGATGCGCCCCTATGGCGCCATTACGCTGGACAACAAGGACTACGGCAGGGTACATGGGCGAACTGCAGATCATCAAGCACCCGCAGCCCGCGATGCCCGCGTCAACGTCGCGGCGCTCATTCCCGAGGAGGAGCAGTTCCTCATCAACTACATCATTCCGGCAAGAAATTCTCCTTTCATCTCGAGATGAATAGTCCCGTTGAACAAAAACCGAGTACATATTTGCATCAAAAACTTCCGCCAAACCTTTCGGCTTTTGGCGGAAGTTTCTAAAGCGTTGATAAAATGAAGTCATCGATGTATGAAGATGTGGCTGGATTTATCAGCGCTCTTCATTCTGCAGCTTGAGCTGCCTCTATCTGCCCGTCTCTGCATCTGCAGCGCCAGCTTTCTCGCCTTTGCCTGCTTCTTCCTTTCCTTGCGGATCGCTTTGCTGTAGCGCTCCTCTTCACTGAAGATGCAGCCGCAGTACGGCTGACGGTAGAGTTCCAACTCGTGACTGATGTCGATGCCTTCCCTGCCAGCCCGGGCGAAAGTCCTCGTAATAAAATTCGATGTCGTATTTGCGAGCGAAGAACTCCGCTGTCTCGCGCATGAGATCATGCTGCTGATGAATGCTGTAGAAAAGCGTGCTCGTAAATGCCTCAAAGCCATTCTCGCTCGCATAGCGCGCCGCCTCTCCCAAACGCCATGTATAACACATGCGGCAGCGGCCGTTGGGCAGACGCTCGGCTAAGAGCGCACGCTGCAAGAAGTCGCGCAGCATGTAATTTTCATCCGTCCGTATTTCATGCTCGACTTTGGCAGCAAATTCCTTCGCTGTCTTCAGACGCATATCCCACTCCTTGTACGGGTGGATATTGGGATTGAAGAAGTATCCGACAGGCTCAATGCCGTCCTGCCGAAGTTTCTTGACAGGATAGCACGAGCATGGCCCTGCAGCACATATGGAGCAAAAGTTTTAAAGCTCATTTTCCTTCCCCCACATAGGGCACGCCGAGATGCTCATAGGCGGCGCGCGTTACGATGCGGCCGCGCGGCGTGCGGTTGATGAAACCGAGCTGCAGAGATAAGGTTCGTAGACGTCCTCGATCGTGTCGCTCTCCTCGCTGATAGCAGCTGCCAGGGTTTCGAGTCCCACTGGCTCCGCGAACTTTTGAATCATCGCCAAGAGCATGCGGCGATCCGTATGATCGAGACCGATACGGTCGACTTCCAGTCGATCGAGGCCGCGTCGGCGATTGCGGCGGTGATCGCCGACGCTCCTTCGACCTGTGCGAAGTCGCACGCGCTTCAGCAAGCGGTTCGCGACGCGCGGCGTGCTGCGCGAACGGCGTGCGATCTTCTCCGCCCCGCTCCTTTCGATGGAAATCTGCAGGATCTCAGCCGCACGCTCGATGATATGCATGAGTTCGGACGGCTCGTAATACTCCAGACGCGAGATCACGCCGAAACGATCGCGCAGAGGGCTGCAAGCGCACCCTGCCTTCGTCGTCGCGCCGACCAGTGTGAATGGCGCGATGTCAAGGCGGATGGAGCGTGCACTCGGCCCCTTGCCGATGATGATATCGAGCGCGAAGTCCTCCATCGCCGAGTACAGCACCTCCTCGACGCTTCTGGAAAGCCTGTGTATCTCATCAATGAAGAGCACATCGCGCTCGCCGAGATTCGTCAGGAGCGCCGCGAGATCGCCTGAGCGCTCGATGGCAGGCCCCGATGTGATACGGAAGTTCACGCCCAGCTCGTTGGCGATGATGCCCGCGAGCGTCGTCTTGCCGAGGCCGGGCGGCCCATAGAGCAGCACATGGTCGAGCGCCTCACCGCGATTCAATGCCGCCTGCACGAAGACCTTGAGATTTTCCTTTGCCTTCTTCTGCCCGATGTACTCAGCGAGCTTTCGCGGGCGCAGGCTGTACTGCCATGTGTCCTCTGTCCGTTCGTCCTGCGCAATGATGCGCCCTTCCATTTCCTCCATTCCGCCCCTCCTTTCTCAGCGATGTTGGGCAAACTCCTTCAACGCAAAACGAATCAGCGCCTCAGCGTCCTTGCAGTCCTTGGCACGCCGCAGGATCGGCGTGAACTCCGCTGCGTGTAGCCGAGCGAGGAGCGCGGCGCCCGCCTCGGCAAGCATCGTATCTTCGACAGGCTCTTCGAGCAGCCTTCCTCGACAATCGTCTTCGTGCTCCGTCATGAAATCCCTTCATCTTGTCCTTGAGTTCCAAGATGATGCGTTCCGCCGACTTCTTGCCGATGCCCGGCGCCTTCGTCAAAATGTCCGCCTTCTTGTTCCTTACGGCAAGAGCAAAGGTTCTCGGGCGTGATGTTCGATAAGATGCCAAGCGCTCGCCTTAGGGACCGATTCCCGTGACGGAGATGAGCATTTGAAAAAGCTCGTACTCCTCCCTCGGAAAAAGAAGCCGTAGAGCGTCATGGCGTCCTCACGCACGGCGAGATGCGTGAAGAGCGTCACTTCTTCGCCCATGTGCAGGCGACCATGCGTCGCGCTCGAAATGAAGACGCGGTAGCCGACACCCGCAACGTCAAGAAAGCAAAAATCAAGGGAAAGGCGCGCGACCTTTTCCCCGCAGGAAACCGATCATGAAAATCTCTAAAAATCATTTAAACCGCAACAATCGCTAAGTTCATCCATGCTCCCTACAGGGCGATTGCGCCAGCGGCGCTCGCCATGCAGTGCGTCGTGCAGATGGCTACGGCAAGCGCATCCGCACATCATCAGGGTTTCGGCGGTTTCGCGAGGTGCAGGAGCTTTGAGACCATGTAGATGACCTGTTCCTTCCGCGCCTTGCCGTAACCCGTCACCGCCTGCTTGACCTGCAGCGGCGTATGCTCCGCGATCTCCAAGCCGTTCTTGGCCGCAGCCAGAAGCACGACGCCGCGCGCCTGTCCGACGGGGATCGCCGTCGTGACATTGCGGTTGAAGAACAGCTGCTCGATGCCCATGACGTCGGGCTTGTACTCTTTGATCAAAGGCGTCAAGTCCATCGTAGAGCTTCATGAGCCTATCTTCCATGCGAGCCTTGGGACTCGTCGTCAGAGCGCCGTATGCGTGCGGCACGAGGCGGCTTCCTCCGAGGACACGAAGCCAAAGCCGCAGATCGCCGTGCCCGGATCAATGCCCAGCGCCAGCATGTCTTCTCCTCGATGAAAACTGCACGACCGCGCCTTCTGCGGACTTACTCTTCATCAAACTCATAGTTGCTGTAGACATTCTGCACGTCATCGTTTTTCCTCAAGGGCATCGATGAGATTCTGCATCTTTTCCGCATCCCTTGCCCTCAAGCTTGACGGTCGTATCAGGGAACCATCGTGATCTCCGCCGATGCCGTCTCGATTCCCTTCTCGCCGAGCGCCGCCTCGATTGCGTCATAGTCAGCGGGATCCGCCGTGATTTCGAAGACGTCGTCCTCCGCCTTTGAAGTCCTCCGCGCCCGCATCGAGCACGATGCCCATGAGTTCATCCTCGTCCTCGAAGGTCTCCTTCTCCACGATGAACACGGCCTTCTGCTTGAACATCCAGCCGACGCAGCCCGTTTCGCCGAGATTGCCGCCATACTTCGAGAAGATGTGGCGCACATCAGCGACGCTGCGATTGCGATTGTCCGTCAGGATGTCGAGCATGATGGCGGAGCCCCGCCGCCCGTAGCCTTCGTAGGTCAGTTCCTCATGTTGCTTCCCTCGGCAGCGCCGAGCCCCTTCTGTATGGCGCGCTGGATGTTGTCCCTGGGAATGTTGTTCGCCTTCGCCTTGGAAAGCGCGAGCTTCAGTCGCATATTTCCCGTCGGATCGCCGCCGCCCATGCGCACGGCGATGGTGATCTCCCTGCCGATCTTCGTCGTGATCTTGCCGCGAATCGCATCATTCGCGCCCTTTTTCCTCTTGATGTTCGCCCATTTGGAATGTCCTGACGCGAAACCTTGCAACCCTTATTTTTGAATAGCATGCCCTTTTCTTCAAGCCTTTCGAAGCCGATAATGCTTCTTCTTTCCTTCTTGACGAGCGCCGTGCCATCGGAGAAATCTTCCTCCTGCAGGCGATAGTCGGCATCCGTGACCCGCGCATCGTTGAGCGTGACGCCGCCTGCGAGATGAGGCGCCTGCCCTCGTCTTCGAGGAAAACGCCGTTCTTTGCGAGGATGTCGAGAGCTTCGCCCCATCTCCTCGGCGGTCAGTGCGAACGTCGGCAGATCTGCGGATGCCGCCGCCGCCGAACATCGCCTTCAGCTCCGCCTTCGCCTTCTCTGCCTCCGCCTCTCCATGCACAAGCTTCGTGACCTCGTAGGCAGCACCGTCTTTCGCCTCGTTGATTGCCGCATCCTGAGCGCGCCCAAGCGGCGCACCTCTTCCATCGGCAGGAAGGTCAAGAGCGCGAGGCATTTTTCAACGTCGGCATCATCAATGTGCGCCAGTACTGGTAGAAATCATACGGCGACGTCTTCTCGGCGTCGAGCCAGAGGGCGCCGCCCGCCGTCTTGCCCATCTTCTGACCGTCGCTCTTCGTGAGAAGCGTAAAGGTCAGTCCGTAGGCGGGTTTCGCTTCCTTCCTGCGGATCAGCTCGACGCCCGCGATGATGTTCGACCACTGATCGTCGCCGCCCATCTGCAGTTTGCAGCCGCAGCGGTGACTGAGTTCCAGAAAGTCGTAGGCCTGCATGACCATGTGAGTTGAATTCGAGGAAAGGTCAGTCCCTTCTCCCAACGCGTTTTGTAGGCTTCAGCAGCCAACATGCGGTTCACGGTGAAATGCTGCCCCAACCTCGCGCAGAAGTTCGATGTAGTTGAGCTTCCTCAGCCAATCGCCGTTGTTGACCATCAGCGCCTTGCCCTCAGAAAAGTCGATGAAACGCGCGATCTGCTTCTTGAAGCAGTTGCAGTTGTGCTCGATATCCTCGTCCGTCAGCATCCTGCGCATGTCCGTGCGCCCCTGAAGGATCGCCGACCGTTCCCGTGCCGCCGCCCACGAGGCACACGGGACGATGCTCGCACGCTGCATGTGCGACATCGCGCAGGTCCGAGGAAATGTCCAACATGAAGACTGTCCGCCGTCGGGTCGAACCCGTGTAAAGGTCACGCTCTCTTTGCCGAGCAGTTCGCGCACGCCTTCTTCATCTGTGCATTGAGCGATGAAACCGCGCTCTTTCAAAACATCAAAAACATTTGCCAACGAACTCTTTCCCTTCTTTTTCTCATCCTCAAAAGCACATCAATCCCTGCCCTTGGAAACGCCTGCGCCCGGCTCAGGACCGCCACCCGGCTCAGGGAGCGACGGCTGCTGCGAGGGCGTGGAGTCCGCCTGCAGGTGCGCCGTCTCCCATAGTTCTGCCGCCTGCCTCAGGCGCTCGGCACATCCTCGCATCCTTGCCGTTTTTCGCATCCTTAGCATTCTTTTCCTTCTTATCTGCATGCTTCTCGTCCTTCGCAGATTTTTCGTCCTTAATCTCGCTGACACTTCCCTGCGGTATATGACACTCCGTCAAAGTTCTTTGCAGTGTGCCCGCGACAACCTTTTGCATGAACGCCTTCCACATTTCTGCTGGTGCCATGCCGCCTGACATCACGCCCATCGACGTGTTGTCGTCATTGCCGATCCACACGCCAGCCACGAGATCAGGCGTGTAGCCGACGAACCATGCATCGTGATAGTTGTCCGTCGTACCAGTCTTGCCTGCGGCAGGACGTCCGATGTTTGCACGCGTTCCCGTACCGTGCTGCACGACGTCCCGCAGCATGCTGCTCGTCAAGCCGCTGCACTGCTTTCCTGATGACGCTCTTTGCTTAGCTCCGCCTGTTCAAGAACCTTGCCGTTGCGATCGAGAATCTTAATGATGGCGACAGGCTCGACGTGTATGCCCTTGTTTGCAAACGTCCCGTAAGCGCTCGTCAGTTCCAGCGGCGTCACGCCCTTCGTGAGTCCGCCGAGCGCCGTCGAGAAGTTCTTGTCGTTGCGCTCGCCGTCAAGCACAAGAGTCGTTATGCCCATTTCCTGCGCATAGTAAATCGGCTTTTTCTGTGCCGAGCTTCTGGGCAATCTTGACCGTAGGCACGTTGAGCGAATAGCGCGCCACCGTGCGCAATGTCACCTTGCCGCTGTAATTGCCGCTGTAATTCTTCGGCGACCAGCCGCCGATCTTAATCGGACTGTCGTCAATGATGGTATCGGGTGAGTAATTCGCCTCAAGCGCCGCTGCAAAGACGAAAGCTTTGAACGACGAGCCTGGCTGACGCTCCGCCATCGTCGCGCGATTGAACTGATCCGTGCCTCGACCGCCGACCATCGCCTTGATGTAGCCCGTGTGCGGATCGATAGCGACGAGCGCCATCTGCGGCTGCTGCACGCCATTGCCGTCCGTGCGCTGTACGGCCACGGTATGCGCGGCCTCTTCCGCTGCCTTCTGCATCGTCAGCGTCGATCGTCGTGTAGATCTTCAAAGCCTTCCTTGTAGATGGCGTCAGCGCCGTATCGATCAATGACCTTCTGCGTGATATAGTCGATGAAGTACGCGCCCGTCGTATCCTTCGCTCATGTCTTATTGGCGAGCGTCGGCTTCTCTTCCGTCGTCTTTGCGCGCCGTCGCATGATTGATGTAGCCGTACTTCTCCATCTGATCAAGCACAACTTCTTGCGTTCCTGCGCGGCGTTGAAAGTTGTTGAACGGCGAACTGTAGTTGGGGCTCTTCGGTATGCCCGCAGCATCGCGCATTCGTTGAGGTCAAGATCCTCGACGTTCTTGCCGAGTACGTCTTCGCCGCCGCCTGCACGCCATAAGCGCCCTGTCCGAAGTAGATCTGGTTCAGATAAAGCTCCCAAGATCTCCTGCTTCGTATACTGGCGCTCGATCTGCAGGGCGAGGACACTTCCTGCACCTTGCGCTTGAGGCGTCCCGATCCTGCGTCAGGTAAGCATTTTTGGCGAGCTGCTGCGTGATCGTCGAGCCGCCCTTCGGAAATCGTCCCTGCCCGTGACGTTGGCATAGACGGCGCGCAGAATGCCGCGCGGGTCGACGCCCATGTGCTCATAGAAGCGGTTGTCCTCGACCGCGACGAAAGCATTCTGCAGATTTTTCGGAATCTGCGCGAGCTTCACCGCTCACGGTTTTCCGTCGCATGAACATTGGCGATTTCGTTGCCGTTGATGTCATAGATATGAGACGACGCCCGGCGGACGGATGTCCTCAACGAGATTTTCTTTCGTATTCATGTCTCGCCGTCAAAAAGCCGCAGCCGATGCCGACAGAGCATGACAAAAACAGATGATGAAACCCACGAGCGCGCACAATATTGCCGCCGCGGCTTTTTCTTCTTCGAGCGGCGGCTTCGGATTCGACTTCGTGCCGAGCGTCTCTGCAGCTGCTGCCGCGAGGCGCGCGTCGCATCGGTACGTTTTTCCATGAAGAAGCTCCTCCTGCTCTGTTCAACGATATGCTTTTCATTATACTGCAACGAAAGTGGCAGAGCAAGACATTATTGCCCGCTCTTCCATCACTGCAAATCGACGAGCGTCGCGCCCGTACCGCCCTCGCTGATGTCGGCGAAGTTGAAGCGGGCGACGCTCTTGTGATGCTTCAGATAATCGTGAATGCCCTTTTCTGAGCGCTCCCGTCCCCTTGCCGTGGATGATGAGCACCTGCTCGAGTCCGCCGATGACGGCATCGTCGAGGAACTTGCCGAGCACTCTGCTCCGCCTCGTCGACCATGAGTCCGCGCATCGATCTCGCGATGCAGGTTCGCCGTCTTCTGCAGAAGCGCGCCCCGCCCCGCTTCGTGCGGCTGCTTCCTTTCGCAACGGGCTGCTCCTTCCCGCACGTTCGACAAAGCGGCAGTCTACCCGCCTTGACATACGTCTTGAGATTGCCGAGCTGCACCTCGATATTTGCGCCCTGAATCTTGAGCACCGTCGCCTTTTTGGTCGAGCTTTCGCACGCAGACGACATCGCCGACAGCGAGCTTCTTCATATCGATCTTCTCTTTGTACGCCTTGCAGGAGGGAGGTCCCGTGCGCGAACGCTCCGCCGCTTCCTGCAGCTTTCTCCCGCGCCTCCTGCATGGCACGGCGGCGGCTCTCTATGCCGAGGTCGTCGAACTGCGCCTTGAGGCTCTTGATGATCTCCTCCGCCTCTGCGCCGCGTGCGTCGCACGAGATTTGCGCTCCTGCCTCGCCTTCTGAGCATCTGCTCCTTCTCTCGCGAATCTCATCCTTCAGCGCCTGCGTCTTTTCCTCAAGCTTCGCCACGCGCCGCTGCCCTTTCCATGATGTCGGCGTTCCTCTGCTCGTACATGCAGGCTTTTTCGCTTTCGAGCTGGTTCACGACCTTCTCGAACTGCGCATGATCGGCCTTGATGAATTGCTGCGCACGCAGGATCGCCGCCTCCGAAAGGCCGAGGCGGCGGCTGATGGCAAAGGCGTTGCTCGCGCCCGGCATCCCCGTCAGCAGACGGTACGTCGAGCGCAGCGTCTCGACATCGAATTCCCACGAGGCATTCTCGATGCCCTCGCTGCGTAAAAGCGAACGTCTTCAGCTCCGAATAATGCGTCGTCACGATCGTCGAGGCGCCGCGTGCGAGGAACTGCTGCAGATCGCCATGGCGAGAGCCGCCCCTTCCTCGGGTCGGTTCCCGCGCCGATCTCATCGAGCAGCAAGAGATCCGTGCCCTCGACGCATTCCAAGAGTTTGACCAGATGCGACATGTGCGCGGAAAATGTGCTGAGGCTCTGCTCTGATGCTCTGCTCGTCGCCGATGACCGTATAGACATTCGTATATACAGAAATCTCAGATCCTGCGGCGGCGGGGATGTAGCAGCCTGACTGCACCGCGAGCGCAAAGAGTCCGATCGTCTTCAGGCTGACCGTCTTGCCGCCCGTATTCGGTCCCGTGATGAGCAGCATGCGATACGCTTCTCAGCGCGATGTCAATGGGCACGACCTTTCGCCGCATCGATCAGCGGATGACGCGCGGCGACGAGCTTCGTCCTTCCCTCGCGATTGATCGCGGGGCGCGTCGCCTGCATGTCGGCTGCAAGCTTCGCCCGCGCGAAGATGAAGTCAAGAGAGGCGAGTATGGCAGCAATTCCCCTTCGAGAACACTGCCGTTCTTGCCGACCTCCCCTGCGAGAAGGCGCAGGATGCGCTGCACCTCGGTCTTTTCTGCGAGCGCAAGCTGCTTTGAGGTCGTTGTTGAGATCGACGAGAGCCATCGGCTCGATGAAAAGCGTCGCGCCGCTCGCCGACTGGTCGTGGACGATGCCCGGAAGCTCTGGCGATACTCCTGCTTGATCGGTGTGACATTTCGCTCCGCACGCTGTGTGATGATGGCGTCCTGAAGAATTTCTGATACTCCGTGCGGTGCAGGATGGCTCCATCTGCTCCTTCGCCCTGCGTCTGCCTGAGCGCAGTTCCGCCGTATGCGCGAAAAGCTCGACGCTCGCGTCGTCGAGCAAATTGCCGTGCTCGTCGACGCTGTTTTTTCCAGCCCTGCGCTCCAACTGCCGAGAATCTCGATGCCTTGGCCTGCTCCTTGATGAGTGGCAAAGTCCATCTCCACTTCTTTGAAGAAGCGCTTGACGGCTCGCATCGCGCGCATCGTGCTCAGAAGATCGGTAAAATCGCCGAGGTCGAGCACGGCACCGCGCTCGGCCTTTTGCCAGAGACTCGCGGATGTCGAAGACTCCGCCCATGGGCGGCGAGGAAAAACGCCGAGAGGCGAACCGCCTCCTCCGTCTCGCAGAAGCTCCCTCACCTCAGCAAAATCGCCCGACGGAAGGACGGCTCGCGCCCTTTTTCCTTGCCGAGGACGGAGCCTCGCCTTCGCTTCCAGCATCGCGCGAATCTTGTCGTACTCAAGCGTGTCGAGTGTTTTCTTTTCCATACATAACCTTTCTCTTTACTGCACGCCGCGGAAATAATGGCGCGCGTCACATCCTGCCCTCAAGCTCCTTCAGATAGTCCTCCTGCTCCTTGATGAGCTTGCCTGAAAAAGCGGCTCCATTCCTTGTAAAGGCGCACGCGTCTTCCCAGCTCCGCCGCTTCCATGAAGCGCCCGTCGATGCGTAAAAAGAGATGCCGCGCGGCGCAAACTCCATCGCATGAAGCAGCATCGAAAGGCGCTTGCCGTTGAGGACGTGCATGTGGCATGACTGGTCGAATACGAGCGGAAATTTCAGTGTCCTTCCTGTCCAGCAAGGCGTAGCGCGTCTTTCCCTTGCAGCACGGCATCGAACACGAGCCTGACGCTGCATCGCTGACGAAACTGCCCAAGGCGCAGTATTCAGATACCATGAGTTCAAGATTTCCCTCGACGATGCATTCCACGGGAAAAAGGCGCACGCACGGCAAGCGCCCCCGCCTGCTCCAGCGTAAGCTCGGGCGAAAGAACGGCGCGGCTCGCTCCCATTTCTGCAAGCTCCGCAAGCGCCCGCAGTTGATGACGGGAAGCGACGTATCGGCATCAAAACTTCAGCCCCGCCTCGCGCACGACGCGGAGCGTGCCGAAGTTGTGGACGCTGACGGCGTCGGGCGAAAGGCGCACGAAACCCCTCGACGAGCTTTTCTCCATGCCGTCATGTCGCGGCGCAGCACGAGGCGCGGCGTGTTGAACACGATGGCGCATCCTGCGCCGCGTGCGAGCTGCGCCGCCTCCGCGTAGTCGCGCAGGGAATCGCACGATGATGGTGGAATCGCCGCCGAAGACGATCTCGTCGGCACCTGAGCGCAGCGCCTCGCGCACGCCGGCGAGCGTGTCCGTCGCCGCCGCGATACGCGCCTCACCCTGTGTCCGGCGCGGGCGGGCGCTTCTTCAGCAGCGGAATGCCGGCAGGGCGGCGCGGCGATAATGCGCCATGCGCTCTTCCTGCAAGGCAGCGAACGCTTTGCGCCTCGCCTCGTTGATCTCGCTGACGGGAACCATCACGCCATCCTCAATATCGAGGAGACTTCTCCCAAGGAAAAGATCGTCGTGCCGATGCGGCGCAGCTGCTTTTCGACGGTCGCTGCATCCAATGGTCGCTTCTTTGCAGATTCCGCACGAAACTCCGTCTCCGCCTGCGCCGTAAAGCCGTCCTGATCACGCAAGAGCGATGGAAAGAGGCTCGCCGAGGCGCACGCGGACATGCTGCCGCCACGGGCACGCGCGCGCACGGGAGCGCCCGCGCGGAAAAAGCTGCGTGCCTTTCTCCATGAGATGTGCGTCGAACACCTTGAATACGCGGTCTGCGGCTTCACGGGCGCATCGAGAGGCAATGTGACCTCCTCGCCCGCCTTCGCCGTAGGGACAGGAGCGACCCCTTCTTGTCGCAGAGATCCGTCACCGTCGCCGTCTTCCCTGCCGCCGACCTTGACCCAGAAATCCAGCTGATCTCCCTCGGCCAGATCGCCCGAGAGCTTCAGTTTCACGCGCCCCGCCGTCCTGTCATTTTCCAAGACTCGCCCGACGAGAAGGCCACGATTGTTCGGCCGCGAATCGCTCATCATCATGCGCCCCGGACGCTCCTTTAGGTAGGGCCGTCGTAAAATCGCGGTTGAAGATCTGCGCGAGCGCCTTTTCATCCTCTGCCGCGCTCGGCAGTTCCCTGCCCGCCTCGACGGCGTCGATGGCGCGGCGATAGGCGTCGACGACGACAGCGACGTACTCGGGACGCTTCATGCGTCCCTCGATCTTCAGCGAAGCGATGCCGCTTCTCAAGAGTTCGGCAAAAGCTCAATGGTCTTCAAATCCTTGGGCGAAGCAGAACTGCCCCGCATCCTTGCCGAGAACATCCGCGCCCGTCTCATCGACGAGCGTATAGGGCAGACGGCACGGCTGCGCACAACGGCCGCGATTGCCGCTCCTACCGCCGATCATGCTGCTCATCAGACACTGCCCCGAGTAGCAGACGCAAAGCGCCCCGTGCACGAAGGTCTCAATCTCCACCTGACAGTGAGCCGTGATATAGCGGATATCCTCCAGCGAAAGCTCGCGCGAGGCACGACTCGCTCAAAGCCCATCTCCTGAAGGAGCACGCCTTCCAGATTGTGCACGGTCATCTGCGTGCTCGCATGCAGCGGCAGATCAGGCGCCGCCTGACGCGCGAGCCGATAAACGCCGAGATCCTGCACGAGCGCGGCGTCCGCACCCGCCTCATAGAGGAAGCGCAGGTAGCGGGAGAGTGCCGCCATCTCCTCGTCGCGCACGATGGTGTTGACCGTCACATGCACGCGCACATCACGGCTGTGGGCGAAGGCGATCGCCTCGCGCATTCCCTCTTCGTCGAAGTTGTCCGCATAGGCGCGTGCGCCGAACATATTGCCTGCCAGATAGACGGCGTCAGCGCCGCTTTCCACAGCGGCCGTCAACGCCTCCTGCTCCCTGCCGGAGCCAATAATTCAATCAATGTTTTTCCTCCGTATGCAAGGCGTCGTCAATCTCCTCAGCACGTTCTGCGCATCTTCCGTCAACGCTTCCGGACGATTCTTCCTTCCTCGATCTGAGCCTCCCCATCGGCGGCGAGCAGCTCAAGCTGCACGTCGCCTTCTTCCGCCACCTCTTCCAAGGCCGGCAAAGCAGGGCAGGTCGCTCAGTGCATTTGAGTCCGAAGCACTTGAGAAAGACGTCCCGTCGTACCGTAGAGGATCGGCCGCCCTAGAACAGGCTTCCTGCCCACTTCTTCGATAAGCTCCATCTCCAGAGTTTCTGCAGCGCTCGCTCGACGCGCACACCGCGGATGTGCTCGATTTCCTGCTTCGTGATCGGCTGCTTGAAGGCGACGATCGAGAGCGTCTCAAGGTCGGCGTCGTGAGTTTTCCCTGTCCTGCACCTCTGCAAGCTTCTGCACATAGGCATGACACTCGGGGCGCGTGACAAGCTGAAAGCCTCCCGCGACACGATGCAGCATGAGCCCGCTCCCACGCTCCTCCAACGTCTTCGCGTAAAGCGCCAAAAAGCTCAGCCGAGCTCTCCTCGTCAACCTGCAGGATTTCTCTGAGCTGCACTGCCGTCACTGGCTCGCCGCGCACAAAAGCAGCGCCTCCAAAGGCGCCTGCATTTCTTCCATAAACATCAGTGATCACTCGTCCTTAGGCAAACAAGAATATCGCCAAAAGATCGCCCTGGCGAATCACGACGGAATGAAGCTTGATCAGCTCCAACAGCGCAAGAAAAGAAACGATCAGCTCCGCACGCGTGCCCGACGGGGAATGCGGCGGCAAAAGCATCTGCCCTCCCTCGCGGTCGAGGAGCACGAGGATGTCCTCCATCTTTTCCCTGTATGCTGTAGGCATCGGGCGCTACGAGTGCCTTCGGGATCGTGATCTCCTCGCGCACCTCCATGGCGATGCGGAAGGCGTCGACGAGCAGGGCGACGGACATTTCCTCCGGTGGCAGGCGGCGCACGGGAAGCGGCAGCGGCTTTCGCGCAAACACCCTCTCCCTGCAGCGCGGCAAGACCGTCAGAGTTCCACGCTGACGCGGCGGAAGCGACGATACTCCAAGATGCGCTCCACAAGTTCCCTGCGCGGATCTTCCCTCTTCCTCCTCCTTTCTTCTTTCGGCGGCTTCGGCAGCATCATGCGCGACTTGATCTGCAGGAGCGTCGCCGCCATGACGATAAATTCGCTCGCAACCTCGATATCAAACTCCTGCATCTCTTCCAAGGTAGTTCATGTACTGCTCGGTCAGAACCGCCATCGGGATATCGTAGATGTCGATCTTGTTCTTCTCGATGAGGTGCATGAGGAGATCCATCGGGCCCTTCGAAAAGCATTGAGCCGTACCGTATACTTGTCCATGAGAGCAAATCAGATGAGCAGACCGACGACCGCCGCGAGCGTGGAGTAGAGCGCCCAGGAGACAGCGCCCAAGAGCGCGCGAACGGCCCGACCATGATCAGCAGGATGAGGATGATGAACGTGTAGCGTTCCAGACGCATGAGTTCATACGCCCAGCGTCCCCGGCAAGAATGCCATGAGTACGCGCGAACCGTCAAGGGGCGGCAGCGGTATCATATTGAACACAGCGAAAAGTTGACGTTGATCAGCGCGAGAAGCTGCATGACCGTATAAAACCCCTGCGATACAGGCAGACCGAGACGCGCGTAGACAGCAAAAAGCATGGCCAGAAATGCTATGACAAGGTTGGACGCCGCCCCTGCCAGAGCCACGAGGACTTCTGCCCTTGCGCATGTCGCGAAAATTCCTCGGATTTATCATCACGGGCTTCGCCCAGCCGAAATGAACGAGGAACAGCGTCAGAAGCCCGATGGGATCGATGTGCGCCTTGGGATTGAGCGTGAGCTGCCCATGAGGCGCGGCGTCATGTCGCCCATGGCAACGGCGACGCGTGCGTGGGAATACTCGTGCACGACCATGGCGATCAAAATTCCCGGGATACCCGCGATGAACCACATCAAATCAGAACCAAACATATTCCGCCTCCCGTCAGTGTTTCGCTTTGCCGAACGCCGTCATCGAGAATTGCTGTCACGGACTTCGCGTCGAAGATCTCGCCGGTTTGACGCGCTCTACGGCCTCTTCGAGCGGCATCTTGACGACGTGGATGAACTCATCGTCGTCCGTATGCTGCTCGCCCGCCTGCAAATCGTGCGCGGCGTAGATATGGATGTACTCATTGGAAAACCCGACGGTCGTGCCGATCGTCGTGAGCTTTTCCCAATGCTTTCGCCGTGTATCCCGTCTCCTCGGAAAGTTCGCGCACGGCACACACGAGCGGATCTTCTTCGGAGAATCGAGCTTGCCCGCCGGAATCTCAAGCGTGACGCGGTCGACGGGATAGCGGTACTGGCGCACGAGCAGCACCGTACCGTCCTCGAACACGGGCAGGACGGCGGAAGCGCCGGATGCTTGACCCACTCGCGCACAGCTTCCTGCCGTTCGGCAGCGTCACCGTATCGCGTCGAACATGGAGCAGGACGCCGTCGTAGATGTTTTTCACTCCTGAGCTTTTTTCTCCAACAAATCTTCGTACATATTTTCCCCTTTTATTTCGAGAAACTGCGGCTGATTTCAGCGCGTTTAATTCTAGCATTATCCACCATTTTCCCGCGCATTGTCGAGCGCGGCTGCTGTGATGTCGCTGCCCGACGCCATGCGTGCGATCTCGTTGATGCGCTCGCCCTCGGCGAGGAGCTGCACTTCCGTCAGCGTGCGCCCTCCTGCGTCTCCTTGTGGATGTAAAGATGCGCGTCCGCCATGCAGGCAATCTGCGGCAGATGCGTGATGCAGAGGACTTGTCTGTGCAAAGCGACCATGGCGATGCGTTCGGCGACCATGCGCGCCGTCTTGCCGCCGATGCCCGTGTCGATCTCGTCGAAGACCATGCTCGGCGGCGAATCATCGTTCGCGGCCGAAACAGCCTTGACGGCGAGAGCCACGCGCGAAAGCTCGCCACCCGAGGCGACGTCCTGCAGCGGCTGCTCCTTCTCGCCCGCATTCGCCGAGAAGAGCATGACGATGTCGTCCGCTCCCCGTTGCACTGTAGTCTGCTGCACGGAGCGCGATGGAAAAAGTGCGCCTTCCATGCCGAGAGCCTTGATCTGCTCGCCGACGTGCGCAGAGAGCGCCTTGGCAGCGGCAGAGCGCAGTTTCGTGAGCTTCTGTGCCTCCTCTTTCAGCGTATCCGCCGCTTTCCTCAGAGCAGCCTTCAGGTCTTCCAAGTCGACATCGTAGTTCTCGGATGCGCTGCAGTTCCGCCTTGACCTTCGCCAGATGGGCGAGCACGTCCGTCGTCGTCGCACCATACTTGCGGCACACTTTGTCGATGACGCTCATGCGGCTTTCCAACGAGTCGAGCCGATGCGATCGAATTCCATGTCGGAGCCGTAGTCGCGAATCTCATACGACGCTTCCTGCAAGTCGCAGTAGGCGTTTTTCCACCATCTTGCAGGCATTGTCCAACTCATTGCCGAAGCGCGAGAGCGATTCGAGGTTCTTCTTGACCTTGCTCAGAGCCGCGAGGACGTTCAGCGCCTTGCCTCCCCACATCGCCGTTCAAGAGCGCGTAGGATTCTTCGACGAAGCCTGAAATCTTCTCGGCGTTCGAGAGCTTTCTTGATCTCCGCCTCGATGCGCTCGTCCTCGCCCTCCTTCAAATCGGCCTCCTCGATTTCTTTTCCTGCCAATGCAGGAGATCGAGGCGTTCCGTCGTGTTCTTCGCTTCCTCCTCCTTCGCCCTGAGCTGCTTCTTGCAGTCGTTCCAAGCGGCGAAAGCTTTTCTGATAGACATCGCGCTGCTTTTCAATGGCGGCGTCCGAAGTGTCGAGGAGGAGAAGCTGGTTTTCGGAGCGCAGCAGCGCGAGATTGTCGTGCTGCCCGTGGATGTCGACGAGATAGGCGCCAGCTCTTTTAGCAGCGCAAGCGTCACCGGCAGCCGTTCAGAGGACGGAACTCTTCCCCTGTGCGAGACTTGGCGCGTGATGATGAGCCGTCATCTTCCACAGGAATCGCCTGCTCTCAAGGAGACTCTTCAATGCAGTCTGCGCTTCCAGATCGAAAACCGCCTCGACACGCAGCCATTCGCAGCCGCTTCGCATGGCGGTCGCCGCGAGACGCTTTGCCCAGCACCGCGCCCAAGGCGTCGATGAGGATGGACTTGCCCTGCGCCCGTCTCACCCGTCAGGATGTTCAGCCCCGCACCAAATTCGATTTTCACATGCTCCAAAAAGGGCAAAATTCCAAACCGTCAATGTCTTTTAACATGATGTTCCTCTCACTGAGCGAAGAATTTTCTCCATGCGCCGCACGACCTCAGGCGCCGCCTCCCGAGGCTTGACGACGACGAGGATGCTGTCGTCGCCCGCCACCGTGCCGACGATCTCCTGCCAAGGCGTATGATCGAGGACGGCGGCGACGGCATTGGCAGCGCGGGCAGAGTCTTGACGACGATGATGTTCTCACTGTAATCGAGAGAAACGACGGAATCGTAAAGAGGCGTGCCATGCGCTCCTTGGAAAGCACGGCCCTCCCTTTTCTTTCGGCAGCGCATAGCGATAGCGGCCATTCCCCGCCGGCACCTTTGACGAGCATCATCGTCTTGATGTCACGCGACACGGTCGCCCTGCGTCACGTCGATCTGACGCGCACGCAGCGCCGCTGCCAATTCCTCCCTGCGTTTCGATGGCAGTGTTTTCGATGATTTCACGAATGACCGCGTGACGCTTGACCTTCATGCTCTTTCCCCCGTTCTCTCGAAAGCGCGCTTTCCTCAGGCATTGTCCAGAAGTTTTTCCTTCATCGTGCGGTAATAATCCTTGTCGCCGAATTTCACAATGCGCGCGGGATTTTTCGCCTTGCGCACGATCACCTCATCCTCATCAGCAATCTGAAACGACTTCTGTCCGTCGAAGGTAACAAAAATATCGGAATGTCCGGCCTTGATGCGCATGCGCACCGTATCGTCCTCGGAAATCACCATCAGAACGGATGTCGAAAGGTATGCGGGCAGATGGGCGTGAGGACAAGCGCCTTGACGTGTGGATTGACGATCGGCCCGCCCGCCGAAAGGGAGTACGCCGTCGATCCTGTCGCTGTAGAGACGATCAGGCCGTCCGCTCTTGTAGTTCGCGATGCGCGTATCGTTGATGGAAAGTCCGAAACGCAGCATACGCGCAAGCCCGCCCTTCGTCACCACGATGTCGTTGACCGCACTTCCCTTTGTAGCTCTTCTTGCCATGATGGACGACGTGGCCCGAGAGCATGAGCCTTTTCTCGATGTGGTACTCCTTGTCGAGGATCTTCTGCAGCTTCGTCTCTATCTCATCCAGTTCGATGTCGATGAGGAAGCCGACCGTGCCGAAGTTGATGCCGCAGACGGGAACGGTCTGCTCGTAAACGCGGCGGCAGACATTCAGAAGCGTGCCGTCGCCGCCGATGCTCAGCGCCATGTCGATCGGATGACGGTTGATGTTCTCGATGCCATGCGCCTCGTGCCCTAAGAGCCTCGCCTCCTTCGCTGGAAGCAGCACGCACACCCTCTTATCGGCAAAGAAAGCGAGGACGCGATCGAGGATCGCACGAATATTCGCCTTCGTCACATTGGGAAAAACCGCTATGGTAAACATCAAATCCCTGCCTCACTTGTCCAATTCCGTATGCGCCTCTACTGACGGCGACGATTTCCTCTTGTGAAACGCCCGACGCGGCAGACTCTTCTCCTGTGCAAACGAGGTGCATGAGGTACTCGATATTGCCCTCCGGCCCCTTGACAGGAGAATAAGAGAGCGCTCGGATGCAAAATCCCGCTTCCTGCGCGGCACGAAAGACGTCCCGGATCACGGTCTCATGCACATGCGGCTCGCGCACGACGCCCTTTTTGCCGACGTTTTCGCGCCCCGCCTCGAACTGCGGCTTGATCAGAGCTGCGACTTCGCCCTGCGGTTTCAGCAAGGAGCGCACTGCCGGCAGCACCTTCGCGAGCGATATGAAGGCAACATCGATGGATGCAAAATCGACGAGCTCACCGAGCGCCTCTGGCGTCACATGGCGGATGTTCGTGCGCTCCATGTTCTTCACGCGTGCGTCCGTGCGAAGTTTCCACGCGAGCTGACCCGTAGCCGACGTCGATGGCGTAGACCTTCGCCGCGCCGTTCTGCAGGGCGCAGTCCGTAAAGACCGCCCGTCGATGCGCCGATGTCCGCCATCGTCTTTCCCTGCAAGTGAAATGGAAAACGCTCTGAGAGCCTTTTTCCAGCTTCCAGCCCGCGCGGCTCACATAGGGCATCTCCTCGCCTAAAAAGTCGAAGCTCAGCCTCGGCTTTCACGCCCGTCCCCGCCTTTTTCGACCTTCTTGCCGTCGACGAGCACCCTGCCTTCCATGATCATCGTGCGCGCTCGTCTCGCGGCTCGCGGCAAGGCCGCGCTCGACGAGCAGGACGTCAAGCCGCTCCTTCGCCATCGCGTGCTCCCTTCCATGCCGTGAGGATGCTTCTGCCCATCTGCTCAGGCTGGAGTCCCGCCATTTCCAGAAGCTCCTGCGGCTTTCCCTGCTCGATGAATGCATCTCCGATGCCAGCGCACGACGGGCACGAGAAGACCCGCGTCTGCCAAGGCTTCGAGCACGGCGCTGCCGAAGCCGCCGGCGAGCGCATTCTCTTCCATCGTCACGAGCATTTTCTTCTCGTGCGCCATGCGATGCAGCAATTCTTCGTCCAGGGGCTTTACGGTGCGCATGTTGACGACGGCGGCAGAAAGCCCCTCCTCTTTCAGAAGCTTCGCCGTCTTTTGCGCCGCATCGACCATGCTGCCGACAGCGAGGAGTGCGATTTCTCCCTGCCCTCCTCAAGACTTCCGCCGCAAGACTCTCCAACGGAGTGAACGGTTCTTCCAACGCCGCGCCGACTCCCTCGCCGCGCGGGTAGCGCAGAGCCACGGGGCCTTCTAGGGAAAGCGCCGTCTTGAGCATGCGCCCAAGCTCGTTCTCATCCTTGAGCGAGGCACCTTCATGTTCGGCAGGTGGCGCAGATACGAGTAGTCGAAGACGCCGTGATGCGTCGCGCCGTCCTCTCCGACGAAGCCTGCGCGGTCGAGCGCGAAGACGACGTGCAGGTTCTGCAGACAGACGTCGTCAAGATCTGGTCGTAGGCACGCTGGGCAAACGTCGAATAGAGCGCGAGCACGGGCTTCCCGCCCGCCGCCGCAAGGCCCTGCAGCAAACGTCGTCGCATGCTGCTCGAGCGATGCCCACGTCGAAGAAGCGCGTCGGATACTTCTCGCCGAAACGTGCGCAGACCCGTGCCGTCGGGCATCGCCGCCGTGATGGCGACGACATCCGCATCCTCTTCGGCGGCTTCCAGCAAAGCCCTGCCGAAGACACTCGTGTATGTCGGTTTCGCGCCCGCCTTCTTCAGCGTCAGTGCCGTCGGCAACGTCGAATCTGCCGATGCCATGGAATCTTGTCCGGCGCCTTCTCCGCCGCGCATAGCCCTTTCCCTTACGTCTCCACATGGACGAGCAGGGGACCTTTAGCTGTTTCGCCTGCTCGAACACATCGAGCAGAAGGGCGATGTTAGCCCGTCCAAGGGCCGATGCAGTGAAAAGCCCATGTCGGTGAAGAGGCCGCCCGGCACGAGCGCCGAGCGCACGCCGTCCTTGATGTGCTCGGCCGTCCGGTAGACGCGTTCGCCGATGTGCGGGATGCTCTTGAGAAAGTTCTTGATATCCTGTTTCGCACGGTGGTAGCCCGGTGCGACGCGGAAGCGCGACAGATACTCGGACATCGCGCCGACGTTCGGCGCGATGGACATGCCGTTGTCGTTCAGAATCACGATGATGTCCTTGCCCAGTGTCCCCTGCATTGTTCAGTCCTCGAACGCCTCGCTCCCGTCAGTGCGCCGTCGCCGATGACGGCGGCGATGCGGTAATGCTCGCCCGCGATGTCACGCGCCGCCGCCATGCCGAGGGCGGCCGAGATCGACGTGCTCAGAATGACCTGCTGAAAGCGTCGTAGACGGACTCTCGCGCTTAGGAAGCCCGTGATGCCGCCCTTCTGGCGAAGACCGGCGAATGCTTTCGCGCCTGCCCGTCAGGATCTTGTGCGCATACGCCTGATGACCGACGTCCCAGACGATCTTGTCCTCCGGACAGTCGAACGCCTCTGCAGGGCGAGCGTAGCTCCACCGTGCCAAGGCTCGGGCGAGATGACCGCCCGTTCTGGGAAACTGTGTCGATGATAGCGGCGCAGTTCTCTCGCCAGCTGCGAAAGCTCATCGAGCGTGCAGCTTTTCAGCGCGTGCGGTTCGTTTATGCGTTCCAACAGCTGTCCCATATCCATCCGCCTCACTTTTTCCGTCCGAGCAGAAACAGCGCCAAATTCCCGCAGGAAAGCGCGCGTTCGCCAAAGATGTCGAGGCGCTCCACGGCCTCATCTACTGCATCCTCGGCCAATTTTTCGCCTCTTCCAGGAGGTCAGCGTCACATACGTCGCCCTTCTCGTTGCGAACGTCACTGCCCACGGGCTTGCCGATCGCCGCCTTCGTCTCCCCGTGACGTCGAGGATGTCATCCGTGATCTGAAAGCCAGCCCAGCGCTCAGCATAAAGCGTCAGCGCGGCAAGTTCCTCCTCCTTCGCGCCCGCCAGAGATCGCGCCCCGAGCGTATGGCGGCGCAAAACAATGCGCCTCGTCTTGCCCATGTGAATCTTTCAGAGAGGGCTGCCAGATCGAGACGCCTGCCTCGCCCTTCGAGGTCGAGAACCTGTCCGCCGACCATGCCGTAAGGGCCGGCCGCGCGGCCTCATCTCGGAAACGACGGTGACGAGGTGTCTCAGGGCAGCGCCCTCTGATGCAGCATGACCTCGAAGGCGAGCGTCAACAGAGCGTCGCCCGCGAGCACCGCGATTCCATCGCCAAAAACCCTTGTGAGTTCGTGGGCTTTGCCGCGTCGATAATCGTCGCTGTCCATCGCGGGCAGATCGTCGAATCACGAATACGTATGAATCATCCGATGGCGCAGCCCGTCGTCAAGAAGGTCTGCCATCCTGCCGACGGCATCTGACGCCGCTCATCAGGAGCACGGGACGCAGGCGTTTTAGCTGCCCGCCATGAGGCTGCATTCCCATCGCATTTCCAGCGTCTCATCACAGCGCGGCACTTTCTTCAGCTCGCGCAGAAGTCCTCTTCCACCAAGTCGGCACGCTTTTCCATTCCGCCTTTAAAAATTCACGTGCATCCTCAATCTCCGAAAGCGAAACCTCGACCTGCAGCTCGTCTTTCTCTTGAGCACGACATCCATCGCCTTTTTCCGCACGATCGGGCTGAAGTCATGCAGAACTTCAGCAAAGCTCCACGCCCTTCGCATAATTGTCCGCTGAGCTGTTCCAAGCTCAAATCGCCGCTTTCCATCGCCTGCACGAGTTCTTCCAGCTCCGCGAGCGCTGCTCAGGACGGCGTCTTCTTTCTCGGCATCAGCAACCTCCTTCGCAACCTCCGACGACGGCGTCATGCTGCCGTCGGCAGGCGCACGAGGACTCTCATCTCCAGCGAGCAAGCTCTTTACACTGCGCACGGCTGCACCCGATTTTTCTCCACAACGCTGTGTAGCCGCGCCGCATGACGTGCAGCGGATTGAGCATCTCGAGCTTTTTCCGCTGCGACCTCGAAGGCGTGCTGCTTTTTCCAGCAGGGCGCGGCGCATCCCGTGTCCGAGCGCTTCACCGCCATGTCGAGCGCTGACGACGCTCGGCTAGGGCGACTACGGCGGACGCTTCAGGAAGAAGCCGCCCAGACGCTCCACGCGCTCACGCTCGTAGTGAGAGACGGCTCTTCACCGCCTTTAGACGCATCTCACATCTCGCCAATGCGGCGGAAGAGCGCCGCCGTCCAGGCAGCGGCGAGCTCCGCTGCCTGCGAGACGAGCGTCGCCGCACGCACATCCCTGCATAGTCGGAAAGAGTCGTATCCGTCTCGCGACCGACGGCAGAAATGACGGAATCACGGAGTCATGAGATCGCACGCACGACAGGCTCCTCATTGAACGCCCACAAATCTTCCGCCGATCCGCCGCCTCTGCCGACGATCAAAAGATCGACGGGGTACTCTCATTGAAGTAGCGGATGGCGGCAGCGATCTCAGCCGCGCCCTCGCTCCTGCACGAGCGTCGGATAAAGAACCAAGCGAACATTCGCATCAGCGCCGTTTGGAAACGCGGTAAATGTCGCGCAGCACTGCGCCCGAAAGGGACGTCACGATACCGATCGTGCGAGGGAAACGGCGGCAGAGGCTTCTGTGGTCCTCATTGAAAAGCCCTCGGCGGCAAGGCAGGCCTTTCAGCTGCCTCGAAGGCGACGCTCAGTTCTCCCTGCCCTCACGGGCAGAAGGCGCTCGAGCATAGAGCTGATAGGCGCCGTCGCGCTCGTAGACGGAAACCTCGCCCGTGGCGATACGACCTTCTGCCGTTTTCCGGCTGAGAAACGCAGAAGCGCGCACGCTCTTGAAACATCACGCCCTTCAGAGACGCCGTCTCATCCTTCAGCGTGAAACAGCAATGTCCCGAAGCGTACATCTGTAACTGGACAGCTCGCCCTCGACGGAAACATTGCGCAGCAATCCTTCCGCTCGGAACATGCTCTTGATGTACTGCGTGAGCGCGGATACGCTGTGAACCGCTCAAACCGCCTCCTTCCGAAGTCGCTCAGCCGGGAAAGGGCTGTCGCAAAAAGGCAACAGCCCTGAGGATCACCGCTGCCAGTCCGGCCCAAGATCCCGTGGACGTAGCGGCTGGAACTCATCCGCTGCAAATTTCTTCGCCAGCTCGACCGCTTCGTTGATGGCGATGCCGACTATCCACCTTTTCCGTCCGTACTTCATCTCGTAGAGCGCGATGCGGACGATGTTGCGGTCGACGCCTGTCATGCGGTCGAGCTTCCAATCATGCGTGGACGCGGCGATCTCTCATCGATGGCGGCGAGATGTCTCGCGCGTACCGCGCACGAGAAGCTGCATAGCTATAATCGCTTTCGTCTCAACGCATTGTCAACCGCCGCATCGAGCGCCCACATCTGGCACGCCTCTCGGAAGCCGCCTCCGACGGCGGATTGAGCTCCAGTTGAACAACGTCTGAGCGCCGCCTCGCGCGCCTGTCTCACGACTCATAAAACAAAAGCCTTTTCCCTTTCCTGTCGCTCAAAAGACAAAGCAACAGGCCCTCCGCATCCAGTCTCATTCCCTGAGCGATGCCGCCGTGATAACGCTGCCGATAGGAAACATCCATCAAAATCTTCCACATCGCGCAGACGAATATCATGATCGATGCGAATGCCAACGAGCAGCCCGACAAAGGCAGCAGAAAGAGCACGAAGACGTCTGCCAGAAGCCGAAGATAAGCACAGCGAGACCAAAAAGCGCGAAGCACGCCGCCGATCTTGCCGCGATGCGGCGGAGCGCAGGCGCATGCGCTTCAAAAAGCCTTTGAACGGGCATGTCTTTTCTCACCCATCTGCTCCCTCCTGTCAAACGACGCGCTTCTTCTTCGTCAGCGGCGCATTGAAATATCTTCAACGACAATGTCCAGCGAAAACTCATCGACGCCCATCGTTTCCCTGCATAGCGCGGCGGCACTTCCGTCGCGAATATCGTCGGAAACAGCGGCGGCATTCGCCCCTGCCTATGACGATAGCGAGGCGAAGGGAGCTGTGCCCCGTCCTTCGCGGCCTTCTTCGCGACGGAAACCTTCACTGGAGACTCTCGGACGCACGGAACGCGTCTCAGCTATCTGCCCCACGAGATTGTGGACGGCGCCGAGCGAGACGCCGACATCGCCCACCTTGCCATGGAGCACGAGGAATTCGCCCGCCATCCCGTTTATCTGAGCCCGCGAAAAGCTGCAGCTCGATCAGATGCATGCTCAGAAGAACATAGGGGACGCCTCCCGCAACCAGCTGCCATTGCTGCGCTCCCATCAGGTAGCGGTACTCGTTGAGCAGGATTGGTTCGGGCACGATCTGCAGGCAAGCGCCACGACGCCCAGCGAAAGGCACGCGACGGCGAGCGCGTAAAGGAACAAAAAGAAGCGGTTGATGATCCCCATGAACTTCTCCTCCTCCTCAGTGGACGCGCGCGTCTCTTCCTCTGTTTCCTCAGCGAAACTCACGCCTTCGCACATGGACGTGACTTCGACGACGGTCAGCCCCGTCATGTTCTCGATTGCCTTCTTGACATTTTCCTGCACAGCGATGGCTGCATCGGAACGCGCGCGCCGTACTTTCACGATCGATGCAGAGATCGACCGCCGTCTCTTCTCGCCGACCTCGACCTTCACGCCCTTCGTGAAAACTCTTCTTGCCGAGCATTTCGGCGATGCCGCCGGCGATGCCGCCGCTCATGCCCGCGACGCCGTCAATCTCCGTCGTGGCGAGTCCCGCGATGATGCCCACGACCTCGTCGGCGATGCGGATCGAACCGATCGCGCTCTTCTTGCTCATGCGCTGACTTTCCTCTGCGAGAAAATTCCTCCTTCAAAACACATTGCACGCCCCAGTCGGGACGGCAGATACAGAAAACACATCGTATGCCGCCCTATCAGCAGCGGATGCAAAGAAAAATCAGGCGCTCGATATAGTTGCCCGTACGCGTGTCGATGCGCAGGACGTCGCCTTCATTGACGAAGAGAGAGGCACGCGACGACGTAGCCCCGTCTCGACTGTCGCCATCTTTGTCGCGCCCGTCGCCGTATTGCCCTTGACGCTCGGCTCACACCCGTGACCTTTGATGATTGACGGACGTCGGCGGTGATGCCATATGATGCGATCCTTGAATGTCTGCAGATTGACTTCCATATTTTCCTGCAGGTAGCTCAGCGCGTCGCCAGCTGATCCTTGCCTCAGTTCCGTCTGCTCGTAGTTCTCCGCATCCATGAACGTGCTACATGCCGTCGCGCTTCAGAGGTACTGCATCTTTGCGCGTATCGAGGCGCGCCGCAGGCATCTTTTCGTTCGGGTTGAACGTACGCTCGACGACGGCTCCCGTCTCGACGTTCTTGATCTTCGTGCGCACGAACGCCGCACCCTTGCCCGGCTTCACATGCTGAAACTCGACAACCCGCCAAAACGGCCGCCGTCAATCCGATCGTGAGACCTGTACGAAAATCTGTGCTTGAAAGTCATTTGTAGCCCTCCAGTAACCTATCCTTGCGTTATCTCAATCAGGTGCTTTGCCGCCTTCGTCAGCGGCACGCCGCCCCGCTTCTCCAGGAGCACCGTATCCTCGATGCGCAGTCCTCCCCAGCCCGGCAGATAGACGCCCGGCTCCACCGTGACGACCATGCCTTCGCGAGATGCTCCGCCTGCTCTTTCGGCGACAGGCGAGGCTCTTCGTGAATCTCCAGACCGACGCTGTGACTGAGTCCGTGACCGAAGTTCTCGCCATAGCCCTCCTGCGTGAGAAATCGCGCACGATTCGGTCAGCCTCCTGCCCGAGATCCGACATAGACTCTTCACGCCGAGGATCTGCGCTCGAGCACCGTGTGGTAAAAAGTTCCTGTGCTTTTCGGACGCTTCGCCCAAGACGACGGTGCGCGTGATCGGAATGATACCCTTAGTAGACAGCACCATAGTCCATTGTAACAAATTGCCCGCAACAAGCAACTTTTTTCTGATGCAGTTCCATGCGGTCAGGCTGCCGCGCACGCCCGATGCCACGATCGTCGTGAAGGCCGGACGTTCCGATCCATGCTCGCGCATGAATGCCTCCAGATGCGCGGCAACCGCACGCTCCGAGATGCCGGGACGCAGGAACTGCAGCACATCGTCGAACGCGCGGTCGCTGATCTCACGGCTTTTTCTCAGCAGGCAATCTCCTCGGCGTCCTGACCTCGCGCAGCGGCTCGAGCCGAGGCTGATGAAAATTTCTCTCCGTCGCGAGACGGCAGAGCTCTGAAACGCCTGAAACGTATCAAAGGAGACGGCTCTTCCCTCGAAGCCCAGCGAGCGGCAGCCAAGCTCCTGCACCGCCTTCTCCGCCTGCTGCCAAAGCCCCGCCTTCTGCTCGACGACCTCGAAAGCGGTTTCTGCCTTCGCCTGCTCCATATAGCGGAAAAATCCGTGAGCAGCAGCTCGCGCTCCGCCGTGATGAGAGAAGCGATCGTCGCCCTGTAAGCCGCCGAAAGTAGCGCAGATTCACGACCTTGCTCACGAGCATCGCCTCGACGCCCTTCTCCTTCATGAGACTGCGCAGACGCTCTACGCGCTTTTCCGTGCTCATCGCCTCGCCCCCTTCTCCTTCGCTTCGAGCTTCATCAAAGCGATTTCGAGCGCCCACCCAGATAGCTCTCCGCACCGAAGCTCTGCAAATCGTCCCATGACGACGGGCGCGATCACCGACGTATGGCGGAACTCCTCGCGCCGATGGATGTTCGACAGATGAATCTCGATGACGGGCACGGAACGGCAGGCGATCGCATCGCGCAGAGCGATGCTGTAGTGTGAAAAGGCGGCGGCGTTCAGCAAGATGAAGTCCGACTGCTCCGGCATCTGCACGGCATCGACGAGCGCCCTCATGATTCGACTGAAAGAACTCGATTGCTCGCGCCCGGTTTTTGCCGCAGCGCGTCCCGCGCACACCCGTTGATGTCCGCGTATGCTGCGCCTGTAGATTTCTGGCCCCACGCTTTCCTGAGAAGATTGAGATTCGGACCGTTCAGCACCAAAATTTTCGACAAGATTTCTCCCGTCGCTTTCCAGTTTTTAATAGCTGAATCATATCCTGCTCATCCGCTCGTTCTCCGCGCCTGCGTGACAAGACTGCTGACACGGATGTAGCCGCGTTGCTGCTGCCAGATCTTGTTCACAGCGCCTCGACAGCCTCGGCGTTTGCCGCCTCGCACCTCCATCGTCGACGGAACCGTCCTCCATGTTGCGCACCCAGCCGCAAAGGCTAAGCTCCAGCGCATCTTGCTGCATCGAAGAAAGCGAAAGCCGACGCCCCTGCATCGCGCCCCTCGGCTCTGGCAAAGAAGCGCACGTTTTCCTTTTTCCATCGATCATTATCCTTTCTCTCTGCGGCGGCGCAGGATGGCATAGTCTTCAACGGCTGCTCCATGCGCAGATCGCATCGATCTGCTGCGCGTGAGCCGCCGTCGAAAGAGGCTCGCCCGCCCGTCGCATCTCTCGCGTGCGCTGGCAAACGTCTCGCGTCGGCTGGAACACTTGATCTCCTGTCCGACCTTTTCATATTGTTGCGCTGCTCGACCGTCGCCATGCGCGTCCTTTCATCGTAGTGGCGCACGAGTCCGATGAATCTGCCGTCTGCTCGTACGAAGCGCCAGCAATCTGGTCGCCCCCATCGAGCACATGGTCGAAGGTGCCGCTGTAGATGCGGTGCGATACCTCTGCAGCTCTTCGAGCCAAGAATCGCGCAGATGAACGTCTGCCCTCATCATAGGCGGCGTCGATCGCCTCGCGATAGACTTTCGTGACGCTTCGCCGCATAGTGGACGCTCTTCATGCGCCCCTCGATCTTCAGCGCTGTCGAGTCCCATGGCGCAAAAGCTCTAGCAAAAAGGCAAGAGGCACGTCCTGAATTCATGATGTAGGTGCTGCGCTCGTCCTCCTCAACGTGGAAAAGACTCGCCAGGACTCTCCACAAGTCCATACGCCAGCGGCATCGCCTGTGCACACGCGCCGCGATTCGCATCGCGCCCCGTGAGGTAGCGTTCAGAGCAGGCAGCGCCCTGAATACGATATGCACATCGCGCCGCACGAACATCTCCAACTCGATCGTGGGAATGCGCACGGATCGCGGCGATCTCGGCACGCGAAAGCTCGGTGCATACGACGACGCGCTCAGCGCCGAGCTTCGCTGCTATCCTCGACCGTGCCGCCCAATTCGTATTGTTCGCCTGCGTGCTGATATGGCGCGGCAGCGGGCGCAAACTCGCGCGCAAGCGCAGAAAAACGCATGATCGGAGACGAGCAGCCGTCGACATGAATCTCGCACGGAGAGTAGCATGGTGAAGCTTCCAAACCGCATTGTGTGCGAAGATATTGAGCGTCACATAGACCTTTCCTAAGCGCATGTGGGCAAAACGCACGCCTTTCTTCCATCTCCGCTCGCTGGCTGCCGAAAGCGCGCAGTCCGAAGCTCTTGCCGCCCAGATATCACGGCATCCGCACCATAGACGAGCGCCATCTTGAGCCCGAGTTGCTCGCGGGGGACAGAAGTCTGGGCTTTTTCATGCGTCCGTCGCCGCGTGGCAAGACGGGGCACGACTTTTCCGTCAAATCATCTAGCGCACCTTCTGTACGATGGCGTCGCGCTCCCTCGTATGTATGGGAATAATAGTTATGTCCTCCCGTCCGCGACGAAATAGAGGTAGTCCGTCTCGCCGGCCAGAGCACGGCCTCGATGGATGCCGTGCCGGGATTGGCGACGCTGGCGGCAGTCTCGGTGCTGGTAGGTGCTGTATGGCGAATCCATCTCCGCGTCCTGAGCGTCACATCCTCCTTCGCATCGAGCAGGTACTGCAGCGTCGCATCCGACCGGTGCAGCGGCATGCTGACGGCGAGTCGTTTAAGAGATACCTGCGCGATGACGCGCGCGACCTTCGTACATAGCGCTCCTTTCTCCACGAAGCGCGAGCAAGGATGACGAGGCTGGCAGATGCTCAGGGTTTCTCTCCTTCGCACGCTCGCGCATCTTCGCGCGTGAGCTCGCCGATCGAAATCGCGCGACAGCACTGAGAGGATGCTGTCAACCGTGGATGTCGCCATCGACCTCGTTGTACGTATCGAAAGGTGGAAACGGCATAGTAGCGCGCTTTGTCGTTCTTTTCTTGATATGATCGGCGCAGTATACGCTTCCGCCGCCTTCAAGAAGGCTCCTTCACGATGCCCTTCGTCCAAGCGCTTTAGGCGATGTCTTCGACAGGAAGCCCTCAGGAATCGTGAAGCGCACCTGCACGGTCTCTCCTTCGGTCAGGCCGCAGCACGTCGCGCGCCTCCATGTTCGCATGAAGGGCATGTTCCAGCCTTGAGCGAGCTCGTCACGCGCCGTTCATCTGCCGCCAGCCAGAACTTGAAACGGCTCTGTATGATGCCGCGTCTTCTCCAACATCTCCGCCACACGTCGGCACTCAGCGCCCGAATCGAACCGTGACATAGACATCCCGTCTGCTCTCTGGAGAGCAGGGCGTCGCTGGCGAAAAAGAGCATAAGAAAGACCTGAACAGCACGAAGAAAAAGACACGAGGCAGCACATACTTTCTTTCATATATCCCCGTCCAATTTTCAGGCGGAAACGGCAGTTCATCGAAGGAAAGGCTCTTCGCCCAGGAAGAAACATCTCCTGCACCCATACCACGCGCCCGACGAGGATCAGCGCAAAATTCTTTGCGAGATACTCCATGCCCCTTGTTGAGCAGACTCTTTCCCCGCATCTCTTCTCAGACGGTGCAGACAGCGACCCCTTTGAACGCGCAACCATGGCGCAAGAAAATCCGGCAGCCGCAAAAACATCCCCTTTCCATCTCCATTTGTAATCCCATTATACGCACATACGTGCGAAAATTACAACCAGCAGGAAAAAGCCGACGCTCATCAGCGCCGGCTCTTTCCCCTTCGTCCGTCAATCGTCCTCTTCCTCGTCCATCAGGGCGTCATAAGCACGCTGCACGGCGTCGAACTCTCGTCCGTAGGCTCGACGTATTCCTCTTCGCCATCATCGCCCATGACGACCTTGGCGATGAGGACATCCCTCATCGCTGCTCGCCGCAGCCGCAGCCGCAGCTGTGCGCATGTCTCTTCCTCTTCCTCATCGTGGATGCCGATGAGCAGCGCGAAATTTGTCATCACCGACAGGGAATGATCATTTCTTCGCGGTAATAGTAGCTATTTCCCATCTTCGTCCCGTCATCTCGACGATGACGACGCATCCTCGTCCAGAATTTCTTTTTCCTTGTCCGACATATCTTTTCCTCATTTTCTCTTCTGGGACTGCGCCGATGCGCATCCCCGAGATTGTCCAAAATATCCCTGCAGAGATGAACACGGCCGCCATCTTGTTCGATGACCTCGCGCTGCTTGGCGCGGCTCACGTCGGCAGCGATCAGCGAGCGCCTGCCGCCACGGTCGTGAAAGCCGTTCGTCCCAAAAAGACGACCTGGCTGCCTTTGAACTCTTCTGCAGCTCTGCGCGAAGTCGCGCACGACGTCGCAGCGCTCGCCCTGCGTGCCGTTCATGTTCTTCGGCAAGCCGATGACGAAAGGTGTCCGTCTCGCAAAGCTCCATCGAGCTCCTTGAGACGCGCAAAAACTTGTCCCACGACTTGCGCCGAATCGTCTCGACGCCCTTGCGCCGTGAGAGCTCGAGCGCATCGCTTGGCGGCGACGCCGATCGTACGGTCGCCGACGTCGAGCGCAAGAACCGCCTTCACGCCTTCTTCTCCCGATGTGCCTCGATATAGAAATGCACGAGCTCTTCCAAGAGTTCGTCGCGCCCAAGTTTTGCCACCTTTGCTGCGCGCTTCTTTTGTAGCTCGTCACTAGGCAGGATCGCCGGAAAGAAGGTATCCGACAAGTTGGTTGATCGGATTGCAGCTCTTTTTCTTCCATCGCTTCGCAGGGCTTTCGCGAATGATGACCTCAGCCTTGTTCTCTTCCGCGCCGAAGCGGGAACATCATCGTTTCATCGCTGACCATCTCTCTGCTGTCCCTCCCATCGGAACATGTGCTGCATCTGCATCTTCAGCCGATCATCGCATGCTCGATCATGCACCGGCAATTTGCAGCGCTTGAGCGCCGCGCCCTTGCGGATCTGGTCGCCGCAGACCCAGAGGTTCCAGACCATGCTCGACCGATTCGTCGAGGCGATGCGCCGACCTCGACGTCGTCCTGCTCGAGGTGAAGAGCGGCATCGGGATAGGCCTGCTCGTCCGATTGTCGTCCAGGCCGGCCGGAAGGCGGCGATCGCCTTTCGCGCTGCGCCTCGACGCCGACCGCTTCCTGCAAATCTCGATGTTGACCGATCTCCGCATGGCTGCGATAGACAGGCACAGCGGAACCGTCGTCGCCGCCACGCGCAGGTTAGGCTCGGAAAGGATCTTGCGCGTCTCAGTCGATCATCTTCATTTCTTTCCTTCGTGTAGAGATTTCTCCTTGAAAAACGTCGATCTGCGGAATCGTTGAAGGCGATCTGGTAGTGCTTTGAGTGACGCACCTGCAGTGATCTCCGCCTTCACGGGCTTCTTCGCGACGATGGCCTCGACCTGCTCTTTCCAAGCTCCGCCATCGCCTCCTTGCCGCCGCCGAGACGGCTGGTAGGTCGAGACGACGACGCGCTTGATGGGCGCGAGGTTTGCGAAGCGGCTTCGCGCTTGACCATCGATGATCGTCGAGCAGTTCGCTCGCAATGATGCCCTTGTGTGCTCCTCTCGAGCGCTTCAGGATTGACCCGCACGACGAGCGCACGTCAGTGATCCATGCGGAACGTGCTCGAGTTGTCGACGACGACGCTGCCCCGCCTTCACCGCGCGCGAGGTAAATGTCTTGCTCGCGCCGCCGCCCGCAAAGAGCGCGATGTCGATGCCTCGAAGGAATCCTCGCGCGTCTCCTCGACCACCGTGCATTCCTTGCCCATGACGCGATCTTCTTGCCCGCCGAGCGCGAGGACGCAAGCACGTGAGCTCTGCAAAAGGGAACTTGCGCTCTTCGATGAGGTTCAGGAACCCTGCCCCACGGCGCCCGTTGCGCCCATGATTGCCACATTATATTTCTTCATGTTGCCATCTCCCTGTCATCATTTTCCTGCCGACATCAATCGAGCAGCTTTTCCAAGCCCGACGACGAGACCTGCAAGATCCCTGACCTTCTTGCACGCGAGCACGACGCCCGGCATGAACGACTCGCGGTTGATGGAGTCATGAGCGGATCGTCACGTGTCTGACCGAGCCCGCCGAAAGATGACTTCTGATGCGCGACGAAGCCGGGCAGACGCACGCTGTGAATCCTGCATGCTCGTCGACCTTAGCCGCGTGCGCCGTGGAAGCTTCTCCTCTCATCGGATGTCCCTGCCGCACGGACGCACGCGCCTCCTTGATCAGTTCCGCCGTCTGCAAGGCCGTGCCCGACGGCGCATCAAGCTTGTTGTCATGGTGCAGCTCGATGATCTCGACGTGCGGCATATACTTCGCCGCCTGACGGCTCGCGAGCATCATGAGGACTGCGCCGATGGCGAAGTTCGGTGCGAGAAGACAGCGCGTCTTTCTCCAACGACAGCGCTCGAGCTGCGCCTCTTTCGTCCGCCGTCATGCCCGTCGTGCCGATGACGGGCGAGACTCCCATGCTCGCACGGCGAGCATCGCGTTGGAAAACACGACGTCCGGCCGCGTGAAATCCACCATGACATCCGGCTTTGCCTCTAAGAGCGCCTGCGCGAGATCCGTCGCCACCGTCACGCCGCATTTGCCGCAGCCCGCGATCTCTCCCGCATCCCCGCCGCCATGCACGTCGACAGCAGCAACGAGGGAAAGCTCCGCATCCGCGAGCACCGCCTTGACGACAGCCTCGTCCCATGCGGCCGCAGGCTCCGCTGACCAACACATTTTGCCAAGATATGCGCCCTTCAAGCAAGCTCTGCGGAAGAAAACGCGCAAGACCAATGTGCATCTATTGTATGGCGACTGAATGGACAAAAGTCAATGTATTTGGCTTATTGTCCTAAAGCGTGCCTGGCAGCCAGAATTTAGGTCAGGGCGGTGCATGAAGGTCAGGTCCGGCACTGCCCTTCTGCTTTACCCCATCAACTCAGCATCTATTAGCTTCGACTGATTTCGCCAGCAGCTGGCTAGTTCGCCTGTGACGGCCTTCCGACTGCTAGCATAACCTGACCGACGAGGCGCCGAGCGCCTTTTGTTGCAGCGTCTTTGTAGCCGGCGACAGGCTTCGGATGGCGGCGATGACGGCGTCGACGATCGCCTCGATCGCCTTCAGTTCGTGATCTGCACGAGTCTCGTCCCTCGACGATCTTCTCGGCGCATCGCTCGACGCGTCCACATCTCAGCAAAAACCTTTTTGGCAATCTTCGACGAGATCGTGCCCTTTTCGATGAGCGCGAGCATCTGCGCGGGCGCGAGGCTTTCGACCGGCGATTCCTCGATCGTCTTGCCCCTCGGCATTGAGGTCTCTCATCGCGAGGTCTCCAGTCCGTTGCCGCGCTCCGCGTCGGCGCCGCGCCCGCAAGGCAGGGCTTCAGTATTCCGCCATCGCCCGCGACGCCGTGATGATACCCGCATCGTCATCGACAGGCCAAACTCCTTCATGTAGCGTCTCGCGGCGTGCATCGGGCAGCTCAGGCAAACCCTTGCGATACGCCTCGATCTCTTCTTCCGTGGTCGACGATGGGTATGAGATCCGGCTCCGGCATGCAGCGAGTAGTCATGCGCCTCTTTCCTTCGAGCGCATGACTTCGTGACGCCGCGCTCAGGATCCCATGTGCGCGTTTCCTGCACGATATGATCGCCGTCTTCGAGGATTTCCTCCTGCGCTCAATCTCGTGAAAGAGCGTCCTCAACCGCCTTGAAGGAATTGATGTTCTTCATCTCCGCCTTCGTGCCAAGCGTCTTCTCCTGCGGGACGAAGCGAGATATTGAGGTCGGCGCAGATTTCCTCTTCCATGCGGCAGTTGGAAAAGCGTCGATGTATTCGAGGATCGACTTGATCTTTTCTCCAGTAGGCGCGCGCTCGGGCGTCGACATGTCCGGGCCTCGGAAACGATCTCGATGAGCGGCACGCCCGTGCGGTTGTAATCGACGTTCGATGTCCAAAGAGTCCGTGATCGTAGCGCGCCGAATGGACAAGCTTGCCGCATCCTCTTCCATGTGGATGCGCAGGATACGGATGCGCTCGTGCCATTCTCCGTCTCAATATCGACGTAACCATGCTCAGCAATCGGCAGATCGTACCGCAGGTCTGGAAGTTCTTCGGCAGATCGGACAATAGTAGTTCTTTCGGTCGAATTTGCTGTACGGTTGATCGTGCAGTTGAGTGCAAGACCCGCACTTTGATGGCGAACTCGACAACGCGCTTGTTGAGCACGGGCAGACGCCGCCAGCCCCGAGCAAACGGGGCAGACATGCGTATTCTGCTCGGCGCCGAACTCGTGGCAGCCGCTGAGAAAATCTTCGTGTTCGTCTTGAGCTCGCTGTGAATTTCAAGACCGATGACTGCTTCGTAATTCATGCCTTCGCCTCCCCGATCTCCGCCCTGTCCTCATGGAAGGATGTGCCTGCTCATAAGCGTAGGCGGCGCGCAGAATCGTTTCCTCCGCCAGCGCCTTGCCGATGATCTGCAGGCCGATGGGCATGCCCTTTCGCCGAGTAGCCGCAGGGCACGGAAATGCCCGGCAGACCTGCGAGGTTCAAAGGCACGGTGCAGATATCCTGCAGATACACATCTTCAGCGGGTCGGAAACCATCTCGCCGATCTTGAAGGCCGGCGTCGGCGCTGTCGGTGCCATGATGACATCGACCTTTTTGAAGGCGTCGGTGAAATCCTGCTGCACGAGCGTGCGCACCTTCAGCGCCTTGAGATAGTACGCATCGCAATAGCCCAGCCGAAAGTGCGTAGTTGCCGATCATGATGCGGCGCTTGACCTCCTCGCCGAACTTTTCGCTGCGCGTCTTCGTCATCATCTCGACGATGTCCGCACCGTCGACGCGTGCACCATAACTCACACCGTCGTAACGCTCAAGGTTCGTCGCGGCTTCCGCCGGCGCGATGAGGTAATACGTCGAAATCGCATAATCCGTATGCGGCAGAGTGATTTCCGTGACCTCAGCGCCCATCGCCTCAAAATCCGCAATCGCCTTGCGAATCGCCTTTTCTACGTCGGCGTCCATGCCCTGACGAAGTATTCCTTCGGCAGACCGATCTTCAAGCCCTTCACGTCCTCGGTCAGTGCCTTCGTATAATCGGGCACGGGCGCGGTGCTGGAGGTCGAATCCATCGCATCGTGTCCGGCGATGACATTCAGCACATGCGCACAATCCGTCACATCGCGCGTCACGGGGCCGATCTGGTCGAGCGACGACGGCATAGGCGACGAGACCATAGCGCGAGACGCGCGCCATACGTCGGCTTTCATGCCGACGACGCCGCAGAACGACGCCGGCTGGCGGATCGAGCCGCCCGTATCGGATCCGAGCGCCCAGACCGCCGTACCCTGAAGCGACCGCCGCCGCGCTGCCGCCCGAACTGCCGCCGGGCACGCAGTCGAGATTCCACGGATTGTGCGTCTTCTGATAAGCGGAATTTCTCTGTCGAACCGCCCATCGCGAACTCATCCATGTTGAGCTTGCCTAAGATGACGGGATGCTCTACGGCAATCTTTTCCATGACCGTCGCATCGTAGGGAGGCACGAAATTCTCCAAAATCTTAGAAGCGCACGTCGTCTTGACGCCCTTCGTGCAGATGTTATCGCTTGATCGCGCCGGGGATGCCCTCCGAGGCGATCCGCTCGCCGCGCGATCTTCTCATCAGCGCTTGCCGCCTGCAAGAGCGCCGTCTCACGCGTCTGCGTCAAAGTACGCCCCTGACTGCCCTCGACCTCATCCATACGTGCGAGCACGTCTTTCGTCAGTTCGGTCGAGGAGATTTCCTTCTTTTGCAGCAAATCATGAAGCTCATGCGCTGCCTTGTCGTAAAGTTTCACCTAGGTTCCTCCTCAGCCTTCCAGAATCTTCGGCACTTTGAAAATAACCATCGTCCGCCAAAGGCGCGTTGAAAGCGTCGCCCTCTCGTGCGAGCGAAGGCTTCACCTCATCGGCACGAAAGACATCTGCATCGGCAGGCATACGTCGTCGGCTGAACCTCTGCCGTATCGACGCCGTCAAGGTTCTCGACATACTGCAAAAAAGGCGTCGAGCTGCCCAAGATACTTTTCCTCTCCCCTCTGCAATCGAGAGGCGCGACAGACAGCGACATCCGCCAAATCCTTCTCCGTGACTTTCTATCTTCTCACCATCCATATAATGACTGTTGTTACACGCTGTCTACTATGAATCCTAAAAATCGAGCCGAAGGCTAAACCCATCGGCCGTTTTATGGCAGGAAGTGTATAATATTCAAAAGCAGACATCGTGCACTCGATTCATTATAACACATCCGCGCCTTTCTGGGGAATAAATCCTTCGTATTCAATACACGACGCTTTCCAAAAACAAGCCGCGTGCGGGCGCGGTCGCCGAGGCACGCTTTCGCTCGCGGCTCGCGAGGATCGCGGCGAAGTCCGCCCGCGTGCGCCGCCCCCTGCCGACATCGACGAGCGTGCCGACGATGTTGCGCGCCATGTGGTAGAGGAAGCCGTTCGCATGGAAGCGAAACTCAATCCTCTCGCCTCGATGCGTTTGCCCTCGGCGCTGCCATCGTGCGCACGGGCAGCATCGGCGCACCGCCTGCGGCACGAAACGCCGAAAGTCGTGCGTGCCGAGGAGCAGCGCCGCCGCCTCGTTCATCGCTGCAAGGTCGAGCGGCGTGCCGACGTACCAAGCGTAGCGCTCGCTGAACGGGTTCGGCGTCTCGCCCCTTCCTGCTATGCGAGTAGATATACGACTTTGCTCTTCGCGCTGTGGCGTGCGGAGAAGTCGCGCCCTTCTTCCCGCGCCGCCTTGAGCGACGATATCGGGCGGCAGGACGCTGTTCATCGCACGCACGATGCGCTCTGTCGGGATGCGCCCGTCCGTAAAGAAAGTTCACGACCTGCCCCATGGCGTGAACACCCGCATCGGTGCGTCCTGCCGCCGCCAGTTCGATCGCATCGCCGAAGACGAGCGCAAGCTTTTTCCTCCAGGACGTTCTGCACGGCGCGGATCGGCGGACTCTGACGCTGGAAGCCGTGGTACGCCGTGCCGTCGTAGGCGACGGTCAAACAGATGTTGCGCGCGCGCGCCTTCATCCTTTCCTTATGCTCGCGCTTCATGCGATCCCGCCGAACTTCGCGGCGGCGAGCGCCGCGAAAAAGAGTGCGCCGAAAGCGTAGGCGACATAGTCGATGGAGCTGATGCGCAGCGCCTTCATCTGCGTGCGTCCGACGCCGCCGCGATAGCAGCGCGCCTCCATCGCCAGCGCGAGGTCGTCGGCGCGGCGAAACGCCGAGATGAATAGCGGCACGAGCACGGGCACGAACCCCTTGACGCGCTCGATGACGCTTCCTTCCGTGAGGTTCTGCGCCACGCGCCTGCTGCGCCTTCATGATCTTGTCAGCCTCCTCGATCAAGGTCGGCACGAAACGCAGCGCGATCGTCATCATCATGGCGATCCGTGCGCGGGCACGCCGACACGCTTCGCGGGCTGCATGAGGGTTTCCAAGGCATCGGTCAGGGCGAGCGGCGATGTCGTATACGTGAGGAGCGCGGACAAGAGAATCAGAAGCGCCAACCTGAGCGCGATGAAGAAGCCCTTCGCCGCTCCCTGCCAAGTGAGGTCGAAGAGCCATACATGGAAAAAGGCGTCGCCCGGCGTGCTCACGAGGTGGATGACGAACGTAAAGGCAATGATCCACGAGAGCGGTTTCAGCGCCTTGAGCATCAAGAGGAGCGGCACGCGGCTGACAGCGATCAGCGCCGCCGTGAAAGCCGTCATAGCCGCAGTAAGCGAGCGGCGAGTCAAAGACGAAGATCGCCGCAAGGAAAAAGAACAACAGGACGATCTTCGTGCGCGGATCGAGGCGATGCAGGAGCGAGTCGCCCGGGAAGAACTGCCCGAGCGTGATGTCCTTCAGCATAGTCTTCGCCTCCCCAGAGCCTCTTTGATGCGCACTGCGCCATCCGCCGTGTCGAAGGCGGCGGGATCGAGATCGAGTCCCTTCTCGCGCAGCTCTTCCAGAAGCTCGACGAGATGCGGCGCACGAGCCCCGCCTCCGCCAGTCTTTCCTTGGCGAAAAAGACCTCGCGCGGCACCTTCGAGCGTCACGCGCCCGCGTGCATGACGATGAGGCGGTCGGCATAGTGCGCGATGTCGTCCATATTGTGCGAAACGAGCACGATGGTCACGCCGCCCTGTTCATGCAGTTCGGCAAGACGTGCGAGGAGTGCAGCGCTCGCACGCGGGTCAAGTCCCGCTGTCGGCTCATCGAGCACGAGATAGCGCGGCTTGAGCGCCAGAACGCCCGCGATCGCCGCACGCCTCCTTTGCCCTCCGGACAGAGCAAAACGGCGACCGCGCCCCGAAACTCGGAGACAGGAAGCCCTCACGAAGTCCAGTGCCGCCCTCACGCGCTCCTCAATCTCCTGCGCGAAGCCCGAGACGCGTGGGGCCAAAACGCGACATCCTTTTCCACCGTCTCCTCGAAGAGCTGATGCTCAGGGGTACTGAAGACCATGCCGACGCTGCGCTTTCGCCTTCGCCTCCGCACCCTTCTTGCCGATGTCCGTGCCGTCGACGAGAACCCGTGCCGCTGTCGGGCTGCAGAAGGCCGTTGAGATGCTGCACGAGCGTCGATTTACTCGATCCCTGTATGCCCGGCGAGCGCCGTAAGCTGCCCGCCCTCGATCGTCAGCGAGACGTCCGAAAAGAGCCTTGCGCTCAAACGGCGTGCCGCGCATGTATGTGTAGTCGATATTTTTCAGCACGATGGACAAAGCGCTCTCACCAATTCCTTATCCGTCAAGAGATCCTGCGGCAGCGATATGCCGTCCGCGCGAAGGAGCGCCGCCAGTTCGACGGCGAGCGGCACGTCGAGGCCACGCGCCTTCATGCCCGAGACGTCCTGAAACACCTCGCGGCGTTCCTCCGCCGCGATGCGCCCCCTCCTCCATGACGATGACGCGGTCGGCGGCGGCCGCCTCTCCATGAAGTGCGTGATATAGATGACGGTGATGCCCCTCTCGCGATGAAGCCGCTGCACCGTCTGCAAGACCTCCTGCCTGCCCAAAGGATCGAGCATCGCCGTCGGTTCGTCGAGCACGAGGCAGCGCGTCCGCATCGCCAGTGCACCCGCGATCGCCACGCGCTGCTTCTGCCCGCCCGACAGGAGGTGCGGCGCCGCCGTGCGGTAGCGCTCCATGCCGACAGCAGCGACGCGTCTCTCACGCGCACGCGGATTTCCGCCGGCCTATGCCGAGGTTTTCCGGCCCGAAGGCGACGTCGTCCTCGACGACGGCGGCGATGATCTGATTGTCGGTTCTGAACACCATGCTCACGAGCTGGCGGATGCGCCAGAGCTCCTGCGTCTCTTCGTATCCAGCCGCGACCGTACATCGGCCCTCGGTCGGCAGGGAGGAGCGCTGAAGTGACGCGTCAACGTCGACTTGCCCGAACCGTTCGTGCCGAGAACGGCGAGAAACTCGCCGTCGGCGATGGACAAGGAAATATCGGAAAGCGCCCGAGTAAGCGTCCTCTTCTGCCCGCATGGAATACGTGCGAAAGATGTCTCGCACGAATGAACTCCGCCACGCTGCCTCCCCTGTCATGCACGGACGAAAAACTGCCGCTCTTCTCCCATCTGCAAATCACGCTGTCAAGTCACGATAACCAGCCACCCGCATCACGCACGTCCTCCGTCGTCGACAACCAACGAGCACCGCTACGCCCAGGTTTGACTCCGACTCAGCGCATCTCGTCAATCAGACATCATATCGATTTCAACATAACACATAATTTCAGGATAACTAATTCCAGCCTGCCCGCCTCCATGCGATGAGAGGCGATCGGCGTAGTCCGCCGCCCACGTCTCGCTGCGTCACAAGAAGGACTCGCCTTGCACGCGCCGCCCTCTTCTGCGCAGCAGCGTGAGGACGAGGCGCGTATTCTCGTCGTCGAGATCGCCCGTCGGCTCGTCGAGCAGCAGGACGCTGTCGCGCACCAAGGGCGCGAGCCAGCGTCAGGCGGCGGCTCACCGCCCGAAAGCTCCGTCGGATCGGCGCACCTGAGATGCGCGATGCCGAGCCGCTCCATGAGCTGCTCGGCGCGCGCTTCGCCTCGCGCCGCGTGCAGAGCGAGCACGGCAGCAGCACGTTCTCCTGCACCGTCAAGCTGGAGAGCGCCACGAGCGTCTGCGGCGCGAGGCCGATCTCGCCGATTGCGCAGCCGGGCAAGCTCCGCCTCTTCCAGTCGGTAGATGTCCGTATCATCCAGGAGAACGCGTCCCGTGCCCGGCTCCATGAGGCCTGCCAACATTTTCAAAAGCGTGCTCTTGCCGCTGCCCGAGCGTCCCGTGATAGCGATCAAGGCACCCGCACGCAGCGAGAAGTCCGTTTCCTCGACCGCCATGAAGAAGCCCTGCGGCGCACTCGACGCAGGAAACCTGGCTGATCTTTTCTGCTCGAAGTTCCATCACATATCCTCCCGCAGCGTCACATCCATGCGCCGCACCGTCCAAAGCGCCGCGAGCGCGGCGGAAAGAACGGAGACGCAAAAAGCCCCTGCCGCCAAAAGAGCGATGCCCGAAGCGTCGGGCAGAAGGTACGGCCGCGCAAAGCTCGTCCTTCAAGAGTGCGGTAAAGGCAGCAGCACGAAAAGCGCCCGCAGCGACGCCGCCCGCCGCGCCAAGAGAAGAAACGATGATGGCTTCAGCGAGGACGATCTGCGCGAGCACGCCTCCCTGCGCCGCTGATGAGGAGCACGGCGAACTCCCGCGCCTCTCCGCGAACACCAGCCGGAAGGCGAGCGCCAGTAGCCCGATGGCAGCAGCCAGACCACGAAGAGCAGGACGCCGACCGTCCCCGTGACGCCGCCCAGTCCCGCCTCCACGCTCGAACCATGCCGTCGCGGGCCGCGCCGCGAGATCGGGATAGGCAGCGGAAATCGCCTGCGCCACGGCCTCAGGGCTGAAGTCGGGCGAGGTCTTGACGAGCACGGCGGAAATCGCCCTGCTCGGGATCGACACCCTGAGAACGATGCGAAAATCCAAATCCGCCGCATTCTTTCATCATGGCGCGGATCGTCTCTATATCTCGCGTAGACCGCCGTATCCATGCCCGTTCCGTCGGGCTCCAGGCGACCGACGACGCGGCACGGCACATTGTAAAAACCAGCCGCCCGTCATGCGGGCACGGAGATGCTGCTGCCGCAGAGGATGTCACCATAGCCGACGTCTCCGCATAGCTCTCCAAAGCCACGGCCGGATCGTGAAGTCCGTCGCGCGGATCGAAGCCGATCAGCTGCACCGCACAGAGCAGCAGCCGGCATTTCTGCCGACGTCAGGAAGAACTGCGGTGCGGCGGCGTTCGACGCCGGGCAAGGACGCGATTTCTGCAAGTCGCGAGGGCTTCTCATGTAGAACTGAAGCGGCTTTCCTGCACGAGACACGCTTTTCCAGGCCGCCGTCCGCCTGCGCCGCCTTGGGCAGGACGAGAATGTCCGCACCCAGGCGCTCCTGAAAGCGATTCAAGCCGTTCTGCAAACTCAAGACGACGAGCGAACCGCCGAAGAGCGCCAAGGCGAGCAGCGCCGCCACCAGCCCCAGCGCGCGGCGGTGCGCAGGATTCCTGCGGCAGTTCCGCACGGCAAGAAAGCGTGCGAAGCTCATCGGTCATCCCCTTCCGATAGCAATAAACATCCAGGCAGGCGAGCAAGATCAGCACGACGGAAATCGCCCTTGCCGCAGGCTGCATCACCGTATGGCAGCGCATCGTCTCCATCATGCAGAGATCAATCATTGTTCCCGGCAGGAGGAAAGCCAACGCCGCTGCAGGAATCATCGCCAGAGCCAGCCCCATCTTGATTTGGGCGCGCGGAATCAAAGCGTGCAGCAACGAGATGACGAAAGAGCACAGCGGCAACACCTCGTGAGCGCCTCGCCGCCCAATGGCACACCATCCACCTGCCGATCCGGCTGCTGAGCGCAAGGCGCAAGGAACGTGCATGCCGACAAGGAACGCACCGCTTGCAGAGCAAGAGCAGGATGTCCGTGATCTTAAACCTCCGCTTCTTCTCCAAACAAAACTCTCCTTCCTTCTTTTGCCAAACATTTTTCCCATCATAGCAAAAATCGATAATTATTTTCAAGCCCATATTCCCTTAATGCACCATGTTTCTACAAAAAGCTCCCGAACGGAACCATCCTTCCATTCGGGAACGCTCCCCATGAGAGCCGTATTATCATCTTTACATGCCGCCTGCTGCTGTTTCTCTGCAGATTTCGCCTTTTTCCGCCTCGGAACTGGACAGAAGATATTCGACCTTGATGTTTTGGCATCGTATTGAGGTCGATGAACTGTCCCTCAGACGTCTGCACGACCGGCAGGGCGTTCATGCGCGAGCCGTCGATATAGACGATCTTCGCCACCTCACCATTGGAAAAGCTTGACCCAATTGCCGTTAGGGGTGCTGGAAAAGTTGCGGATGAAGACGATGCCGTATTCCGCATCCAGACGTCCCGCAATACACTCGTCTGAAATAACGGAAAAGACCTCGAACGGGAGAACGCTCGTTGTGCATAGTAACGGCGCGATGCCATCGCGTCGTGAGTGTCAAGATGGCGAGAATTCGCGCAAACTTGCAAAATTCGCATCCTTCTTCATTCTTCTGCGGATAGCCCTGAACCCGTCATTTCGTTCATGATGCTGCAATACGGCCTCTACGACCTGCTTGTCAAGTTGCAACGAGGAACGAGGAAACGATATCGTAACCCAAAGCGAGCATGCTTTCTGCATGAGTCGTCGCTCCTCGGCGTATAGAGTGCGATCTTCCTGAGAAAGTTCGGTGCGAACGAAGTATAGCCAATATCCATGAGGAATGCCGCCAAAGATCAATCGCTGCCTTTTCCTGCGCCGACATCTTGAGCCACTGCGCCATGAGTCCGGCTAGAACCGCGACGCGCATCGTACGATGCAGCTGGTATTCGCCGATGGTCTCCATATTGTAAATATGCGTGACCGCCTTTCGCACTCGAGAAAGCGGCGCGAAGTGCGCGAGATCGCCTCGCCTCCGCCGTGTTGATGCGGCCGTTGGAACGTACCGAACTGAAAAACCTGTAGCTCCTCGAGCACGCTTCATACTTCTCAAGATACGCTGCTTCAAGCACCGAAGTCTCGCGCAGCATCGACACCTGACTTGGATGTAGGCCGATGATCTTCTTCCTCAGGCACAGGAGCCATCTTCTCGTGATACGCCTCTTCCGGGACTTCCAGCCTGCACTTCCTTCTTCGCCTTGCCGCCCTCTGAGCTGCCCGCTCCTCGACCCCTGCCAAAGCCTTTTCTTTCGCTTCTTCTGCAGACGCAAGCACCGCCATCGCCGCTTGCGTCCGCTCGCTCGACACCTTTGAGAGCAGCGTCCAGCTCTTTCTTCACCTGTGGTGACTCGGCAACTTCGGCAGACTCATCTGCATCGGGCAGCAAAAATGCGGACGAAGACCATCCCCGCTGCTCGAGATATTCGATTCGCTGCTCATCGAGCACCGTCCCTTCGCCCAAGAGGACGGACATATCCTCAGCATAGACCGTTCGCCCAATGACCATACCTGTTTTCAACTGGTCAACAGGATACTTCTTCAACATCCACTTGCACCCTTGCAGATCGCTGCAAATTGCGGAAGAACTTTATTCTCATGCAAAAATTCCTCAGCAAATCTTCAAAGCAACAATAAATCTCATGCCTCCTGTACTTCATTACTCGTAAGCAAGGACACAATCTTGATATTGCTGTTCGTGTTGAGATCGCGAACTCCCCTTCCATTGTCTGAACGACCGGCAATGCGTCGAGCGCGATTCATCGATATGACAATCTTGCCCACACCTCCATCACTAAGCCTGACCCAACAGCCATTCAAGGCTTGTCCGATATGGCGGATGAACGAAACGCCATACTCCGTATCCAGGGCGACCTTTCAAGACTATCATCAGCAAGAATTTTAAATACATCGAAAAGGCGATCGCTTTCTCTTATAAACGGGTTAGAAGCCATCGCGTCAAAAGATATCCACGATAGCAGGATGCGGGCAAAGCCGCAGATCTGTTCCTTCTTCAGTCTTGACGGATAGCCCGATCCATCGTTTCTCTCATGATGCTGCGGTACAGCGCCGACAATCTGCTCATCCGTCCCGAGCGCAGACCGGGCGAGTTCTCGCCCTGAGCGCACATGCTTCTGCATGAGCCCGCGCTCCGCATCGCTGTAATAGCCCTGGATCTGCAGAATTCCGCGCGATGCGCGTCGTACCAATCGTCCAAGAAAGGCCGCCATAATGAGACGATCCCTCTCGACGCACGCAGTTTGAGGAATTGCCCCATAAGTCCCTGCAAGAATGGCAATGTGCATGCTATGGTGGAGGCGATAATCTCTTCCGTCTCCATATTGTAAATCTGCACGATCGCCTTTTGCACTTTCACACAGCGGCAAAAACTTCCGAGTCAACAACCGAGCAGTCTCCACATCAATGCGTGAGGTCGTCCTCGTGGCAGCATAGAACTTCTTCAGCAAGGCAAAAACCTCGTCATATTGCCGCACATAGAACTCATCCTGAAGTCGCTCCTTCTTCGGCGCAACCTTCACGAGCATCTTCTCATCTGCCTCGGCAGGAATCTCGCCCGCCCTCATCTTCCCCGAGACGACGGCGGTTGGCGCTGAGATCGCTTCCTCCTCGTCCTCCGCCTGAATATACACGGAAAAAGATGTCGGATCGGCAAAGGGAATCGAGCATCTTGGACGTGAGCACCATTCTTCGCCCAAAAGGACTGTCATATCGTCCTTGTATACATCCCGTCCAAGAATCATGCCTTCCCGCAGGCGGCCCGATGGAACACTTCTTCAACATCATCCCGCACCTTCCATGGCGCGCAGCAGCTAGCGTCATCGAAACGTCTGCGCCTGATGGTATCCGACTGCCTTATTCATCACAAAACCCCACAATCGTCGCATTCGATTATATCATGATTCCCTCCTAAATGCTACTGTTTTTCAGTAGATAACACCGCGAGCAGAAAATTTATCAATCGTGTCATCTCTTCGCCCGCGAGCATGGACTCGATGCGTATGCTGCTCAGCGTATTGAGGTCGACATAAGCGCGCATCCATCGTCTGCACGATTGGCAATGCATCGAGCCGCGATTCATCGATGTAGACGATCTTTCCCTGTCTCGCCGTTCGTGAGTTTGACCCGTTGCCGTTCAATGAATTGCAGACGTGGCGGATGAACGGCAGCCGATAAGCCGCATCGAGATGGTTTTGCGACAAATTCATCGGACAACGCCGAAAAAGACGTCGAAGGGCGAACGCGCTATGTAGGAGCGTCTCGAAGTCATCTGCATCAACTGTCGAGAACGGCAGGATGCGTGCAAAATCGCAGATCTAGCTTCTTCTTTACGGCATCCGGATAGCCTCGAGCCGTCATTTCGCTCATGATGCTGCAGCACCGCTCCCGCAATCTGCGCATCGAGCGAATGCCGAGTTCGCGACGAGCGCATGACCGAGGCGCGTGGCTTCTACATGAGGCATGCGATCCTCCTTCGCATAGCTGCCCACCTTTTAGAAACCCCGGTCGCTATGCGTGGAGCCAATATCAAGAAGGAGAGCCGCCATGATCGAGACGCAGCCGATCACGCTGCATCATCTTTTAGCCATTGCCCCATGAGGCCTGCGAGAATGGCGACGCGCATCGCTGTGATGAAGCGCGTCAGTCTTCATCCTCACATTGTAAATGTGCGTCATCGCCTGGCGCTGGAGCAAAGCGGCAGAACCTGCTGCGCGAGGATCTCCACCGCCGCCTTGTCGATGCCCGCTCGTGCGCGTCGTTTCTCGTAAAGCATCGAGGATGGAGCCAAAAGATCCTTGTACTGGCTCATGCAAGCGACCTCAAGAGAGGCGTCCTTTGCGGGGCAATCCCGTCTGCATGACAGAACGGGCAGCCTCCGACGAATCACAGGTTTCACGGGCAACGGTGTCCGCCACTCGCATGAATTTCCGCCAAGGCGGCGTCCTTGTCAGGAGAAGGCGCTTCAGGCATGACGTTCGAGCGTGGGCAAGGGAACTCTCGGACTTTGCCTGCTGAGCCGCCCAAGGCCGCCGCCACATCCGCCAGAGCGGTTTTCACATTGTCAACCTGATGCCCAGGGGCACAGGCGCGATATCGTCACGTACATGAACGAAGCATACGTCGCGGCTTTTCCAGCAAAGAAATCATCTGACGATCAAGAACCGTCCCCTCCGAACAAAATGACCTCATATCCTCTTCATAGCATGCACTCTGCCAATAATCATTCCTTCCTGCAAACTGACTTACTGGATACTTTTTCAGCTTCACGATAAATTCATCCCTTCTTCGCACCTCACTAGTTTGTTGGTCCTATTATAACATCACATAGGACTAACCGCCATACTTTTTCAAAATTTTATTTTTCTTATCTAAGATCCGTTTTCCTTCATAAGTCAGATGGGAGGCATCCGCCCCATCTTTTGCTTCTTTCTCAAAAGCGTCTTGAACGTGAACTCGCCGCCTTCTGCGCCGATCTCGACGACATCTCCTTCCTTCGCTTCGCCCTTGATGATCTCCTTCGACAGTGCCGTTTCCACCTTGTGCGAAATCAAGCGGCGCAGCGGACGCGCGCCGAGTTCGGCTCGAACTCCTGAGTTCGCCAGCAAAGCTCCAGGCGTCCTCCGTCCACGAGAGCGTGATGCCCACCTGGTGCTGGAGATGCCTGAAAGGCTCTCAGCAGGAGCTGGCAATCGCCTTGACCTGCTCACGCGCGAGGCCTTGAACACGACGATATCATCGACACGGTTCAAAAACTCAGGACGGAAGTACTCTTTCAAAAGCTCCTTGACTGCCGTCTGCGCTTCCTCGAAGTCCTTGTTAAGAATCTCGTGCGATCCAAGGTTGCTCGTCATGATGATGACGGTGTTCTTGAAGTTCACGACGCCCCCTTGCGCATCCGTCAGGCGGCCATCGTCCAGAATCTGAAGGAGCACGTTGAACACGTCGCGATGCGCCTTCTCGATCTCGTCGAGCAAGATGACGCTGTAAGGACGACGGCGCACGGCTTCTGTGAGCTGTCCGCCCTCCTCGTAGCCGACGTAGCCCGGAGGCGCTCGATGAGCCTCGCCACGGAATGCTTCTCCATGTACTCCGACATATCGATGCGGATCATGCTGCGCTCATCGTCGAAAGCGCCTCCGCCAAAGTCTTTCGCCAGTTCCGTCTTGCCGACACCCGTCGGGACCGAGGAAAATGAACGAGCCGATCGGGCGGTTCGGATCTTTGATGCCCGCACGCGTCCGCAGGATTGCCTCCGCTGACGACGCGCACGGCCTCGTCCCTGTCCGACGACGCGCTCATGCAATACATCTTCGAGGCGCAGAGTTTTTCACGCTCGCCCGTGAGCATCTTCGAGACGGGATGCCCTGTCCAGCGACTCACGACTTCGGCGATGTCCTCCTCGCTGACCTCCTCCTTGAGCAGATGATCGTCCTCCGCCTTCGCCAAGGCATCCTCCTCTTCCTTGAGCTGCTTCTCAGGTCGGCAGCTTGCCGTAAGCGAGCTCGGACAGGCGGCTCAAGTCGTAGTCGCGCTCGGCAAGCTCCATCTCGTTCTTGACCTGGTCGATCTCCTTCTTGACAGCACGCACGCGCAGGATCGCCTGCTTCTCCGCCTCCACTTGTCCTCGAGTTCCTTTTCCTTCTTCTGCAGTTCTCCTTCTCTTCGGTCACATGCGCGAGCTTCTCCTCGAGCGTCGTCCGTCTCTTCTTCCAGCGCCTGCTCGGCGATCTCAAGCTCGCATGATCTTGCGCCGCGCCTCATCCAGCGGCTGCGGCATCGACTCGATTTCCGTACGCAGCTTTGCCCGCCGCCTCGTCAACGAGGTCGATCGCCTTGTCGGGCAGAACCCTGTCCGAAATGTAACGGTCGAGTGCGTCGCCGCCGCCAGGGCCGCGTTGTCGCGGATGCGCACGTGATGCACTTCGTAGCGCTCCTTGATGCCGCGCAGGATCGAAATCGTGTCTCGACCGTCGGCTCACTGACCATGACCGGCTGGAAGCGGCGCTCAAGAGCCGCATCCTTCTCGATGTACTTGCGGTACTCGCTCGAGATCGTCGCGCCGATGCGGCGCAGTTCGCCGCGCGCGAGCATCGGCTTCAACAGATTGCCCGCGTCCATCGCACCCTCGGCTGCGCCTCGCGCCGACGACCGTATGCACCTCGTCGATGAAGAGGCAGGATCTGACCGTCCGACTTCGCGATCTCGTTCAAGACAGCCTTCAGGCGTTCCTCGAATTCGCCACGGAACTTCTGCGCCCGCAACGAGAGAACCCATGTCGAGCGAGTAGAGTGTCTTGTTCTTCAGCGATTCAGGCACGTCACCCGCCACGATGCGACGCGCAAGCCCCTCAGACAATCGCCGTCTTGCCGACGCCCGGCTCGCCAATGAGCACAGGATTGTTCTTCGTGCGGCGCGTCAGATCTCAATCGTACGGCGAATCTCCTCGTCGCGGCCGATCACAGGGATCGATCTTTGCCCTTCTTCGCCGCATCCGTGAGATCGCGCCCGTACTTTTCGAGCGACTTGTAGCCCTCCTCGGATTGCCGCTCGTGACGTTCTGCTTGCGGTTCTTCTTGACGGCATTCATGACGCTGCTCTTCCGTAAGCCCGAACTGGCGGCAGATCTCCTGCACCTCATTGCTGCCGTCAGCGGCAACGCCGAGCAGCAGATGTTCCGTACCGATGTGAGTCATCCTTCATGCTCTTCGCATATTCCTGCGCCCTGCCGATGACGCGCACCATGTCCATGCCCATCGTCAGACGATCCTGCCCCTGACGCTCGGCAGCTTTGCTAAAGCTCCTGTTCCAGCCGCGCGCAGCATCGCCTGATCCGTGCCGCAGTCCTCGAAGATCGTCTCCAACAGTCCCTTCTGGCTCCTGCACGAGTGCATAGAGCAGATGCGCCGACGTGATTTCCTGCTGATAGCGCATGGCCGCCGCCTGCTGCGCCGTCTGCATCGCCGCAAAGCTTTCTCCGTATATCTTTCTTCACCCATACTTCTTCCTCCTATATATCAATGATGATTTCTAAGAAAGTACAAGGCGTCTTTCACCTCGCTCCTGTTATTTCTATTATAACGCTAAAAGTCAAAAAGTCAAATATTTGACCTTTTGATCAATTATTTCGAGAGAATATAAAGTCGGTCAGGCTTTTGTCTCAGTACGAGTTTATGATATAGTAGGGAAGATTGGAGGAATCATATGCTGAACACACCTTCTCCTCGATAGCCCTCGCCTCCTCACCGCCCTCTTCATTCTGCAGATGCGCCGCTCACTCAGAGCGTTCGAACGGCTCGTCAACTCGCTCATCAACGAGTACATCGACCGTCTCGACGATCCCTGCGCTCATGCACGCGATCTATGCCTACTGCACATCGGACTGGCGGCTGCGGCGCATCATAGAAGATACGGCGTACACGCATGACGTTGAGACGCTTTTCCGAAGCTCCCGTCTGGGCGAACTTCAGTGGACGAGCGCTTTGTCCCCATCTCTTCCTTCTCTTTCGCCGGCTCCCTCGCCTGCTGCTGCGCATATCAAGGACGCCGAACCGAAAGAGCTCGCGATGAGGATGATGAATTTCTTCCACATTTATGAAACCGCAAATCTCGGCGCCGCAAGACCGATAATTTTCCGTTCCATAGTTGACGAGAACGCCGCTCGGCAAGCCGAGCAGCGTTCTTTCGTAAAGGAGATGTTGGGCTCTACTTGCGCTTCGAGCATGATCCCAGCTCGTTCGTGCCGCTCGACGAAGAGCTGCGAATCGCCTTGTTCTCTGCCAAGACCATGAGATGTGCGTGTTGACGCTTGAAGCCAGCCTTCGCGAGAACGGACTTGTGCGAATCCGGCTCGTCACCGCCATGTCGTTGTTCGCACGATCGCGGCGACCATCATCATCGGCATGAGCGTGACGGACTTGATGCGCTTCGCCTTAAGCTCGGGATGATGTCCTCAAGGCTCGGCCAGCCCTCGACCGTATAGATGAACGTGTTCTGAGCTGCATCTGTTGATGCCATCCTGAATCACGGCATAATAAGCGTTTGCCGGATGCGGCGTGCCATGCGCCATGACGAGAGATGGCCTATCGTCAGCAACCTCGAGGAACTGCGTCGAGCGCCTTCAGAAGCAGATTCGACGTCATCGCGCTGCTCCTCCTGACCCTGCCAGTAGATGAGCGACGTGCCGAGCGTCATCTTCTAGTTGCCCTTTGTACTCGTTGAGATCGCCTTGTCGTAGGGCGCATATTCCATGCCGGAATGACATCGAGCGAGCAGCAGCGCAATGCGCGTATAGCCGTCCTTCTTGAGCTGCTGCAGCGCCGCCTCCGGTGTCGGAATATCGAGACCCTTCCTTCGCCTTGATGCGATCCACGATGATATGCGGAAGTAAATGCCAGCTCGACCTTCACGTTCGGATGAGCTGCCTGAATCGCCTTGACCGTCGCCTCGATCGTCTTCTCGCGCGAATCGCTGAAGGTCGTGCGAAGCTCATGACGAGGATGGCGTCCTTGTTCGGGAGATTCTGCATCTTGGGGATTTTCGTACTTCAAGACGCCGATTTCGACGTCCTCAAGGAGAGCCCGGCGTCGCATCCTTGACTTCGGGATTCAGCATGTAGGAAGCGTCGGCGGAGGGTGCGCTCAAAGCGAAAAGCAGCGCCGCACGCGAGCGACATGCAGCATTTTCTTGAAATTCTTCTATTCAATATCTCTCCTTTGAATCTTGAAAAATAAGGCTTCAGGAAACGACGAAGGACGTTCCCCTAGAAGAATTATGCAGACCTCGCGCTCGATGTCAAGGCATAGAGACGTAAAGTCGGTCTTTGAAAAGAAGCTCCGTGTCTCCACACAGGAGCTGCTGCAAGCAGCAAAGAGAACTGGATCGGAAATATATATGAGCAATGCTTTCTGTAGCCCAAGCCGCAGGAAAACTCTCCGCCGAAAATTGATCCCCTTTGCCCGCGAAGGGAAGGGTTTCGAGGGAGGCACTAAAGAAAACCGGCCTTTCAGCGGGATTCATTGCGTTGCGCAATAATCCCCTTCCCCATCACTCGCAGGTCAAACGGTGATTGTCAGCTGAGCAGTTCTCCTGGCTCCAGGTCATCGCCTTCTGCGCCTTTCCCAAGGAAAAACTCCCCAGTGACATCATGCAGATTCGCTCGCTGTTACAGTGGCGGGACCGCTCCGGCATTGACCGGATTCCTAGTAAGTCTTGCGACACCTAACCCAATCGATATGAAGTATGCGTTCTCACGAACTTCGCTGTATTATGATAGCACCATGCGCGTCTCTTGTCAACACCTTTGATGAAAAATATCCAGAAACCTCATGCGCAGAGTGGCGCAGCACATGCCGCCCTCGCCGCTCATCATCACAAAACCACGGAGCTCTCCCTCGAAATCGACCCTGTTCCAATTCGTCGCGTGACGTGTCAGCAGCAGTTCCTGATCTTCACGCTGATCTGCGGTGCCCGGCGCGACGGACTTCGTGATAAACGCGTTGCCGCCGATGATTGCCCCCTGCCGATGACGGTCTCGCCGCCGAGGATCGAGGCGCTTGAATAGATCGTCACGCGATCCTCGATCGTCGGTGGCGCTTCGGCTCCTTCAGGAGCACGCCTGCTCTTGTCGGAGAGAGCTGCCCAAAGGTCACGCCTCGATATATTCGTTTCATGCTCGCCGATCTCGTCGTCTCGCCGATGACGACGCCCGTCGCATGATCGATGAAGAAGCTCTGCCGATCGTCGCGCCCGGATGGATGTCGACGCCCGTGCGGCGTGCGCATGCTCCGATATGATGCGCGGGATCACGGGCACAGCTGGCATGAAGCTCATGCGCGAGGCGATGCACGGCAGATCGCATAAAGACCTGGATAGGAGTAGATGATCTCGGCCTCGCTCGACGCTGCGGATCGCCCTCGAACGTCGCATGAACGTCCAGTTCGATGTAGGCGAATCTTCGGTATGGCACGAAAGAAGGCGAGCGATCTCCTCGCGCACGATCAGCAAAGACCCTTCCGACTGTATCGAGACGCACATTTTGCACGGCGACGGGTGCGATGTGATCTCGCTTGTTCAGCAGATGTTTGACATCTTCCATGACCATCGTCATATTTGCTCGACGCTGGTAGACACGGTAGTGCTCGTCCTTGAAGTAGCCGGGAAGACGATGCGCACGAGCTTGTCGAGGATGTCGATGACCGACTTCTTTGTCGGGACGACAGAACACGTCCATCTTGTCGATGATGCGATCCGTCTTGTAGTCGGCGAGATGTCGCCCATGACGCCGTGCAAATTTTTCTGCTATGATGTCCGCCATTTCTTCACTTCTCTCTCAGATGCGGCGCATCGCCGCTTCTCTCTTCCTTTCACGAACAGTCTCCTTCACCTCGCCGAGCACGTAGGGCGAGGCAGTGTTGCCCACCATTCCAGCGCCAGTCGACGTCCGCGAAGTCACACCTGCGTTTATGCCCTCTCGTGCAGCGGAAGCGGAGATCCCGTCGATGCGACGCGGCTCGTCGGGATCTCTCTCTCTGCGTGCAGAAGAATACCTCTTCCTCGTTGTAAAGTTCGATATGGGCGTTTTCGTTCGCCATGGGCTGCAGGAAGTCGAGCTGGTGAATTGTCGAGACTGTGCATTGACAGACCACCGAAAATGTCTTGGCACTCGTAGAACCGGCAAGCGAGATGAGTCCCGCAAGAGTCGGGCGGACGCAGGAAGAGGATCGCCGCGTAGAGCGCCGAAAGCGCAACCGACGGAGACGGAAGACGCGTCCAATCGCCAGCGAGCGCACAAGGGCACGATATTTTCGGCAACATATTCAGTAGTAAGCTCTGCCGATTAGCACGACTCACGACCGTCATCACGCATGAACCAGCTCCGCTCGTCGAATCGTATCGACCCGTCACGAGCCGATCGCGTGCCCGTCGAGCCAGCGTGAGCGCCACCATCACGTCCACCGCTTCACGCATCGAAGCATCTCTGCGGCGGGAAAGAGCGAGCAGCAGGCCGCCGTCTGCCCCCAGCACGTTCGGACAGTCATCTCTTTCGCAGCTGCTCATGCGACCAGCGATCCACTGCTCCATATACATCCTCCTCATTGTCTCCCTAATCTAACCTGCTATAACGCCTGTCATGACAGAACACGTGCCACCAAAAGGCTGGCATGTTTTATTTTCTCGCCGCAGCGCATCGCGCACGAGCAAGAGTCCCGCCATGCCGCCGCTACACCGAAGGCGACGTTCGCCAGTCATTCCAGAGCGCTGAAAGCGCGTTCGCACCCGGCAAAGGTCAACGCCCCATGCTGATGAACGAGCGTCGAGCCGCCGAGAAACGACGGCGAGCAAGAGCGCAGGTTCTCAAAACGCAGCGCGCGCGGGCAAAAGTGACAAACGCCAATAAGAAGCCCATAGGAAACTGCCGACACGCTGACCAAAGAGCGTGCGTAAGGAAAATGCTGCCCCGAGCGCGGCGAAAAACGAGGTCGCCAAATAGCGGCGACAGCGCCGAGGCCGCCGCCAAGAAAGACAGATATGCTGCGCTCCCATCATCGCTTACGCTCCGTGTGCGTCCGCGAGACATCGGAGATCTGGGCGTCTTCGCCTTTCTCCTTGCCGCAGGCGATGACGACGATCGAGATCAGCGCAAGAACTGGAAGCGAACAGAGCTGAAGATCGTCTACGCGAGCACGGGCGCGAGCAGACACCCGACGGGCATCTATGGCTGACCGCCGATGCGTCCAGCGCCGCCCAGCCGCTGCTGAGCGCGCGCACGCTGTCGGGTATGCTCGGGCGTGGTAGATGACGCCACGCCGAGGTTGAGCATGTGCGCCCGCGCCTCACGGCAGAAGCGCCGACGACTGGCAGCGCCGAAGAAAGCAAGGCTAAACGCCCGACAAGAGCAGAAATGCGGACACGATACTTTGCGTCCGATGACTTCCACGAGCCACGCGGCAGCAGATGACGGGCGGCGTGCGCGAGCGTCATCATCAGCACATACTCGAAGGATCGTGACGACGGCGAAGCCCTGCGCGAGGACGAGCGACGGCACACATGAAGATGCCGTGGTAGCTGAAGACGACGCTGAACCACGTCAGCCAAAGCATCGCCGTCGCGCAGACGAAGCCTTCGCCACAGCGGCAGCAAATCGTCTGCGGCTGCCTCTGCAATAGTTCATCCGCGTAAACGCGGACGGTTTGCATGCGCGGAGCCTCGATGGCAGACGATTTTCCGTTCTCCTCGACGCCCCTTCGCGAGCAGGTAACGAACGGATTCCCGGCAGGTGCAGGCGATGAGGAACACACAGAGTGCGGGCAGAAACGCCGAGGAGGAACGCGAGCTTCCAGCCGAACGTCGGAATGAAGAAGATACGAGATGGCGCGGCGACGGCCAGCCGACGCAGAAGTCTCAAGAAGGACGATGAAACGTCCGCGCAACCGCGTCGGCACATCGGTCATGAGCGTGACGGCGACGGCGCGTTCGCCGTCGAGGCCAAACCGACGAGAAACGGAAGACGAGCAGCGATTCATAGCTCCCAGGCCAGGGCGCAAAAGCCCCGTCGATACACTGCAGAGCAGTGAACTGCGGTGAAGACATCTATGCGCCCCAGCGATCGCGCAAGCAACGCCACGACGACCGCCTGAGCGCCATGCCGATGAGTCCCACGGGCTAATCCAGCCCTGCCTGCGCGGGACTCAGCCCCTCAATCTTGACCAAGAGCGGCAGGACAGCGCGATCAGCCCTGATCCATCGCATCAAAGAGCCATCCCAGACCCAGACGATGACATCTTGTAGTGAAAAGAGCCATGGGCACTCTTCCAAACGACGCAGCAAACATCCACTTCGCTGAAAAATAAAATCTATATCTTCTCCGCCCCTGAACAAAGGCGTCGCCTCTATTGTGCCACTCCATGCGCCGCAGGTCAAGTCTTTCCTACAGGACGCAGAAGCGCCATCGCGAACGGCGGCACTTCTTCTAGACAGGCGTATCTTGAAATCCTGCAGCTGAAGCGGCGCACGACCTGCCATGCGCCCGTTTCATCGACGGCGATGATCGCGGGCAGCGGCATGCCGTTGAAACGTGTTGTTCTTCACCATCGTATGATCGCCATGTCGCCGAAGACGACGCGGCGAGAGCGGCAAGCGGCGCATCGAACGAGTATATGCCGATCGTGTCGCCCGCGCGCACGTCGGCCCCCGCAAAGGTATAGGCGATGGTTTCTCCCTGCCTCGCCCGCACCCAGAACGGGCGGGCGGTACGGCATCTGATGACGTCGGGCATATGACACAGCGCCGACGTGTCGAGATGGCGACAGGCGCATCGTTTTCAACGATTTCCAGCAGCCCTCGGCGACGAGGATCCCATCGAGCGCGATCGCCTCGCCCGGCTCGATATAGAGCCTTCGAGTCCGCTATCGTCTGCATCACGCATAATCGCACCGTTTCAGCGAGGTCGATGTCGTAGCCCCTCGCGCGTGATAGGTGTCCGCCGCCAGCTGATCCACCCATCTGCGCGGCCATACGCCGAACTTCTCTCGACGGCTTCGAGCGTCCCGCCAGCGGCTCCGCCCCCTGCTCGCAAAGCGTATGAGCGAAAGCACCGTCAATCCTCGATTTTTCTGGGCGAAAATCGCGCACCTGACGCCGAGACGCGAGCCAGCCGAGCATGGGTCGTAAATCGCGTGCTCCTGCGTCGAATGCTCGGGATTGATGCGCAGACCGCACGCGCAGCCGTGCTCGCAGGCGAATCTCGCCGTACTTTTTCCCACTGGGCGAAGGTGTTGATACGATGTGATCGGCGATCTTGACGATCTCCTGCTATGTCTCGGCTCTGAGCGCCGGCGAAAAAGACGTGTTCCCTTGCGCTTCATCTCCTCGTATGCGAGACGCGCCTCAAAGAGGCCGCTCGCCGCCGAACCTGCGAGGTATTCGGCGATGAGCGGATAGAAGTGAAACATCGAAAACGCCTTCTGTGCCAGCTACGCGCCGTCTCCTGCTGCAAGTCGCGCAGCACAGACGTTCCCGCGCGAAGCTCCTCCATGACGGCGTGGCGCGTCGGCACGGCATGGAAAATTTCTCGTGTCTCTCGAAATTTCCCGAAAGCCTCGCCCATCAATCGACAAGCTCCGGCGTGAAGCTCTCTGCCACGGCAAGCAGCGATCCAGCGCATCCATGAACGGATCGGGATCGAACTGCTCGATGTTACAGACGCCCACGCGCCCTTCCATGCGCGGGTTCATCACGAGCATCGCGCGATCATCGCGGGCACGCCCGTCGTAGCGGAAACGGCCTGCAGCCAGGACTCTTGTAACGCACGCTCTCGTGATCGCAGACATCAGGTAGAATGGTACGTCTTTTCGCCCTGCCGTCCTTCTTGCCGCGGAAGATGCAGCCGATGTTCGTCTTGCCATGCGTCCTCGGACCAAGGCGTCGCGGGATCGCAGACACCGCCTTGAGGAACTGGCGGGAATGATCTTCTTGCCTCGAACTCATCGGCTCGATCGAAGTCATGCCGACGTTTTCGAGACGCGAGGTGGCTGGAGGTAACTCTCGCCGAACGTCGCATGAAGAAGCGGATGCGGCGGATGCCGAGGATGTGGATCGCGAGCGACTCCAGCTCGTGATGCAGAGGTATATGTCCTCTCGCCCGACCTCAGGGAAAGTTGTGAACGCCCTGATCTCCATCGGCTCCGTCTCGACCCACTTGCCGTTTTCCCACTAACTGCCTTTCGCTGAAACTCTCGCGGATGTTGATCTCGGGGTTGAAGTTCGTCGCAAACGGATAGACCGTGATCGCCCGCGTTGCAGTCAAGATATGCCGATGTAGTTGATCTCATCGAAGTGATGCCTCAAGGCGCAAGCGGAAAGACGCTCCGTGGACGCGGATCGAAGCCGAGCCGAGCAGCGCCGTGATGCCGGCTTCCTCTGTAGCGGTCGTTGTACTCCCACCGCCATTTCAGGATTCAAACTGCTGTGCACTCCAGCCCGTAGTCTGCCGCATCATTTGATAGTGCGTCTGCCGTACGCAAGTGCGCGTCCATGATCGCCGAATCTCGACGACGCAACGTGCGAGATTCATGACGACGTCGACTTCTCCCGCTCGCAATCAGGAGATGAGCTCGTCCGTCTCGTCACCCGCATCCACCAGCGCCGTCGTGATTTTCGTCTTGCCGCCCGCGAGCTTTTTCCTGCAATGTCGTCGCGCTTCGCCTTCAAAGTGCGGCTCGCAGTCGCAGATTTCCTCAAAGGCTATGTCGCTGTTCTGGCAGCACTTGTGCATGCAGCGACGCTTGCGAGACCGCCCGCGCCGATGATCGTAGCCTCTTCCGCATGATTTTTCCTCCTGCTTCGTCAACCCGCGGGCGTTCGCCGCCCGCATCAAACCATCTCTGCTCGCGCGAATCGCCGGCTCTTTCCCAAGCGAGGCATCTCTGAGAGCTTCACACCACCGCCGTCGATGCGCCGCTCGCATCGTAGTGCGGCGACAGTTCGACCATGTCGCACGCCGACGATGCGGTCGAGCCGCAGACGTCTTCGGGCGCACGAAGAAGATCGAGGAACTCCCGCCGCGGCTCGGGCGTGCCCGTGCCGGGAAAAACACTCGGATCAGGCACATCGAGATCGAGCGTCAGAAATACGGGCTTCCCATGGTTCAGCGAGACTCCATTCAAGCCCCGTGACAAATCGAAGGCGCTACTGTGCGTGTGCTCGCCCAGGAGGAATCTCGCGCCTCGCCATCCGTATGCCGAACTGATGAATGCGCCCATCACCCAGGATGTCGAGGCGACGCCCGACCGTCGCGTCGCGAGCTTGCGCCCAAGCAATCGTCGCGCGGTCCACATGCGCATCGAAATGCACGATATGGAGGTCTTTCGGCATTCGACGAGCGCACGCACGACGAGGCGTCACGGAGTGCTCGCCGCTCGATGCGTGAAGGGCTTTGCCATCGCGAGCAGGTTCCTGCGCAATGTCTCGATGCTGCCCTGCGCGAGCCGCATCGCCAAGCAAAAGCTCAAGTCGCCACGCCGTCAAAAGACTGGCGCGCCTCCTCCATATCATGTCGAGGATATGGGCTGTGCGTCTCCAGCCCGTGCCGACTTCCGCGCACGATCGTGCCGGCTCGCGTGTTGCGCGTGCCCGGGCGAGACGGCGTGTGCCGAATCGAAGGGCGCGCCGAAAAGAGCACGATGTGCCGACTCTTCATGCGTGCGGTCGCAGCCAAGAAAAGAGTTTTACACACGTATCTTTCACAACATCGCGCAGCATCTCCTCCCGCCGTTCGGCAGGGCGAAGGCGCCGATATGCAGCGCTATACCAGCGCAGTAGCGCGTCTTGATGCCGAGCCGCTTTCGACGCGCTGCCAATCAACGCTCGATGGGCGCACGCTGTCGACGCGAAGCGAGAGTCGTGTGCCGACGGATACGTCAGGGATATGCGCCTGATGAGACGCGGGCTGACGAGACGCTCGACGATGCGCAGCAGTATGTGCGCTCTGCCGTAACGGCAGGCGTCGTCCCCGCAAACAGGCCGTCGCCTGATTGACCCGCGATGCGTCCTCGTGCAGAGACGCTCTCGCAGTTTGCCGTGAACTCCTGTAGCCAAAAGCCTCGTCCGGCTCCAAACGGATCGGTCCGAATCCACGAAGATCCGATCATTAGCGTATCTCGTCCTCGAGCTGACAGCGGCGGATGAAAGCCGCGATCGTCCTCGAAAAGCAGCGAATGCTGCGACTCGTCAGCGCACGCCGCTGGTCTGCGGCAAGTGCTCGCGGCGCGCCTCGACGACCATCTCGTCCGATCTCCACGAGGTCGATGCGCTCGAGGCTTTTGTAGCCGCAGAAGCTCGCGCTACCGATGCCGCCGTCGCCGCCGCCGATGACGAGGATGCGCTTCGCCTCGATTGATGCACATCGGCGCGCATGCGTATCGATCATCTCATGCGTAGATATGAACTCATCGCCTAACTCCGTCCGGCATCACCTAGCTGCCGATCGGTCGAGACCCACGCCCGACTCCGCACGATTCGAAGATGTCGATGCGCTGACCTCGCTCCCGCCGTGTGAAATTTCTGCCGATCAGCCGCCCGATGGAAAAGCCCGCGCATTCTTCGTGAGCTGCTAAACGTGACGGGTCCGCGCCTCAGTCTCCCTTCATCACGTTGAGACCGCCGGAATCTCCATATCCTCAGGCTCCCGTCATGCGGTCAGCTTCTTCTTCGCCAGCCGCTTGCGGTACTCGAGGATAATCCGCCGTCTGCCAAGCTCGCCCGCGTGCGTGATCGAGCGTGCCGGCGGATAGCACATGACGAACTCGCCACGACGCGCCCTGTCAGCCGTCCGGCAGCGCGATGTAGGCGCCTCCTTCTCAGCGTAGAACGCTCACTGCGAGCGCGTTGACGGCAGACGTCCGGGCTGATGGCGCCGACCTCCAGCATGTTTTTCGGCGGCTTCTTATAGTTGCGCCGACTTCGGCGAGCGCGGATGCGTAGACGCCCAATAATCCCGACGGCGCCGATGAGATTGAAGCGGTAGGAGGCTCCGCCAGCAGTGCGCCGGGCTCCCGTCTGTACGCGTACTCGCTCGCCGCAGCAAGAGATCGCGTGAGACCTCGATGCCCGTGAAAACTCAGAGACGCGGTGAAGATCGGATGCCTGTGATCGTCGAAATCGAACGGCGGCACGCCGTCGGCGCCGGATTCTACGCATAGGGCGCAGTAATCGCCAGATAAAGCATTGATCTCACAGAACGCGCATATTCGCGCGACCAGACGACGCTTGCCGATCGTCTCGCGCCGCGAATCGCAGCGTTGCGCCGCGAGATGTCGAGGCTTACCATGTGAGTGCGGCTGACGCGCTCGTCGTCCGCGTGAGATTGACGATCTGATGCACGCAGCCCTCGTGCACGCGCTCGCCGACTGCGCGAGCGAAGCTGGCGCCAGAGAGCCGCTCGGACTTGTGCGTGCTCACGACGCGTCGTCCGCCCCGCCGCCAGCGGCGAAACGGGTCGATGATCGTGGAGTAAAGTAGCGTGCCGTGCGCCTCATCGGGCGAGGGAGCATGCCGCAGCGCGGGCGACGATCGGCGATGGCGCAGATGTTCGAGCATGTCCGTAATACGTCGGATCACGTGCTGACCGACAGATCGCCCTCGTCCTGATTCTGCTCTGATCAGCCGCTCGATGATCGCTGAGCGAGCCCATGCCGAGACGCGATGCCGAGCGCCGATCCATCTGCCGGATTCACATAGACTGGAACGAGGCGCCCGAGAGGATCATCGCGTTGATGACGGCTTCTACGATGCGCACATTGCGCGGCAGGATGATTCTCTCGCCGCGCTATCCGCCGCTCGTCGAACTCATCGTTCGCACGGGCACCGATCGTGCCGCCGACCCATGAAGCTAGCGCATGCGCCGCGAAACCGCTACGCGCGCGCCGCTAACGCTCCGCCTCACCGAATCTGCGATACGTTGACGCAGGGTGTCGACATCTTCATCGAATTCGACGTCGACGGAAGGCACTGCTCGCCGGCGAAGTCCACATGGCTCGCGTCGTTGCCGTCCGCGCTCGTGCCCGCACGTCAGGCTTGTCGCGCTCGCGCTGAAGCGCTCCAGGAAGAACTTCGCAACGAGGCAGCAATGCTCCCGCGTAGCGCAGTCGAACGCTTTCCAATCATGCTTTTCACGCTCCCGGAGAGCAGCGCCGTAAGCTCGACTCAGACACATTGCTGCCGCTGTAGATCTCAATCGTCTCGCGCCGCGGGCTGTTGACTGATCGCGGCCGCGGCCTCGGCGCAGTCCGTAATCATCCGTATTGAAGAGGTAATTCTGGCAGCCTCGATTCTGTCGAGCATGCGCGTGTGGAAAAATATTCGCCTGATGAGACATTGATGTCCGCTGGCAGCGCACGTCGCCATAGTGTCCCCGACTTGATATGCTGCTTGAATCGGACGTCGACATCTTGTCGTCCATGCGTACTTTCCCGTCAGCATCGCGGCGTGAATAGCCGCGCACGCCGTGCCGCAATCCATCGTGATGATACTCCGATCGAAACTCTGCCATAATGAGTGTAACGAGCGCTCAAGGCGGCAATCTCAGCGGTGACGTCGCCACGTCGATGTAATACGCAAAACGTCCGATGCCTGGGTCACCGGGATGAACTCGCATGTAGTGCACGGATCACAGCGGCTCTGTCGAGTGCGCGACATCCTTGCCATTCATCATCAGTCGCTTCTTGTGCCCTGGCTGCATCCTCTTCCGAGCCAAGGAGTGCACCGCTCGCGCCCTGCGGATCGTGATCCTGCTTTCGAGATGCCTCGTGACAGACGCGCCGATCATCTTCCCGTCACGCGGGCGAGGATCTCGTCCAATCGCCTGCAGCTGTCAGCTGCTGAAGTCAATATATTTGATAGCAGTCATACTGCTCGCTGACGCGATTTCGCGTGCTGCGCTATCGCAGATATTGAAAAGCTCAGAGACCGTCGACTACTGGAACCCGTGTAACTTCGGCTTTCCTTCCAACGAACGTCCCATCGCTTCACTTTGGCTGACGAAAAGGCAGACAACGAGCTATCGCCAGCGTCACCTGCCGTCTCATTTTCGTGTAGCCTCTGCCTTTGATTATAATGGAAATCGTAAAGCTTTGGACTTCCGACTTCTCATCGCTGCAAGCTGGAGGGACAACTCACCCTTTGACGAGACTGCGTGAGCGAATTATTTTCTTTTACATGAAAAAATTTTGGCGGCTTGAAACCATGCGCCGCAAAAGTGTCAAAACTCTGCGCAGCAGGCGATGTCGTTCCTTCCTGCACGATGACAATGTTAAAGGCTGTAAGGTCTCATCCAAGGCATGAAAACAGCAAGCTCATGCCTTTTTCTAAAATAATGACCTTTCCCGCAGAATGGAATGCTGATGCATCGTTGCCTGCTTGATTGCCTCTTTGACTGATAAAGAGGCTGCCCAAGGAAAGTCCGAAGGGCACGCTTGATGCAAGAAACTTATAGATGGACCGGAGGAGCGATCCTTAATGATAAAAACTCACGATTGAGTTCGCCGCGAATACCGCACTGACTCCAGGAGGATGCGACGGTGCTACTGTCACATATAAGTATCCGTTCATGGTTCTTAATGATATAACGCTCCTCATCTATCGAAATGTAATCCGAAAGCAGGATAACCCAACTCATAATTTCCAACATCTGAATAGTTTTCCGTGATGAATTGATCGGTCATATCGAGGGTAATGCCAGGACAATGTTTGCGAAATGCGGCGGAGGCAAGGCGGCACAAAATATACGCCGATGAAATTTGTCGCACCGAAGCGCAAACTCCTCGTCAAGTCTTTTCAATTTGTCGGATATGTTCAACAGCGCAATATGATAATTTGCAAGAATATTACTGGCATACGGTCGTAGTATTCACCATAAACTGCCAGTGAAGAATGCTTCTTCGTACGATTGAACAAGGGAACTTTGGAGTTCATTCCTCCAACTCTGAATCTGTTTTGACAGAGCTGGCTACAAACAGTCATCTGTGGCCTGTGTAAAACTGCCCGTATTCGTCAACAACACAAGAAAAGCGCACACAATTTTTCTCCAAACCATAGCACGTGCCTCCTCTTTCATTGTCTCCATATCATCATAATATCGTTACCATATGAAAATATAACTGAATTGTGTAATAATATGAAAAGTCTGTTTATAATGAAGAAAATCCAGAGTATTTAACGCAAGGAGATGAAGAATGAAAACTCTCAGAAAAAAAAAAGAAGTAAAAAATCTTGGTATGGGTAGGCATACCGGGCTTCGTAGTGGTTTTTCTTGCTGATTTATCTACGCCGCGTCCCGAGGGATTATCGCAGTGAGTCAAGTTGCCTTAAGGATGTTTCGGTCACCTTGATTCTGGGTCGCTAAGCCGATCCCGATTTCACTGACATCTATTTTATTATCTCTTTGTTGCCGATGCTCGGCATCGTCAAGAAGCAGTCCAGGCGTCTGGCACGCCTGCCGCCGGTTTCGACATATCATCGGCTGATGCGGCGGCTTCGTCCTTACGTCCGCTGGTGAGCATTATCGAATCTTGGCAAAGAATCGCATTCATCCTAGTGACACGCTCGAAAGACACCGACGAAGATGTTGGCGATCCTTGTTGTCGTCAACTTCGTCTCAGTATTCTTTGTCCCATCGACTACGGCACGTGTTTTGATCATGCCGATTGCACTTGTTCTGAAGTCGCCAGCAATTCCGGCGAAAGCAAGTTCGGTAAGCTGGATGATGCCGCGGCCAGAACAACGCTTCGCAACCCTGTCGTCATGACGCAACTGCAGCACGTGCTTGCCTTTAGGTTTCATCAATCAACAAAACGAACGCCCATCGGCTGGCGGGCGACTGGCTGTTCGTCATTTCTGCCAGTTCGCATGGCAGGCATTGCCGCATCATTGGACTCAGATGATCAAAGGCGAGCTCGAAACTCATCCGAAAAGCAAGCAATTCTGCCACAAAGCGCAACAACTCGACGATCTCGGCGCAATGAGTTATCCCGCACAGTGACGACGGTCATCTTTTGCTCACGTTATTTTGCGGTAACTGGCGATTACCAAAAAGTACGTTTATGCGGTCAATCAGCACGAACAGACGTACGTTCTTCTATGCTGCTGTTTCGCCGCGCATCGGCGTGCTCACATGAAGGAGGCCAACATCAAATGGACGATGTTGCCTTCGTCGCATATGCTGTCGGTAACGCGCTCAACGACTGGCGGCGCTTCCTGGGCAATCAGCCGACTGATCGAAGTGGTCGTGGCTGACACAAAATGAGTGCCTGGCTGGTTCGGTCGTTATCCTTTGATTTCTTTATTTGCAGCCCAGCCACTTTGATCTTCGGGCTGAGTGCATAGTGCGCATAACCATCTTGATCTTTGCCGTCATCGCGCTCGCCTTACAACTCGGCATGAACTGTATCGCTTGCGACTCACCAGCTTCTTCTCGATTTCCCCGTACGATCACACCGCCGCCGCACTCGAAAGTCAACACCCTACTTCGGTACAGGATATTTCGAGGCGCGCGACGTAACCATTCTCGGCTTGATTTCTGTCTTTGTCTCGTGCAGTCGCCATCAGTCGGTATACTTTTCCGGCTGCTGATTGTATTGTAAGAAAAGAGATGAAAAATAAAATTTTTGACGACTGATGGCCTGGGTGATCGCCCATGCGAATCCTTAGGCTGGAAAACGCCGCCAGCTAAGTAAAAAGAAAATTTAAATGCCGTCGCCGTGCAGGCTCCTCGAGACTCATGGATTCATGCCTGCGGCACACCTGTACACAGATCTCGCACATGATTCCCTTTTGGCTACGGCTTTGGAGTGATTATCCTGACGGGCTGACCGAAGAGCCCGGCGGCTGGCCTTCTCCTGCAGGAAGGCGATGTAGCATTTCGCGCCAACTTCGCAACGGTCGATTCTGCGAACATGGTACTCGACCGTTGTGCCGGACGCATATGAACAGGCATGGCGCGATCTTGCGCACCTTCTTAGCATGTATATAAAACTGACGATGTAGAAGTGCTCTTCCAGAGGCGACAGAACACCGTGCCGCGTTTCGTGCCAGTACCATCTTGAGCGCCGCTGTAACAGATGCAGCGACCCCAAAAAGGAAGCTGGCCCGCCTTATCGAAAGGTTGAGCCAAAAGATATGAGTATGGAGCTGCATCGTACCATGACCTGCTCAACCGCCTTCCTGCCCAAATTCCAGAACTTCTGCGATGCTCCGTTGAACAAGTGGAACGTACCCAAGCAGTGACATCCTCAATTTCCTCTTGGTGTCGCGGCGCAGGAAGGAATGCCAAAGTCAAAAGATGACGGAGAACATATTTACAGGCGCATGCGTCGCTGTTGAAAGCACTGTGCTCGGCGCTGCAATGACCGCTGGCTTCGACACGATAATAGAAAAAGCGTCGACGGGCAACTGGATACTGATAAATGAACGCAAGCGCGTCTGCCATCGACGCATCTAAAACCATACCGTCTGCTCTACTTCAGCAACCGGACTTATGACACGACAACAACTTGTTGCAAAGTGGCTGTGCTGTCGAACATTGAAGGATACAATGTCGTGGGATATGCACGCACATACCCGCCCGAAATCTTCATGATGCAACAATCGCTGCTGGCGGCTGCTGATCACTCGATACCGTGCGAGCGCCGCGAACACAGCGGTGATCCTGCGCCCATTGTCACCGCCGCCACAACATCCGCAGTATGTCATGTATACGATGTGAGATGCATGCTGCACGCGGCGGTTTGCTGCGCATGACGGGACGAAACGACGATCCTTGCTTGACTATCTCGAAGTGATGCTCAAGCTCGGGAATTGAGGAGGATTTCACATCGTTATCATAAATGTTGTCAATGAGAAAGCCCGAGAATTCCTCCGGGCTTCTTCAGCTTTACCATCACATCACTTCGCCATAAGCTCGCGTTTGTTCAAAGTCCACGGACTCAGCAGGATGCCTCTGATGATTGAGCCAGGAGGAGGCCTGTAGTCCTTGAAGTCCTTCATATTCCTGCTCGCTTCAGTGGCCTGCAGGCGCGTGTGAAGATTTGCTGGTGCGGGTTGATCTGGCGACGCGGCGCGCCTGAACATCGGGTTGTCCATCTCTGAGAATGTGTGCTCCATCGAGATCTGGCCCCATCGCGTCCGGCCACGAGGCAGACGTGCGCTCGATCAAGACGCGAGGTCAGCTTGATTTACCGCGGTCGCCCAAGGCTTTTGACGTCCTTTCAGGAAGATCGTCGTTCTTCTTCTGAATGTCCTGTCTCCTTCGCTTCCCGGTGACCTCGGCATCATCAAGATCCAGATCGCCATGGCTGATCGAGTGAACTTGCCCCGTACTCGCGCAGCGTCCTCAATCAGAACTCGTCGACGGGGTTTATTGCAGAGGACCTCGATGCCTTCACCGCAATAGTTCCATCTGCAGGTAGTTTCGATCGTCGCCTTTTGGTCCGTGCCTGTCGTGAAGGTAGATTTCTTCTGGCTCTCGGCATACGGCGAGACATACCTCGAGCGCGCGGAGCTTCCTTCGAGCTGAGGAAGAGCAGTGTCCTTGAGTTTGTCGCCGTGTTCTCGCCGCTGTATAAGGTAAATGCCGATCTTCAGAGATTTCGCCGGAATTTCCGCCCAGAACCTTTCGTACTTTCACGTTCGTTCTTCAGCGTGCGCTCCAAGGTCTTCTGTGGATGTTCTTCTCAAGATTCCCGGCTAATGGTCTTTGATGCCCGTGGCCTACGCAGAAGCCGCGCGAGATATTGGAGCGAGAGGTCGGGCGAGTCGACGTTCCTTCATGAAGCGCAGGTAATCACAGAGATCTCGTACTTTGTCCATGATGAAGATGGCGCGAGTAGATGCACGCCAGCTCGAAGTCCCATGATGTTGCTGAACGGCGTGCCGAATGAAGAGCAGCGCTGTGGTGGCTCTCGACTGTGCTTCCGCCTTCGTGTGTGAAGATCTCACTGGGTCTTCCCACTCGTGGAATTGATCTTCAAGAACTCGCTTGTATTCTTCAGGGCCTGATATCGCTTGTTCGCCGTCCACAGCGGCGTCATGGACCGATGTGCACCTGTACGCTTCGGCATCTTCTGCACCGCATATCCCGTCTTCGGCGTTTCCTCGATCCTGAACTCATCTTGACTGCAGAAGTACATAGTCCTGAACATTTTGACGAACTCGCTTGTAACTTGTCGAGAAGTCTCCCCAGCCTCCGCACCGGTGCAGTATCTTTGGCGAGCGTGATGACGATCGTCGTGCCGTGCTTCTCGTCGCACCCCTTCTGCGCTGGGTAAGTGCTGCCACCTGTCGATTCCAAAGGTATGTCTTGCTTCGCCCGCCTTGCGCGTGAGGATCGTAACCTTCCTCGGCGACCATGAAGGCGGCGGAGTAGTCACGCCGAACTGGACTGACTGCTCTTCGTCAACCGCCCTGCTCTTCCTTCGCACGGCTGCAGTTGCCCAAGAACGCTCGTCTCGACTTCGCACGCCGATGTTCTCGACGACTTCCGCCGTCACGCCGGGATGCTGGGTTGTCCGAGAGTGAAAGCGGCGATTGCCCCATCCCGCACGAGGAAGATCTCTGCACTGTCGCCCTCACACGCACAATTGCCTGTCAAGGCAGCGTATTATTGATGTGAACTGACGCGTTGGAAATAAGCTCCCGCAAAAGATCTTCGTGATCTGTATAGATGGAATGAATCATCAAGTCGAGAAGCTGTTTTGTTTCTGCCAAATTCATGTGCTGTACTTTTGCCATGAAAAAATCCTTTATATTAAACTACACGTACAAACGTCCACTTTGTGACATTAGTGCCGTTCTACTATGAAAACTACGTCCACCGGTCTGCGCCCTTTTGGGCTTGACCTCCTTGCCTCATAGGAAATGCACGGAGGCGAAGCGCTGTGCGCCGTCCGCCCCGCAGCATCCAGTGGCCATATAGTATCAAAAGTCAACATCTCGCATAGCTCAGCAATCTTGTCGCCGAAACGTCTGCGCGAATCTTTGGGAAATGTTTTCGTCGTGATCAAGCGTCGACCAGCTCGATCTTGAAGGCGCGCTCTTTTCCGAGCGCAGAAGACGACTGCCATCCGCGTATCCGCGCCTTCGCCGGTATCGTCGTGACGCGTCCACGACCTGTATGATGGTCTTTGCGGTCACGGCGAAACGTCTTTCGTTTTGCCGTGACCGGCGCGATATCGACGACAAGGTAAGGTTTCCTTCAACTGTGCCGGCCAGCGCCCCCATCCTGTGGAGAGGCCCGTGAGATCAGGTGATCCCCTCGCGTAGTTGTCAGATGATGATCCAGCCTTGTTGATCTTGTAGCCATCGTTGGCAAAGACGAGCATCGTTGCCCCTTCTCATCCTTATTCAGCACACTTTCAGGGCAGACCCGCTGCTGCTTGTCGGATACCATGATACCGTAGCCTGTTCGTATAGGTGTAAGGTCCGCGCCTGCCGCTGCTCGCGGCATCACTGCTGTCACTGCGAACATCGCACAAAAGCATGAGGCTACAGCAAAATCTTCTTCATTTCCATAAAAATCTCCTTTCCTAACTTCCTGTATCGGCAGAACGGCATCTTGCTGTTCATGCCATCATACAACGAAAAATCTAGAGCCTTTACATTTGCTTGAAATAATCAGGCGATAAAGGCTTTTTGAAACTTGCTCAGCACAGTGATAAAAATTGTGTTCCATTCATCGTGAATCATCTTAGAATCAGATCCCCACCATGGTGAGCGTAGCCGGTCGATTGACGCTTGACCTCCGTGCGCACGCCATCGAAAATATGACGTTCCACGGTACACCGCTTCCCGCCGTGGCGATTATGGCAGAGGTTCACGGTTTTTCAAGCGTCGCGCTGCCCGCCCCGCGATGCTGTGGGCCGCTGACGCCGATATCGGCGAATCGCACGGCGCACGCCCCTCCGGGTTATCTCTCGCGCCGTCTCTCGACACGGCGCCGAACGTTCTTGAGCGTCGCCCGTGCACGCCGCCGACGAGCGAAGCTCTGACCTCGTTCGTACAGGAACACCGCGTCACATAGGCGGAAACTCTCCCTGCCATCGGCTTTTGGCGGTCGCCGGTACATCTCGCCCGTACACGACTTCGCGGCTGCGGCAATCGTTCTGCTGCACCACGCAGCAGTCGTCCGACAAGCGCCTTCAACGTGTGACCTCTTCTCGGCCATGCTACCCATACACCCTTCAAAACTTGTCGCCTCGTTTTCTGGCAAGCGCCGCCCGTACATCGTCACAAACCCATCCATCGATAGCTCTGCCGACCGCATCGTAGGTGAAGCTCTTAATAATGCGCACGCGCGCACGATGTCGTTCGCCGGCTCGCCGCACGCTCGGCGAAGACCGCCCATCGATCGCTGCGCTTCAAAGATAGGAGCGCCCAGCGCAGATTCGGCTGCCTCGTCGCGGGCCTCTGGACGAGCACGCCGGGCGCTCCTGCCCTCAAGCCCCGTCCAGCTCCCTCCGAAATCTTACACCGCACGCCCGCGATCATGGTAGCGCTCCCGCACGATATTCTCCGGCACTTGGGCGTGGCATGGTGCTGGCTGGCGTATCTCCCGCAGTAGGTGAAGATCCCCATCTTTCCTAAAGCGCGGCTCGATAGATAGCGGCGCAGAGTCTGCACTGCGCATCCGTCTCGCCTGAAAGCCCACGATGAAGGTCGATCGAATGGCGACGTTCGTACAGTGTGCGCGAATTTTTCGAGAAGGCCACGACCTCCTGCGTACCGGGCGGCGCGAATGATTTCAAAATCGAATTCAGGTGTATATGAGCGGCAGCGTCGACGTACTTGCATATCTTCGCCCGTGCAATCGTCGATGAGTTCATCGGTGAAATTTTTCTCGGATAGCAGTAGAGCACATGCACACCTTTGACCTTCTCGATTACAAGCTTCCCGCAAAGACGCGCCAGCATTTGCCCGCCGTAGATGTGTCTGCCGTAATACGTCAACCCTGCGACGAGTATGATTTCCGGACGCCCGGCGGCAAGGCGTGACCTCGCGCCTGATGTCGTCCATCGGCTGCGAAAAAACCGCGAATCAGTGGAATGGCACAGAAGGCGCAGTGATGTATCGCGTTTCGGCGATTCCTCACATTGCGGCCGTATAGACAGGCGCGTGTCGTCGAACATACAGTTCCCGACCGTAGATAATCTCATCTTCCCGCCAAGACGATGCGTGATTGCCCGCCAGGAGTCTCACGAACCGCTCCATGATGCGGTTCCACGCGCCCGTGCCGATGATGGTATCATTCCCGGCATGTCGTCCAAAGTTCCTGATGATAGCGTTCCCGAGACAGCCCGCGATGATGAGCGAACGGACAGCAGCCCGTTTCTCGTACTCCGCCATATTGATAATCGTCGTGATGGATCTCTCCTCTCGACTGACGAAAGCGCATGTATTGACGATGATGATCTCGCCTGGATCGGTGTGTAAGCTCGACATGTCCCGCAAGATGCCGGAGCATGACCTATCGACGAGAGATTCCGGCGCAGCCGAGGCTGATGAATCCCGCTTCAAAAACTCTCCTCAAGGTATATCATATAAGGAGGAACCAAGGATCCTCCCACCATCATTCATTGCAGCCGCACTCTTCACCAACGATCCAAGAGATCGTGACGCTGGCTCGCTGAAATCCTGCGCCTGAAAAGAGTACGACGTCTTTCCCTGAAAAAGACTTATAGGTTGATCGTCACAGACTGGAGCGGTGGCACGAAGAAGAACCTCGGCTCTGCGGCAGCTGCGCTCATCGCCTCAGCACACCCGCAAAGGCCTCCGCCTGCTCCTCGCCCCTGCTCCTCGACCAGTCCCACGCCCGTCGCGTACGCCGTGCCATCCTCGGTAGAGGATCTTGTGCGGATAGCCCTGATGAATGGCGCATGACTCGTTTTCTTGCACGGCGACGGAACGTCGAGATTCGCCCATGCCCGCCATGCGCACGCCGGTGTCGAAAGGTATTTGGGAATACTGCACGACTTTTGCCGTGGCGTCGCGCAGGATGTCATACGCCGCATCGCCGAACCGCGACATCATGGAGAAGGTTCGCTGACGCATCCGCCGCAAAGTCAGACAAAGCGACGCGTTATCCCCTGCATCGGCAAGTTCCGTCCACGGCTGGGCACGCGGCATGTACGCACATAATCGCGGTTGGCGCAGAACATGACGGGATCATACCATGCCCGTCCATGTGCAGACGTATCTCAAAGGACGCACTGACCGAGTCTGGTGTTTCGAGACGCGGTGGTTGCAAAGCACCGCCTGCCGCCGCTCTCCAACGTCGCACGATCGGCGGAGGCCACGAGATCCGGCCCGCCTTGCCGATTGCGGCATCCTGATGCAAAGTTTGCAAGACCGGCTGAACTACGGAACGGTTCACCTGCATGCGCTTTTGGTTTCTCGTATCCTTCAGTGCGATTCCCGCCGTTTCGGGCGCGTCGTATACCGTGACGGACCGTTGAGCTGCCCGTCGCGTCCCGTCCGCATGCCCGCCAAATTGTCCGAAATCGTCGCGATCAAAAAGAACCAGCATGAACGCCACGAGAGCAGGATGGTATCGTCGCATCAGCTTCTCCTGGTTCTTATCGAAGCGCCGACAGCTTAAAGGCCTTGAAAGTATATCATCGGGTACTACTATACATAAATGTTGCGACGAGTATATTAACCGTCTATATATGCCAGCATATATAGATGTTACAGATGTTCCTTCCTATCATGATTCAGCAGGTTCAGAACACCCGCCAGGTGCTCTGAACCCTCTTTATTTTGCGTCGAACGATTTCAAACGCCGTATTCTTTCGCCAGCTTCAAAGAGCGGGTGAGAGCGTTCGATCAGTTCGTCTGATGCAGTAGAGATCGTGCTGGAAGTGTCCGGCAGTTGAAGCTCGTGCCGGACGAAGAGGAGTTAAAAATTTTGGCGCGCTCACAGAAGGCATAGCCGTCCGCCCAACGACCGCGGGAAGAGGTGAACGCGCCCTGCGGCTTGACACACGAGAAGTCGCGCGCACGAGTCCGGAAGCATCGTGCCGTTCTTTCTCGTGCCGCGTTACATCTGCCATACCGCGCGCAGCGCGCAAGGACGACGAGCTGCCATTGCGACGGTGCATTCACATGCGTGAGGACGCGCCGCACCATGAGCGCCGTAGACACCGAAAAGTCCGCGACCATCGGGCATGACGATGCAGCTGATGCCTCCCGTGCCGAGAAGGACTTACAGAATGAACAGCAGACGAGCGTATTCCCTGCACATTTCAGATGGCTTAAACTGCAGCCGTGTTGATTCGCAGCGGTACGGCCTATCGGAAACGGCAGATCACGATCGTGGTTCCCTGCCGTTTCTTGGCAAGGAGCAGGCAAGTCTTTGATCGTCTTCTCAGAGTATACGGCGCCGCTGGATTGTTATTCCGGCGAATTGACGATGACACCGCCCTTGGCGAAAGACGCTCTCTGGCGGCGAAGTCGATTCGAAAATCTCCGTTCTATGGGCACGACGCGAAGATTCGCGCCGACGGACTGACAGCAGCGATACTGGAAAGAACGGCAAAGGAGGAACTGTCGTCTTCCTCGCGAAAGCGCATTGAAGCACATGGTGACTCGCCGCCGCCCGCCGTCATGAAGAGGTTCCGCTGAAAAGTGTAGCCAATCAATGTTGATACTGCGGCGAGCGTTTCGCGCACGGCGGGATTGCCTGGCGACGGTGAAGCGTGCACCGCCTGCGGCTCCATTCTGTCATGATCGCAGCAACCGCTATTTGATGAAAATCTCCGGGCGCGAAATGGCTGGGATTGCCGAGGCTGAAATCGCAGATGTTTTCCTTCCCCACCTCCTGCGCTCGTTTTTCCTGCTGTACTGAAGATCTTGGGTGGATTGTCGACTTTCGTGCTGAGTTCCCATCTTTTCTGATAATACTATGCCAAACCCTTTCATTTTCGCTGAAATAACGGCGTCGTCTTCTTCCACCCTTGATTTGAGAGAGCATGACGCGCCTACTGATATCGCACTCTGCCGCAAGCGCAGCGGCAATCTCTGCACCGGCGCGACTCGCATGAATCATCGTGTAGACGTTGTACGGCCAATCTTCCGGCTGTATCGCGTCGCAGCAATGCGACACCGCAGGCCGTACTACGGCGCAGCATCGCGCGGATCTCATCCACGCGTTTCGGGCGGGCATGACCCATACCAGAACGTTTGCCGTAGCTCGCCCGCAGCGATGCTGAAGCACGGCTCCCCATCTTGCGGATCTGTCCATTTTCCTTGAAACGTGGCGCAGACGGAGCAGAAGCTCTTCTCCGATGCCCACCTGGCGGCGATTCCTTGTACGGTTCTTCCACAGCGAAACCTCCTGCATTTTGCGGCACGCGGATCTTCCGTTTTATTCTATCAAGCATTTCCATCGTGACGCCCCTATCCGAGCTTGTCTGCATTGATCTTGGTACTTTGTGTGCGAGGTGCAAGGTTCAACAGAGCCTCGACCCCGGAAGCGCTTCGAATCTCCGTTGGGCGAGAATTTGCGTACAGTCGTTCGGCGGAGCAGAGGAACCAAAGAAGCGTAATTCCGCCTGGCGGCCTGAAGTTGTGCGTCACACCCACATGGCGATCACGGCCTCGCTTTCATCGCCCGTCACGTTACGTTACGAGGTGTCGCGGCAGCCCATCTCTCGCTGAGCCGTGAAGAACGCCCAATGCGGCGCAGATAGTACCTGTCTTTTGCCTTCGACGCGAAAGAACGGTCTTCGTCCGACCCGTTTGCGCTGTCAGTGCGGCCGGGTTGCTGATGGGCAAGCCGTCAAGACGTTGAGAGCTTTCTATCAAAGCGTCAACATATTTTCACCCCGCCTTCTGTGGAATTCCTGGCAACAGCACCTTCATTCTATCAGAACGCCTGCCATCACGTCGCCACCTGAACGCCCTCATTTTTACCGAAGAACACGGTAACATCAAGCCCCGCGACGCCGAGCGCCTTCGCTGGCGGCGATGCTCTTCTTCTGCTCAGCAGTGGCTCAGCTTTGTCCGCCTTCGTCACATGATCGAGCACGGCAGTCCGCCACCGCAGCCACTGGAACATCTCGATATCCGGAAGCCATGGGTTCGTGGCGGATGTCCACGAGTTGGCAAACGACCGCAAGTCCTCGCTTGCTCTATTACGAAGCGCGACCACCATGCGATTCTTCTTCGTCAGCAGCCGCAGCCCTCGGCAGATCGACGAGGGTAGTCGCGCCGCTCGTCTTCCCCTCGATCTTCGCGCCGCTCGTAGCTGATCGTCTGGTGTTTGTCGGCTGTCCTGGAGACGCGAGCGAGATCTTCGCGCGGTGCGCGAGTTGATGAGCGATCACAACGTTCGAGCCGTCCGACGAAGACGATCTCCTCGCGACGCACTTTCGTACTGTCTTCTTCTTTACGCGGAGGCAATACCTGCCTCTGCGTAATCGTAATCCTATCCGCATGTGCGCCCCCTTTATGGGCACGAGTGCTTCGGCAAGAACTCGTCCATCGCTTCCCCCACGGGTAACGAAGGTGCGCTGCGCAACTCCCGCGGAACATCCCTCGATGTCGCGCCTATCTTCGCGGTGCACGATGCGCGTCATGCCTCGGCACGCCGCCAAGACCTTTCTTCAACCCGCCGATGGCGAGTACGCGCCCGCGCAGCGATTTCCACCCGCTCGCTATGACGTCACTTCGACCTTTCGCCCCTGTCGCCGCCGAAATCATCGCTGTCGCCATCGTGATGCCCGCTGACGCCGTCTCGAATCGCGCCCCTCGGGCAGATGCAGGATGTGATGTCGCGCTTCGTAGTCGCCAGTTCATGCCGAACTCTCCTGCCGGCCATGAATGCAGGAAAGCCCCCGCGCGCGCCGACTCCTGGGCGATGCTGCCAAGCTGTCCCGTCAAGATCAGCTTGCCCTGCCCGCGCGAGCATCGTGACCCGTCGGCAGGATGCGCCCGCCGCCGACCCGTCCATGCCATGCCTGTCGCCACGCCGACTTCGGGCTTCTTCTCCGCCTTCTATAGAAACTTCTGACGCTCCAAGAAGTTCTGAGGATTCTCTTCGTCACGCGCACGGACCCTCTCGCCCTCGACGATACCGTGCCGCCTTGCGGCATACACATGGCTGATCGTGCGCCTGCCGCGCACGCCCGGATTCGCGGCGTGTACTCGATCATCATCTTCGATGACGCCTCGCCAAATTGCAGGTCACGCGCCTTCAGGCTGTCTGCCGTGCGCTGGCGTCCGACGAGATAGCGCCGGGCGATCTCCAGCCTCCGCCCGTGTAGCTCGACAGCGGATGATCTCCATGCGGTCGCGCAGGGCGCGCGGGATATTCATAGACTGTTCGCCGTGATAATCCAAAGGACCCCGGAGAGATCGGCGGAAGCTTCGACGTAATGATCATGAACGTCGTGTTCTGCGCGGATCGAGCACTTTCGAGGAGCGCCGCGACGGATCGCCCGAGTCTGCGCGATTCGGTTCACCCTGTCGAGCAGGAATACGGGACTTTTTCAGCCCGCTTACGCAGCTCCTTCCATGATGCGTCCCGCATTGCACCGACGTAGGTGTGCGGCGATTTCGCCTGCGACCCCGGCCTGTCACTGGATGCGTGCTAACGAGACGCACGAACGGGCCTGCCCGTCGCCCGCGCCACGAGCTGCCGAGACGTCTTGCCACCGCCCGGCGGGCTCATTACACCAGACCGCATGCTGCCTTCGTGAGCTGGTGGATCGGCGAGGATTCGAGATGCGCCCTGACCTTCTTATCCGTGTAGTGATCCCGTTCGACCGTTTCACGCCTTGATACGTCAATAGTTGTCCTCCGAGGAATTATCCACGGAAGCTCGCTAATGTTCTTGATATAGGTGCGCATGACGCCCATCCGCGGACATGCTCGCTTGCTCTTCCATGCGGTGTACTCTCTCGATCGTCTTCTCTGTACGTCTCGAGCAGCGTTTCGGCGAGCTTCTTTGCGGTACGCTTCAATGTCCGCCGCCTTTGTCGTCCTCGTCGCCAGCCTTTGAATCGCCTTTGATCTGTCTGCGCAGGTACCAATCCTGCAGATTCTTTCCATTCGTTCGCGCACGCGCATAATCTGCGCCCATCTGCTAATTTCGCTCAGCCAGGAATCTTGTAAAGAAGTCTATGATTCTTGATGCTGACCTGCCTGGCGAGCGCCCGTCTGTCCCTCAACCTTGAGGCCTGGCGGTTACAGCGAGGTCGCGCCGCCGTCCTGCATCGTCGAGAATCGCCACGGAAACAAGCGTCCTTGGCGGGAATCTTCTGCTGAGTTTCAACGCATTGCTCGAATTCATGCAACGATTTATGCGTGTCAAAGCCTCCATCTCCATGGATTCTCCACGACTCGGCGTATCTGACGACCGTCACCGGCAGTTTGCGCTCTTCGCTACGTTTGATTACGCACGCTTCGCCTCGACGAGCACGTGAGCGCCGCCCGAAGCTTCAGCAACGCGCACTCGGCGATCGTGCCGATATCGTAGAGATCTTTCCCGCCCATCAGGTCTTGGCATTCTTCTCGCGCTACGTGCGCAGGGATTCGGCGACGCGCACCATCGCTTCCTCCGCCACGAGCGCTCCCTGTCAACGCGTCGAGATGGATGATCGCGAAGGGAAACACAATCATTCCACGCAGAGGCAGGAGCGGCGCTTACGGCCTGACAACAACCTCCTGAATATAGTGCGCGGACGCTGTTTGCCGCAGCGCCCTTCGGGATGCCCGCCGATGCCTTTGTCCAGCCTTTGTTCCTCGCCTTCGCCTTGTCAATCGTCACACAGGATCCTCTTTTCGTCCGAAATGACCTTCGTGACGCGACAGGCGGAAGCCCCGTCGACCGACGCATCAGACATGACGTTGCGCATGATGCTCGATGATCGAGCGCAAACCCGCGCCCCCGTCTTTCGTTTTTCCGCTTCCTTTGCAATCAGATGAAGCGCCTTCGTCGAAATCGAGCTTCACGCCGTCCATCTCCGCGAGCTTGATACTGCTTTGACGAGCGCGTTCTTTCGCTTCCGGTCAGGATGCGCATGAGCGTATCTTCACCGAGCGCTTCAAGCGTCACAACGATCGGAAGTCTCCGGATGAACTTGAACCAAGCCGTTCTTTTCAACAAATCCTCCCGGCAGGATGTGGCAGCTCGATACAGGCCTCCACCTGACTCGATTTCTGCGCCGTAGCGCTTCCATGTTTTCGTGCATAAGACGCGCCTCGATGATCTTCTCGACGCTGTCGAATGCGCGCCGCCGCACAGGAACAGTGGATATCTGGGTCGTCGATCTGAAATAAGTTCTGATGTGGGATGTTTGCGCCCACCCCTGGCGGCGGTATGGAAGCCACCGTGCCCTGAAGATTTTGAGGAGCGGCTTGTTGTACGCCCTCGCCCGAGACATGGTGCGTGATGGACGGATTTCCGACTTCTGCGCGATCTTGTCGATCCCCGTCGTGTATGTAGATAATGCCCTTTCCGCTTTCACATCGTAGTCAGCCGCCTGGTATGAGCTTTATGATGATATCTTCCACATCTCGCCGACACAGTCGCCTATCAAGACGTCGCACGGTTAAATGGCGAACGGTATTGCTGAGGATCTTGGCGCGTCTGCGCTAAGAGCGTTCTGCTGCTGCCCGTCGGGCCGATCATATGACGTTCGACTTTCGCAGCTCGACCCGTCTGCCTTGCCCGCGTGCGATTGATTCGCTTGTAGTGGCGGTAGACGTAACGGAAGTGATTTCTTTTCTGCCTCCTCCTGCCCAATCACGTGGCTGTCGAGGATCGCGAATCTCCTTCTCGGTTTTCGGCACATCCTTGAGTTCCACTTCGATATCTTCACTGAACCTTCCTCGACATCCTTGCTGCAAAGTTCGATGTATCTATCGTAGATGTAGACGCCGGGCTCATACGGTTTTTACCTGCTCCTGCGACTTGCCGCAGAGAAGGAGTACTTGAGCTGGCCCTTTCATCCCCAAACCGCATGATACCACCTCTTACTTGGCTCAATTTGGACAGGACGCGTGATGACCCGTCGATGAGACCGTATTCTTCGCCCCTCTGCTGTCAGCGAAACTGCTACGCCCTGCAAGTCGGCGATAAGCTTTCACGCGGCTGCCCCTGTGTGCTTGCGGGCGATGTCGCTGTTGACTTCCCTGAGGCGCAGAATCTCCTTCGCCTGAATCTGATGTCTGTCGACTGTCCCTGCCCCGGCCCAAAGGCTGATGAGGAATCATGATAAAGCAGAAGCGCGTAGCGCTTGCCTCGCACCCGCTGTCAGGAGCAAGAGTTTACGTCGTGCTGGCCTGCCCGATGCAGATCGTCGACACGGCGAAGCGGATGTACTGCACGTGTCGGTGATGGCAAGACCTGCCGCCGCCGACGCCGCCCGGCTGTTACGGGAAGATGATGTCCTATCGGGACTTTTCCTGACTCAAGGAAGAGAAGCCAAAGACGACGATATTCGCGACATTGTCGTCGATCGGCCCGCCGACGAAGACGATGCATCCTCTGCAGCCGCGACAATATCGCAGGCGCGCTCTCGATTCGGACCGCCTGACCACCATGGAACATAACCGTCTTTGCGATAGCTGTTCCGGGCGCAATCACCCATATATGACGACGTCACGACCGTGAAAGAACGTGGACATTTCGCGGCGTTGTCCAAGATGAACTGCGACGTCTCTTTTCTGAGAAACTGTCAGCGAGATCGCCGATGTGTCCCTTGCCCTGACGACTTTCCTGACCCAGGCCGGCAGTCGCGCCGGTAATGCCGCCATCGCTGCAACCTTCATCGTCGAGGATCCTGCTCGGACCTTGATGTCTCGGCCTCGCCACAGCCTTCCAGCATGAGGTCGGTCTTGACGTTTTCAGCCGTCTCTTTGTACTGCTCGCGAATCTGGCTGAGGTCGGTCGCGCACTGCAGGTACTGCTCAAGCTCATGCACCGTTGCTCCAGGCGCATCGTCATCTCCTGAATCATCATCGTCACGCGGTTCGACCGCGACGCAGTGAATGTCGACCGTGATGTTCTCCGTCTTCGATGACAGAAGGACCCTAGTCGTTATCTGCCCTCTGCTGCGCGGCATGCCTAAGGTCTCTGGTGATGTCGGCACGAAGCTCGACCGCCCCGGAACTTGCTGACCTTCTTGGCAAACTCATCGTCGAGTTCAGGCATATACTCCCTGACGCTGTGAATCGCACTGAACCGCGTACTTTTCCTGCGAGATCCTTCGAGTGGTACTCCTCGGGAACGTCACATTGACGTCGCGTGCGCCCAACTGACCGTTGATGAGCTGATCCTCGAAGTCCGGATGAAGCGGTTCACTCTACTTTGAGTGGATAGCTTGCCCTCGCCGCTCAAACGCCCCTCCGCTCAACGAAGCCTTGAAGTCGAGCGTCACGAGGTTTGCCTCTGACCCTCAGCGCCCCCGGCGCATCGACCATCTGGCTGCGGCGCGACGACGCATGCTTCCGACTTTGTCGATGTCCTCATCCGTGATCCTTATCGATCTTCTTTTCAACGCCTGATGCCCTCACTGCCGAGCGTTACTGGCTTTTGCCGTGAAGCGCCTGAAGACGACATCCTTTCCTTCTCTTCCAGTGTCACGACCAATATCGGGCGCGAACGGGCGTCACGTCCAGTTCTTCAGGGCATCAGTAAATGCCTGTCTGCCACGGCGTCAAATGCCGCATCAAGAATCGCCTGCTTGCCGACGCGTTGCTCGATGATATGGCGCGGCGCCTGCCCTTGGCGGAAGCCCGGGATGCTCAGCCGCGGCCTGGTATGTCCTTGTGTTTCGCTCGGGCCTTCTTCAAGACCTGGCTTTCACTCTCATTGTCAGCACGACCAGGTTGTCCATCTTCTGCAGTAACTTATGAAATACCTTCCAAATGTTCCTTCACCGATGGTTTCAGTGACAAAGCAAGGCATCCCCTGTAATTCCATTTTGCCATACTATCTAAGGGATACCATACTAAACAGCGGCCATTTTCCCACGGATTATTCATCGATGCTCGCGGTTTGCCGCGTGCAAAACCAACGAATCTCTGCCATAATGAAGCCGTCTTTTCTATTGTACGAAGGAGGCCGTCCATGCCTCAAGAATCCCATGAACATCGTCAAGCTTCGTCGCCCTCTTTCTCGTGTGCTCTCCCTGCGTAATCCACCTTGCCAATCCGACCTTTTTCCTGAACCTGGCAGGGTCTTTAAAGAGCGATATCTTCCGCGACGGCGAATACATCCGTTCTTTCACTTTTGGGCGATGTTCTTCGTTTCTGGCTCAGTTTTCGTCAACGCTTACCGCTTCTTCCGCCCGCCATCTTCCACGGCGAACACCCTGATCTTCGGCATTGTGCCGGGCACGTCCTCTCCGTCATCGCCGAGACCGTCGGCAACACGATCAGCTTCCTGCTGCGCCCGCGCCTCAGCAGAACAGCTGATCGCCAGCACCCGAGGCCTGTGCTGTCGACGTTTGCGCGGCAAGAAACGGCTTCACCGTCATGCCTATCGTACGCATGAGGCTTTACGCGCTGAGTGCGTGCGCTTGAACGCCGCGCCCTGATGCCATCAGCTCAGACCGTTATCTCCTCCGTCGCGGCTCTCGACCGCCATCGAGGCGATCATCGGGCACGACACCGTGCCTGGGCAAACCCGGACCCACGCGCCTGTCCTTGTGGGCGTACGTCGCCGTCCTCCTCGTCGCCGGGCGCTCGAGTACTGCGAAGGCGCGTTGAGAAGAAGGCGAACGCCATGCAGAAGACTTCGACGAACACGCAAAAATGCAAAAAGAAAAAGGGCTGCGACAAAATGCGAAACTTGATGCATGGTGCGTTTCACTTCGCTGCACGCGAATGATCTTGTTCTCTTAATCCTCTTCTTCTGTACTGCGTGGCATAGAAACCGCATAATCATTTGTAAATAAACTGACCGCAGTCCAAGGCCGTCGAAGGTGCACCGATTTTCTGGCAAATTTCACAGTTATGGCGTAACGAATGTCCGCCAGCAGATGTTTGTGCGTATGACGAGTTGTAGTAGCCCGTAGACTTTCGGGAGTCTGGTGAGCCCTTTGTTATTTAGGAACTGGTGCTTTACGAACTTCGTTTCTTCCTTTCTCATTTGAAGAAGATCGACGACGATGAATTCCGCGCAGGAGCGAATTGTTCGAAATGTCGTATCTCCGTGATGTCAGAAAAGCAATGCAGCAGAAATCGAGCAAAGGGTTCGCCTGCGCACTTAGCACATCACGCGCACCATCTCGCTAGCGGCACGGCGTAAAGCGTCAATACAGCAAGCTCATAAATCAGAGCGAATTCGAACATCGCATCCGCCTCCTCCTGAAATGTGGAAAGATGTCTTTTCTCCCCGGCCAGCATCAGGGCCACTGACGTGAAGTCTTCAAGGCATAGGCGCCAGTGAACTGATAACGCGCACCATACGGCGCAGAAGTCGCATCTGTCGTCGGTATGCGGTTGCGGCAAGCGTCGATATTGAGCTGCGTCAAAGGCCAGATGTAGACGAACTTCGCCCGCGGCACAGAGGGCGGTCACGCCCGTTGAGGCCATGATGCCTCGACGATCAACGGCGATGTCGGCGCGATGGCATGCCCGATCCCACCTCGCGTTTCCCGTGAGAAGCTACCGGCAGGATGACTCTTCAAGACCAGCGCACGAGATGGACATTATCAACCGACATCGAAAGCGCCGATATTTTCAGTGTCAGCCGCCCGTCCCGTGCGCGCGTATCCTCCCAGTTGCGGAAGAATACTGCTGAGATGGAACCGCCTGGCTGATCGCTAGCTGGATGCAGACGCTGGAGCGAACGAGGTCTTGCCCGAAGACGACGCACCGCAATCAAGATGAGACGCAGTTCTTGATGTTCGATGTAATATGATCAAGGCAATCTCGGCAATCTTCTTTTTCGTGCAGAGCCTGACACATGGATGATGTCACACCCACCGCGACGGATATAACGGTTGAGATCAGATACAGTCACAGTGGTGATTACCGCCCAGCGTAGCTCTGCCTCCATGGAGGATGCGTTGAACTCTTCGGTCGCCTTTGAACGCAGGTACGACTCAGGCGCGCTCGGTTCCGGCAGGTCGCAGCAGCACGCCGTCCGGGCATGGCATCATCGAGAGCGAACTTATCCGTAAAACGCCTGCCGCAGACACCATCGGCCAAACAGAGGTCATAAACTTCGCCGCAGTAGTGGGGCTGCTTTTCTCTGTCTCGAGACATGACGATCCGCCTTTTCAATCTGTTCGATTTTCGAAGAGCTGTAACGACTTCCTCTCGTTGCAGGCGCTTCTGACGATCAGATTCTTCGCGACATCTCGGCGCATGCGCGTTCAACTCACGCACCACACCCGCTCACATCGAACGGCGACCAGGCGGCGCAATAAAGCCTTGTGCGCGGTAAACTGCACGACGACTTCCGCCCGACAAAGCTCCCACCGCCATGATGAGCAAGACATACAGATCGGCGATAACAAAAGGTCCGAACTTTTCGGCTTCTCTACCGTAATGCCTGATCGTTGAAAAATCTCCAACAGGTTCCGTAACCGCGCGCAGCACATTATCCACACGCTGCTACGACAAGCGGCCCTTTTTCTGCACCGCTCGCGCAAGCTCCCAACAGCGTCATTTCGGCAGGAATCTCCGCCCCATTCCCTTCTCCCAGCGCATACATATCTCTTCCTCCTCACCATCCTGTACAGTCAAACGACAACCAGTAAGGGACTTTATGAAGAAATGGCTATGCTATCGCCGAAAAGCGTCCATTTCTGCGCCATTGATAGCAACAGGTGTCCATAAGGCAGCAATTTTGCAACCATGAACAATCTGATATGCCACCATGACAGCGCTGTGTACACGAAATCGTCAGCACTTACGTTAAGGCGCATTTGCTGCGCAACTCCTCAATGCACGGGCACGAATGCGGCCGCCGTGCCAACGCCCAGATCGATCCGGAACAATATGTGTCGTACTGACGGGCAGATGGCAGTTGTCGCCGAAAGATGACGATGGAAGAATTGATCGGCGCGGAAGCCGCTGATCGGCTCAAGTTTGAAGATCTTACCGCTAATCGTGCGGATGATGCGCCGCTGCCGAGCGCCGCCGCACGCTTACCGCCGCCGCGCATAGGGAACTCTACAATCGGAACTCAAAGTCGACAAATAGCCAGAAAAGTAACGCCAGGAGTGATGATACCCATCGGACTTCTGGTGCATCGTTCGAGCGCGAAAGTTTACGGTCGCAGCCTTCGGAAAGAATCTGCATCTTTTTTGGTTTCCGTTGAGCTGACGGTGCGAAGCGGCCAAACAACAGAAAGAATTGTCATGACAATGAAGCCAAAAATCGCCAGAGGGCGACGCGATCAACGACAGGACGATCTTGCCTGATACCCATGAACAATCCCGTGCCTCGTGGAAACGGCACCGCACCGATAATACCGCCGACCAGCGCATGTGAAGAGCTGCTTGGTTAACGCTGGTTACGCTGCTTTTAAAAGATTCCAACATCTATCCCATGAGCGCGATGAGGCGCTCATCAACCATCTCCGCACTGCAACGATGTCGCCGCCAATCGTTTTGCAACGTCAGCGGCTGTAAATCGCACCGAGGAAGTTTATGCCAGCCGCCATGATGATGCATGGGTGGGGCTTGAAGGCGCGGCGTCGAAACGTGGACGGGCGATGACACGGCTGTACTGCGAAAACCATTACGAAGTCAGCAAGCACGATAAACCGTCATAAGAAACCGCAGCCCGCGCATTACCATCAACACGCCGCGCAATTATGTCCGCGACCTTCGTAATGATCAGTGTGTATCTTCCAGATGTTCTATGATCCTTCCATTTGATGCCGGAGTCTGATGGACCTTGAGATTCCTTTAAAGAGATTACGACCCCATTGCGATAGATCGCGATCCTCGCTCAAACCGCTGATGCGCAGCGTACACCAAGATCTCATTCGGTTCTTTTCACATGTTTCAAGAGCGAATCACCTTCATCCCTCCGCAATATCTGATGATAGAGTTTCAGAGGCGGATCGCGCTGTCACGAACACCAGCGATATGATACATGATCGAGCGCCGCAGTGTGTTCTGTATGGAAATCAACGCCATCGTCCGCTGCTGGCGAGCGCAGGATATCCCGACATCGATCGGCGATGAACGTCCGGTTGAGCGGTTGGTCAATCCTGTCATTGACGGTATCGGCCTGCTGCTCCAAGATCGGCGATCTCGGCGCACTGCTCGCCTTGCTGTAGTCCTGCATGACCTCCTCGGTCCATCATCACAGCAGTATTTATGAAACACGGCGCTTGAGGAACAAGTCGAAAAAACCTGAGTCTTGTTCTTGAAATAAATATCTATTTCCTCCCAGAATACAGTAATCATCGACTTTGGCTATCAATTATATCACCATTTTACGGATAGAGCAACATTACTTTTTCTTCCGGGAAAGGGCAGCTCCTCACATCGCGCACGCAACCAACTTCGCCAAAAACGCCTTTATCATCCAAACGATCCACCAACAGCATTTCTT